>JAEEGJ010002040.1_pt1 | contig 164340 bp, 133 predicted proteins | sample 8958761 | NCBI WGS metagenome assembly JAEEGJ01 (sample SAMN16246546, study PRJNA631951) | gut metagenome | biome: gut microbiome; feature: rumen; material: RS-attached | host: Bos | place: Iran: Karaj | collected 2018-10
GCCGTATGCAGCGGAGGCGTTGGAGCCGGTGATTAGTAAAGAGACAATTGGTTTCCATCACGGAAAGCATTTGGCTGGGTATGTGAATAACCTCAACGGACTGCTGGAAGGGAGCCCCTTAGCTGGATTGCCCCTGGAGGAGATCGTTTTGAAAGCTGAGGGTGGTATGCTTAATAACGCTGGACAGATACTGAACCACAACTTGTATTTCGAACAGTTTGCTGCACCGAAGGCTGATAATAAGCCTGTGGGCAAGCTTGCCGAGGCTATCGCACGGGATTTCGGCTCGTTCGAGGCCTTCAAGGAGGCGTTTCAGAAGATGGGGGCTACGCTGTTTGGAAGTGGTTGGGTATGGTTGTCGGCTGACAAGGATGGCAAGCTTGTCATCACACAAGAGTCGAATGCTGCCAATCCCATTCAGAAGGGCTTGAAGCCGCTGCTGACTTTTGATGTCTGGGAGCATGCCTACTATCTGGATTATCAGAACAGACGTCCTGATCATTTGGCTGCGCTTTGGCAGATTATTAATTGGGATGTGGTTGAAGGGAGGTTTGTGAAGTAAACAAGGGCCCCCCTTGCAAGGCATAGATTGAGCGAGCTCATCTTTGCTCATGCTTCGTTCGTCGGCTGGGACCATTAAAGGTCCCGCTTAGTGTTTTTAATTGCCTTGCTTGGTTTTGAGAGGGGCGAATTTATAGAGTGAGGAAAAGCAAAAGCTAATTTACATATGAATTTATTTGAGTTGCAGAGATCTGAACAGGATAAAAAGTTTATCCTTGAAAATGGTACTTTAGAATTTGAAGTGTTTGCTGATATATTGGAAAAAACAGGAGACTCACTATATATCGGTTCCTTGTTTAAACTTGGGAAGGTGGTCGTAAATTATATGGACTATCGTTTTGTGAGGAAGCTACACTTTTTCTTAGCAGAATCTGAAAAAATAGAACTCGAAAAGAAAGAAAAGTTCCTCAATAGCCTAAGTAAGAAAGATAATAAGCGTATTAATGCGATGCTGACACATTTGCTTTATTCTGCTGAAGAGGATGGAAAGGCCTCTTTGATGGGGAAGATATACAGAAGTAGAGTGCTTGATGAAATAGATAATGAAATGATGCTAAGGCTTTGCTCTATTGTGAACAAAGCTTTCATAACTGATTTAGACCATTTGGAAGAATATGTTAATGATAACAAGAGCTATGATTACATTCGTGATAACCTAAATGCGCTTGGTTTATTGAGAGATTTAGGTGGTATTTATAAAGACGAAGACGGTGCTTGGAACGGAATTGGTTTTGGCCCTTCTATTTTCAAGTTAAATGACATTGGTAGAGAGCTTCTGAGAATTAAGAAATCATAGGAGATAATATAATGTTCCAACCACCTTTTACGGGTGGGTGGGAAGCGAAGTTGAAATGAGGCGGACGAAGGTCTGGATAGTTTATCGTTAGATAGGCATTCAGGACGTAGGTCGCCGAGTTGAGACTGAGCGGGGAAAAAACATAGATCTCTCCGTGCGCTTCGCTTAGTCGAGATGACAAGGCCTTCTGTTATTTGAATGTTGTCTTATTCTTCCTTGCCCCACGGCTAGTTGGCAATCGCTTGCGATTGGGGAGAGGGGTGGGGGATAAAAAGAAAAGAAATAAATCATGTATCATCAATACTAAATATACATTCTTACAAACAAGAGCAATACAGCATTGTACATCGGTGTGACGAACAATCTGGAACGGCGTTTGGCTGAGCACAGGTCGGGTATGATTCCAGGTTTTACGCAGAAGTACAATTGCCATAAGTTGGTGTATTTTGAGACGTTTTCAGATGTTGAGCAGGCAATAGCCAGAGAGAAGCAACTGAAAAAGTGGTCAAGGGCTAAGAAAGAGTGTTTGATAGAAAGCATGAATAAGGATTGGGAGGATTTGATGCCGTAATGCCGTCCTGAGTGTCACAGCCTTTGTCATTTCGAGCGTAGCCCTGTCATCCCGAGCGTAGTCGAGGGATCTCAGAGATCTCTCCGTGCGCTTCGCTTAGTCGAGATGACAGCGCCCCCTGTTATTCTGGGGATCTCTCCGCGTTGGTCGAGATGACTCCACCCCCTTTGTCATCCCGAGCGTAGTCGAGGGATTTCAGAGATCTCTCCGTGCGCTTCGCTTAGTCGAGATGACAGCGCCCCCTGTTATTCTGGGGATCTCTCCGCGTTGGTCGAGATGACTCCGCCCCCTTTGTCATCCCGAGCGTAGTCGAGGGATTTCAGAGATCTCAAACATAATTTAATCGATGACTCGTGAGCCTAAATAAATGAGGAGCGGCCTTCACAGGCGGCTCCTCCGTTTTAAATGGTTGAGACCCCGCGGGGTCTCTGTGTTTATATGTATTTCAGGTTAACTTCGGTGTTTGATGTTGCAAATATATGAAATTATTTGATGCAAATCAAATATTTGGCGTTAAATTATGTTATTTAGTGGAAAATATTTTCCAAATCAATTATTTTGTATATGTGTGACAAAAATGTCCTATTTTCAAATGTTCTGAAGATTTTTTTTATTTTATAATGGCGAAAAAGCTAAAGTTTTTTTGCCATTATAAGGCCGTGAAAAATGGATCATAAAATTTTCACAAACGCCTGGGGACGGTTCTTTTTTGTTTGACTGATTCCGCTGACGGCGCAGCGTGTCAAACAGGAAGAACCGTCCCCGAGTGTTTGAAAATAATTGGGATTTTATTTGTTTTTTTGCGGAGATATTTGTACCTTTGTGGCGATTTTGAGAAAAAAGTGTTATGCGAAGTGCATTCGACAAGATATTAAATTGGTATTTTACTAAGAACTCACTGCCGTACTGGTGCATTTTCATTATTGATTGCGCCATTATTATCTTTAGCGGTTTCATTGTCTATTGGATCTTCAATGATGCCGAGACGCTGTTTGAGAATACCCTGCAGGTGTTGAATACGATGCTCTGTTTCACGTTGTTGAGCATCCCGAGTTTCCGTATCTTCCACACCTATTCCGGTTTCATGCGCTATTCGAGTTTCATCGATCTGATGCGTGTGGTATATGGGAATGTTTTGTCGTTGGTTCTGGTGCTGTTGGCCCAGTACGGCATGGACTATCTGCCGCGCGACCTGTTTGTGCATTTCAATACGACGAGTATCTTCCTTATTTATATATTGGCCACGTTGTTGATGTGGGCCCTGCGTATCTTTGTGAAGACCCTCTATGATGTGGCCTTCTCGAACACCAGGGCTATGCGTGTGCTAATCTATGGTGCCATGCAGGGCGGTGTCGGTCTGGCCAAGAATATCCAGGCCCAGCGTCCGCGTCGTTATGTGGTGAAGGGTTTTATCACGCACCATAAGAATACGAAGCATCAGGAGATCATGGGCGAGAAGGTGTATTCCGTCTGTGAGGATATCGGTGAGATCATCAAGCAGAACGACATCGAGGCCGTGTTGGTGGCCCCTTACCGCACGAAGGACTTCCGCCATAACCAGGAGTTGCAGGATGCGATTATCGGTGCCGGTGCGAAGATCTATATGGCCCAGGATGTCAAGTCGTTGGACGGTTCGGATGTGTCGGAGGATAACGACGAGTCGAACTTCAAGCCCGTGCAGTTGCGTGCGGTGAGTGTGGAGGACCTTCTGCCTCGCGATGAGATCCGTGTAGACCTGAAGTCGGTGGCCGAGTTGCTCTCCGACAAGCGTGTACTGATCACCGGTTCTGCCGGTAGTATCGGTTCTGAGATTGTGCGTCAGGTGGCCCAGTTCAAGCCCGCTGCGCTGATGCTCATCGACCAGGCCGAGACCCCTGAGCACGACATCCGTCTGATGATGGCCAAGCGATTCCCGAAGATTCCCACGGAGACCGTGGTGACGAGTATCTGCAACAAGAGCCGTATGGAGAAGATCTTCAGTGAGTTCAAGCCCGACTACGTGTTCCATGCCGCCGCCTATAAGCATGTGCCGATGATGGAGGATAATCCTTCGGAGGCCGTGTATAATAATATATACGGTACGAAGGTCATCGCCGATTTGAGTGTGAAATACGGTGTGAAGAAATTCGTGATGATCTCGACCGACAAGGCTGTGAACCCCACGAATGTGATGGGTTGTTCGAAGCGAATCTGTGAGATCTATGTGCAGAGTCTCGACCAGGCGTTGAAGGAGAGGAAATCCTCGTTCTTCGAGAACCTCGCCGCGAAGATGAACCTCATTCCTGCCTCCGGCAGACCCTCTGTGCGCACCCAGTTTGTGACGACCCGTTTCGGTAATGTGCTGGGTTCTAACGGTTCGGTGATTCCTCTGTTCCGTGAGCAGATCAAGAACGGTGGTCCTGTGACGGTGACCGACGAGCGTATCGTGCGTTACTTCATGTTGATTCCCGAGGCCTGTAAGTTGGTGCTGGAGGCCGGTACCAAGGGTAATGGCGGTGAGATCTTCGTCTTCGACATGGGTAAGCCGGTGAAGATCGCCGACCTGGCGAAGCGTATGATCAGTCTTTCGGGTGCGAAGAACGTGAAGGTGGAGTTTACCGGTCTGCGTCCGGGTGAGAAGCTCTATGAGGAGGTGCTCAACGAACTCGAGGGTACGAAGCCCACCTTCCACGAGAAGATCCGTATCGCGGAGGTGCGGGAGTATGACTTCGAGGAAGTGAGTCGCAATATCGACAGTCTGATTGCTCTGTCGAAGCAGTATGACGATATGGCGACGGTGAAGAAGATGAAGGAGATCGTGCCGGAGTACAAGAGCAACAACTCGAAGTACGAGGCCTTGGATAAATAATTTAGGCGCGGATTCAAACAGCCGGGGACGGTTCTTTTTTGTTTGATTCCTTAGCGACAAAGTTGCTATCAAACAAAAAAGAACCGTCCCCGGCTGTTTGATGTTTGTTATTGCGCGAGATTCAGGAGATATCTGCCGTAATCGTTTTTGGCCATGGGCTGGGCGATGGCGGCGAGGTGCTCGGCGGTAATCCAACCCTGTTTGAAGGCAATCTCTTCGAGGCAGGCCACCTTGAGGCCCTGTCGTTTTTCGATGACCTCGATGAAGGTAGAGGCCTCGGAGAGCGAGTCGTGGGTACCCGTATCGAGCCATGCGAAGCCACGCTGGAGCGTCTGTACCTTGAGTTTCTGTTGGGCCAGGTATTCCTGGTTGACGGTGGTGATTTCCAGTTCCCCGCGGGCAGACGGTTTGATATGTTTGGCAATTTCGACCACGCTGTTGGGATAGAAATAGAGGCCCACCACGGCGTAGTTGGACTTGGGTTTGGCCGGTTTCTCTTCGATGCTCAGGCAGTTGCCCTCGCTGTCGAACTCCGCCACGCCATAGCGTTCCGGGTCGTTGACATAGTAGCCAAAGACCGTTGCCAGTCCGTTTTTCTCTGCATTCTCGACGCTCTGTTTGAGCAGTGCGCTGAATCCTGAGCCGTAGAAGATGTTATCGCCCAGTACGAGGCAGGCGCAATCGTCGCCGATGAACTCCTCGCCAATGATAAAGGCCTGTGCCAGTCCGTCGGGCGACGGTTGTTCGGCATATTCGAAACGTACGCCCAGGTCGGAGCCATCGCCCAGGAGACGTTTGAATCCCGGCAGGTCGTAGGGTGTTGAGATGATCAGTATCTCGCGTATGCCTGCCAGCATGAGGGCCGAGATGGGATAGTAGATCATCGGTTTGTCGAAAATGGGGATGAGCTGTTTGCTGATGCCCTTGGTAATGGGGTAGAGGCGTGTGCCGCTGCCTCCGGCTAATACGATTCCTTTCATATATATCACTACGTTCATATATGCATCATCGGCTGCACCTCAGCAATTCAAACGCGTTTGATTGCATTCGGTTTGCACGATAATTCATACTTTTGTTTATAAATCGGTGCAAAGATACAAAATTTATTGAACACAAAGACACGAAGGCACAAAGAATTAAGTTAAAAGAAGAAAAAACTTTGAGTCTTTGTGTCTTTGTGTTCAGTTATGTCATAAAAATAAGCTACCTTTGCAGTCGAATTCGAAAATAGAAACATTTTATGGGATTTTGGAATAAAATTTTTGGAAAGAAGGAGGCGGGGGAGACGCGTATCGGTGGTATGGAAGATTTCATGACGCTGATTCGTGTGTATTTCCAGGCCTCTATGGCAGCCGACCTGGGTATCACCAGTCTTGCCGCGCTGCCTGACCTCAGGGTGTTTAAGTCGACGCTGAAGGTGGCGACCGTCAATAATAAGCTTGGTGTCGGTGAGCGGAGCCGTTGTAAGAACATGCTCAAGCAGATGTATGACATGGACGACGACTTCTTCAAGGAGATCGACTCCAGCCTGCGTAAGCGTTGTAAGAAAGTGCAGGACGCCCAGACCTACCTGTTTCAGTTTCAGGGTTTTACCCAGGAGTTGATGATGCTGACGGGCAATCTAATGAAGTTTAAGTTGCGTCTGCCCGGTTTCATGAAGAAGATGCTCTATACGATGACGGAGAAGACGGTGAATGACATCTTCAACAAGAACGACTATTCGGATGCCGGTGTGATGAAGTCGGTGGTAGCGGTGCGGCAGTATGCGCAGCGGTTGGGGTTCTCGCAGCAGTGGGTCACCAATTTCGTATACAAGGTAGTTATGTTGGCTAAGAAGGAACCGAAGCCGAAGGAATCATAAAAAAGGTTAAATATCACTCTCGAGCTAATTCTTTAACAGGATTTTTGTATAATTTTGTGGCATAATTAGTTATGGTATGAATTCTAACGAGAAAACGATTGCCACTTTCGAGACCCGCGTCAGGCAACTCATCCTCCGGTTTCAGGAACTGAAGAAGGAGAATCAGGAGCTCTATACGATGGTTGAGAAGGCTGAGGAAGAGATGAAGGTTCTTCAGGGCAAGTTGACTCAGCAGGAGAATGACTATAACGCCCTGAAGATGGCCAAGATGATGACCATCACCGACGGCGACCTGGAAGCTGCCAAGGCCCGGGTTCAGAAGATGATCAGGGAAGTGAACAAATGTATTGCTATCATGAGCGACGAACAGTAACTAAGACTGTAACGATGGCAGGAGTGGACAAAGAGAAACTACATATAAGGCTGCACGTCTATGACGAGGAGGTAGAGGTGACGATAGACCGCGAGGAAGAGATCTATTATCGCGCTGCCGCCAAGCTCATTACCGACCGCTACAACAGATATGCGCAGGCCTATAAGGGCAGGAAGGGCGATCATACCATATCGCTGATGACCCTAATAGACATTGCGCTGATGTATGAGCGTGAGAAGGGCAACAACGATACGGCCCCATACGATACGATTCTCAATAAGTTGACTTCCGAAATCGAAGAAGCTCTGAAGTAAGAAGGAAGAAGGAAGAGGGAAGAAGTAAGAGAGAAACGTATCATTTTTTAACATAGATTTTTTATGGATTTATTTTTTGTGCTTTTGATTGCCGCTGGCGCCTTGGTATTAGGAGGTGTCGGTGGATATCTTATCTTCCGCTATGTGATTAAGGGGAAGTACAAGGAGATGATCGACACGGCCACGAAAGAGGCTGAGGTCATCAAGGAGAAGAAACTGTTGGAGGTGAAGGAGAAATTCCTGAACAAGAAGGCTGAGTTGGAGAAGGAAGTCCAACAGCGCAACCAGCATATCCAGCAGAGTGAGAACAAGTTGAAGCAGCGTGAGCTCTCTTTGAACCAGCGTCAGGAGGAACTCGGTCGTCGTAAGAACGAGCTCGACAGTCAGCAGCAGCGTATTGACAACGAGAAGAAGCTGTTGAGTGTGAAGGCTGAGGAGTTGGAGAAGATGCAGCAGAAGGAGCGTGAGATGCTCGAGGAGGTGTCCGGTCTGAGTGCTGAGGAAGCCAAGACCCGATTGGTGGAGGCCATGAAAGACGAGGCCAAGACCGCCGCTGCCAGTTACATCAACGAGATCATGGACGAGGCGAAGTTGAATGCCAACCAGCAGGCCAAGAAGATTGTGATCCAGACCATCCAGCGTGTGGCAACTGAGACGGCTGTTGAGAACAGTGTGTCAGTGTTCCATATCGACAATGACGAGGTGAAAGGCCGTATCATCGGTCGTGAAGGTCGTAATATCCGTGCCTTGGAGGCTGCCGCCGGTGTGGAGATCGTGGTGGATGACACCCCTGAGGCCATTGTCATCTCCGGTTTCGATCCTGTGCGTCGTGAGACCTGTCGTCTGGCGCTACACCAGTTGGTGAGCGACGGTCGTATCCATCCCGCGCGTATTGAGGAAGTGGTGGCCAAGGTGAAGAAGCAGCTTGACAACGAGATCATCGAGACCGGTAAGCGTACGGCCATCGATCTGGGTATCCATGGTCTGCACCCCGAGTTGATCCGTATCATCGGTAAGATGAAATACCGCAGTTCGTATGGTCAGAACCTGTTGCAGCATGCCCGTGAGACCGCCAATCTCTGTGCCATCATGGCTGCTGAGTTGGGTCTTAACCCGAAGAAGGCCAAGCGTGCCGGACTGTTGCATGATATCGGTAAGGTGCCCGATGAGGAGAGTGAGATGCCTCACGCCCTCTATGGTGCGAAGATTGCCGAGCTCTATAAGGAGAAGCCCGATATCTGCAATGCCATCGGTGCGCACCATGACGAGATGGAGATGCAGACTTTGTTGGCGCCGATTGTCCAGGTGTGTGATGCGATCTCTGGTGCCCGTCCTGGTGCGCGTCGCGAGATCGTCGAGGCCTATATCAAGCGTCTGAACGACTTGGAGGCGATTGCGATGAGTTATCCTGGGGTGACGAAGACTTATGCGATCCAGGCTGGTCGTGAGTTGCGTGTCATCGTGGGGGCTGACAAGATGAGTGATGCTGAGACGGAGGCTTTGAGCGGCGAGATCGCGACGAAGATCCAGAATGAGATGACGTATCCGGGACAGGTGAAGATCACGGTGATACGAGAGACGAGGTCTGTCGCTTATGCAAAATAAGAAAAGCCCCGCTGGGGCTTTTTTTTTAACTGAACACAAAGACACAAAGACACAAAGGGCTTAATTAAATGCTATTAATATCGACGTAGTTGTGGGTGACGGCGTAGATGGTGAGGGCGGAGACGCTACGGAGACCGAGCTTGTCCATGATGTTCTTGCGATGGGTGATAACGGTGGATAAGCCGATGTTGAGTTTATCCGCTATTTCCTTGTTGATGTAGCCCTGGACGATGAGAGACATGACTTCAATCTCACGGTCGGAGAGGATTTTTCGTTGCAAGGCCTTGGGCATCTGGGGGAGGTTCTGACCATGGCCATGCGCATGTTGTTCGAGCATCAGGAGCGACCGGACCAGTTCCTCCTCCGGCACATTGATACAAAGGCTATGAAACTCTGATAATTGCGACGTTGTTTCCCGCGATAGCGTCAGGACGATTGTTTTCTTACGCTGGTCCAGGAAAAATGCCTTGTGTTCCAGTACTACGTTCATTGCCACGAAATAGTGGAAATACTGTTCGGGGTGGTTTGCCTCGAGTTCTGCGAAGGAGCCGAAGGTATCGACCGTCATGATGGGCATGACTGTCTGGAGCATTTGTTTCAGCCCCAGAACCGCCAAGGTATTGGCATCGATGATTGCAATCTTCGGTCTATTCAATAATAATATTTCTTCTACGAGAGGAATCCGAGGAGGGCGCCTGCGGCGACGGCGGAGCCGATGACACCCGCCACGTTCGGACCCATGGCATGCATGAGGAGGAAGTTATGACGGTCGTACTCCAGTCCGAGGTTGTTACTGATACGTGCAGCCATCGGAACGGCTGAGACACCCGCATTACCAATCAGCGGGTTGAGTTTCTTGCCCTCCGGCAGGAAGAGGTTCATGATCTTGACGAAGCATACGCCCGAGGCTGTGGCAATCATAAATGCCATGGCACCGAGGGCAAAGATCTTGATGGTGTTGAATGTCAGGAACTCAGAGGCCTGTGTCGAGCATCCCACGGTGAGACCCAGGAGCATCACCACGATATCGTTGAGTGCGGCCCCGGCAGTCTTTGCCAGACGGGTGGTCTTGCCAGACTCCTTCAGCAGGTTACCGAAGAAGAGCATACCCAGCAAGGGCAGACCCGAAGGTACGATGAACGTAGTGAGCAAGAGTCCGATGATGGGGAAGAGGATGCGTTCTGTCTGCGACACCTCGCGACCCGGTTTCATCTTGATGACACGCTCCTTATCGGTGGTGAGCAGACGCATGATAAACGGCTGTATCACCGGTACCAGTGCCATGTAGCTATAGGCACAGACGGCGATGGCACCCATGAGGTTTGGCGATAGTTTCGAGCTCAGAAAGATGGCTGTAGGACCGTCGGCACCACCGATGATGGCGATACCCGCAGCCTGTGACGGTTCGAATCCCATGGCCAGTGCCACCATGTAGGCGCCGAAGATACCGAACTGTGCTGCCGCTCCGATGAGCATGAGTTTGGGGTTGGCCAGTAGTGCCGTGAAATCCGTCATGGCGCCGATGCCCAGGAAGATGAGCGGTGGATACCATCCCTGTCGTACACCCTGGTAGAAGATGTTCAGCACCGAGTTGTCCTCATAGAGTCCAATCTCCAGTCCGGCATCCGCGCGGAAGGGGATGTTGCCGAGGATGATACCCAGTCCGATGGGAACCAGCAGCAAGGGTTCGAAGTCCTTCTTGATGGCGAGCCAGATGAAGAAGGCGCCTACTGCTATCATGATGAGGTTTCCCACTGTGGCATTGGCAAATGCCGTGTATGTGAGGAACTCATGGAAGTTCTGTATGATAAATTGTCCTAAATCCATATTGATGTAAGATGTAAGATGGATGATGTAAGATGTTTAGCCGATTGTCATGAGGACGGCGCCTTCCATGACCGACTCACCCTGTTTTGTGGTGATGGATGTGACGGTTCCTTCGAATTCCGATTCGATGTTGTTCTGCATCTTCATCGCCTCGAGTACCAGTACCACGTCGCCGACCTTCACGGTATCGCCGACATTCACCTTCACTTCGAGTATGGTGCCAGGCAGTGGTGCCTTGACTGCCGAGCCTGTTCCTGCCGCCATGGGTTTGTCGGCCGCCGGTGCTGCTGCCGGTGCCACTGCAGGACGGGCAACAGGTTTGGGAGCCTCGATGTGGACCTTCTTCAGGGTGCTGGTGGCATTGATGGGCTGTTTCATTTCGACATCGAACCGGATGCCGTTGACCAGAACTTTGGCCACGTTGCCCTCTACTTCTTCTATCTCTACGTCGTAATCGACGCCTTGTACTTTATATTGATACTTATTCATCGTGAAATTATAATTTTACAAATTGATTTTTTAAACTGAACACAAAGACACAAAGACACAAAGTTGATAATTGTCATTTCAACTGTGGGGTGGTGGGGATGTGGGGGGCATTGTGCTGAGTGGGGATGACCGGTGAGGAGAAGTGCGTCATCTGATTGCCTTCATCCGTCCAGTCGGTATCCTTCGACTTGATGGTGATGATACCCGACTCCACATCGTGTACATCGTCCTGGTACTGTTTGAGTGCCATGGAGATGACAGCGATATAGACCTCCTTGTCCTTTCCCCTTGTCTTCAGGCCATCCTGTAGGATATTGCCCGTGGCATGCGCAATGTCGTGTGTCACCTCCACCGTCTTCGTGATCGGTTTGATGGGTTGAGCATTGACCACCTTCTTTGCCGTGTCGAGATGTCGCATGATCATGCCGAAGAGCCAGAAGAAGAGGAATAAGATGGCCAGACAGAAGAACACGATGCCCATGGCGAGCAGTGTGATGCCAAAGCCGTGCGGATCCTCGCGTTTGAGGTAGGCATCCTTTGTCTCGTCGGTTTTGATGAAGTTCTCGATGCCCGGTGTGACATGCTCTGGCGCCTTGATGCTCCATTCGTTGCCATGACGTGCGTACGACTGGTCAGCCGCCAATGCCGGTACGCTGACGGAGTCGATGAGTTCTGTGGCATTGCCGTTGTAGAATCCAATCCAGAGCGGTTCCGAGATAGGAACGTTGAGTGAGAGGTGCAACTTTCCCTGTGCCGGGTTGGAGTTGCAGTAGAATAGCAGATGCTGTCGTCCTCCAATCTGAGTGCGTACATCCCCGTTCGGGATGACGCGCATGCGTTTGATGCGCTCTGGGACACTCATGTTGGGATCGAGTACGCTTCGGTCGGTGGTGAAGTACATACCTCGGATGTTGTAGGTGGTGAACGAGGTATTCTCGACCTCTATCCACGCCTCACGCTGGCCGAACTCATCCTGAATGCTCGTGGTGTTGTTGGTGAGCACCTCGTTGATGCGGATGTTCTTGGCTCCCTGAGCCATCACAGCCGTGGTGCTTGCCAGCAAAAGGCCACTGAGCAGGATTTTAATCTTATTCATTTTTTGTTTATTTGGTGTATTATTATATTCTAGCCGCAGAAGAAGAGGACGATGATCTGGGCGGTGAAGATGCGGAGGAACATGGAGAGCGGATAGACCGTTGAATAACCCAGTGCCGGTGCCTCTTTCGAGCAGATGCTATTGGCATAGGCGAGGGCAGGGGGGTCGGTATAAGTACCGGCAATCATACCAGCTATGGTGAAGTAATTGAACTTGTAGCGCAGGCGTGCAATCGGTCCGACGATGAGTATGGGAATGATGGTGATGAGGAAGCCTGTGAGGACATAGAGCAGTCCGTCGCCCTCGACCACCGTCTCGAAGAATCCGGCTCCCGCCTTGATGCCTACGGAGGCCAGGAAGAGTACGAGACCTATCTCGCGCAACATCATATTAGCCGAGGTAGTGGTATAAGTGACCAGGTGGATCTTATAGCCATATCGTCCGATGAGTATGGCGATGATGAGCGGTCCCCCAGCGAGACCCAGTTTTACGGGTACCGGCATGCCCGGGATGGCGAATGGGAACATGCCGAAGATCAGACCGATGAAGATACCCACGAAGATGGTGGCAATGTTTGGCGCATCCAGGCGTCGGATGGAGTTACCCATCTGATTTGCCACGCGGTCGACTGCATCTTCCGGTCCCACGACCATGATCTTGTCGCCCACCTGCAAGGGAAGTGCCGCAGAGGCGAAGAGATCCATGCCATGGCGTGTGACGCGGGTGACATTCACCCCATGTACACTCGAGAAATGCATTGAAGAGAGCGTCTTACCATTGATTTTCGGGTTGGTGATGAGGATACGCTTGGACACCAGCGGCTGGTCCTGTTGTTCGAAGTCGATATCGAGTTTCGGTCCTATGAATGCCGTGATGGCCTCCTGGTCCGCCTCTGCACAGACGATGAGCATCTGGTCGCCCTCGTGGAAGATGGTATCCCGGTTAGGGATGCACAGTTCCCCCTTGTGGACGAGACGTGACACCACGAAGTCACGGTTGAGGAAGTCGTGCACCTGTAGGAGTGTCTTGCCCTCGAGGTACTTATTCGTCACCTCCAGGTGCATCTTAAAGGGTTTTTTGTTCGTATTCGTCTCCTCGAGCGCCTTGAGGCGGTATTCCTCCTTTTCGAGTTTAATCTTGCACGCGTACCTTATTAATACAATAGCGCCGATGATGCCCAGTACGCCGAGCGGATAAGCACAGGCATAGGCCGATGCAATCTGTGGTGCCCCATTGGGGAACACGGTGGTGAGTGCCTCGTTTGCCGCACCAAGGCCCGGTGTATTGGTGACTGCGCCATAGAGTGTGCCCACCATCATCGGCAGGTTGGTGGGATTGCTGTTGTCGAAGAAGATGTAGTAACAGGCGAACATCACGAGGATGTTGAGCAAGATGGCCGATGCAGCCAGTCCGTTGAGTTTGATACCCTGTTTTCCGAAGCTCTCGAAGAAACCCGGTCCCACCTGCAGACCGATCATGAATACGAACAAGATCAGTCCGAAGTCCTGTATGAATGTAAGGATATCCGTTGGGGCGGTGAATCCGATATGTCCGGCCACGATGCCGGCGAACAGAACGAATGTGACTCCCAGTGAGATGCCGAAGATCTTGATTTTTCCCAGGTAGACACCGATGGCAATGACAATGGCATAGAGCAGCGCGATATGCGCCACTGAGTCAGTCATCGTAAAGAGGTCTTTTAACCACTGAAATGATTCCATAACAAACCAAACTTCTCTAAATCGTGTGCAAAATTAATCAAAATTTTGCTCATAAAGCTCATATTTGTGCATATAATTTTGAATAAATCCCGTTTTTTTATTTCTTTCACAATTCATTTGCCCAATTTGCATAAAAAGTTTGTATCTTTGCAAACTGTAAAGTGAAGCTTAAGACAAAACATTTATATAATAATTAACGTATTTATGGCAAACAAAGAGAAACTCTTTACCGAGTTCACTGCGCCGACCACTCAGGAGTGGTTGGACAAGATTGAAGTTGACCTGAAGGGAGCCGACTTCCAGAAGCGCTTGGTATGGAGAACCAATGAAGGTTTTAATGTACAGCCCTTCTATCGCCGTGAAGACCTGGCGAACCTGAAAACACCCGATGCACTTCCTGGGGAGTTCCCGTTTGTGCGTGGTAATCAGAAGGACTCCAATGTGTGGTATATCCGCCAGAACATTGTGGTTGACGATGCGAAGGCCGCAAATGCCAAGGCACTCGACATTCTGAACAAGGGTATCGACTCGCTGGGGTTCAAACTTCCCGGCAAGATGGTGTCCAAGGAAACCATCGAGACCCTGCTTGACGGTATCTATTGCGATTGTGTTGAGGTGAACTTCTCCACCTGTCCGAAGCATGCGCTCGAACTGGCTGAGATCCTGACGGCTTTCTTCGCTGCGAAGGGCTACGACAAGGAGAAGGTGGTGGGTTCGATAGCTTTCGACCCGCTGCAGAAGATGGTGATGAAGGGTAAGGACGTGACGCCGATTCTGGAGACCGCTCCGAAACTCGTAGAGGCGTTGAAGGACTATCCTCAGTTCCGTTGCATCGCCGTGAGCAGTGACGCTCTGAACAATGCCGGTGCCTATATCGTTCAGGAGTTGGGCTATGCCCTGGCCTGGGGTAACGAGTATCTGCAGGAGTTGACCGATGCCGGTGTGGATGTGGATCTTGCTGCCAAGAGCATCAAGTTTGATATGGGTGTGAGCGAGAACTACTTCATGGAGATTGCGAAGTTCCGTGCCGCCCGTCTGCTGTGGGCTCAGATCGTGAAGCAATATGCACCTAAGTGCGACTGTGCCTGCAAGATGATTATCAATGCCACTACCTCTACTTATAATCAGACCTTGTTTGACAGCTATGTGAATCTGCTCCGTTCTCAGACCGAGGCTATGAGTGCTGCGCTGGGTAGTGTTCACTCGATGGTGGTAACGCCGTTTGATGCACCGTATGAGGAGGCTACGGATTTCTCTGAGCGTATCGCCCGCAACCAGCAGTTGATTATCAAGGAGGAGAGTCATTTTGACCGTATCGTCGATCCGGGAGCCGGTTCCTACTATATCGAGCATCTGACCGATGCATTGGCAACTGAGGCCTGGAAGATCTTCCTGAAGGTAGAAGAGGAGGGTGGTTTCCTGGCCGCTGTGAAGGCCGGTACCATCCAGGATGACATCAACGCGACGAATGTGAAGCGTCATGGTGATGCTGCCAAGCGTAAGGAGTTCCTGTTGGGTACCAACCAGTTCCCGAACTTCACCGAGAAGAGCGAGGGCAAGAAGGCGGTAGCAGCTTGTTGCTGTGGACAGAACCATGAGGACTGCGAGCATCCTTTCAAGGCTATCGAGAGCACCCGTCTGGCTGCTGACTTCGAGGATCTGCGTATCCATACTGAGGAGACGAAGGTTCCTACGGCGTTTATGTTGACGATAGGTAATCTGGCTATGCGTCAGGCTCGTGCGCAGTTCTCTTGTAATTTCCTGGCTTGTGCCGGTTACAAGGTGATTGACAACCTCGGTTTCAAGACTGTTGAGGAGGGTGTGGATGCTGCGTTGGAGGCTAAGGCTGACATCGTGGTGATTTGTTCATCGGATGATGAGTATGCCGAATACGCTATTCCTGCATTCAAGTATCTGGATGGTCGTGCGATGTTTGTTGTGGCTGGTGCGCCTGCCTGCATGGAGGATCTGAAGGCTGCCGGCATCGAGAACTACATCCACGTGAAGTGCAATGTGCTTGAGACTTTGAAGGAATATAATCAGAAACTTGGTATTTAAAGAATAGGAGACTTGAATTATGCGTAAACAGTTTAAAGATATTGACATCTATGCAGGCATCAAGGCTCAAGATGGTGCCAAGTGGATTAAAGACAATGGAATCGTAGAGAACTGGAAGACCCCGGAGCATATCGAGGTGAGGCCGGTGTATACGAAAGAGGACCTGGAAGGGATGGAACACCTGGACTTCACGGCCGGTATTCCTCCGTACCTGAGAGGTCCGTATTCGATGATGTACCCGTTCCGTCCGTGGACCATCCGTCAGTATGCCGGATTCTCCACTGCTGAGGAGTCGAATGCCTTCTATCGCAGAAACCTGGCTTCCGGTCAGAAAGGTCTGTCTGTGGCCTTCGACCTGCCGACACACCGTGGTTACGACCCCGACAATGCCCGTGTGGTGGGCGATGTGGGTAAGGCCGGTGTATCTATCTGTAATGAGGAGAACATGAAGGTGCTCTTCTCTGGCATCCCCTTGAACAAGATGTCAGTGTCGATGACCATGAACGGTGCCGTGCTGCCTATCCTGGCCTTCTACATCGTAGCCGGTCTGGAGCAGGGTGCACAGTTGGAGGAGATGGCCGGAACCATCCAGAACGATATCCTGAAGGAGTTTATGGTGCGTAACACCTATATCTATCCCCCTGCCTTCTCGATGAAGATCATCGCCGATATCTTCGAGTACACCTCACAGAAGATGCCGAAGTTCAACAGCATCTCTATCTCCGGTTATCATATGCAGGAAGCCGGTGCTACCGCTGACATCGAGTTGGCCTACACTTTGGCTGACGGTATGGACTACCTGCGTACAGGTGTGAATGCCGGTATCGACGTGGATGCCTTCGCCCCCCGTCTGAGTTTCTTCTGGGCCATCGGTATGAACCACTTCATGGAGATTGCCAAGATGCGTGCCGGCCGATTGCTGTGGGCCAAGATTGTGAAGAGTTTCGGTGCCAAGAACCCGAAGTCACTCGCGCTGCGTACGCACTCCCAGACCTCTGGTTGGTCACTGACGGAGCAGGATCCGTTTAATAATGTCGGTCGTACCTGTATCGAGGCTATGGCTGCTGTGTTGGGTCATACCCAGTCACTCCACACCAACGCCCTTGACGAGGCCATTGCCCTGCCGACTGACTTCTCCGCCCGTATCGCCCGTAATACCCAGATCTATATCCAGAACGAGACCAAGGTCTGCAAGCAGATCGACCCATGGGCAGGCAGTTACTATGTGGAGACCCTGACCAATGAGCTCGTGCACAAGGCCTGGGAGCATATCCAGGAGATTGAGAAGTTGGGCGGTATGGCCAAGGCCATTGAGACCGGACTTCCCAAGATGCGTATCGAGGAGGCCGCAGCCCGTACACAGGCCCGTATCGACTCCGGTTCACAGACCATCGTCGGTATCAACAAGTACCGTTTGGAGCATGAGGATCCCATCGACATCCTTGAGGTGGACAATACCGCAGTTCGCAAGCAGCAGGAGGAGAGTCTGAAGGAAGTCCGTAGCAAGCGCGATGAGGCCGCATGTCAGGCCGCCCTGAAGGCCATCACCGACTGTGTGCGTGACTTCAAGGAAGGTAAGAAGAGCGAGAACAACCTGCTCGACCTGGCAGTGAAGGCCGCTCAGTTGCGTTGTACGTTGGGTGAGATTTCAGATGCCTGCGAGGAGATCGTAGGTCGTTATAAAGCAGTAATCAGAACAATTTCAGGCGTGTACAGTTCAGAATCAAAGAATGACAAAGACTTCGAGGAGGCCAAGCGCCTTACCGACGAGTTTGCTCAGAAGGAGGGTCGTCGTCCGCGTATCTTCGTTGCCAAGATGGGCCAGGACGGTCATGACCGTGGTGCGAAAGTAGTGGCAACAGGTTATGCCGACTGTGGTTTCGACGTGGATATGGGACCCTTGTTCCAGACCCCTGAGGAGGCCGCCCGTATGGCTGTGGAGAACGATGTGCATATCGTAGGCGCATCGTCGCTGGCTGCTGGTCACAAGACCCTCATCCCACAGTTGATCGAAGAGCTGAAAAAGCTTGGACGTGAGGATATTATGGTGACGGCAGGTGGTGTGATTCCTGCTCAGGACTATGACTTCCTGTATAAGGCTGGTGTGGCTTGTATCTTCGGCCCTGGAACGCCGATTCCGTATTCTGCCATCGAAATGATGAAGATCTTGTTAGATAAATAAAAAAAAGCCTCCCGCCACACGGCGGGAGGCTTTTTTTTATTTATCCATTTATCCCTTAATCGCTGCTACGCCGGGGAGTACCTTACCTTCGATGGCCTCGAGGAGAGCACCACCACCGGTAGAGATGTAAGATACCTTATCGGCCAGACCGAACTTGTTGACACAAGCCACAGAGTCGCCACCACCGATCAGTGAGAAAGCGCCCTCGGCTGTTGCCTCAGCGATGGCCTCGCCAATGGCGCGTGAGCCAGCGGTGAAGTTATCGCACTCGAAGACACCGGCAGGACCGTTCCACAGGATGGTCTTAGCCCCCTTGATGGCCTTGCGGAAGTCATCCTGAGAAGCAGGACCAGCATCGACGCCCTCGAAACCAGCGGGCACCTTGTTAGCCGGGCATGTGATGATCTCAGCACCGGGCTTCACGGTCATCGTACCGAAGTCGAGACCATTGGTAGCTGTGCAGTCAGAACCGAGTACGAGTTCTACGCCATTCTTCTTGGCCAGTTCCTCAACGCCCAGTGCAACATCCAGTTTGTCGAGCTCTACGATAGAGTCGCCGATTTCACCATTGTGAGCCTTTGAGAACGTATAGGTCATACCACCGCAGAGGATGAGCTTGTCAACCTTGCCGAGGAGGTTTTCGATGATACCGATCTTTGAGCTGACCTTAGAACCACCCATGATGGCTACGAAGGGGCGCTTGATATTGCTCAGCACATTGTCGACAGCCTGTACCTCCTTCTCCATGAGGAGACCCAGCATCTTGTTGTCAGCATCGAAGTAGTCAGCGATGACAGCGGTAGAAGCGTGCTTGCGGTGAGCGGTACCGAAGGCATCCATGACATAGCAGTCAGCATAGCTGGCGAGTGTCTTTGCGAACTCCTTCTGGCTGGCCTTCATGGCCTTCTTAGCCTCTTCGTAAGCGGGATCCGTCTTCTCAATGCCCACGGGTTTCCCCTCTTCCTCGGGATAGTAACGGAGGTTTTCGAGCAGGAGCGCCTCACCCATCTTCAGAGCCTTGGCAGCATCAGCAGCCTTTGCGCAGTCGGGAGCGAAAGCCACGGGTACACCCAGTGCCTTTTCGACAGCCTCACGAATCTGTCCCAGTGAGAGTTTCGGGTTGACCTTACCTTTAGGTTTACCCATGTGTGACATGATGATGGCGGCACCGCCATCGGCCAGGATCTTCTTCAAGGTAGGCAGAGCACCACGGATACGGGTGTCGTCAGTGATCTTACCATTCTCATCGAGGGGTACGTTGAAGTCTACACGTACAATTGCCTTCTTACCGGCAAAGTTGAATTCGTTGATAGTCATAATTGTATTGTTATTTATAATGTGAAAAACTTCGTTTTTAACGCGAGTGCAAAGGTACAAATTTAATATGGAACACAAAGACACTAAGACACAAAGATTTCTCAATTTTTGGTTTTTTAATATTTTCTTTGTGACTTTGTGTCTTTGTGTTCAAAAAATGTTATCCGAAGATGACACGGAGGGCTTCTTCGACCTTGCGGACGGGGTGGAGGGTGATGTGGTATTTTTTCGGATCCAGACCCTTGAGGTTGTATTTTGGTATGATCATATCCGTAAAGCCCAGTTTCTCTGCCTCTGCGATGCGCTGTTCTATGCGGTTGACCGGTCGTACCTCTCCTGAAAGTCCAACCTCTCCTGCCATGCACCATCCCGACTCGATGGGTGTGTCGACATTCGACGACAGTACCGCAGCGATGACCGAGAGGTCCATGGCCAGGTCGGTGACCCTTAATCCGCCAGCGATATTGATGAAGACATCCTTCTGCATGAGTTTGAATCCCACCCGTTTTTCGAGGACAGCCAATAGCATGTTCAGTCGTCGCTGGTCAAAGCCAGTGGCCGAACGTTGTGGTGTGCCATACGCGGCCGATGAGACGAGTGCCTGTGTCTCGACCAAGAACGGTCTTACGCCTTCGATGGCGCTGCTGATGGCGATACCCGAGAGACCCTCATGATCCTGTGTGAGGAGGAGTTCTGAGGGGTTTGATACCTGTCGGAGACCATTCTGCTGCATCTCGTAAATGCCCAGTTCCGATGTACTCCCGAACCGATTTTTCATGCTTCGCAAGATGCGGTACATATAATGTTGGTCGCCCTCGAACTGAATGACGGTATCGACGATATGTTCCAGTATTTTCGGTCCAGCGAGCGTTCCCTCTTTTGTGATATGTCCGATGAGGATGACCGGTACGCCACTCGCCTTTGCGAAGCGGAGTAGGGCAGCGGCGCACTCCCGCACCTGAGCGATGGATCCTGCAGAAGACTCGACATCCTCTGTCATGATGGTCTGTATGGAATCGATGACGACGAGTTCAGGTTGTTCTTCTTTGATATGTTCGAAGATTGCTTCGAGTGCATTCTCGCAGAGGATGAGAAAGTTATCGTTTTCCCCTCCCAGTCGGTTGGCTCTCATTTTAAGCTGGTGTGCACTTTCCTCTCCACTGACATAGAGGATCTTCTTCTCCGGCAAGCGAAGCATGGTCTGTAGTGAGAGTGTAGACTTTCCGATGCCCGGTTCTCCGCCTAAGAGTACAATGCTGCCCGGCACGAGTCCCCCGCCGAGGACGCGGTTGAGTTCCTCGTCGTGCATATCTATTCTCGGATCATCCTGGTTGGAGATGTCTCGCAAGCGTAGTGCTTTGCCCGTTGCTGCCGCTGCGGACTGTGCAGAACTGCCCATGTTCAGTCCCCTTCTGGCCTCGCTTGATTTCGGTGCTGTCGCAGCCACTTTGATTTCCTTGAAGGTGTTCCACTGTCCGCAAGCAGGGCACTTTCCTATCCACTTTGGCGATTCCTGTCCGCAGTTGGAACAAACGTATGCTATTTTGTCTTTTGCCATAATTGGTGCAAAGATAGGGATATTATGGAACACAAAGACACAAAGGCGCAAAGTTTTTTTGCTTTTTAACTATTCTTTGTGTCTTTGTGTCTTTGTGTTCAGTAAAAAATGTGTACCTTTGCACGCGATATGAAGAAATTATTGTGGATCATAATGCTATTGAGCCTGGTTGTGGGCTGTAGTGAGTCGTATGAGGAGACCAAGCGCATCACGCGTGCTCAGCGTCTGAAGGCGTTGCGTGAAGACTCAGCTGCCTTTAAGGTGGCCGTTCTGCCCACGCTCGACTGTTTGCCCATTTACCTGGCGAAGGATCATCAGTTGTTTGATACCGCCGTGGATATCCGTCTGAAGCTCTTTACAGCCCAGATGGATATAGACACCGCCCTGTCGAACCATCGGGTTGAGGCCGGTGTTTCCGATCTGGTGCGTATTGAGCGTTTGAAGAAGCAAGGCGACAGTCTGCGTTATCTGACCGCGACGAATGCCTATTGGCAGTTGGTGACCAACCGTAGTGCCCGTATTCTGGATTTCAAGCATCTGGATGACAAGATGCTGGCGATGACCCGCTATTCTGTTACCGACCTGTTGGGCGATCTGGCCGTCGACAGTGGTAAGCTCAAGTCAGAACGTGTGTTCCGTATTCAGATCAATGATGTGAATGTACGTCTGAAGATGCTTGAGAATAATGAGATGGACGCCCTTGTCCTGACCGAGCCTCAGGCCGCCCAGGCCCGGTTGTTGAAACACCATGTGCTGATGGATACCCGGAAGTTGGATATGGCGATGGGCGTCATTGTATCGCAGTGGAAGGATATGGACGGCGAAAGCCGTGCCAAGCAGATGCGGGCCTTTATGCGCGGCTATAACCGAGCCTGTGACTCCCTTAACAAGTACGGTTTGGAAAATTATGCCTCGTTGATTGTGAAATACTGTCGTGTGAAGCCTGAGGCTATCAAACAGTTGGACAAGAATCTGCAGTTCCCCCGTATCGCCTTGCCCCGTGAAGCCGATGTGGAAAGGGCCAAGACCTGGCTTTCTAAGAAGTAGCTATGACGAAGAACCAATCATTGGATGCTGTCTATGACAGTCTGCTGAAGCGCAACCTCAGTGATGCCCTGCAGGCGATGGCTAGTTATTTCAGCCTCTATTCCGGTGGTCAGGATGTGGACCGTCTGTATACAATCCAGGCCGATTTTCAGTTGATGGCAGACTACTGGAAACGCGGTTTCAAGGATCCCCAGTTGTCCCAGCTCTACAACAATCTCCTGCGTCGGCTCTATGTGTTGTATGCCGATGCGGCGATGCATTATGAGATCAAGCATACCGCCTATCTGTCGTCGATTCATGCCCATTTGGTCCTCTCTTCTCACGACTGGTCCTTTCAGGCGTTGAAGGATGCTTTGGAGGAATTCGTGACCGCCAATGCCATGTTGTCTTTGGAACCCGCCCATACGCAAGTCGATCAGAAGAAAGCCATGCATCGTCGTCATCAGCAGTTGCTTGCCGACTGGTTTGCCCGTCTCTGGCTCTCTTCCATCTGGACTGACGGTGAGGCCTCTGCCATGGAGGAGATTCTTCTTTCGCCCACCATTGACACCAACGACCAGCAGTTACTGACCAGTGCTATTATGCTGGCGCTGCTCAATCATTTCGATATCGCCAAGTTCCGGGTGCTATTGTCAGTCTATCGTCATAGCGCCGAGACCAGTGTGCGTCAGCGCGCCCTGATAGGGTGGGTGTTGGCTCTGCATGATGATATTTTCTTCTGTCTCTATGGCGAGGAGCATCAGCTGTTGGAAGAGGTGCTAGAAGACAAGTCGATGTGTCAGGAACTGGTTCAGTTGCAGCATCAGATTATCCTATGTATCAATGCTGAGAAAGACAACAAGACCATCCAGCAGGAGATCATGCCCGATTTGTTGAAGAACAATGGTTTCCGTGTGACGCGTAATGGCATTGAAGAGGTTGACGATCACTCCTTGGACGATATCCTGCATCCTGATGAGGAAGAGCGGCGGATGGAACAGGTTGAGGAGAGTTTTCTGAAGATGCAGGAGATGCAGAAGCAGGGCTCCGACATCTATTTCGGCGGTTTTTCCCAGATGAAGCATTTCTCTTTCTTCCAGGAGATCAGCAATTGGTTTATGCCCTTCTATATCGACCATCCCGGTATAGCCGATGTTGCCGAGAAGTTCCAGAAGAACATCTTTATGCAGAGTCTGCTGAAGACAGGTCCTTTCTGTCATAGTGACAAATACTCCTTTATTCTGGCCTTTAACCAAGTGTTGAATCATATCCCGAAGCAGATGTGGGAGATGCTGGAGCGAGGTGAGGCCGCCGTGACCGAGGTGATGCAGGAAGAGAGCCGCAGTGCCGCCTATATCCGTCGTACCTATCTTCAGGATCTGTATCGTTTCTTCCGTCTGTATCCCTATCGCAGTGCTTTTTCGAATCCCTTTGCGGACTATCAGTACCTCTTTCTGTCGAAGAAAGTCTTCTCCCGGACCCATGTTGAGGCCTATTTCAACGATGTGGCCGCCTTTCTTATCAAACAGAACTACATGCATGAAGCCGGTATGTTGCTTGAGAACTGTGGTGAAGCCCGTTGTGACTTCCGTCATTATATGATGTGCGGTTATCTGTTGCAGCATCATTACTATGCCTTTGCGCCAGAGAAAGATGCCCTTTACTGTTATCAGAAAGCCCTGGAACTCGAGCCTGCGAATGAGAAAGCCCTGCAAGGCTATGCCCGTTCACTCTTTGACATGGGTCGCTATCAGGACGCTTTGGAAGCCTATAATCAGTTGTTGACCCTTCAGCCCAATAAGACGCACTATCTTCTGAACCGTGCGGTGTGTCAGACGAATACCGGTAGCTATGCCGATGCCTTGAAAGATCTGTACCGGTTGAATTTCGAGTCACCCGATGATGTTACGGTCAACCGCGTCCTGGCATGGACCCTGACCTGTAATGAGCAATATGAACAGGCTGAAAAGATCTATGCGCAGTTGGTGACAGACGAGGCGTTGGCTGACGACTTACTGAACTATGGCTATTGTCTGTGGCTGGGTGGTCATGTCGATGAAGCCGCCGACTGTTTCCATCGTTATCTGAAGGAAACGGAGCAGCATAAGACCTTTATCATTGAGAATGAGTTGTCACTGTTACGTGAGAAAGGCATCACTGAGCCTGAGATGCAGATGATGCTCTATATTCTCTAACTCTCTCTCTTCCTTTTTCATAGAGCCAGATGCCTATCAGGGGCAGTGCGACACCGGCGATGGTGTAGAGCACCCAGAACCAATCCTCCTGTGAATGCTCGTGTATGACCATGTGACAGCCAATCTGTCGTGGATCGAGTCCATAGTACGCTATTTTGAGCAGGCTGACGACCTTGTAAGCTATGATATGGAAGATGAAGACATAGAGGGTATGGTCGCCTGTATAGACCAGGAACTGCTTGATCTTTCCGTTGTGTTCATCGATCCAGCTGCTGAGGTTATAAGTCATCAGGAATCCCATGATGGCCGGTATGGGCAGGGAGAGGAACTGTTGGAACGACGAGCGCCAGTTCATGTTGGCTGTGAGATATTTTGAGAAGAGGAACACCACGACAGCGAAGATGATGGACGTCCATAAACGAGCATGCCAGCGCATGATATGTTCGCGGTAGTCCGTTACGAACTGTCGGAAGATAAAGCCTATGCCAAAGAAGAAGCAGCCCATCATTTCGCGGTAGCCCCCCTGTACGATATTCACCACTTTCAGTCCTTCCCATGTCTTCCAGGCGCAGAGGAGGAGCATGAGGATGCAGATGAGGTAAGGTGCGGAAGGTTTGGCTTTTTGTGGCAGTCCGGCATCCAGTACCTTATAAATAATAAGATATAACAAGCTTGCGACGAAGAGTCCCCGGAAGAACCAGAAGGCGCCACAGAGGAAAGCATCGTAGCCGCCCATCGCGGTGAAGATGTTCCATATGTTCTGTTGCATCTGATGCCATGACCATGGATGAAGCACCCCTCCCTGTTCATTGCCATAAACCTCGTTGAGAATGCCGATGTCGAACATCCAGTTGTGAAGGATCAGGAAGACGAGGGCCCATTTGACGAAAGGCCAATAGAGCCCTTTGATTCTTTTCTTGACGAAGGTCGCTTCATCCTGTAGGTATCTTGTGGAGAAGAAGTATCCCGCCGTGATGAAGAACAGAGGCATGTGGAATTCGAAGATGAACTTACAGAGCCATCCAGGTGCCTCTGCGTGTGCGATCACCATCAGGATTATGGCGATGCCTTTTGCAATGGAGATGGTCGTATCGCGGTTCATAGCCAAGGTTGTAACAGACTGCCGAACCATCCTCTGAACTTCTGCCATCCCGTACGGAAGCGGTCCCACTCTTCTTCGGTCAGGAGGACACTCTTCTGCTTATCACGGTCGAACATATCATCGAGTTCCTTTGTGGTCTCGCGATTGATGATCAGTGCATTCTCCTCATAGTCGAAGCGTAGGCTTCGTGCATCAAGGTTTGTGCTTCCCACGGTACAGAAACGACCGTCGACCATCATGATCTTCGAATGGTGGAATCCCGGCTGATAGAGCCATACCTTTGCGCCCCGTTTCATCAGTTTGTGTGCATTGCGGTAAACCACATCCGGTGTCAGGGGGATATCGCTTTTTGCAGAGACCATGATTTCGAGTTTGACGCCTCGTTTGATGGCCCTTTTCAGAGCTTTGCTGATGGAAGGTATGAGGGTGAGGTAGGGGTTGATGATACGGATGGAGTCCTGGGCATTGTCGATGGCCTGTATATACAGATGTCGCATTATCTTGTTTGTGACATGCGGTTCACGGTTGACGATACCCACCATCTTGTTTCCCACGGGTTTCCCCCGGAAATATTTCGGATCATTGAGTTCTTCTTTCGTGGCTTTCTTCCATATTCTTGCAAAGATGGTCTGCAGGTCATTGACCACTGGTCCTTCCAGCCGACAATGCATGTCGCGCCATTCTCCCACCTGTTCTGTGCCCACAATGTAATAGTCGGCCACATTCATTCCCCCCGTATAGGCAATCTCGCCATCGATGACCACAATCTTCCGATGGTCGCGTGGCCAGATGTGGTTGACCCATGGAAAGCGTATCGGGTCGAATTCCACGATGTTGATGCTATCGTCCCACAGTTTTTGGAGGTGGTGCTTTTTGAGCGGTTGGTTGTTGGAGTCATTGCCAAAGCCGTCGAACATGGCCCGTATTTCCACCCCTTCCTTTCTTTTTTCCCTCAGGATATCAAAAAGCAGCGATGCGATAGAGTCATTGCGGAAGTTGAAATATTCCAGATGTACGCTGCTTTTGGCCTGTCGGATGGCCTCGAACATATCGGCGAACTTCTCCTTGCCCGACATCAGCAGTTTCACCTTGTTGCCTTGTGAGAAACAGACCCCCTCTGCTTTCATCTGCTGGACAATGAGGGAGTCGCTGTTCTGAGCAGACAGATGCCAGAAGGAAGATGGAAGAAGAAAGATGGAAGAAGGAATGGTAAAGAGTAGTAGCAGGCAGATTCTTCGCCAGGAAGTCACTTCTGTCCTGCAAATTGTCTTCTCATCGTGTTTCATGGATTTCACATCAAACATCTTACTTCTTACTTCCTATGCTTCAGCCTGTATTCCAATGGTGTCATGCCGAACTTCTCCCTGAAGATGGTGATGAAGTTCTCGGCGGTCATGAATCCGATGTTTGTTGCCAATTCACTCATATTGATATTGGTTCGTTTCAACAGGATGCATGCATGTTTCAGTCGCATGTCCCGAATCAGTTCTGCCGGTGTCTTACCTGTCAGGCTCCTTATGCGATGGAAGAAAGGCACTCTTCCCATGCCCATGGCTGTGGCCATCTCTTCAAGACTGATCTGTCCGCGGCTCATGTTCTGCATCACATACTGTTCGATGTTCTTCATCAACTGCTGATCCATCATGTCGAGCATTGAGTAGTCGGACAACGTAGCCTCCTCCTCTGCCAGCATCTGTGCCTCGGTGACTGCCGGTGCATTCTGGATGTCCTGTTTGACGATTTTCGTATCCACGATATTGATTGGATCATCCTCAGTCGTTACGCCGCTACCCTGTGCCAGTGCTGTTGCCATGTCAGTTTCGTCATAGGACTCTGTGGCCGTCGTCATACTGGAGTTCTGGTTCTCCAGCATACGTGTCTCAGCCCCTTCGATGAGATTATCGTCGAGTTCGATCGGGCCAAGTCCGAGTACCTTGTTGAATCGCATGACAGCCTCCTGGAGGTTGAATGGCTTGGCCAGATAGTCATCAGCAGAGAGTGTGATGTTCTGGTTACGCATATCAATCGGTGTAAGCGGTTTGTCGGTGAGCAGTACGAACTTTATCTTCTGTGAGGTTGGGCTCATCTTCAGCTGATTACACAGTTCGCTACCGGTCATGCTTTCCATGTTCTGTTTACAGATGACCAAGTCGGGATGCAGTTCTTCAATGTCGGTAGCCGCCTTGATGATATCGTTATAGGCATGGAAGTTGTATACGTACTTGAGTCGTGCCATGGCGAACTTGATGAAGTCTTCGCTGTCGTCGATCATGAAGACTGAGAACTTCATTGTCGGCATATCCAGGGCAGCCCTTGACCTCGAGTGTTCAGATGTCAGTGTCTCGCTAGGTACATCAGGCAGTGTGATTTCTCCCTTGGCATTGAGTTCCAGACGGTCGTGAACAGCAATCTTAGCTTTCTCTTCCGGATGTTCCAGATCCGTTTGCATATCGCTCACGCGTGTGATGATCTGCAGCATCTGTGAGTGCAGGGCATTGAGTTGTTCGCGCTCCTCGAGGTCTTTCTCCTTCTCTGAGAGATTTCCGATGATGGACGTCATGCGTGCCATCGGCTGTCGCAGATCATCGCTGGCCGCCTTGATAGCTTCGCGCTGTAGTTTCAGTTCGGTGATAACCGCTCTCTTGCGGTCTCTGATGGCTTTTATCTGTTTGATACCGATATGCCATACGTAGAGAGCCACCAAGATGATGATGGCATAGGCGAGGAGCATCCACCATGAGAGCAACCAGTGTCTGGCCACATTGATGGTCAGGGTACGTTCCTGGTTACTGACCGCGCCATCTGTGCTGGCCGCCTTGACATGGAGTGTATATTTTCCGCTGGGCAGGTCATGGAAGGTCACGCCATGCGCAAGTGCATTTCCGTTTTTCCAGTCATCGTCGAGACCTTCCATCCAGTACATGAACATCAGTCGTTCGCTCTGGTTGTAGTTTCCTGCCGCGAACTTGATGGTGAATGTATTCTGGTTGTGGTTCAGTTGCAGTTTTGAGGATTCATTAAGCGCCTGTGTCAGCAGCACCTTGCCATCGTATTCATGTCCTGTCAGGACTTCCTCCTCGCCGAGGAACAACTGAGTGAGCATCACTCTGGGCAGTGCATCAGTGTCGGTGCTACCATTCTGTCGCATCCAGTTTACGCCGAAGAGGCCACCGAACACCACATTACCGTCGTGTCGGGTAATAATGGCACCAGGGTTAAACTCGTTGCTCTGGAGTCCGTCGGCAGTGGTGTAATTGTAAAGGCCGTAGGTAAAGCTGCCATCTTCATGGCTGCGGTTGACCACAATACGTGTGACACCACTGCTGGTGGTAATCCACATATTATGTTTTATATCCTCGGCAATACCACAGATGTTATTATTGGAGAGACCTTGTTTTTCGGTGATATAGTCGAGATTATCGTTGTTCAGGTCATTGTTGGAATTCAACACGTTCAGTCCTTCACGCGTTCCCACCCATATCAGGCCACGGGAATCTTTGTAGATCTGGGTGATATAGTTGTTGGTAAACTGTTTCGTATGAGCCACATTGCCTGTAAGTACCCGTTTCTCTGTATTCGACAGGTTGAGCACAACCAGACCTTCAGAGGTACCGATGTAGAGATTGTTCTTCTTACTTTCCTTATTATAATTCAGACAAGTGACATTGTTGGTGTTCAGTTTACCATTCTCGCGCGTATAAGAGGAGAACGAGTTCATTCTCGGGTTATACACCTGCAATCCGCCATTCGTAGCAATCCACAAGTTACCGATTTTATCCGTACAAAGAGCATTGATATGGTCGTCGATCAATGTCTTCATGCTATCCTTTGCGAGGGAATAGATGGTAGCCTGACCATTTTTGATTCTTGTAAGACCATTACGTTTCGAACCTATCCAAAGACTTCCGTCAGGTGTGAAGGCCATGGCAGATACCTTTTTACTGGCGATGGGACCATCATAGCCTATGACGCCGTTGTCGCTGGTACCATACCATATCTTGCCGCTGTCGGACTGAGCAATGGCGGTGATATCACCATTGAGGAGCGAGGCAAAGCGGTAGATGTACTGGCCGGAATAGGCAATACCCGATTTCTCCGTACCAATCCACAGGAGGTCAGTATCATCGACGTAGAGGCTTTGTATGCTGACGGTCTCATGGCGCATCTGTCGGTCGTTCATGTTGACCGGTTGTACAGGCTCCACCTCATTGGTGTTGACATCATATCGCAGCAGTCCCATCTGGTCAGATCCGATCCAGATATTTCCACTTCTGTCGCCAGCCATGCCATTGATATTACGGTCGACCCCCACGCTTGTCAGTCCCAGTTTCTCACTGATGGACGTGTCCCATGTGTTAGCACTCTTGTTATATCTGAACAATGTGCCCTGTCCATAGAGCCAGATGTTGTCCATCTGGTCAGCAAAGGCCCTGAGTGTTTTCGATCTTCGTATTTTCTGGTCGGCAATCTCGTTGGTTCCCCAAACGGTATGTTGCTGGTGCATGACATCGCAACAAACGATTTTTCCATCGTCGTATACGATCAGGGCACCGTCTTTACATTCGCTGATAGAGCAGATGAGTCCTTGTGGTACACCATGTGCATCGTCGGTATAGCCGAACTCATAGAGCAGTTGTTGCTGCATGTTATAGCACACCACGCCTTTGTTGGGGATTGCCCCCCAGAGGTTTTTGTGGCGGTCGACATAGACGATACTTGGTATGGTTTCGATACCCATGCGTGCAAAGACCTGCTTCATGTCGCGCTCAAAGCTCTCTGTCTGTGGATGATAGACGCAATAGCCGGCAGCTGTCTCTACCAGCAGGTTGCCATCAAGCGTCTCCTGCACCGAATTGATGTAGCTATTGGGCAGGGAGGATCCGTCTTGTGAGTCACTTTGGAAGTTTTTGAAGACATACCCATCGAAACGGTATAGTCCTGCGGGTGTTCCGAACCACACATAGCCACGCGAGTCTTTCATGATGCAGTTGATCTGGCTACTTGTCAGTCCGTCGCGTGCGTCGAGTGTCTTAAACAAATACTCTGCCACCATTGCCATCGGCAGTATGAGCAGCAACACGATGATTAGTTTCTTTATAGTCTTCATAATTCCGTTTTTTCTTTTTAAATCATACAAGAGTAATGGTCAACAACGCCAAGCAAGTGTTGCTCATCGTCGGTCACCAATACGGAATGTATCTTATATCTGTTCATTATTTGCTGAATTTCCGAGATCTTCGTCTCCGGTCTGACGGTCTTTGGGGTGCGCGTCATGATATCGCTGACCGTGCGATCGAAGAACTGTGCCTGCCATTTCTCCGTTGCCCTACGGATATCACCGTCAGTAATCAGTCCTACAATCTTTCCGTCAACCTCTGCCACGCCAAGTCCCAGTTTTCCTTTGCTTACCAGGATGATGGCTTCGCCGAGGCGCATCTCTGGTGGCAGTACGGGCAAGTCATCGCTCCGCATCACATCTTTAGCCGTTGTCAGGAGACGTTTTCCCAGTTCTCCGCCAGGATGGAACTGTGCAAAGTCGCGGGGCTGGAAGTTACGTTTCTCAATCAGGGCAACTGCCAGTGCATCGCCCATCGCGAGTTGTGCCATTGTGGAACTGGTAGGGGCGAGGTTCAGTGGGCAGGCCTCTTTCTCCACGCTCACATTGAGGTGACAGGTGGAGTATTTGGCGAGTAGGGAGGTCGGGTTGCCACTCATGCCGATGATTGGTATCTCCATGTGCAACACCATGGGTATAAATCGCAGCAGCTCATCAGTCTGTCCGGAGTTGCTGATGGCCAGTACCACATCCTCCTGAGTCATCACGCCCAGGTCGCCATGGAACACGTCGAGGGGGTTGATGAAGAACGAAGGTGTGCCTGTGCTCGACAATGTTGCCGCGATTTTGGCACCAATATGTCCGCTTTTCCCCACACCAGTGACGATTACCTTTCCTTTACAATGATACATAAGGTCGACAGCCGTGTCGAATGACTCGTCCAACTGAGGGATCAGTCCTAAAACGGCCTCTGCCTCATCTTTTATGCATTGTATGGCGTATGCTCTTGATCCTTTCATCACTTCTTGAGTTGTTCTATCAGTTGTTCCAACTTGTCCAGTTCCAGCATATTCGCAGCGTCGCTCAGTCCCTCATCAGGTGTGGGGTGTACCTCGAAGAAATAGCCGGTAGCACCAAAGGCTTTGGCAGCCATGGCCATCTGTGGTACGAAGCGTCTGTCTCCTCCCGTTTTACCGTCACTGCCTCCAGGACGCTGTACGCTATGGGTACAGTCCATGATGACCGTTGGTACGATGTCCAACATGTCGGGGATGTTTCGGAAGTCCACTACGAGATTGTTGTAGCCCATCATATTCCCCCTTTCTGTGAGCCATACCTCCTTGGCCCCTGCATCCTGTGCTTTTTCAACTGGGTAGCGCATATCGCGCCCGCTGAGGAACTGTGCTTTTTTGATGTTGACGATTCGTCCAGTCTTTGCTGCAGCCACCAGCAGATCCGTCTGACGGCACAGGAAAGCCGGTATTTGTATCACGTCGCAGACCTCCCCTACGGGTTTTGCCTGCCAGGCCTCGTGTATGTCTGTGAGAATCTGGAGTCCATATTGTGTTTTTATGTCGGCTAACATTTGTAATCCGCGTTCCAATCCAGGACCACGGAAAGAGCGTATTGACGTGCGATTTGCCTTGTCGAATGACGCTTTAAAGATAATGTTCGTCCCCTGTTTCTTGTTGATTTCCACCAACTTGCGTGCAACCGTGCTCAGCAGTTCTGCTGACTCTATCACGCAGGGACCTGCAATAAATATTGCCTTCTGACTCATATTTGCTTTGCAAAAATACGCATTTTATCTCAATCTGCCAAACATTTGGCAAGTTTTTTTATGCTTCATTGATGATGTGTATGTCTCTCTGTGGGAAAGGAATCTGTATATTATTCTTTTCGAGGGTGTCATAGACACATTTCAGGACATCGCTGATGACATACGATTTCTTAGGTGCTTCCGCCCAGACGAACAGTTTGAAATTGATGCTGGAATCAGCCATCTCCGAGACCACGCTCTTGACGGGTTTCTTTGGGTCCATCCATTGATGGTGCAGATTGTTGACGGCCTCCTCGATGATGGTCGTCACCTGTTTGAGGTTCGACCCGTAAGCCACGCCAAAGGGTACAACCGCCAGTACATAGCCATGGTTGCGTGTCAGGTTCTTGTAGTTGTTTTTAAACAGCTGCGCATTCTGGAAGGTGATCACCTCGCCATAGAGCGATTCGATCATGGTCGAGGTATAGCTGATGCTTTTCACCTTTCCCATCGTGTTGTCCACCTCTATCCAGTCGCCCGCTTTGATACGGCCAGCCATGAGCGATGCACCATAGTATATGTTTTCGATGATGTCCTTCGATGCGAAACCGATACCAGTGGAGAGACCGCCTGAGATGGCCAGCAGCCAGGAAACGCTGATATGCAGGTAGGCGAGGACAGCCAGCAGCCATATGCCCCAGATGATCAGTTGGATTACGTTTTTGCCCATCACGGTGCGGCTTTCTGCTGTTGTGGGGTCTTTTGCTTCAAAATGCAGGCGCATCAGGCTGAGCACGGTTTTCGAGATCCATCTGAACAGGAACCATGTGCTAATGACAACGGCCAGTTTTACCACGCTTACCTTGAGGTTTTCCTGGTCGATGAACTTGTCATTGAAGATGTCCCAGCACATATCGCTGAGGTTGAATACGTCGGCCGCCCAGTAGATGCTGATCATGACAGAACAGACGATAAGCACGGGCAGCACCACTTTGTGTGTGAAGGTATAGAGCCATGTCTGGGTGACAGGTCTTTTCGAGAAATTATGTTTTTCCTCGTACATCTTCAGGTAGTCTGAGATGCAGGTGATGGTCAGGATACAGGTGAGTTGCATGATCCACCAGATGAGCAGTTGTACGGCCAGGAGCGTATAGCCCGCCCAGGAACAGCATGCTGAGGCGATGAAGACCATCATTGACACGTAGGTGTAGAACATGTCGGAACGCGGGATGTTCCTGTTATATCGTCTGATACCGAACCACTGCCACAGCAGGCAGGCTATCAGCACCGGAGGGAAGATGAGGCTGACCAGTTCGCTGGGGATGAGGATGATACGGAAGGCGATTACCACGAAGCCGATGAGAAGCAGGGGTGCATAGATCTTAAATGCACTTCGTATCTGACTGCCTTGGACACGCAGCAACAGTGAGATGAGGATGACGGCCAACAGCCACAGGTATTCCACCAGCAGTCCGGAGGCCATGATGACGAAGTTCTGGTGGCTATTGTATTGTATCAGTCCCATCAGGATGGCCAGTGTGATGGTGGTTGTGGCCCACATGATGGACGATCGTTTCTTCAGGAACTCTGTGGTATGGAATCTTCTGGGCATGAACCTGAATATGAGCATGTTGATGCCGATGGCTACGAGGGCGTAAAAAGCGATGGCTACGAAAAGGCCGAAGATCCAGTAGAGGTTCCAGTCGGAATGTTCTGTCGCCTTGTCGGTTGTGTACTTCTTTGTCACGATCTCCTTCATGTCCTGCCATTTCTCCTTGATGTTCCTCAGGATATCCAGGTAAGTATCGCCACCATTCACGAAGATACTGGTCTGTATGTCGTAGTATCGTTTCTGGGCATAGTCGTTCATGTGTTTTAGGCGCTGTTCCGTAGTGTTATAATAGCGGATATAGTCCTCCATCTGTTGGGAGTCTTCTTCCAGTGTGCGTTTGATGACCGTGGCGAGTGTCAGACAGACACTACGGTCTTTTATGGCCTGTGCTCCCATGATGTTCGTGGGCATGGCCTGCAGGCTGTTGATAAGGCTGTCGTAGCGTGCAATCTCACCACTGGTATTGTTGATAAATTCACGGAATGGTAACTGTTGTCGCTGGAAGCGCTGGTACTGTTCCGTGGCCTGATGACAGGCGTAGGTCAAGTCGAACAGGTATTCCTGTTTCTGGGAATAGAGCATGAGAGCGTTCTGGTTCGACTGTTTCATCGTCTGTGTCAGGTTTCTGAACACTTCCTGACTTTGTTTTCGTTGTTCATTACGTTGGTCGTTCAATTCCTGGTAATGCTTAGTCAGTTCTGCGCGCAGGATGACCAATGTCGAGTCGAGGTTTTTCTCCTTCAGCACGGCGCCGGCCTCACTGACCATGCCCAAAATCAGGGCCCATATGATGAATATTTTCTTCATTGTTTCGTATTTTGGTGCGCAAAGATAGTAAAAAAGCCAAAGAAAAAGTAAAAAAATGGATGTAAATGGTTTAGATTAACTTTTTTTTTATACTTTTGCGGCATGATACTGATAGCAGATAGTGGTAGTACGAAGACCGACTGGGCCTTGCAGTCGGCACCAGGCTCTTTAGAGCGCTTCCATACCCAGGGCATTAATCCTTTCCATCAGGACCGGACTGTCATCGTTGAGATTCTCCGTCGTGAACTCCTTCCGCAGCTGGATCCGGAAGCTATAAGTAATGTCTTCTTTTATGGTAGCGGCGTCCGTCCAGAGCAGGAACCTGTTATGATTTCCCTCTTACAAGAGGCGTTTCCTTATGCCAAGCAGATTGAAGCACATAGTGATTTGTTGGGTTCTGCACGTGCGCTCTGTGGTCATAACTATGGCATTGCCAGTATTTTAGGGACAGGCGCTAATTCTTGCCTTTATGATGGTGAGACGATTATTCAGAATACCCCGGCATTGGGCTATATTCTCGGTGATGAGGGTAGTGGCGGTGTCATGGGAAAGTTTTTCCTGCATGCGTTATATAAAGGCGTTTTGTCAGAAAATATCCGTTCTGAATTTGAGCAGGAATATGGTTTGACGATGTCGGATGTGATACAACGTGTTTACCGTGAGCCGATGCCGAATCGTTTTCTGGCATCGCTAGCCCCTTTCATTTATAGTCATTTGTCAGATGCGGTTGTATATCGTCTGGTTGTTGATAATTTCCGTGATTTCTTCCGTTATAACATCCGTCCCTATGGTCATCCGGAGATGGCTGTATCATTTGTGGGCAGTATTGCCTGGTATTTCCGTGACCAGTTGTCTGAGGCTGCTGCGGCAGAAGGTTTCCGTCTTGGGACTATCCTGCAGTCTCCAATTGAAGGTTTGATAAAGTATCACCAAAATTAAGCGTTATGAAACTGAAATGTCTTTTTTTATTAGCAGCGTTCTCTCTCGTTGCATGTGCCCAGACCAGTCCGTTCGTAACTGTCAGAGACGGTCATTTTGAAAAGGGTGGGAAACCTTATTATTATGTAGGGACCAACTTTTGGTATGGTGCCATTCTAGGCTCTGAGGGTCAAGGTGGCGATCGTGAGCGTCTGGTTAAGGAGTTGGACTACATGAAAGAAATCGGTATCGACAACTTGCGTATCCTTGTCGGGAGTGATGGTGAGCGAGGTGTGACCACTAAGGTGGAGCCAACACTGCAGATCCGGCCAGGGGTATACAATGATACGATTCTTGCCGGCCTCGACTATCTGTTGATGGAGATGGGCAAGCGGCAGATGGTGGCCGTCCTTTATCTTAACAATTCCTGGGAGTGGAGTGGGGGTTATGGTTTCTATCTGGAACATGCCGGTGAGGGTAAGCAACCCAGACCCAATGAAGACGGTTATCCAGCCTATATGAAGGCGATGAGCAAATATGCGACAAATAAAAAGGCGCACGAGCTATTTTATAATTATGTGCGTTTTATCCTTAGTCGTACCAATCGCTATACCGGTTTGAAATATACTGAAGATCCTGCTATTATGTCGTGGCAAATAGGGAATGAGCCACGTGCCTTCGACAAGGCTGTTCTCCCGGATTTCGAGCAGTGGCTGGCTGAGGCATCGGCCCTGATTCGTTCGTTGGATGCCAACCATCTGATTTCTGTGGGCAGTGAAGGTTCGTGGGGTTGTGAGAACGACTATGACAGTTATCGTCGCATCTGTGCCGATAAGAATATCGACTATTGCAATATCCATCTGTGGCCCTATAACTGGAGTTGGGCTCGTCAGGACCATCTGATAGAAGACCTTCCGAAGGCAAAGGCCAATACCAAGGACTATATTGACCGTCATTTGGAAATCTGTGCCAAACTTAACAAACCTCTTGTGATGGAGGAGTTCGGTTATCCCCGTGATGATTTCAAGTTTGCGCTCGGTACCCCCACCGAGGGTCGTGACAGATTCTATCAATATGTGTTCTCGCTTGTTGCCGACAATGCAAAACAAGGCGGTTATTTTGCTGGTTGTAATTTCTGGGGTTGGGGTGGTTTCGCAAAGCCGAGGCATGAGCAACAGTGGCAGGTGGGCGATGACTATACAGGTGACCCGGCTCAGGAGCAACAAGGGTTGAATTCAGTGTTTTCTGGTGATGAATCGACCCTGCAAGTCATCAAATCACAGGTGAAGAAGATGGCAGAACTGCGTTAAATTAGTGTGTGTGTGCGGACACACTTTTTTCTTTGCAATATAATACGGTAAATGGTCAATAAAGTATTATTGACTTTAAAGAATTTTTTTGTATCTTTGCACCCAATAACTATCATAATCGATTGCTCAGATAGAAAATGAGGAAAATACTGATATTTCTTTTCGTAGTGATGTCCTCGCTTCGGGTGTCGGCTCAGATCCGTGGCAATAACGTTGTGGTGACAGTAGAGCCAAACCATCAAGACTGGCACTATAAGACCGGCGAGAAAGCTCAGTTCGTGGTGGAAGTGCGTAAGTCGGGGACACTGGTCAATGATGTCAGCATCGACTATGCTGCAGGTCCTGAGATGTATCAGAGTATCAGGAAGAGCCTAGTATTGAAGGATGGTACGCTGAAGCTGTCGGGTAGCATGAAACAGCCTGGTTTTTATCGGGTGGATGTGACGGCTCATGTGGATGGCAAGGACTATAAACAAGCCTGTGGTGTTGCTTTCTCACCTGAGATGCTGCAGCCGTCGACAGTGATGCCGGCAGATTTCTCCGATTTCTGGCAGAATGCCATTGCAGAGGCACGTAAGACCGACCTGAATCCTACCAAGCGGTTGTTGCCAGAGCGATGTACAAAGGATGTGAATGTCTATGAGGTGTCGTTTAATAATATCAAGGAAAACTGGCGCACATACGGTATTCTCTCTGTTCCGGTAAAGGAAGGGAAATATCCAGCCTTGTTGAGAGTTCCTGGCGCTGGTGTGCGGCCTTATGGCGGTGATATATGGACAGCCTCACAGGGGAGCATCACCCTTGAGATAGGTATCCACGGCATCTCGGTGACGATGGACCAGAAGGTCTACGACGATGTGTTCAATGGTGCTTTGATGAACTACTGGGAGTGGGGGATGGACAACCGGGAGAAGAGCTATTATTATCGGGTAGTATTAGGTTGTATCCGAGCCCTCGACTATATTGAACAATACACCCCGTGGAATGGTAAGGAGATGGGTGTGACAGGCAGTTCGCAAGGCGGATTCCTAACGTTGGCAACGGCAGGCCTTGACAAACGCATTACCTATTATGCCCCTGTTCATGCCGCCCTTTGCGACCATACCAATTCATTGAAGGGTGTTGCCTGTGGTTGGCCGCACTATTTCTATCGTGGTGAGCGGGGAGAAGTGAGAGGTGAGAGCCATGAAGAAAGGCAGAAGATAGAGACATCGAGATATTATGATGGTATCAACTTCGCCCGTCTGATTACGGACAGGCAGAAAGGATGGTTCTCCTTCGGCTATAATGATGATGTCGTGCCTCCTACAACTGCTTGGGAAACCTATAATACCGTGAGTGGGCCCAAGCAGATCTCGCCCTATCAGCAGACCTGGCACTTCTGGTACCAGGAGCAGTGGGATGAGTGGGAAAACTGGTTGTTGGAACAAATGAAACTGAGATAATATGAAGAAGATTTTTGCAATGGCAGTTGGGTCGATGATGATCGTTGCCTGTACTGCGACCAAGCAAGGTGAGCCAGAGAAAACCGGTGCCCAGCAGTTGATGGATCGTTTGGACACACTCCGTCAAAAGGGTATCATGTACGGACATCAGGATGACCCGTTCTACGGTCTGACATGGGCGTATCAGCAGGATTCCAGCGACGTGAAGAATGTGTGTGGCGACAGGCCTGCTATATTGGGCGTAGAACTGGGTGGTATTGAGATGGGCGATGTGAAGAGCCTTGACAGCGTGCCTTTCACCAAGATTACCGAGGAAGTGATTAAGCACTATAACCGTGGTGGTATCATCACCATCAGCTGGCATCCGCGTAACCCAGTGACCACTATTGACGGTGGCGGACTGGCAGGACAGAAGTTCCCTGAGGGAACGGCCTGGGATGTGACAGACTCAGCAGTGGTGAAGAAAGTGCTGCCAGGAGGCGCATATCATGAGAAGTTCCAGACTTGGATGCAACGTCTCTCTGATTTCCTGTCAACGCTGAAGACCAGTGATGGAAAGCGGATTCCTTTGATGTTCCGTCCTTGGCATGAGAACTCAGGATCATGGTTCTGGTGGGGTGAGAAACTCTGTACTGTTGAAGAATATCAGGCTCTGTGGAACATGCTTCAGGACAAACTGAGGGCTGATGGTTTCGACAATATCGTCTGGGCCTATTCACCCGGTTGTCAGGATGACCTGACGGCAGAGCGTTTGCTTGACCGTTATCCTGGTGATGACCGTGTTGACATGATTGGTCTCGACGGCTATCAGTGGAATCCTGAGGAAAAAGATGCCTTTATCGCTCGTACGAAACAGAATCTGGAAGTGCTCTGTCAAGTGGCTCAGGCTCATGGGAAGATTCCCGCTTTAACGGAGTGCGGCATGAAAAACATGACTGAGCCGACATGGTGGACCTCCACTCTGCTGCCTGCCGTGGAGGCGTATCCCATCAGTTATATGCTCACTTGGCGCAACTACAAGGATGAGTGGTTCGGTCCGGCTCCCTCGAAACCCGACGCTCCCTATTTCGTGGCGTTCTATGAGAGTGAGAAGACATTGTTCCTGAACGATATAAAAGAGTAAAAACAGACTACGGTTTTCGCGAGTATGGCCAATTGGTAATTCGTGAGATTCGTACTAAAAAATGACTATAATGAGCAGTTTTGAAGAAAGAGTCGCAGCCTTGAAAGCCCACCATGAGGCCTTGTTGTCTAAGAAGAATAAACCTGTGGAGTGGGGCAACGGTATCTACGAGAAGTATCAAAATCCCGTGGTGACAGCTGAGCATATCCCTTTAGAATGGAAATACGACTTTAACGAGCACGACAATCCTTTCCTGATGCAGCGCATCATGTGTAACGGTGCTTTCAATGCCGGTGCCATTAAGTGGAACGGCAAGTATTGTCTGGTAGTCCGTGTTGAAGGTGCTGACAGAAAAAGTTACTTTGCTGTGGCAGAATCGCCTAACGGTATCGACAACTTCCGTTTCTGGGACGCGCCTATCACCATGCCCGACGATGTGATTCCTGCCACGAATGTCTATGATATGCGTATCACCCTGCATGAGGATGGCTGGATTTATGGCGTGTTCTGTGCTGAGCGTCATGACGATTCTCAGCCAGGTAACCTCTCTGCTGCTACTGCTACGGCAGGCATTGCCCGTACCAAAGACCTGAAAACCTGGGAGCGCCTGCCTGACCTGAAGACGAAGAGTCAGCAGCGTAACGTAGTGCTGCATCCGGAATTCGTAAATGGAAAATATGCTTTCTATACCCGTCCTCAGGATGGTTTCATCGATACCGGTTCAGGTGGTGGTATCGGTTGGGCTCTTGTTGATGACATCACCCGTGCAGAGGTGAAAGAGGAGAAGATCATCAATGCCCGTCACTATCATACCATTACCGAGGTAAAGAACGGTGAGGGTCCTCATCCCATCAAGACTAAGAAAGGCTGGTTGCATCTGGCTCATGGTGTGCGTGGCACTGCCGATGGCTTACGTTATGTATTATATATGTATATGACGTCGTTGGACGATCCGACGAAGGTAATCGCCCAGCCCGGTGGCTATTTCCTGGTGCCCGAGGGAAACGAGTATCTGGGTGATGTGATGAATGTGGCCTTTTCTAACGGTTGGATAGCCGATGAAGATGGCAAGGTGTTCATTTACTATGCCTCTGCTGATACTCGTCTGCATGTGGCAACCTCAACTATCGACAAGCTTATAGATTATTGTATGAATACGCCTCAGGACGGTCTGTATACTGCTGCCAGCGTAAGAACTATTAATCAACTGATTCAGAAAAACAAAAACAACAATAATTATGGTAAAAACTAAATTCATCGAAAAGATCGGCTATGGCTTTGGCGATATGTCATCGTCGATGTTCTGGAAGATTTTCTCTTATTATCTCCCGTTCTTCTATTCTAATATCTTTGGCCTAAATCTTGTGGACGCTGGTGTCCTGGTGCTCGTGACTCGTATCTGGGATGCCGTCTCGGACCCGATGATGGGTATCATTGCCGACCGCACGAACACAAAATGGGGAAAATATCGTCCCTACCTGTTGTGGGTTGCTCCTTTCTTCAGTATTTGTGGTATCTTATTGTTTACCACGCCAGACTGGGCGTATGGAGCCAAATTGATATGGGCCTATGTGACCTATATCATGATGATGACGGTCTATACGGGTATCAATGTGCCCTATGGTGCCATGTTGGGTGTAATGACTGACGATCCCAATGAGAAAACCGTGTTCTCGTCGTTCCGTATGTTCTTTGCCTATGGCGGTTCGTTTATCTCGCTCTTCCTCTGGGAGCCCCTCACCAATATGTTTGGCGGCTATAATTCAGCAAGTGGATGGTTTTGGGCAATGGTGACGATTGCAACGGCTTGTTTTGTGATGTTTATTATCTGTTTCGTGCTCACTAGGGAACACCTGAAGACCGTGTCGACCGTCAGTATCGGTGATGACTTTGCCTCGTTGTTGAGAAACAAGCCCTGGTGGTTGCTCATTGGTGCAGCTCTGTGCTCCAACCTCTTTAATACTGTCCGTGGTGCGACGGTGGCCTATTTCTTCGTGGATATTATCGGTGCCGATGTCTATCTGAGTTTCATGGGCATGGCTTTCCTTTTCTATGCCGGTCTTTTCCTGGGTATCGGCGAGGTGTCGAATATGGTGGGTGTGGCTCTCTGTGTGCCTATTGCCAATAAACTGGGTAAGAAAACCACCTTTATCCTAGTCAACGCGATGCTGCTGGTGACCAGTGTGCTGTTCTTCTTCATCCCCACGACGCCTTCCGGTTTCTGGATGATGCTGATCTTCCAGGTGATTATCTCAATTTTCACTGGTGTGATGTCACCATTGATCTGGAGTATGTATGCTGATGTGAGCGACTATGCAGAGTTGGAGTTCCGCACTGCTTCTACTGGTCTGATTTTCTCGTCAGCCTCGATGGCTCAGAAGTTCGGTGGTGCCATTGGTGGTGCTGCTGTCCTCTGGTTGCTTTCAGGTTTCGGTTATATTACTGATACGACAGCGGTTTCGGCAGGTGTGGTACAGCCTGAGAGTGCACTCATGGCCTTGCGTTGGCTGATGAGTTTTATTCCTGCTGCTGTTGCTGCATTGGCAGTGATTGTCGTTTGGTTCTATCCGCTGACTACCAAGCGCGTGGAGGAAATCAGTGACAAGCTTAAGTCAATGCGTGAGATCGAAGAATAAATATCATAAATCCCATATATATGGTTGATGCCTATAAAATGAAAGCAGAGATGCAGGATGTCCTGAAGAAGAACATCCTGCACTTTTGGATGACTCAGATGGTTGACGAGGAGCATGGTGGTTTCTATGGTCGTATGGATCATAGCGGAACACTCCATCCCGATGCCGAAAAGGGGGCTATTCTCAATGCCCGTATCCTATGGTCGTTTTCCGCGGCCTATCGTGTGCTTGGGAATCCTGAGTACCTGGCGATGGCCACACGGGCCAAGGATTATATCATCGACCATTTTATAGATCCAGAGTATGGAGGAATCTACTGGAGCGTAGACTACAAAGGTCAGCCCCTCGATACCAAGAAGCAGTTCTATGCCATCGGTTTCGCTATCTATGGTCTAACGGAATATGCCAGGGCTACAGGCGACAGAGAGGCCTTGGACTATGCCCTGCAACTCTATGACTGCATAGAGGAACACGCCTTCGACAGGGTGCATAATGGCTATATTGAGGCTTGTACGAGAGCGTGGGGAAAGATTGAGGACATGCGTTTGTCGGAGCTCGACGCCAACTATCCCAAATCACAGAATACCCATCTGCATATTATCGAACCCTATACCAATTTGCTGCGATGTCTGAAAGAGTTGCATGCCCAGGAGTCGTGCGACTATGTACCAGTTTTGGGATCTGTATTGCCTATTGGTATTACCATCCCTGTGGAGACCATTGTGGCTGTAGAGACTTCTCTGCGCAATTTGATAGATATCTTTACGGAAAAGATCCTGAATCCTGAGACTTGTCATCTGGACCTCTTCTTCGAGATGGACTGGACGCGTGGGGCAGGGCATCTGGAGAGCTATGGCCACGATATCGAGTGCTCCTGGCTCATGCATGAGGCCGCATTGGTGCTTGGTGATAAAAAGGTTCTTGCAAAAGTAGAGCCGATTGTCCGCAAGGTGGCAAAGGCCTCAGAGAAAGGGTTGCGTCCTGATGGCTCCTTGATTCATGAGGCCAATCTCGATACCGGTCATGTGGATGATGATCTTCATTGGTGGGTACAAGCTGAGAATGTCGTGGGATGTTTTAATCTCTATCAGTATTTTGGCGATGAAGCAGCTTTGGAGAAGGCTGTCAGGTGCTGGGATTATATCAAGTCGCAACTCATTGATTTTGAACATGGTGAGTGGTATTGGAGTCGTCATTCCGATGGCTCACTGAATACGTCAGATGACAAGGCAGGCTTTTGGAAATGTCCCTATCACAACAGTCGCATGTGCCTGGAAATCATTGAGCGGATAACGGCTGGAAGTTAAAATACCTGGGAATTAACATTTATTATATAATAATAAATAAATATTCCACTTATTTACAAATTTTATTTGTACCTTTGCAGCACGAAAGCTGTGAAGCTACAAATTGTAGACGTGTAACTGCTTGAAAACGAGAACAATATTGTTATAATTATATATTAATTTTATGAACTTTACTTTGTTAATTACCGTCTTGTTGACGGCTATTACATTGGTGGTGGCGGCTTATATCATAGCCAAGCTGATTGGACCTCGGTCCTACGCGAAGGTGAAGGGAGAACCGTATGAGAGTGGTATCCCCACGCGAGGCACCTCGTGGTTGCCCATTACCGTGGGATTCTACCTCTTTGCCATCTTGTTCCTCATGTTTGATGTGGAAACGGTGTTTCTGTATCCGTGGGCAGTCGTAGTGAAGGATTTCGGTGCGCTGGCATTGCTGAGCATTGGCTTCTTCCTGGTAGTTCTGGTATTAGGCTTGGCATATGCCTGGCGGAAAGGAGACTTGGAATGGAAGTAAGAAAGCCGCACATCAAGAGTATTCCCTACGAGGAATGGAATGATAATGCCTCGTTGGAGAAGATCATTGACGAGCTCCATGAGGGCGGTGTCAATGTGATTACAGGTTCACTCGACCAGTTGATTAACTGGGGTCGAAGCAATTCCCTCTGGTCGCTGACTTTCGCTACTTCATGTTGTGGTATCGAGTTTATGGCATGTGGTTGTTCACGCTACGACTTTGCCCGCTTCGGTTTTGAGGTGACACGTAACTCACCTCGTCAGGCCGATCTGATTATGTGTGCTGGTACCATTACCCACAAGATGGCTCCAGCCCTGAAGCGTCTGTACGACGAGATGGCTGAGCCGAAGTATGTGATTGCCGTAGGTGGCTGTGCTATTAGCGGTGGTCCGTTTAAGTCAAGCTACCATGTAGTGAAGGGTATCGAGGAGATTGTGCCCGTCGATGTGTTTATCCCTGGCTGTCCCCCACGTCCGGAGGCTATCATGTATGGCATGATGCAGCTGCAGCGTAAGGTGAAGATTGAGAAGTTCTTCGGTGGTGCCAATCACAAGCAGACCGCTGAGGAGGCTGCACTTGGTGTCTCTAATGAGGAGTTGACCTTCCGCTCAAAGCATGGTGACCATCGTCGTGAACCGATTGTGGTAACCGATGTTCCTCAGGCGTTTGTTGAAGAGATAAAGTCTGCTCAGGCGGAGACTAAAGTAGAGGAGGAGAAGGCATGAGGTTAGATTTTCTATCATTCGATTTTGACAAGTTCGCACAGGAGATGCAGAACTTGAAGGATAAGAAAGGTTTCGACTTTTTGGTGACCATCGTCGGTGAGGACTTCGGTGCCGAGGAAGGTCTTGGCTGTATCTATATCCTCGAAAATACCAAGACTCACGAGCGCTGCTCAGTGAAGATGATTGCCAAGACGCAGGCCTGTGGCGATGGCGTCGCTTCTAATGGTACTGGTGAGACCGACGGTCAGTTGCTGGCTTATATCCCAACTGTTTCAAACCTCTGGCGCGTGGCTGAACTGCTGGAGCGTGAGGTCTATGACTTCTATGGTATCGTGTTCCTCGGCCACAAGGATATGCGTCGTCTGTTTCTGCGTAGCGACTTCAAGGGCTATCCCTTCCGTAAGGACTGGCAGTTTAACGATGCCTATACGCTTGAGGATGATGTCGAGCCTGACTATGGCCTGGAATATTACCTTGACAAGGATGGTAACCTCCAGTCGAAGCAGAACAAACTATTTGGTCCTGATGACTATGTTATCAACATCGGTCCTCAGCACCCAGCAACTCACGGTGTGCTCCGTTTGCAGACCGTGCTGAATGGTGAGACAGTGAAGCATATCTATCCGCATCTTGGTTATATCCACCGCGCGATTGAGAAGATGTGGGAAGGAATGACCTATCCCCAGACACTGGCTTTGACCGACCGTCTGAACTATCTGGGTGCTATGCAGCATCGTCATGCTTTGGTCGGTGTGATCGAAGAGGCGATGGAGGTTGAGTTGACTGATCGCATCAAGTACATCCGTACGATTATGGATGAGCTTCAGCGTCTCGACTCCCATCTGCTCTATGTGTCTTGCGTGGCTCAGGACTTGGGTGCCCTGACCGCATTCCTTTATGGTATGCGTGACCGTGAGCATGTGCTGAACTGTATGGAGGAGACCACTGGTGGTCGACTGATTCAGAACTATTACAGAATTGGTGGTCTGCAGGATGATATTGATCCTAACTTTGTGAAGAACGTGAAGGATCTGGTAAAATATCTGCGTCCGATGATTCAGGAGTATCTGGATGTGTTTGGCGATAATGTCATCACTCATAACCGTCTTGAAAACTGCGGTCCGATGAGTCTCGAGGATTGTATCAACTACGCTGTGACCGGTCCTGCCGGTCGTGCTTCTGGTTGGAAAAACGATGTACGTAAAAACCATCCGTACGACATGTACGACAAGGTGGAGTGGGAGCAGTGCACACTCAGTGGCTGCGACTCTATGGACCGCTATATGGTTCATATCAACGAGATGTACCAGAGCCTGAACATCATCGAGCAGCTGATAGACAACATCCCGGAAGGTGACTTCTACGTGAAGCAGAAGCCTATCATCAAGTGCCCTGAGGGACAGTGGTACTTCTCTGTCGAAGGTGTGGCTGGTGAGTTTGGCGTTTATCTCGACTCTCGTGGCGACAAGAGCCCCTATCGTATGAAGATGCGTCCGATGGGCCTCTCGCTGGTAGGTGCTTTCGACCGGATGCTCCGTGGTCAGAAGATTGCAGACTTAATCGCTACTTGTGCTGCTATTGACGTTGTAATTCCTGATATTGACAGATAAAAGCGAAGAATTATGTTTGATTTTAGTATTGTTACACAATGGTTCGACGCTCTCCTTCGCGAGACACTCGGTTTAGGAGATTTTCTGTCGATATTGATTGAGTGCGTGCTGGTGGGAGTCGCTATTCTTGGCGGCTATGCCTTGCTGGCCATCGTACTGATATTTATGGAGCGTAAGGTGTGTGCTTACTTCCAGTGCCGTCTTGGCCCGATGCGAGTCGGTTACTGGGGCTTGCTGCAGGTGTTTGCTGACGTGTTCAAGATGCTCATCAAAGAGATCTTCATCGTCGACAAGGCCGATAAGCTGCTCTATCTCGTTGCTCCTCTCTTGGTGATTATCGGAAGTGTGGGTGCCTTCTCGTTCCTGCCTTGGAACAATGGTGCCACGATTCTCGATTTCAATGTGGGCGTGTTCCTGCTCACCGCCATCTCTTCGATTGGTGTGGTAGGTATCTTCCTCGCAGGTTGGGGTTCCAACAACAAGTACTCTGTGGTTTCGGCCATGCGTGGTGCTGTGCAGATGATTTCCTATGAGATGTCGCTCTGCCTCTGTCTCATCACGGCTGTGATCCTGACCGGTACGATGCAGATGTCTGGTATCGTGGAGGCACAGACCGGTCCTTGGAAGTGGTTGATCTTCCAGGGTCATATCCCTGCCATCATCGCCTTCGTGGTGTTCCTCATCGCAGGAAATGCTGAGGCCAACCGTGGCCCGTTTGATATGGCTGAGGCTGAGAGTGAGTTGACTGCCGGACACCATACGGAGTATTCTGGTATGGGCTTCGGCTTCTTCTACCTCGCTGAGTTCCTCAATCTGTTTATCATCGCAGGTATCGCTGCTACAGTGTTCCTCGGTGGCTGGGCTCCCGTGAACATCGGCATTGCAGCCTTCGATCAGGTGATGAACTATATCCCAGGCATCGTCTGGTTCTTGGGCAAGGCTTTCTTCCTGGTTTGGATCCTGATGTGGATTAAGTGGACGTTCCCCCGTCTGCGTATCGACCAGATTCTGAAGTTGGAGTGGAAGTATCTCATGCCGCTGGCACTGCTCAATCTGGTGATAATGACTGTAGTGGTCGCCCTTGGTATATATATTAAATAAGGTATAGCAATGGAAGATAACAAAACATATTTTGGAGAAATCGGGCATGGCCTGAAGACTTTGGCTACTGGCATGAAGATCACCTGGAAGGAATACTTCAAGGACTTCTTTACCAACAAGTCGACAGAGCAGTATCCCGAGAACCGCAAGACCACACTCCATGTGTCTAAGCGTCATCGTGGTCGCTTGGTATTCAAGCGCAACGAAGACGGCAGCTACAAGTGTACGGCTTGCACATTGTGCGAGAAGGCCTGTCCGAACGGAACCATCAAGATTACAGCCCACATGGCCGAGGATCCTGAGACAGGCAAGAAAAAGAAGGTGCTCGACGATTATGCGTACGATCTGGGCGACTGCATGTTCTGCCAGCTCTGTACCAATGCCTGCAACTTCGACGCCATCGAGTTTACGAATGACTTTGAGAATGCCGTGTTCGATCGCAGTAAGCTGGTGCTCCACCTGAACGAGGAAGTCTATCAGGGTGGTTCACTGCCTAACCTGATTGAAGGTGGCGCTCCTTTCGAAGTCGGTAAGTTTAACACTAAAACGAAGTAACGCAATATGGCAAATTCAATCATGTTTGTAATTCTTGCAGTTGTCATACTTGGTTCAGCCATATTGTGTGTGACGACGACAAAGATCATGAGAGCCGCAACCTTCCTGTTGTTTGTGCTCTTTGGTGTGGCAGGTCTCTATTTCCTGCTTGACTATACGTTCTTAGGCGCAGCCCAGATTTCTATCTATGCCGGTGGTGTGACGATGCTTTATGTGTTCGCCATCCAATTGGTAGGCAAGCGTTCTCTTCAGGGACTCGTTGAAAGGGTCAAGGGCAGCCGTGTCATCTTCGGAGCGATTCTCTCGCTGGTGGGATTGGTGACAGTGGTGCTCGTCCTGCTCAAGAATCAGTTCTTATTCGCAGCTGCTGACAAGCCCGACACGGAGGTGCCGATGCAGGTCATCGGTCATGCGCTGGTTGGTGCCGACAGATTCCAGTATGTACTCCCCTTCGAGTTCATCTCGCTGTTCCTGCTGGCATGTATCATTGGTGGTTTGGCAATCGCAAGAAAGGAGGAGAAGTAAGTTATGGTACCAGTAGAATTCTATTTTGTGCTGAGCGCACTTCTGTTCTTTATCGGTGTGTATGGCTTCATCAGCCGTCGTAACCTGATTGCGATGCTCATCTCCGTAGAGCTGATACTGAATGCTGTGGAGATCAACTTTGCAGCCTTCAACCGTCTGCTGTTCCCCGGCCATTTCGAGGGCTTCTTCATGTCGCTCTTCGGCATTGGCGTGGCTGCTGCTGAGACGGCTGTTGCCATTGCGATTATCATCAATGTGTATCGCAACTTCAACAGCGACAATGTGGATAGTATTCAGAATATGAAACGATAAACAGTAAGGATTATGTATAGTTACACGATATTTATCATGCTTCTGCCGCTGCTGTCGTTCATCATTCTTGGACTGGCTGGCATGAAGATGCAGCACAAGGTGGCCGGACTCATCGGCACCTGTTCGCTGGGCATCGTCACGATACTCTCTTACCTCACCGCGTTCCAGTACTTCGGTGCTGACCGTGTGAACGGAGTCTATCAGACGTTTGTGCCTTATAACTTCACTTGGCTGCCACTGGGCAACCTGCATTTCGACCTCGGTATCCTGTTAGACCCCATCAGTGTGGTCATGCTGATTGTGATCTCGACAGTATCCCTGATGGTTCATATCTACTCATTCGGCTATATGCACGGCGAGAAGGGCTTCCAGCGCTACTACGCTTTCCTGAGCCTCTTCACGATGTCGATGCTGGGTCTGGTACTGGCCACCAACATCTTCCAGATGTACATGTTCTGGGAACTCGTGGGTGTGAGCTCTTACCTGCTCATCGGCTTCTACTATCCTCTGAAGCCTGCCATCGCAGCCTCTAAGAAGGCTTTCATCGTCACCCGCTTTGCTGATATGTTCTTCCTCGTGGGTATCCTGACCTTCGGCTACTTTGTCGATTCGTTCAGCTTCTCGTTTGCTGGCGACATCGTGATGGGGCAGGGCACTACACCTTTCATCGAGGGTAACATTGCCAAGGCTGTGGCTGCTGGAGGTTTCATCATTCCTACGGCTCTGACGCTGATGTTCATCGGTGGTGCCGGTAAGAGTGCCATGTTCCCGTTGCACATCTGGCTGCCCGATGCCATGGAGGGCCCGACACCTGTCAGTGCACTCATCCACGCTGCTACGATGGTGGTGGCTGGTGTGTTCCAGATCGCCCGTATGTTCCCCCTGTGGATTCAGTATGCGCCTGAGGCCATGTCGATTGTGGTTTGGGTGGGTGTGTTCACTGCATTCTATGCCGCTGCCGTGGCTTGTGCCCAGAGCGACATCAAGCGTGTACTCGCCTTCTCAACAATCTCTCAGATTGCTTTCATGATGGTGGCGCTGGGTGTATCGCTGCCCGGTCATCATGGTGCTATTATGGACAATCACGCTCAGTTGGGTTACATGGCTGGTATGTTCCACCTGTTCACCCACGCTATGTTCAAGGCTTGCCTGTTCCTCGGTGCCGGTTGTATCATCCACGCTGTCCACTCGAATGAGATGGCCCTGATGGGCGGCCTGCGCAAGTATATGCCGATTACCCACATCACGTTCCTCATCTCTTGTCTGGCCATTGCCGGTATTCCTTTCTTCTCTGGCTTCAGCTCGAAGGATGAGATTATCACCGCCTGCATGGCGTACTCGCCTGTGGTAGGTTGGATTATGACAGGTATTGCCGCCATGACCGCCTTCTACATGTTCCGTCTGTACTACGGCATCTTCTGGGGTACGGAGAATGTGGAGGCTCACGAGCATCACACACCCCACGAGGCACCTCTCACGATGACCATTCCTCTGATTGTGCTCTGTGTGATCACCGTTGGCGTGGGTATCTACTCCACGCTGGGCGGTTTCCTCGGATGGGGTGGCAGCTTCGGCAGCTATGTTTCTGCTGAGGGTACCGACTATACCATCCACTTCAACACGCAGATTGCCCTGACCTCTACGATCATTGCCATCCTGAGCATCTGCCTCGCCACCTATATCTATAAGGGTGAGACACAGCCCATTGCCGACCGTCTGTACAAACAGTTCCCGCGTCTGCACCGTGCTGCTTACAAGCGTTTCTATCAGGATGAGATCTGGCAGTATGTCACTCATCGTATCATCTTCCGTTGCGTCAGCACACCTATTGCCTGGTTCGACCGTCACGTGGTTGACGGCACGTTCAACTTCATGGCCTGGGGTGCCAACGAGGCTGGTGAGAGTATCCGTTCATGGCAGAATGGCGATGTCCGCCAGTATGCTGTCTGGTTCCTCACAGGCACGGTAGCATTAACATTAATCCTCTTATGCATCTAGAATTATGAGTATATTAAGTGTTTTTGTAATAATTCCCGTCCTGATGTTGTTGGGATTGTGGCTTGCCAAGAATCTCAATCAGGTGCGTGGTGTGATGGTAACGGGAGCTTCGTGTCTGCTGGCCCTCTCAATATGGTTGACCATCTATTTTGTCCAGGAGCGTGCTGCTGGTAACACAGCCGAGATGCTGCTCACCTATAGTGTGCCCTGGTTCAAGCCGTTGAACATTGCCTACTCGGTAGGTGTCGACGGTATCTCTGTGGTGATGCTGCTGTTGTCGAGCATCATCGTATTCACTGGTACTTTTGCCTCCTGGCAGCTGAAGCCCCTCACCAAGGAGTATTTCCTCTGGTTCACCCTGTTGTCGACGGGTGTGTTCGGCTTCTTCATCTCTACCGACCTGTTTACGATGTTTATGTTCTATGAGGTGGCCCTCATCCCGATGTATCTTCTGATTGGTGTCTGGGGCTCTGGTCATAAGGAGTACTCGGCTATGAAACTGACGCTCATGCTGATGGGAGGTTCGGCCCTGCTGATCCTCGGATTGCTGGGTATCTACTTCTTCAATGGCGAGTACAGCGGTCAGTATACCTTCGAGTTGACCACCATTGCTGCAGCCCATGCTATTCCGGGTGAGATCCAGAACATCTTCTTCCCCTTCATCTTCATCGGATTCGGTGTGCTGGGAGCCTTGTTCCCGTTCCACACATGGTCGCCCGATGGTCATGCTTCAGCGCCTACAGCCGTATCCATGCTGCATGCTGGTGTGCTGATGAAGCTGGGAGGCTATGGCTGCTTCCGTGTGGCCATGTATCTGTTACCTGATGCAGCGCAGGATCTCTCGTGGATCTTCCTTATCCTGACGACCATCTCTGTGGTCTATGGTGCCTTGAGTGCCTGCGTACAGACCGACCTGAAGTATATCAATGCTTATTCGTCTGTGTCGCACTGCGGACTGGTACTCTTCGCCCTCCTGATGATGAGTCAGACGGCTGTCACGGGTGCTATCCTCCAGATGCTCTCTCACGGTCTGATGACGGCTCTCTTCTTTGCCCTGATCGGTATGATCTATGGCCGTACCCATACACGTGACATCCGTGAACTGGCTGGTTTGATGAAGATCATGCCTTTCCTGGCTGTAGGTTATGTGATTGCGGGTTTGGCCAACCTCGGTCTGCCAGGCTTCTCTGGTTTCATCGCTGAGATGACCATCTTCGTGGGAGCCTTCGGTGCTGAACCGCTCTCAGGCGACCCCAACACCTCATTCCGTATGGTGGCTACTATCATAGCCTGTACGTCGATCGTGGTGACGGCTGTCTACATCCTGCGTGTGGTGGGTAAGATCCTCTATGGCGAGGTGGAGAACAAACACTTCCTCGAGCTTACCGATGCTACTTGGGATGAGCGCGTCGCAGTCATCTGCCTGATTTTCTGTGTGGCTGGTCTGGGTTGCATGCCGTTCTTCTTCAGCGACATGATCTCTCCCGCAGCAGGAACAATCTTGGAGTCAATTGGTGTAATGTAAAAATAGGAGGACAAAAGATATGAATTACAATGAATTCTTGAAAATGATACCTGAGGCCTTCTTGGTACTCGCACTGATTGTGGTGTTCTTCGGTGATTTCTGCCTGCATAAGAGCGAGCAGAAGAATGCCGTGCTGAGCAAGTTGACCGGTGTGTTGCTGCTGGCACAGATCTTCGTCTGCCTCTATGCTGATGCGGAGTATGCTTTCGGTGGTCTCTATATAGCCTCGTCGGCCGTGAATGTGATGAAGACCATCCTGGCCTTCGGAACACTCATCGTGGTCATCATGGCCCAGCCTTGGCTGGAAACCGAGAAGATGCAGCGTCTGCAGGGTGAGTTCTATATGCTTGTGCTCTCAACGCTCCTCGGTATGTATGTGATGATGTCTTCGGGCAACTTCATGCTCTTCTTCCTCGGACTCGAAATGGCCTCTGTGCCCATGGCCTGTCTGGTGGCTTTCGACAAGTGGAAGCAGAACTCTGCCGAGGGTGCTGCGAAGTATATCCTTACGGCAACCTTCTCCAGCGGTGTGATGCTCTATGGCATCTCGTTCATCTATGCGGCCACGGGCACACTCTATTTCGATGGTGTGCAGAACGCCCTGAGCAGTATCATTCTGAGTAGTCAGGCCGCCATCGAGGGTGCACAGTCACCGGCACTGGCCATCATGGGTCTTGTGTTCTTCTTCAGTGGTCTTGGCTTTAAGATCTCGCTCGTGCCCTTCCACTTCTGGACGGCCGACACCTATCAGGGTGCGCCCACACCAGTGACGGGCTATCTGAGTGTCATCTCCAAGGGGGCAGCTGCCATCACGTTGGCTATCATTCTGATGAAGGTGATGCAGCCCTTGGTGCTGTATTGGGAGTATCTGCTCGACATCGTGATAGTGCTCTCTATCACCGTGGCCAACCTCTATGCCATCCGTCAGAGCGAACTCAAGCGCTTCATGGCATTCAGCTCCATCTCACAGGCCGGCTATATCATGCTCGCTGTGCTTTGCAACGGCGAGACGGGCGTGGCTGCGCTGACCTACTATGTGCTGGTGTATATCGTGGCCAACATGGCCGTCTTCACTGTAATCAACATAGTGGAGCAGAAGAATGGTGGCCGTACCGATATGGCAGCTTACAATGGTTTCTATCAGACAAATCCCAAGCTGTCGTTCCTGATGACGCTGGCGCTGTTCTCATTGGCAGGTATCCCTCCGTTTGCAGGTATGTTCTCGAAATTCTTCGTGTTCATGGCCGCAGCACAGCAGGGTAGTTTCTCAGCCTACTTCGTGGTGTTCATAGCCTTGATCAACACGGTGGTGTCACTCTACTATTATCTGCTGATTGTGAAGGCGATGTATATCACCAAGACCGATAGTCCGCTGCCCACGTTCCAGAGCGATGTCAACACCAAGATTGCCCTTGCCGTCTGCACAGCCGGTGTGGCTCTCTTCGGCATTGTCTCCTGTATCTACGAATGGATCGCAGCTGCAGGCATCTGATCGAAGATAATTGTTTATTAGGCGCACTTCAGTGCGCCTTTTTTATTGGATGCAGACATGCCCATGTATTTTTAGCAGCATGGCCTTCCAACACTTTTTCGCTCCCCATGTAAAAAGTGTTGGAAGGCCTTGTAATAAAGCCTCAATTGTTATAATCTAATCCGACGCCATAGAAATCTGGGGATTCTGCGCCAGAGGGCGGTAAGCAGGCGATATTTCCAGTCGATGACTCTGATATGCTGATGATGATTGATGGCGGAGATGATTTCTTTGGCGACTTTATCAGGCCTGAGCATCATCGGATAATGAAAATCACCGCTTAGTAGTGCCGTGTCGACAAAGCCTGGGCGGATGTCGGTAAACAGGATTTTCAGACCGCGTGTATTGGCCTGTTGTTCCAATGCCTGCAAGTAGACGTTTTGCATGGCCTTTGTAGCGGAATAGCTGGGTGCGGGGCCAAGACCCTTGGTTCCGGCTATGGAGGTGATGGCAGCGATATGGCCAGAACCTTGTTGGGCGAAGTAGCGGTAGGCCTCACCGATCATACGGGTAAAACCAAGACCGTTGGTCTCGACAGTGGTCAGTTCGATGTCTGCTTCCAACTCGCGGTTCTGCTTCCCGATGCCAGAGGCATAGAAAAACAGATCCATTCCGCCTAACCGGCTGATGAGAGCCTGCAGTCGTTCGGTGGCATTCTCTTTGGTCACATCGATCTGCTCTACGGCGGTTGCACCAAGTGCCTTCAGTTTGTCTTCTCTCCTGGCTGCTACACCCACCGTCCAGCCCTCTTCCATCAGCAGTTTGGCCACTTCCTGGCCAATGCCTGATGAGGCGCCTACAACGATGGCACGTCGCGTTGAATTCCCGTTCATCATACTTTCATTGCAATTTAGGCTACAAAGATAGTCATTTCTGCGAAAAAGTTTGGTTCTTTCAGTATTTATTTGTATTTTTGTCATCGAAAGAGGTATAAATCAATAACATAAAAACAAAATGACTAAACACTTATTACTCAGAATCGGGCTCTGCGTGATGGCACTTTCGATGCTGTCGACGACTGCATGGGCCAAACACGACCATTTCAAGGTCTCAGTTTATGTACGTGCCGCAGAGGTGCAGAAGATGAAGGACACGCAGTGGCTGGAGTCTTCATGGGCAACCATCTCCAATCAGTTGGATGTGGACAAAATCTATCTGGAAACGCATCGCGACTTGTTGATCGTGGATGATGCGACAATCGAGAAGGCAAAGAAGTTCTTCCAGAAACAGGGTATCGAGGTGGCTGGTGGTATCACCTTTACCATCAATGAGAGCAATGAATTTGAAACCTTTTGTTATTCTGACCCTGAGCATCGCAAACTGGTACAGAAGATTGCTGAGACAACGGCCCGCCATTTCGATGAGTTCCTGCTCGATGACTTCTTCTTCACCAGTTGTAAGAGTCCGGTGGAGGTGGCTGCCAAGGGTAATAAGTCGTGGACAGAGTATCGATTGCAGCTGATGAACGATGCTGCGAAGAACCTGGTGCTTGGACCTGCGAAGGCTGTGAATCCCAAGGTGAAGGTGATTATCAAATACCCCAATTGGTATGACCATTTCCAAGGTCTTGGCTTCAACTTAGAGCATGGCCCTCAGCTTTTTGATGGCATCTGGACAGGCACTGAGACACGCGATCCAGCCAGTGCCCAACATCTGCAGAACTATCTGAGTTATAATATTATCCGCTATTTTGAGAACCTGCGTCCAGGCTATAACGGCGGTGGCTGGGTGGATGCCGGCGGTATCCAGATGAGTATGGACCGTTATGCGGAGCAGCTTCACCTGACGGCTATTGCCAAGGCGCGTGACGTGATGCTCTTTGCCTATCACCAGTTGCTCGACGTTGCCCTTCGTGATGAGTTGCGTGCGCCTTGGCAGGGCTCAGGCACGAGTTGGGATTATGACCAGATGCGGGCACCCTTTCAGAAAGGTAATAAAACGATTACCCCAACTACGATGGCACGCATCGCCGATGTCACCCTGCGCAAGGCTGACCAGTTAGTGGGGAAATTGGGAAATCCCATCGGTATCAAATCGTATAAGCCCTTCCATGCGCTTGGCGAGGACTTCTTGCAGAACTATCTGGGTATGATTGGTCTGCCAATGGATATGTATCCCGCCTTTGCCAACGATCAGAAGATGATGCTGTTGACGGAGCAGGCGGCTGGCGATAAGGATATCATGACCAAGATAAAAGGTCAGTTGCAGCGAGGCAGAGATGTCATTATCACCAGCGGACTGCTGAAGGCTATCCCGGAGAAAATTGCTGAGGTATGTGAACTGCGCTGTTCAGACTTGAAGGCTATCGTGAACGATTTTGGTAGATACGGCCAAAGCTCTCGTGACATCCTGATTCCACAGGTACGCTATCAGACGAACGACAGTTGGGAGGTAATTAGTGCAGGACGCCCTCTGACTGGTGGTGTGTCAGGTTTTCCCATCCTTCATAAGGCGAAGTATATGGATGCCTATCTCTATGTGCTGACAATTCCAGACGATATGGGCAACCTCTATGATTATCCTGCTGCAGCTCTGACGGAGATCCGTCGTGTGATGAGTCAGGATCTGGACTTCTATCTCGACGGACCGGCCAAGGTAAGCTTGTTCCTATACGATAACAATACCCTGATTGTCGAGAACTTCAATGACGCGCCTGTGGATGTGAAGTTGGTTTGTGAACCGGATCGTTTCAAGCGCCTGAAGAACTTGGATGACCAGACAAGGGTTGAGGGAAAGTTGGAAGACTATTATGTCGGCTGGCATAGAAAGAACGCCACGAAGTTTGCTGTTTCACTAAAACCGCATTCTTACATGGCGTTCAGTTATGAGTAGATCTTAACTTGAGATCTTATGAATGCAGGTCGAGGATGAAACGGGTGCCCTTGGTAAATTGAGAATCAATCTCGAGGTCACCATTCATCTTAAGGGCCATCTGCTTACAGATGGGCAGACCTAGTCCGTCACCTTCTGTGAGGTCGTGGATCTCGAGGAAGGGCTTGAACACGTCCTCGCGGCGCTCTTCAGCAATGCCACAACCTGTGTCGGAAACCAAGAACTGGTAGGAGTGAGGGCCACGCTTCTTAAACTCCAGATGGATATTCCCGCCCTCGGGCGTATATATCGCAGCATTTTCCAATAGATGCTGTAGGATGTGGCTGACATATGCCTTATAAATAGGTGCACTCATTTTCTGGGCATTCACCGTCAGGTTGACATTGGGCTTTACCTTGTCTTTAATACCTTCCATCAGACTTTCACAGAATGGCTGAACCTGGGTGTCTTCCAGTTGGATGGCATCGTTGGGCGTGTTCTCCAGCTCTGACAGTGTCTGGATATGCTGTGAGAAGCCGAGTAGGGCCTTTACCTCTGGCTGACGGCTGTCGAGCTTCTTGAAGGTGGGCTCCAGCTGAGCGGAGATATTGCTGATAAACTTGGCCTTCAGGGCGTTGCTCTCATTAGCCAGCTTGATGACCTTTTTCTGTTTGCGGGTAAGGAAAATGAAGCGCATCAGGATAACGGCTCCTACGATCAAGGCTGCAGCGAGGGCTGCGGCAAGAATGCCCAGACCCACAATAATCATCCAACGTGTGGTCAGCGAACTGTCTCTCTCAGCGATGGCTGCCTCGTTGTCGGCAATCTGTTTCTTTAGGGCATTGATCTCATCGGCATGCTTGATAGCACTTGTTGAGTCTTTCCAGGCAATATAGTTGCTATATGACTGTGCCACCATGTTGGCATTGTTGCTCCTACGGCCATTGGCAATCAATGTCTGATAAACCTCGTCGACCTTGTCGTAATCTTTCGAGGCGGTCAACTTGCTGGCCATTTCCTTGAAGACAGCATTACCCTGCTGGTTCATGCCGTATGTATAATAATAGATGGCTTTATTGTAAAGCAGGTCGTTTTTCACCGTCTCATCGCCTGATTGGTTGGCTAGGCTCTCCATGTTTCTCAACTGCTCCTTGACACTCTCGCCCTTTCTGAGCTTCATATACATCTGCATGCGCTCCTTGGTGACCAGATAGTGCGATGCTGCCTTTTCGCTGGCAGGAAGCTTACTGGCGATGATAGTCTGGTCGGCACGACGCAACAGATCGAAGGCCTCCTTCCAGAAATTCTCCTTGTAATACAGACCCGTCGCCTTGATGGCACATTCTACGCCCTGACGCACTTGGCCCTTGTTGGCATAGTCGTTGAAGGCGTGGATATACAAAGAACGGGCTGAAGCAATGTGCTTCTGAGGATCTACGGCCTCGGCCTTTTGTTGTAGTTCACTTTTTGTGACCTCTTCTGCATGGACTAAAGCACAGCAGAAAAGCAAGTTCACGAATAAGAATAATACCTTTTTCATCATGATTATAATATTTACATGCTGCAAAAGTATGTAATTTTTTGTATTCTGCCAAATAATTTGCGTATTTTCTAATCGTCTTTAAGCTGTCTTCTGAACTCTGACGGCGATTTTCCTAGATTTTCACGGACATATTTGCCAAAGAATGACAGGTTGCAGAATCCTAGTTTAACAGCAATCTCCTTGATAGATAGGTTCGTGTGTAACAGATAGAAACGTACGTCGTTTTGTACATAGTCACGAATCCAGTCGTAGGCCGTTCTGCCGCTGACTTCTCTGCATACCATCGTGAGGTAACGGGTGGATACGCATAGTTTGTCGGCATAAAAAGAGAGTGGCTGCTTCTTGATTTCACATGATGTCAGGTAAGAAACAAAACGGTCAAAGAGTATCTTCCGCTGGTTGGTTTCCTGATTGCTTTCCGACTGGACAAAGGTACTCAGTGTGCGACAGAGCTCATAGATAATGCACTGCACGAGTGAGTGGATGATTTCCTTGCGGAAGGTCGTCTTGTTACTGCTTAAATTATGGGTTAATACTGTATTCATGCAGTTCTGCATGGCGACTTCTTGTTCAGAAAGATGGATGATATAATGCTTCTTGAGGAAGAGCGTCTTGTTCCAAATGCTTTGGTTGGGGTAGAGCATTTCCTGTAGAAGCGACTTCGACATACTGATCAGACGGCAACGCGCGTCGTATGTGGCCTCGAAATGATTGTAAATGGCATTAGGATAGCCAACGAAGACTTCGTCTTTTGTAATGGTATAGTCTGTACCGTCCATTTCAAACCTGAACTCTCCTTGGCTGCAGATGCCAACGAAAACTTTGTCGACTTGAGTGGCATGCATGCGAGAACTAATTGTCAGATGGTTGATGATAGTTAGTTCTCCGTCTGAATAGTCGGGCTCCTGATAGTTGTAATCTGTCAGACCGACGTATGGCTTTCCGATTTTTTGATTTTCATTCATTCTGCAAATATCGGTAGTTTTTTTCAATTAAGGTTTGCAGATTCTGAAAATATTGCCATTGTACTATAGCGAGTTCTCTTTTCGAAAACTATTGTTCTTTATTTGAACAGTTGCTTCAAAAATTTAGCTGTGTAACCGATGTCGTTTTTGACCACTAACTCGGGTGTGCCTGTTGCTAGAACCATGCCTCCTTTTCGTCCGCCTTCAGGTCCCATGTCTATCAAATGGTCAGCTAGCTTGATAACGTCGAGATTATGTTCTATAATGATAACAGTATTGCCTCGGTCGACTAATTTCTGGAGCACGTCCATTAGAATACGAATGTCCTCAAAGTGCAGACCTGTAGTCGGTTCGTCAAGGATATAAAGGGTCTTGCCTGTGTCCTTTTTTGATAGTTCGGTGGCTAGCTTGACACGCTGGCTTTCACCACCAGAGAGGGTAGTGGAGGGCTGCCCAAGTTTGATATAACCTAGTCCCACATCCTGTATGGTTTTGATCTTCCGAAGAATGTCTGGTACATTTTCAAAAAAATCAACAGCTTGATTGATTGTCATATCAAGAATATCGGCGATGGATTTCCCTTTATACCTGACCTCCAAGGTCTCACGGTTGTAGCGTTTGCCATGACATACTTCACACGGAACTTGGATGTCGGGCAGGAAATTCATCTCGATGGTTTTATAGCCATTACCGCCACAGGCTTCGCAACGGCCGCCTTTCACATTGAAGGAGAAACGCCCTGGTTTATAACCTCGGATTTTGGCTTCCGGAAGATTGACAAACAGACTGCGAATATCACTGAATACTCCTGTGTAGGTAGCTGGGTTGCTTCTAGGTGTCCGACCCAAAGGCGACTGGTCGACGTTGACTACCTTGTCGATATATTCCAACCCCTCAATGCTGTCGTAAGGCATGGGCCTTTTGAGGGAACGGTAGAAATGTTGGGAGAGAATGGGCTGCAGGGTTTCGTTGACAAGAGTTGATTTTCCACTGCCGCTAACGCCTGTGATGACGATAAGCTTGCCGAGCGGGAAGGTTACATCGACATGCTTGAGATTATTGCCTGATGCGCCCTTGATGACGAGGTTGTACCCATTGCCTTTTCGACGTTTATCTGGAATAGGAATGGATAGCGCCCCGTTTAGGTAATTGGCTGTAACCGAGTTTGTTTTGAGCATCTCTTTAGGTGTTCCTTGAAAGACAACTTCTCCTCCCTTTCTGCCTGCTCTAGGACCTATGTCAATGATGTAGTCGGCATTGAGCATCATGTCCTGATCGTGCTCCACAACGATGACGGTATTGCCTAAATCACGGAGTTCTTTGAGCGAACGGATTAACCGTTCGTTGTCGCGTTGATGGAGACCGATACTCGGCTCGTCAAGAATATAGAGTACGTTGACTAGTTGTGACCCAATCTGAGTAGCCAGTCGGATGCGTTGGCTTTCACCTCCAGAGAGTGAAGCCGACTGACGGTTGAGAGCCAGATAATCCAATCCGACTTCAAGGAGGAAGTCCAATCTGGTTTTGATCTCTTTAAGAATCTCGTGAGCAATCTGCTGTTGCTGGTGGTCCAGATGGTCTTCAACCTCATCAAGCCATTCGCGCAGTTCACGAATGTCCATAGCTGCCAGTTCGGAAATGTTCTTGTCCCAGATGCGATAGGAGAGTGCCTCACGATTGAGACGTTGCCCGTGGCATTCAGGACATTCGCTTTCTGCGAGGAACTGGTCTGCCCATTTCTGACCTGCTGCCGATTCGTCATTTTCCATGACATTTCGTAGGTATTTGATGATGCCGTCGAAACTGATGAAATAGTCACTGCTGGTGTGAACCAGTTCCTTTTCAATTCTGACATCTTCCAAGGAACCGTATAGAATCTCCGTCATGGCCTCTTCAGGAATATCCTTGATCGGTGTCTTCAAATCTTCATCATATTTCTTAAGCAAGGCATCGATCTGCCAGAAGATCATTTGGTTCTTGTATTTGCCCAAAGGCGCAATACCTCCTTCATAGATGCTGATTTCATCGTCTGGAATCACTTTCTTCAGGTCTATCTCGTTGATGATGCCCAAGCCCTTGCAATGCGGACAGGCGCCCTGAGGGGAGTTGAACGAGAAATTGTTGGGAGCAGGATCGCTATAACTGATACCCGTGGTGGGACACATGAGGCGTTTAGAGAAATATTTGATTGTATTGGTGTCCTTGTCGAGGATCATGATGAGGCCTTCGCCCTGCTTCATGGCAATCAGAATACTTTTCTTCAACCGTTCGTCAGGGGTATTGGACGTTCCTGGCGTCTCTGCTTTAACCTGTAACTTGTCGATGACTACTTCGATGTCATGGTTCTTGTATCGATCTACCTTCATGCCTCTGACGATTTCCTTAATCTCTCCATCTACGCGAATGTTCAGATAGCCCTTACGACGCATCGATTCAAAAAGTTCGCGATAGTGACCTTTACGGCTGCGTACGAGCGGGGCTAGGATGAAGATTCTTTTCCCTTGGTAGTCGTGAAGAATCATGTCAATGACCTTTTCCTCGGTATATTTCACCATTTCCTCGCCTGTCATATAACTGTATGCCTTTCCGGCGCGAGCGTAAAGCAGACGCAGATAGTCGTAGATTTCCGTTGTTGTGCCTACGGTAGAGCGGGGATTACGGTTGGTGGTTTTCTGTTCAATACTGATGACGGGGGAGAGACCAGTAATCTTATCAACATCAGGACGTTCCATGCCTCCTAGGAAATTACGGGCATAGGCTGAGAACGTCTCAATATAGCGTCTCTGACCTTCGGCAAAGATGGTGTCGAAAGCCAATGACGACTTACCTGATCCGCTGAGACCGGTAATCACAGTCAGCGTGTTTCGCGGAATTACGACGTCAATATTTTTAAGATTATGTACGCGAGCTCCGTATACACAGATCTTTTCGTCTTCCCTGTTCATGACTGGTTATTGGCTGATTGAGGTTCCCTCGGTATAACCACGAAGCAGGTTGACGTCTTTTCGGATGTTGTATGTCTGACCATCTGCGCCTCGTGCTTTTACCAGTACAAAGTAAGTGCCTTGCTTGACATCCTGCCCACGGTAGGTGCCGTCCCAGCCGTCTTCGAGATTCGTCCATTCAAAAAGTTTCTGCCCCCAACGGTTGAAGATGTAGGCATGAAACTCGACGATATTCTGATAGCTTTTGACCTTGAAGACATCATTGATCTTATCATGATTGGGCGAAAAGGCATTGGGAACAACCAGGCTACTTGTCAGTACTACTGTGCTGTCCGAAGCTTGGTCGTCGTTGTCGGTCGCTTCCTGGGCATGAGCTGACAACGAAATCAGCGTCATAAATGACAATAAGATGGTTTTTATTGTTCTCATTTTGCTTGTTTTGAGTGCAAAGATATAATATTTTTTAGACATAATAACATAAGAACATAATATTTTTATAATTCTTTTGTTCTTTTGTCTCGAAAAAAGTGTACCTTTGCACGGTAAAATGAAATTTTTAGACTTATGACACGAATATTAAGATACTCAATACTCTGTTTGGCCATCCTCTTTTCAGCAGATATGGCCATTGCACAGGTTTCTGAACAGATCAGGGGACTTCATAAAGTGAAGCGTAAGGAGACTATTTTCGGAATTGCAAGACAATATGATATCCAGATCGAAGAACTGATTCAGGCCAATCCAGAGATGCGACAGCCTGATTATGAACTCAAGAAAGGTGACGTCATCAGAATCCCGTATGCGAAAGGGACAGTTCCATCTGTGCAACCCCCCACGTCTACAGTCCAGGCTCCGGTAACTTCGTCTGCAGTCAGTTCCTCTGCCGATGATGTCCGTGAACGTGCCATCCGTGTCGGCGTAATGCTACCTTTGCACAATATCAATGGCGACGGGCGAAGGATGGTTGAGTATTACCGTGGTATCCTGATGGCTTGTGACAGCGTGAAGAAACTTGGAATCTCTGTTGATCTGCATGCTTGGAATACACCCGAAGACGGTAATATCTCAACGGTTTTGAGTGATCAGGCTGCTGCCAACTGTGATATTATCTTCGGACCATTGTATTCTAAGCAGATGGAGGCTTTGTCGAATTTCGTGTCAGCTCACGATATACGGTTGGTGATACCTTTCTCTATCAGCGCACCTCAGCTGCTGACAAACCGGAATATTTTCCAGATATGGCAGTCGCCGACCAATATCAATGATGCCACCATTACTCATTTCCTTGAGCGGTTCAGCGGCTATCATCCCGTATTTATCGATTGCAATGACTCGACGAGTAAGAAGGGTGATTTTACCTTTGGCCTTCGGCGTCAGTTGGAAAATCGACAGATAGCGTATAGTGTTACAAATCTGAAGTCATCAGAGAATGCCTTCTCAAAAGCATTTAGTCAGGCAAAACCGAATATCGTCATCCTCAATACGGCACGTTCTCCGGAATTAGGCGTTGCATTTGCTAAGATTAATAGCCTGAAGTTCAGTTTGCCAAATATCAATATTACGATGTTTGGTTATACAGAGTGGCTGATGTATACTCGTACGCATCTTGAGAACTTCTACAAATATAACACTTATATTCCTTCTGTGTTCCATTATAATCCATTGTCGTCTCAGACGGCGCGCCTCGAACAGAAATACCGCTGGAACTTCCATGCTGATATGCAGAATGCCCTTCCTCGTTTCGCTTTGACGGGCTTCGATCATGCCTATTTCTTCCTGAGGGGACTCCATAAATATGGAAAGACGTTTAATGGCGCTGCAGGTATGTTCGGATATACACCAGTGCAGACGCCTTTGGTCTTTGAGAGAATGGGCAATGGTGGTTTGCAGAATCACAGCCTGCTCTTTGTGCATTATACGCCAGAACATCGGGTGGAATCGATTAAGTTTTAGTGAGGAGAAATGATGAATAGAATAAGAGGTGGACTGAAGGCGACATGTACTATGAAGGTGCTGCTGACGGCACTATTCACTATCCGTTGTTCTCTGTTCACTGCATCTGCTCAGGTGGGAGAGTATCGGACGGACTTCGCGGTTGGCTTTAATGGCGGTTATTCCATGAGTAACATCGCCTTTGTTCCCAAGGTACCCCAAGGATTATTGGGAGGTATGACACTAGGATTCTCGGCTCGTTATACCTGTGAGAAATACTTTAAGAGTATCTGCGCTGTAGTGGGTGAAGTGAACTTTACACAGATGGGATGGCAGGAGGATATCCTGGATTTCAACGACCAGCCGGTTGTTATGCATAATGATCCTTCACAGACACTGAAGTATGCCCGAAAGATGAATTATGTTCAGATTCCCGTTTTTGCCAGAATGGGATGGGGACGTGAAAGGAAAGGTTTCCAGGCCTTCTTCCAGATTGGTCCGCAGATCGGTTTCCTGCTCAGTGAATCAACTGACGCTAATTTCGATGTGCATCAGTCTGATTTCAACCCAGGTCCGCGCGAGACACCGAATCCGGATTATAAGTATACGACCACCCGCGTTTCTGATGTCGTGGCACAGGATACAATGGCTGTCGAGAATACGTTTGACTATGGTATTGCTGCCGGTGCAGGCCTGGAGTTCAGTCATCGTAAATTAGGGCATTTCCTTGTGGAGGGCCGATATTACTTCGGATTGGGAAATATCTACGGATCTTCCAAACGTGACTACTTTGCACGATCTAACTTCGGCGATATTGTGATCAAGTTTACTTATCTCTTCGACATTATCAGAACCAAAAACTCTAAAATTAAATAATTATGTTTGAGAATCAACCTAAAGGTTTGTATGCGTTGGCATTAGCCAACACCGGTGAGCGCTTCGGCTATTACACAATGCTCGCTGTTTTTGCATTGTTCCTCCGTGCTAATTACGGACTCGATGCTGGTTGGGCAGGCGAAATCTACAGTGATTTCCTTATGCTCGTGTATTTTCTGCCCATCGTAGGCGGCTGGCTGGCTGACCGCTATGGCTTTGGCCGCATGGTTACCATCGGTATACTGATTATGTTTGCTGGCTATCTGCTGCTCTCCGTTCCCTTAGGTGGCAATACACTGGCTCTGGTCGTGATGCTGGCCGCACTGGTACTCATCGGACTGGGAACGGGACTGTTCAAGGGTAATCTCCAGGTGATGGTAGGTGATCTTTACAACGATCCGAAATACGCTGGACAGCGTGACTCTGGCTTCTCTATTTTCTACATGGCTATTAATATCGGTGCCCTATTTGCACCTACGGCAGCTGTAAAGATCATGGAGTGGGCACAGCAGAATCTTGGAACGAGTGTCAATGACTCCTATCACTTCGCCTTTGCGGTGGCCTGTGCTTCACTGATCCTCTCCATTGCCATCTATTACATCTTCCGCGGTACGTTCCGTCATGTGGAAGGTGGTAAGAAGAAGGAAGGTGTGGAAGCAGAGGCAGAGGAATTGTCGAAGGAGGAAACGAAGGCTCGTATTGTTGCGCTTTGCCTTGTATTTGCTGTGGTCATCTTCTTCTGGATGGCTTTCCATCAGAACGGCTTGTCGCTCACTTACTTCGCCGATGAGTTTACGGCTAAGACGTCTACAGGCGTTGAGGGTATGGCCTTCAACGTATGGAATCTTGTGGCCATTATCTTCATTGTCTATGCCTTGTTCTCACTATTTCAGAGCAAGACTGGTAAGGGAAAGGCTATCTCGGCCGTTATTATCTGTATCGCCTTGGCCTTCCTCTTCTTGCAGTATGATGCAACCACAGGTCAGGTGGTGGCTGTTTCTGCACCGATCTTCCAGCAGTTCAATCCTTTCTATGTGGTGGCTTTGACTCCTGTCAGCCTTGCTATCTTCGGAAGTCTGTCGGCTAAGGGGAAAGAACCCTCTGCACCGCGAAAAATTGCCTATGGTATGGTGGTGGCTGGTCTGGCCTACTGTCTGATGGCTGTTGCTTCGTTTGGACTGCCGATGCCGCAGACGACCATGGGTCCTGATGGTGAGCCGGTGGCTGTTCATGTGGCCGATGTCACACCTCAGTTGCTCATCTATACTTACCTCATCCTGACGTTTGCCGAGCTCTTGCTCTCACCGATGGGTATCTCTTTCGTGTCGAAGGTAGCTCCTCCTAAGTACAAGGGTCTGATGATGGGTGGCTGGTTCGTGGCTACTGCCATCGGTAATAAACTGGTGGGTGTCGGCGGTTATCTGTGGGGTAACATCCCTCTCTGGGCAGTCTGGAGTGTCTTCATCGCCCTCTGCCTGATTTCTGCTATCTTTATGTTCTCCATCATGAAGCGACTCGAGAAAGTCTGTTAGGAGAATTGAAAGATTGAAAAATTGAAGAATTGAAGTTTTGCCAGCACTGTCGTTCTTACCTTTTATAGTGCTGATAGCACTTATCACATGTTGCGTTGCCGTATTTGGTAACGCAACATTAGATGGTGCATCCCAAGTGTCGCTGTTGGTGGCTTCGGCTGTCAGCGTGCTTATCGGTCATTTTTCGAAGCGCCTGGAATGGGAGAATCTTGAGAAAGAAATAACTGACAAGATAGCAAGTTGTACGCCTGCTATCATCATCTTGCTGTTGATTGGTGCCATCGGAGGTACTTGGATGGTGTCGGGCATTGTGCCTACGATGATTTATTATGGTATGCAGATTATCCGGCCCGAGGTGTTCTTCGTCAGTAGTAGCATTCTTTGTGCGCTTGTCAGTCTGATGATCGGTTCTTCGTGGACAACTGTCGCTACCATTGGACTGGCGCTGATGGGTATTGGCAAGGCACATGGTTTTGACGACGGGTGGATTGCAGGCTCGATTATCACTGGCGCTTATTTTGGCGACAAGCTTTCGCCTCTTTCTGATACTACGGTGTTGGCATCGAGTGTCGCAGGTACGCCGCTCTTCACCCATATCCGCTATATGCTCTATACGACGGTGCCTACCTTCTGCATCTCGCTGATCATCTTTTTGATTGCTGGTTTTACAATGAATGTGTCAGGACATGGCAACGTGGCAGAGTTTATGGAGGGATTGCAACATACGTTTGTCATCTCGCCTTGGCTGTTGCTCGTGCCTGTGCTTACAGGTGTGATGATTGCCCGTCGCTGGCCGTCGATGGTGGTGCTGTTTTTGGCAATCATCTTAGCTGTGATTATGGCCTTGTTGGTTCAACCGCAACTCGTTCATCAGATATCTGGTGAGGAAGGGCAGGGGCTGCTTGCCCAGTACAAGGGTATGATGCAGGTGTGTTATGGCAGCACCGATATCGAGACGGGTATTCCTGTACTTAATGAACTGGTACATACCAGTGGTATGGCTGGTATGATGCCAACTATCTGGCTCATCATCTGTGCACAGACGTTTGGTGGTGCACTCACGGCAACTGGACAGCTGCAGGATCTGATGCGATTTGTTCTGCGATTTGTACGAGGAACGGCATCTCTTGTGGCTTCTACCGTAGGTACGGCTATATTCTGTAACGTCGCTATGGCCGATCAGTATCTTTCTATCATGCTTTCCAGTTCGATGTTTAAGGATACGTTCCGTCAGCGAGGCTATGAACCCAGATTGTTGAGCCGTTCGTGTGAGGATGGTGCCACAGTGACCTCTGTGCTTGTGCCTTGGAATACTTGCGGCTTGACGCAGAGTACGGTGCTTGGCGTCGCCACACTGACTTATCTGCCATATTGCTTCTTCAACTATCTCTCGCCGTTGATGAGTATCTTTATCGCCTCCATCGGTTGGAAAATCAAGCGTCATGCGAAGGATTAGGTTCCTGCTTCTCTGTTTATTTCCGTTACTTGCTTTTGGGCAATCGTTGACTTTTGTTGAACTCAATTGCGAGAACCTCTTTGACTATCACGATGATGAGGGCAAGGATGATGCCGAGTACTTGCCTGAGGCTACCCGTCATTGGACCAAGAAACGCTATTGGCGCAAGTTGAATAACATCGCTCAGGAACTGCTGTCGACATCTGACGAGGGCATTCCTGATTTGATAGCCTTGTGTGAAATAGAAAACGATTCCTGTTTGCATGACTTGACACATCGTTCGCTGCTCCGTAATGCAGGCTATGAATATCTGATGACGTCTTCGCCTGATCTTCGAGGTATCGATGTGGCCTTGCTTTATTCACCTTTCTCTTTCGCCCCCGTCAACAGTTATTCCATCCGTATTACGCCGATAGAAGGTATGCGTCCTACACGTGATATTCTCTATGCTTGTGGTGAAATCATCTCTGGCGACACACTTCATGTCTTTGTCGTGCATGCCCCCAGTCGCTATGGGGGAGAGCGGTATAGCCGTCCTTTCCGCAAAGTCGTGGCAGATCGTCTTTGTCAATCTGTTGATTCTATCCATAGCCTGAACCCCGAGGCACTTGTTCTGATTGCTGGCGATTTCAACGACGGTGATGATAGTCCGGCTGTCCGTCAAATCTGCCAGCACGGCATCCTGAACCTTACAAAAGATGCTAAGGGACAGAATGGAGTCCGAGGCACATACCGCTATCAAGGTGAGTGGGAGAGTATCGATCACATCCTTTCTTCGCGCGCGATATATAATAAGGTGGACACTGCTTTTATCCATTCACCGAAGTTTCTGCTTGAAAATGAAAAACTCTATGGCGGCTTCCGGCCCCGACGCACCTATAATGGTATGCGCTATCAACCTGGCTATAGCGACCATCTGCCGCTGGTCGTTCGAATTAAATGGTAAGATTACTTCCGGATATTCGGGAGTTGGAGGCCGTAGGACTTCTTACGGTCCACGTAAAGCATGGTGATGGCAGTGATAGCAGCTCCGAGGGCGGTGAAGCCGAAGATAAGCATCGAGGTGGTATAAGTAGGATCGGTCTCATTGGCCTTGCCCACACACATGGGAATGATGGCGCGCCCGAAATTCTGGATAAAGAAAATCATTGAGTAAGCTGTGCCTAGGCATTTCAGGGGGATGATCTTCGGAACGCAAGGCCAGAGAGCTGCTGGTGCCAGAGAGTAGCCGATGCTAAGCACAACCATCAGCGCAATGGCAATAGTATTGCTGTGCATTGGTAGCGAGAAACCGAAATGGACTGCTGTCAGCATGAGGGCACCTGTAATGACCAAAGTCACTCCTTTGCCGTATTTGTCGTAGATGAGGCCGAAAAGGGGTGTCATCAAGATGGTTCCGAAGGGCGCTATCGATGAGAAAAAACCGGCGAGGTCGGGATCAACACCGTATTTCATGACCATCAGTTTCGTGGAGAACTTCAGGAAAGGCGATACGGCCGAGTAGAAAAGCACGCAGAAGAGCGTGATAAGCCAGAAACCTGGATTACGAAGCGTGACACCGATGTCGCTCCAGTGGAACTCGTCGCTAGTCGGACTATTCTCGCAAGAAAGACTAGGCGTATCCATGCGGCGATCCATAACGCAAAACACGAGGAATGCCAGCAGACCAATGATGAGAAAGGCCAGGGCGACGAGCAACGGGGTGGATAGAGCGTAATGGCGGGCGATAGGAGCAGAGATGCTGAGAGCTGCTGCTGTGCCAAAACGGGCCATTGCTAACTGGAGACCCATGGCGAGTGCTAACTCATGACTTGTAAACCATCGTACCATTGCCTTCGACACAGTGATGCCCGTCATCTCATAACCCACGCCGAAGATGGCAAAGCCAAAAGATGCCCAGGCTGCTGAAACTGGTAAATGGGTATTGAAGAAGGCAACATCAGCAATGCCGAAATCAGTGGTTACGGCATAGTACTTGATCAACGTGCCAAGCACCATGAGTGAACAGGCGAGGGCGCCAGTGAAACGGATGCCCATCTTGTCGAGAATAATACCCGAGAAGAAGAGCATCAATAGGAAGACATTGATAAAACTTCCTGCGCCGGAGAAGAAACCATAGTCTGAGGGTGTCCAACCTAAACCGCCCTGGTTTCGAGGCATCTCCAACAACGTTTCCAAGGGCGACATGATGTCATTGACAAAGTAACCCATCATCATGGCTGTAGCCACGATGAAGAGCACTGTCCATCTCGCGATGGGAGAATCGTTGAGCCGTTGTTGGATTGCTTCGGCCACGTGTCTTACTGATTACTTTTTCTTCACAGGGTCACAGGTCAGACCGCAACCTAGTTTCTTGAAGATCTTGCGGTCTACCTCGGAGAGCATCACTGTGGTATGAACCTGGCAGTCGCGCAACTTAGGTAACTGCTCAAGTGCCATACGGCAATTCTCATCATGAGTGGAGAGTACACTGAGGGCCACGAGTACCTCGTCGGTATGCAGACGGGGATTTTTACCACCCAGATATTCAATCTTTGTCTTCTGTACAGGCTCGATAAGACTCTGAGGAATGAGTTTGGCTTCGTGGTCAATGCCAGCGAGATACTTCATGGCATTGATCAGGAGAGCGGCACTGCAACCTAGCAGGGGCGATGACTTGGCGGTGATGATAGTACCGTCCTCAAGCTCAATGGCTGCGGCGGTATGCCCGCTTTGTATCTTCTTCTCATAGGCGGCAACAGTCACCTTACGGGTGGCAGTAGAGATCTTCGCTTGGTTGAAAAGCAGTCGGATCTTGTTTACCTCATTCTCGTTGTCAGCTCCGTCGGCCATCTTGTTCGTGGCGGTATAGAAGCGACGGATGATCTCGTCACGACTGGCATCACAACAGACTTCGTCATCGCTGATGCAGAAGCCGATCATGTTGACACCCATGTCTGTCGGCGACTTATAGGGATTCTCGCCGTAAATGCCCTCGAAGAGCGCATTGAGAACGGGGAAGATTTCCACGTCGCGATTGTAGTTGATGGCGGTTTTGCCGTAAGCCTCCAGGTGGAAGGGGTCAATCATGTTCACATCGTTGAGGTCGGCAGTGGCTGCCTCATAGGCGATGTTCACAGGATGTTTCAGGGGCAGGTTCCAGACGGGGAAGGTCTCGAACTTGGCATAGCCGGCACGGATGCCACGCTTGTTCTCGTTGTAGAGCTGGCTCAGACAGGTCGCCATCTTACCGCTTCCAGGACCCGGGGCAGTGACGATAACCAGCGGACGGCTCGTCTCCACATAGTCATTCTTGCCAAAACCTTCGTCAGAAGCGATAAGCTCAACGTTATGCGGATAACCATCAATGGGGTAGTGGATGTATGACTTGATGCCTTCGCGCTCCAAACGGTGACGGAACTGATCGGCAGCATGCTGACCATTGTAGTGGGTGATGACCACACTACCTACCATAAACTGACGGAGCATGAACTCGTCGCGTAGACGGAGCACATCCTCATCGTAGGTGATGCCGAGATCGGCACGGACCTTGTTCTTCTCGATGTCCTCTGCACTCACCACGATGATGATCTCGATGGAGTCGCGCAACTGAGCCAGCATGCGGAGTTTCGAATCGGGCTTGAATCCTGGGAGCACACGCGAGGCATGATGGTCGTCAAAGAGTTTGCCGCCCAGCTCCATATAGAGTTTGCCGTCGAACTGGGCAATACGTTCCTTGATATGCTCAGACTGAATCTTGAGATATTTCTCGTTATCGAATCCTATCTTCATATTATTCCTGAATATTTGGGAGTTCAAGACCAATACCCTTCTTGCGGTCAACGACTTTCAGCACGAAGCCGAGGATAAGGGCGGCCACTCCAAGACAAGCAAGCATCACGAGGGGCGCTGTATAGTCGAATTGTGTAGGGTCGGTGACACCAGGGTTCGTCTTGTCGAGCACCTTGCCGATGAGCAGCGGGAAGAGCCAGAGACCGATGTTCTGAATCCAGAAGATCAAAGCGTAGGCCGAACCGATTACCTTGGCATCAACGAGCTTGGGTACTGAGGGCCAGAGCGAGGCGGGAACCAATGAGAATGATGCGCCCAGCACGAGGATTGTGGTGTAGGCAATGATGATACCACCTACGGCATTGCCCTTGAACATGGGCAGGATGAAAGCAAATGTCAGGTGGCAGCCGATAAGCAGCAGCGAACCCAGCACAAGCATCGAAGCCGCCTTGCCATGATGGTCGAGGTAGGAACCGAGAATCGGCGTAATCAGCACAGCCAGCAATGGGAACACGGCGAAGATTGACTCGGCCGACTGGCGCATGTAACCCATATAGCAATAGGTGACGAGAGCGACAATCGATAGTCCTAATAAGCCATACTTCATATTGGCTTTCTTTTGGAAATTCGAAGCGAAACCGGCTGCTGCTACGATGAGCATGATAATGTACTGTACGATTGTTACATCAGGCTGAGCCCAGAACGAATCAGCTTCAGGAGCTGTCAGCGTCAGGTTGCACTGCAGCATGTTCACTGCATACTTCTGGAAGGGGAAAATGGCTGAATAATAGAGCACGCAGAGCAGGGCGACAATCCAGAAACCGCTGTCGCTGAGGATCTTGCCGATGTCGGATACCTTGAACGGATCGTCCTTCTCTTCAGCCTCGCCAGTCTGTGCATCGAGTTTCTGGTCCATGAAGAAATAGACGATGGTCATAATCAGGGCGATACACATCAGCACGACACCGAAGGCGACGCTGCGTGTGACAGAAACCTGACCACCCAAGCGGGCGAAGAAGGGTGAGAAAATCATACAAGTGGCAACACCCAGGCGGGCAAGTGCCATCTCAGAACCCATAGCGAGTGCCATCTCACGGCCTTTGAACCATTTCACAATTCCTCTCGATACCGTAATACCTGCCATCTCACAACCGCAGCCGAAGATCATAAAGCCGCAGGCAGCAAACTTAGCCGAGGCGGGCATGCCCTCGTAGAAGGGTGATACGCCGAGTTCGTCGAACACGGGGATATAGTTCAGGTTGTTCGTAAACCAAGTCTCGAGTCCGCTTCCCATGAAACTTTCGCTCACGGCATACCATTTCACACAGGCACCGACGAGCATCACGGCTGCACTCAATACAGCGGTGAAACGAACGCCCATCTTGTCGAGGATGATACCTGCGAAGATGAGGAAGAACACAAATACGTTGAGGAACACTTCAGACCCCTGCATCGTACCGAAGGCCGTAGAGTCCCAGCCTCTGGTCTCCTGCATCAGGTCCTTGATGGGTGAGAGGATGTCCATGAAGATGTAGCTGCAGAACATCGCCAAAGCGAGAAGCAGCAGAGCGGTCCACCTCATACCGGCAGAGTCGCGTAGGGTTTTCTGAATAGCTTGAGTCATATTTAATTTTCAATTATCAATTTTCAATTATCAATTTTCAATTTTACTTCAGCCAGCGGTCGAGCCAATTGAAGAAGGTGCGCTGCCAGAGCACGCCGTTCTGTGGCTTCAGCACCCAATGGTTCTCATCGGGGAAGATGAGAAGCTCTGCGGGGATGCCCTTCATACGGGCCGCGTTAAAGGCCGACATACCTTGTGTGGCATTGATGCGATAGTCTTTCTCACCGTGGATGCAGAGGATGGGCGTATCCCAGTTCTCCACCATCTTATGTGGTGAGTCGTGATAGGTCTTCTTGGCATTGGGCAGTTGCGGACGGTGCCAGTAGGCTTCATCGTATTCCCAATTAGAGAACCAGTTCTCCTCGGTCTCTGTGTACATCGCAGCGAGATTGAAGGCACCGTCGTGGGCGATGAAGGCCTTGAAACGCTTCTCGTGGATGCCGGCAAGGTAGTAGACGGAGAATCCGCCGAATGAGGCGCCGACAGCACCCAGATGGTCTTTGTCAACATATGAAAGATGATTGGATGCATCATCGATGGCGGCCAGATAGTCTTTCATGCACTGCCCCGTCCAATCACCGGAGATTTCTTCAAGCCATTCTTGTCCGAAACCTGGTAAACCGCGACGGTTAGGCGCTACAACAATATAACCTTGCGAGGCCATGATCATAAAGTTCCAACGATAGCTCCAGAACTGAGATACAGGACTCTGAGGACCGCCCTCGCAGAAGAGCAAAGTAGGATATTTCTTGGTCTCGTCGAAGTTCGGGGGAAGGATAATCCATGTGAGCATTTCTTTCCCATCGCTGGTTTTTACCCAACGCTGCTGAACGGTGGGTTTAGCCAACTGATCGAGAATGTGTTTGTTCTCAAAAGTCAGTTGGGTGATCGCTGTCTTTTCGGGTTTCTTGAAATTCGGAGTGACAATATACAAATCAGCAGGTGAGGTGAAATTATGACGCTCCATCAACAGTTGCTTGCCATTATTCATCAGATGAATGGAACCGAAGTCATCCCAAGTCTCAGTCATTTGCTTGAGTTCGCCCTTCCAGTTGACGGCATAGAGATTCTCTGTGGCGTGCCAGACACCGATGAAATAAATCATGGCATCCTTGGAGTCGCTCCAAACGAAATCATCGACATTCGAGTCAAAAGACTCAGTGAGATATTTCTTCTCGCCAGTTGCTAAGTCGTAGCAACACAGACGGTTGCGGTCTGCTTCGTATCCATTTCGCTCCATTGAGAGCCAGGCCACATATTTGCCGTCAGATGAAAACTTGGGGTTAGTGTCGTAACCCACATTGTTTTTCAGATTCTCGGGTGCATTCACCTTCTGATACTTCATCGAGGTGGTCGGATCTATCTCTGGCTCCACATATCCCTCAGGCTTGCAGAGGTTCTTGGTCTCACGCGTACCTATATTATATATATAGATGTCGGAATCAGTAGAGATGGAGTAGGCGAGACCGGCCTTTTTGCGGCAGGTATAGGCGATGGCCTTTGAGTCGGAACTCCAGTCCAGCTGCTCCATGCCACCAAAGGGCTCCATCGGACATTCATAGGGCTCGCCCTCAAGGATATCGATACCGTCCTTGATGCCTTCTGCAGTGACATCTGCTACGAAGGGGTGCTGGATCGACTCAACATAGTGGTCCCAGTGGCGATACATCAGGTCGGTTACCAGACGACCCGTAGCTTTGGGTAGGTCATCGGGATTCTTCTTGATGACTTCGTAGTAATCGATGCTATGTAGCAGAATCACTTTCTTACCATCTGGCGAGAACTTAAAACCTTCGATATCTTTTGTGGTCTTCGATAACTGCTTACGGTCAGAGCCATCAGGATTCATTGTCCAGATTTGTCCGCCTGAGAGGAAGGCTATCTTTCCTTGATACCACGTTGGATCGGTCTCTGATTTCGAACCCGTCGTTAAGGTCGTATTTCCCGTTCCGTCGACATTGATGATAGCAATCTTCTGCTGGCTCTTATTAGCCTTTACACTATAATAGCCCACTTGATAGACAATCTGCTTGCCGTCGGCTGAGGCTTCGCAACCTCCGATACGCCCCATCGCCCAGAGGGCCTCGGGGGTCATCAGATTGCTGGTGAGCTTGATATTTTGTTTGCCGATTTTCATGTCGTCTTGGGCTTTGCTGGGAGTTCCTAGAAGTAACAGACCAACGAGGATGGCTAGATATTTGTTCGTTCTCATATCGTTATTTCTTTTGCTGGTTCATACGTTGACGCTGTAGTTCCTCAGCCTGCTTCTGCATGGCCTCAAGACGGGCGGCTAAGCCACTGGTCTTTTTCTTGGGGTTGTTCTTGTTCTCCTTATACTTGGCCTCAAGAATGGCAAGGAGCTTCTCGTCGTTGGTCGTCTTGCGGAGTGTCCACATGATGATGGATGAGAAGAACAGTGAGATGAAATAGTAGAAATTCAAACCGCTGGAGTAGTCGTTGAACATGAAGAAGAACATCAACGGCATGAGATACATCATATACTGCATGTACTTCATCTGTTCAGCCTGGGCACCGACCATCTGGTCTTTCTGCTGACGCATGGTAAACCACGAGTAGAGGATATTGGAGCCGCAGAACAAAAGACATGACAACGACAGGTGATCACCGATTCCCCAGATGTGTGAGTTCCAGGAGATGATGGGGTCATAGGTCGCAAGGTCTTCCATCCAGAGGAACGACTGACCGCGCAACTGGATGGCATTGGGAACGAACCAGAACATCGCAATCCAGATAGGCATCTGAATCAGCATCGGCAGGCAGCCGCTGAGTGGTGAGACACCATATTGCGAATACATCTGCATCATGGCTTGTTGTTTCTTCATCTGATCCTCGGGCTTGTCATACTGCTTGGTGGCTTCGTCAAGTTTCGGTTTCAATACGCGCATCTTGGCGGATGACATATAGCTCTTTTTCACCATTGGGTAGGTAATGGCCTTCAGCAAAAGGGTAATCAGAATCAGCACGATACCCATCGAGAAACCCCATGAAGCCAACCAGTCGAAGACATAGAGCGTGAACCAGCGGTTGATGAGACGGAAGAGCCACCAGCCAAGATTCACTAACTGCTCCAGATCGAGATCCTTGCCAAATTGGCTCTGCTTCTCCACGTCTTGAATCAGACGGAAATCATTCGGACCGATATACATCTCAAATTGTGAAGGCTTCTGACCTGTGGGGTCGAAAGCTGTGCGGAGTTTGGCGTCAAACTGTTTCAGATAGCCCGATTCTTTGGGATCCTGAACACTGCTAAGGGAGGAGCCTCCGGCAAAGTTGTCTTTCGAGATAAGGGCTGCACTGAAGAACTGGTTGCGGAAAGCTACCCAATCGAGCGTCTCTTCGATAGTTTTCTTGGTGCTTTCCTCAGTCTCTGACAGGTTGTCGGTAGAACCGCCTTGGGCTTCTTTATAAAACAGTGCTGTATAACGGTTCTCAAAATAGAAACCTTTTTCCTGCTGACGGCTGTGACCATTCCACTCGATGTCCATTTCCTTATAGGTGGGGGCAAACATACCATTGAGCCCGTTGGCTGTGAGTGAGAAATGCAGCAGATGATCCGGACCGAGGAGATAATCCAATACGATACTTCCGCCATCCGAAGCTTGGGCAGTCATAGTGACGGTTGAGTCACTGACGTTCGATGGGGTAAAGTATAGATCTTGGGTGATGATATTGTCCTGTTTGCCTGACAACAGGAAATTCATCTGCTGGTCTTTCTTGTCAAACAGGGTGACGTCTTTGTGGCCGTCCTTGTCGGTAAAGTTCTTGATGACGGCCTTGGTCAACGTACCACCCTTGGTCGAAAGGGTCAGTTCTACTTTTCCGTTCTTCAAGATGATATCTTCTTCGCTGCCATTCAGCGCACCAAAGAACAAAGCGGTGGAATCTTCCTTCGCAGCTTCGGCCTCTGCCTTTTTCGCAGCTGCCTCTGCTTTTTGTTTCTTGTCTGCATTTTCTCGCATGACAGCAGCTATACTGTCTTCTTTCCGTTGGGCCTCTATCTGTTCGGCAGAGGGCTGGTTGTACCAACTGAAACCTATGAGCACTAATGCTATCAATACAAATCCGATAATCGTGTCTCTATTCATTGTTTATTTTGTTTTTGTTTCTATTATAATTAATGTACGCGCAAATCAAGGTGCAAAATTACAACTTTTTTTTGGCATTACGGCAGAATAACCAAAAAAAATCGTAACTTTGCACTCAGTTATGAGAAAAGTCGCATTATTATTTGCGGTGACTTCAGCGCTCAGCGCGAGTGCCGCGCAGCCCAATGACAGTCTGAACGGACAGCTTTATCGCCTGTTCACACCGTTGACGTTTTATCACAATGTAGCTGGTCATGCCTTGTCTTTTGATGAGACAGATGTGGTTGATGAACAAGTCGACAACGCACTGATGGCGGTGTATCTGAACCGTCCTGATCTCGTGAAGACGACGGAGTCTGATCTTCAGGAAACAGGGTCTGTCCGCGAGGATGTGGACCAGCCGATAGAGAATACGATTGATTTCGTTGAACAGGTAGAAGCACCCGTCATTGAATTACAGGATGAGGCTCCTGTCGAGGTAGAAGTCCAAAAACCTAAGTTCTGGACGCGGAAGGGTGACGGGTTCTTGCAGTTTATGCAGAATTATGTGTCAGACAACTGGTACAAAGGTGGTGAGTCCAACTACTCTGCCGTTGGTTCACTGACATTGGAGGCCAATTATGACAATAAGAAAAAGTGGAAGTGGGATAATAAACTGGAGTTGAAACTTGGATTCCAGCGTACCCGTACCGATTCCGTACATAAGTTCAAATCGAACGAAGACCTGATTCGTTATACGGGTAAGGTGGGTCTTCAGGCAACCAAGAAATGGTATTATACCCTTCAACTGATTGCCTATACGCAGTTTACCCGTGGTTTGAAGGCAAATGATGTCAAAACCTATTCTGATTTTATGTCGCCTTTCAATCTGAATGTGGGTCTTGGTATGGATTACAAGGTCGAGGCTTTCGATAAGAAACTGACAGGAACGGTGAACTTGTCTCCGATTGCGCTGAACTATCGTTATGTCGACCGTTCTTTGTTTAATGGAAAAGACTGGTTCCCATCGCGTTATGGTATTGACGAAGACAAGCACTCCAAACTGGATTTCGGTTCGCAGGTTACGGCCGATTTGGAATGGAAACTGAATGATGTCGTAAAGTGGAAGAGCCGTTTCTATGCCTTCACTTCTTATAAGCGTGCAGAAATAGAGTGGGAAAATACTTTTACTTTGCAAGTAAGCAAATACATCAGTGCGAATGTTTTCCTTTATCCTCGATTTGATGATGCCGGTAAACGTGATTCTGATTTAGGCTATTGGCAGTTTAAGGAATATAGTTCAATAGGTTTCAATTATACATTCTAAAAACAAATCACCCGCCTCTTGGCGGGTGATTTCGTTTATTCTTTAGCTTCTGTCATGTCTCCTTCTATATAGAGTCGGGTCATTTCAACAGCACCATTCGTTCTCACTGTGATAATCTTCTTAAAGTGGCCGGGAAATTTACCGGTACCATTGTAGGTCACCTTGATTTCTCCCTTTTCCCCAGGCTTCACAGGCGTCTTGGTGTACTCAGGAACAGTACAGCCACAACTTGCCACAGCCTGGTTGATAATCAGGGGCGACTCTCCCACATTCGTGTAGGTAAAGGTACAGGTAACTACGGGATTCTTCTCGGAGAAAGTCCCGAAATTATGAGTTAACTTATCGAATTTTATTTCTGCTGGTTTTTGTGCCAGCGCTGCCGTCATTCCACAGATGAGCAGCAAAGTCATAACTACAATCTTCTTCATAATTTGACGAATTTATTTAATTTCGCGGCAAAGATACGAAATAATTCATAATTAATAATGCATAATTCATAATTTTTATGTAATTTTGCACCTCAAAAGGATAAATAGTTAATAAATATGTATAGAAGTAAGACTTGTGGAGAGCTTAGGCTCTCAGATACCGGCACAATAGTGACACTTGCCGGATGGGTACAGCGTAGTCGTAAGATGGGTGGAATGACCTTCGTCGACCTTCGCGATCGTTATGGACTGACGCAGCTCGTTTTCAATGAGACTGACGATGCACAACTCTGTGAGCGCGCCAACAAACTGGGCCGTGAGTTCTGTATTCAGGTCAAAGGTGAGGTGAGTGAGCGTCAGAGCAAGAACCCTAAGATGCCTACAGGTGATATCGAGATTCTGGTGAAAGAACTGAATATCCTCAGCGAGAGTCTGACACCTCCATTCACCATTGAGGATAATACGGATGGCGGTGATGATATCCGTATGAAATATCGTTATCTCGACCTTCGTCGTACGGCTGTCCGTAAGAATCTGGAATTGCGTCATCGTATGACAATCCTCATAAGAAACTTCTTGGATAGTAAGGATTTCATCGAGGTTGAGACACCGATCCTGATTGGCTCTACGCCAGAGGGTGCGCGCGACTTCGTCGTACCTTCTCGTATGAATCCTGGCCAGTTTTATGCTTTGCCGCAGTCGCCTCAGACATTGAAACAGCTGTTGATGGTGTCAGGTTTCGACCGCTACTTCCAGATTGCTAAGTGTTTCCGCGATGAGGATCTCCGTGCTGACCGCCAACCTGAATTCACACAGATCGACTGTGAAATGTCGTTTGTAGAACAGGAGGATGTGCTCCAGCTCTTCGAGGATATGGCTCGTCACCTCTTTAAGGAGGTGCGTGGGGTGGAACTTCCGCCACTGCAGCGCATGACTTGGCATGAGGCTATGCGTCGCTTCGGTTCTGATAAACCTGATCTCCGTTTCGGTATGGAGTTTGTCGAACTGATGGATGTGCTGAAAGGAACTGGTACGTTCCCCGTATTCAATGAGGCTAATTATATCGGAGGTATTTGTGTGCCTGGTTGTGCTGACTATACCCGTAAACAGTTGGATCAGTTGACTGATTTCGTGAAGCGTCCGCAGGTGGGGGCCAAGGGGCTTGTTTATGTGAAGTTCAATGCTGACGGCACAGTGAAGTCTAGCATCGATAAGTTCTATGAGCCCGAGGTGTGGGCTAAGGTGAAAGAAGCGATGGGAGCTAAGGATGGCGACCTCGTACTGATCCTTTCTGGTGACAATGCCAACAAGACGCGTATCCAACTTTGTACCCTCCGTCTGGAGATGGGTGATCGTCTCGGATTGCGTGACAAGGATAATTTCGTTTGTCTGTGGATTGTCGACTTCCCGCTCTTTGAGTGGAGCGATGAAGAGCAGCGCCTGATGGCGACGCACCATCCGTTCACAATGCCGAATCCGGATGATATTCCTCTGCTCGACACTGATCCTGCAAAGGTCCGCGCGGTGGCTTACGATTTTGTATGTAATGGTGTTGAGGTCGGTGGTGGATCTCTCCGTATCCACGATGGCAAATTACAGGAAAAGATGTTCGAGATTCTGGGCTTCACGCCAGAACGTGCAATGGCACAATTTGGCTTCCTCATCAATGCCTTCAAATATGGCGCACCGCCTCATGCTGGTCTTGCCTTCGGTTTGGATCGTTTCGTTTCCTTGATGGCTGGTCTCGATAGTATCCGCGACTGCATTGCTTTCCCGAAGAACAACAGTGGCCGTGACGTGATGTTGGATGCGCCTGGCGAGTTAGACCCCAAACAACTTGAAGAGTTGAATCTCGCTATTGACTTACATCAAGAATAATTACAATTCTGCTAAAAATGCCTAATTATCAGTGAGTTGTCTGAGAAAATAGCGGTAATTTTGCACCGAAATTAAAAAGAAGTATAAATCTTCAATAAGAGTATTAATTTTTTTAAGTATTATGGCAGAAAAGAAAGCAACAGCTAAGAAGGCTACTGAGACAAAGGCAGCCGCAGCTAAGAAGACCACAACTGTAAAGAAGGCCGCTGCTCCTAAGGCAGCTGCAAAGGCAACTTTCGTAGTAAACGCAGAGAATGCTGGTTTCAAGGCAGGAGATGTTTATCAGGCACTGGCAGCAGCCGGTAAGGCTCTCACCGTTAAGGAGATTGCTAAGGCTGCAAAGATTTCTGAGGAGGAGACGCTTCTCGGTCTGGGTTGGCTCTTCAAGGAGGGCAAGCTCGCTAACGATGCAGAGAAAGTTACATTGGCATAAGACAATTAACAGCAAATAAAAGAAGGTCGGTAAGCACTGTTTTACCGACCTTTTTTAATATGACATACGACCAGCAGATATTAAGTATTCTAACCGATGTAGGTGAAAAAGGCATTAGCGTGCAGCTATTGTCTAAACATCTGTATAATCTGAATACGTCTTTATTCGCACCTTTGGATATTGAGGAGGTACGCAATTATGTACAACAATATCTTTTAAAGAATTCCAAATCTTCGCAATCATTAATTGAGAATACCGGACGTCGGGGCGTCTATCGGTTGAATACCCGGAATAACGCCGATGCCCGCCAATTGATGTTGGATTTCAAAAATCATGCAGCACAGGGGGATGCTGCTGAAGCTGAGGAAATCCATCACCCCGATCTTTCACTTGATTTATTTGGATGATCGGCCGATCTCTTGGTAGACTTCTACGTAGAGCTCCAACAGGTGTTCTGCCGTCTGTTTCCAAGAGAAAAGTTTAGCGCGATCAATACCTATTTTCTCTTGTTGACGATAGAAATCATCGTCCGTCTCCAACTTGAGCATCATCTTTGCAATCTCGTCAGGATCTTCAGGATTAACCAGGATGGCATAAGGTCCGCCAATCTCTGGCATGGAGGATGTGTTCGAGGTGACCACGGGGGTGCCACAAGCCATTGCCTCCAACAACGGAATACCGAAACTCTCCCTCAATGATGTATAGAGAAATGCGAACGCGTTATTATAGATGTTCGGCAGATCGCTATTTACGATATAACCTGGCATGACAATCATCTTTCGGATATGTTCAATACCGTTTCGCATCAGGATGTCATTCAGATATTGTCTGTCCAGATCTGCCATCAGCAGTTTTCGCTTCACATCCGATTTCTCCAGGTATTTCGAATAGGCAATCAGTGTACGTTCCGTATTCTTTTTCGGGTCTGTATTCCCGAGGAAGAAGAAATAGCCAGAGTCGGAAATGTATTTCTGATAAGTGAATTCTTCAACCACTGAAGGCTTGAACCATTCGTTGTAACCGTTATAGATCATGGCCATCCGTTCACGGGGAATCGATAGCTTTGAAACAATGTTGTTGAGCTCAAAGTCAGAAACGGTGATGATACGTTTACATTTCTTTAAGATGCGCGGAACGACGAGTCTCCGATACAGCCAGCCGAGATTCTGATAGAATGAATGATTCGCCTTGTCCCTTGATTCTAGGAAGATGATATCGTGAAGGGTCAGAATCAGCGGGATCTTGCAACGCAGAGGAGCGGTATTGCTGGTGCAGTGAAGCATGTCGAGATTCAGCTCTTTGATAGCTCGTGGCAGGGCCAACTGTTCCCACGCCGGGTAGAAACCATTACCGATTTCTATGATATGAACATTCCTCGTATCTCTTAGACATCGGTCTTCGCCAGGCGCTACAAATACGAAGTATTCATTCCTCGTATCCATCTTCTGCAGTTCCTTGATTTCCTCAAGTACCACATAGTCCATGCCATGCTTATTCTTCCTGAATATCCTTTGTGCTTCTATGCCAATTCTCATATCTGCTTGATTACTTTAGCGGGCACACCAGCCACGATAGAGTGGGGTGGTACGTCCTTTGTTACGACTGCACCGGCGGCAACCACAGAGTGCCGTCCGATGCTCACACCGGGTAAGATGGTGGCATTCGCCCCGACCCAGATGTCGTCTTCCAGATTAACAGGGGCCGTTGAGATGCCTTGTTCATCGATTCGCTTCTCCGGATTAGGGAAATTATGATTCAAAGCTGTGACCGTAATCCCTTGCGCCAGATTCACATGGCTGCCTATCGTCACAGGACCGATAATCGTGTTATGAAGCCCAATGCGGGTATGGTCACCAATCACCACATCGCCCACGGCATTATTAATACAGCTGAATGATTCGATGACACTATAGTCTCCTAAATGGAATTTCCGGTAAGGCGGCGTGTCCATCCTCACAGAACCGTGAATCACCGAGTGCTTGCCTCTGTGCTGATAGAGTGGGGCCAACATTCGGACATACCAGCGAGGACGCGTCTGTACCTGATTCATGATGAGCCAGTCAACGAGCCTTTTCATCTTCGGATTGCTTTTGAAGTTATCCCTGATACGTTCACTATCCATTCTTTTCCATTTATTTTTGCAAAGATACGAAGTTTTGTTGATAGTTCCAAATATTTTTTGACTTTTCTAGACTTATTCGCCTTTTGTCTTTACAAAGAATCTCACAAACAGAAAATTGATGGGTGCACTGATGGCATACATTGGCCACGGAGCCCAGACTTTATCCACGCCAACCCATAGGAAGAAATTGAGCAACAGTGTTTGGATGCCCCAGTTCATCAGGTGGCTAAATGCAAATCCACCTGCTCTTTTTTTATTAGGTTTAACCTTGAAAGTAAAGTAGGTGGTCAATAGAAAATTACAACAGAAACTGACGATATAGCCAATGGTATTGGCAATCGTTTCATTTAAATAGTTGATCAAAAAGAGATAGATGGTATATTGGATGGCGATGGCTAAACAACCAACGATCCCGAATCTCGCGAATTCTATAAGTTTCTCTTTCTCAATCATTTTCTATCAATTCCTTCCAGTGTTGGATGATGTTGTTGATATCGAAACGTTTTGCGATTTCGAGAGCTTCTTGCGATTTCTGGTTCCAGTTGATATGAGTGGCTTCTTCCAATCGCTCTGCCAAATCTGTAACGTCGCCTTTCTTGAAATAAAGGCCGAAATCCCCAAGTATTTCTTGACTGACAGGAATGTCAGATGTGACAATCGGTAGACCATGCGACATCGCTTCAACAAGTACCAATGGCATGCCTTCCCAGCGGGAGCTCAAAACATACACTTGGGCTTTGGAATAATATGCTTGTATTTGATTGGTGAAAGGGTGAATCGTGACTCTTTCCTCCAAGTTGTATTTCTTAATCAGCGATCTGTACAATTTTTCTTCCACGCCTTCCCCCACTATATCCAGTTTCCATTCTTTATTCCTCTGCGAGAACAGATGGAATGCTTCTATTAACAAATCAAACCCTTTGTGCTGATGCGAGAAACGTCCCACTGCTAAAAACGACTTCGTTGTTCCGATAGAGGGAGCGCCCGGTACCAAGGTCAGGGGATTATAAATCACGATGGGTTTGAATGCAGGATCATATTGGTGGTAGGTTTCTGTATCATGTTTACAAAGAACGATTGTATGATCCAGTTTTCTGAATTGATAAATATAGTGCCTTTTGCGTTCTGGTCCAATGAAATATTTAGAGCCTTTGTCAAAAAGAGCATGATAAGAATTATGAATCCAGCCAAGACATTTTACCTCGGGTAGATTGCTTTTCATCGTGGCCAAACGACAGGCTAATGGTGCATGTACACCGATGATGACATCATAATTGCCATTCTGTAACGTTTTAGTTAGTGCTTTCTTCAATGGAGCAGGGAAGGAACTATGGGCATAGATGTTCGAGGCCCATTTTGATTGCAGTCCATATTTTAGATAAAAGCCGCTATAGGCTTTACATATTTTTTGATAGATGTAGCCTACAGAAGGATAGGCAAAGAATCTATAATGAATAGATGCTTCATCAAGTCCATAAAGATTCGTGTCCTGATCCTTAGGATTATCAAAGGTGACGATTGTCACATCATACGTCTTTGCTAATTCTTTGGCAATGACGGCGGTGACACGCTGCACGCCACCAATGCTGAAAATGCTGTCAACAAGGAAACAGATTCTTTTCATGTCTCAGATACTTTTGATTACGTGTTCCATCTGACATTTCCAGGACAGATCCTGAATAGAATCCCTGATCTCAGATGGTGTCATCTTGATTGTTTTATAAAACGCGATAATCCGATCGATATCAATCGGCGTTTCGTCTGCAGGTGCCTTTAATATATAGGGTTTGTTGTCAAAATCACTGTCTGTTTCAGAATAAATAAAGGGGATGCCGCGGGCAGCATACTCCCTGTTCTTTAAGGTCTTAATCTTGTCAATGCCTACACGATGTCTGCCCAGACTTCCGATGCCAAAGTCACAATAATCAAATATGGTGTCCAAATCACCGCCATGCTTTTTGCCATAGAGAATCACGTATCTCTCCATGTGGTGGTCGGTAATCACCTTTCTGAATTCGTCTTCACCCTCTTTAGAGAAGAAATAGCCTACGACATGAAATTTGACGATATATTTCTGTGGCTTAGAATAATAGATGGCCATTCCTTTCACCAAGCGGTCAAACCCATGCCAGGTATGGATTTCAGCCACGCCGATCAGGTTCAGTTCTTTCGAAGTATTATTGACAGAAGGCTTTACTTTCACGTTGTCAAAGTCGATGCCATTAGAGATGCGGATGGTTCGTTGACCGAATATCTCCTCATAATCTGAGAAAGTCACAATGGCGTCCAGATGCTTTGCGAGCTGATTACGGAAAATTTTGTCTTGGAAAATCTGACGGCTGATGCCCTGTGCCTTATACTCCGCATCATAAGGGTAAGTTGGGATTTCCATCACAACCTTCATGCCGTCTTGCTTCATCTGTTTCACCATCTGTATCGTAAAATAGCTGGCATTGTGGTTCGAGCGCAAATAAACGAAATCTATGCTGTTCTCTTTGGCATATTGGGTGACAGAGGCTAATTCGGTTCTCTTCTTGATTTTGCTGATGATCCCATTGCCATAATCAGCAATGACTTGATTATCTATCAGTCGTTTCTTGCCAGAAGTCTCATCCATATAGCAGAGATGAACCTCCAGTCCGCAGGCCTTTAAGGCATTCACCTGATAGAATATCTTCTTGCTGATGCCATTGTTGGGATCAAATCCATGGAATATGACAAATAAAGCTTTCTTCATCCTCAAAATTTTTGGCTAAGGTAGTGATTTTTTTATAAACATCCAAATAATCTTGCATTTTTTTGTGTTTTTAGAAATAAATGACTACATTTGCATGCAAAACCAGATACAATCAGTTCATGAACAACAGGAAATATAAGATATGTTATTGCACCCCAGCCATCTATTCTGCAGGCGGTGTAGAACGGGTTGTTTCTGTTAAGGCCAGTTATTTTGCAGAGGTCTATAACTATGATGTGACGATTATTGTGACAGAAGGAAAAGGGCGGGATTGTTTCTTCCCTTTGTCTGATAAGGTAAAGGTGGTAAATTTGAATTTGGGTTTCGAGGAATTGTGGAAAGTTCCTTTTATAAAAAAGGTCTTCCTGTACCTTAAAAAGCAATACAAATATCGTCGAATGCTGAGAGTAGAACTCTTGCGTATTCAGCCTGATATCACCATCAGCGTCCTTCGACGAGAAATCAATTTCATCAATTCTATTCCAGATGGTAGCCACAAAATAGGTGAATTACATGTCAATCGTTCCAATTATCGCAACTTTACCAGTCGTGACAGTAATTTTGTGAAACGCCTCTTTGCACGTTTCTGGATGAATGATCTGTTAAAGCACCTGCAAAAGCTGGATCGGATGGTGGTCTTGACGGAAGATGCAAAGAAGGATTGGCCAGAGTTGTCAAATGTGACACTAATCCCAGATCCCATCCCGTTCAAAGTGAATCAGGTGAGTACACTGTCATCCAAACGTGTGGTCAGTATTGGCCGCTATGCCTATGAAAAAGGCAATGACTTATTGCTTAAAGCCTGGGCCAAGGTGGAGAAGTCTTGCAAGGATTGGTCTTTGGATATCTATGGCATGGGGAATCAGACTCCATATCGAGCTTTAATGCTTGAATTGGGAATTGATGAGACGCGTTGTCATCTGCATGGCAGCCTGACAGATGTGAAAGATGCATATCTGAATAGTTCTGTTTTCACACTTCCTTCACGCTTTGAGGGGTTTGGCTTGGTCATTATCGAAGCGATGGCCTGTGGTGTTCCCATTGTAGCATTTGATTGTGAAAATGGACCACGTAACATTATAACAAACAATCAAAATGGTATCTTGGTGCCTCCTTTTAATGTCAATGAATATGCAGAAAGCCTGCTCCGCTTGATGCGTGATGACCAGTTGCGCGCTCAGATGGGCAATCGAGCTTTCGAATCCTCTAGACGTTATTCGATTGAGGATATTGCGCTTCAATGGAAAGGCCTCTTTGATGAAGTGATGGCAGATAATAAAGAACAATAGTTAATCATGAAAATAGCGTTTCTTTGCAATAATTTCAAATCCCTGAATGGTGTGGAACGGGTTTGGTCTCAAAGGCTAAGCTTGTTGGCTGAACATCATGACTTTGATGTTTATTTAATAACTTACAATCAATATGGTGCTCCTTTTTCTTTCCCCATATCTGATAAAGTGCATCATCTGGATTTGGCAACTCGCTATGTTTCCCGTTGTTCATATCATGGCATCTTTCAATATGTTGATAGATATAAGAGTGAGCGCCAGTTTAGGAGAGTATTAAATAAAGCATTGATGGACCTGAGGCCAGATGTCATCGTCTGTGCAGATATGCATGTGGCAGATCTAAAGGCCATCTTGTCTTCAACGGTTCATGCGGTACGGCTTGTAGAATGCCATTGTGGTCTATCTGCTTATTTTGAGGATATCCATAAGCACAAACCTTTTCTAAAGCGTATACAGGAAATAATCCTGAAGAAGCAGTTAATATCTGCCATTGGGAAATTTGATAAGATAATAGTGCTTACCGAGGCAGAAAAAAAAGATTGGAATCTAAAGGATAAAGTTAAATGTATCCCCAATATGTTAGTTGCCTACCCTGAGCATGAACCAAAGGAAGCTAATGTCCAAAAACGTGTAATTAGCGTTGGTCGGTATGCTTATCAGAAAGGTTATGATTTGTTGTTGGAATCCTGGCGAATGGTTCAGGAAAAACATCCGGATTGGTCTCTTCATATCTATGGAAGTCATGATGGTGGTGTGGGCGATTATGAACAGTTACAAGAACAAATCAAACAGAATCAGATAAATAATGCCTTTTTGCATCAGTCTACCAATGATGTGTATTCCTGTTATGCCGAAAGTGATTTCTATGTGATGTCATCTCGTTTTGAATCTTTTGGCTTAGTTCTGATAGAAGCCATGTCTTGTAGTTTGCCAGTGGTTTCTTTTGATTGTAAATACGGCCCACAATCCATTATTCAAAATGGAGAAACAGGTTTCCTGGTTTCTCAAAGTAATACGAAGGAACTGGCTAATGCAATTTGTTCGATGATAGAAAATGATGAAATGCGCCAACGAATGGCTATGAATGCAAGATCAGAATCCCAAAAGTATCAACCCCAATACATGATGCCTATTTGGCACGAGTTTTACAGATCTCTTGTAATAAGTCATCCCATTGATGCATGATGTTGTCCAATGAATAGCGTTGAATGCTTTGGGCTGCTTTTCGTCCCATCTCTTTCCTTAATTGTTCATCTTCAATAAGTCGGCAGATTCCTGTAGCAAGTGCTTCTATGTTCCCGTTCTCGCAAAGGATACCATCTTCGCCATCATGAATGATGTCTTTGGGGCCACAAGGGCATGTAAACGAAACCGGAGCTAGTCCACAAGACATGGCTTCCATTAATACTAAAGGTAAACCTTCAAAACGGGAACTGAGCACAAAAATAGAGCTTTCCAGATATCTTTCCCGAATTTGGCTGACGGGGCCATTCAGTTTGAGTGTATCTCTTAGTCCCAGATTGTTCACCATTGGTTGCATGTCTTCTTTGTTTCCCCCACCATAAATGTTTAATGTCCAGTCTGGATGCTTTTCATGCACAATCTTCCAGGCTGGGATAAGCAGGTCAAATCCCTTTTGATGGGTATATCTGCCCACAGCGATGACTTGTTTTGAAGAGCAATCTGAAACAGCTCCTTGCTCAACGGTGATAGGATTGGGTATCACTGTTAGGTTTGATAGCCCATTCCAGTATGTAGCATCTTCATGGGTTAGCACAATAAACTGGTCTAATTGTTTAACTTTCTTGTCCAATTGTGCCATCCAACGGTTGGTGATCCACTGATTTACAAAAGCGGGCAGAAAACCGAATTGAGCTTCTCTGTACTTATAGCGTCCAAAATGAATTTCGCCCACTTTGGCACTCCCGTCTTTGATGTCGCATAGAAAATTGATTTCCCTCCGTAAAAGTGAGATAGTGATATCTGGTTGCAGATCTTTCAGACACTTTTCTAATCTCTGTTTGTAAAGTCCCATCTTCTTTTTATAAAGATATAACCTTTTCCAGATGGGGTATTGCCATAGGTCGTCAATATTGACATCCAATTGGATGATGTGGATCTTATCCGAAAGTGGGAAATAAGGTGCAGAGTCCTTGTCATCAGTAATAATGATGCTAACGTCATAATCCAATTGGTCAGCTAAGTAGTTGGCTTTAATTGTTAAAACCCGTTCCATTCCTCCGGAGTGGTCCAGTGATGGGATGCAATAGGCGATATGCGTTTTCTGTTGTTTCTCCTTCTCCATAGAATTACATAAGATGTCTTAATCTTCCAATAATCTTTATCATTGCCACCGATGTAGATGGATTCAGTTTCCCTAATCCCCAAAACAAGAGATTAATAATCCTGTACTGCTTGAATTTCATGATTTCCTTCCACGAGAGTGGATGTTTGATGGCATCTCTGTATTCCTTATATGGAATTGGTTCGGATAGCTTCTTTTCATTGCGTAAGGCTCCCATGATTGCATAGAACATAGCTCGCATCATCTTAGTCATCCTTGTTTCATAGTAGCTTTTCCCTTTAAGACTTAAACATTGTTGTTTAAGATATTCGTGATTGCTAAAGTTCTGTCGGATTTCTGAAACTTGAATAATTGAACGTGCTTGAAAATTGGAAAGCGAATTATCTCTTATGACATAATGATAGGTGAAATCTGAAATGAATGCAGCGGAAGTAATCAGTGGCTGCATGTCTGCATTGAAGAGGACATCATCCCAGAATTTGGTTTTCCGGAATCTTAATTGATGCTTTCTGATAAAGTCTGATCGCAACATGATGTTCCAAATGAAATTATTCAGGCGGAGTTTATATGTGTTGTCATTGGCAAAACATGCTAACTGGTCTTCGCCAATAAACACCATATTAGGCAAATAGATACCATCAACTCCGCTATCTTTAATGGGGCATCCATACTCATCAACTGGCAGAACTGAACCGTATGTCGCCTCCACCTGGGTCTCCTCTGCTTTTTTGTATAATTTGGGGATGGCATTCTCAAGAAGATAATCATCACTATCAATTAGAAAAATGTATTTCCCTTGTGCCTCGTCGAGAATCCGGTTTCGAGCGGCCCAACAACCCATATTTTGAGGTTGTTCAATAATTCTAATTTTGTTGCCTTTAGGATGGCTGATAGCTACTTCTTTTGCTATATCAATAGATTTGTCTGGCGTACAATCATTAACAACCAGGACTTCCATGTCTTCAAAGTCTTGGTCTAAAATGGATAATAGGCATCGTCTGATATATTTTTCTACACCCCATACAGGCATGCCAACACTGATTTGGTATTTGTATGTTAAATCAGATGTTTCCATTTTCCTATTACTTTAATAATTCCCACTGACAATAATGGTGGAAGTGCACCTATCATCCATAAGCCAAAATTAGGTAAGAGATATCGTTTAAAAGTAATAATTTCCGATATATTAAGAGGATGTGTCATCGCATCTTTAACCATTTTGTTTGTGAAGGTAGGATGTATTTTCTTTCTGTTTTTTAAACCTCCACATACAATATAGAACATATATTTCATTACTTTAGCACATCGAGCTTCGTAGTAGGTTTTTCCTTTAAGCTCATGAACTTGGTTCTTTATATATGTATAAATACGAATGTATTGTTCAATCTCAGCCAAATCTATTCGTGACCTTTCTTGGAAATTGGATAAAGATCCTCCTCGAAGGACATAAAAATATGTTTCGTCAGGAAGTAAAACAGCACGTTCAATTAAAGGCTGCATGTCGGTTTCGAAAACAATGTCATCAGCGAAACGGGTCTTATGGAATTCCAAATGATGTTTGATAATGAAATCTTTTCGTAATAATACATTCCATATAAAATTGTAAAGTGTCGGATGTGTGTTTTGATTCGCATATTGAGCAAGTTTGTCTTTGCCGATTAAAACTTTGAATGGGAGCTTCATGTCTCCTTTACTGAATGTTATAGGCTCACCATTTTCTGTTAGTGAGACAACTGATCCATAAACCGCTTCAGCATCATACTTCTCAGCATTATTATACATCACTTGAAGCGTATCTGGTGAGATATAGTCATCTGCATCTAAAAATAAAATATACTTCCCTTTCGCTTCTTTTATAACTCGGTTTCTTGCAGCCCAACATCCAAGATTTTGTGGTTGAACCAAAATCTGAATGCAATTGCCTTTAGGGTGTGAATATTGTAATTCTTTAACAATCTCTATTGAAGAGTCAGGGCCTTTATCATCAATAACCAATATCTCATATTCCTCATTGAAGGATTGGTTCAATGCAGATAAAATACACTTTCTAATATATTTTTCTACATTGTAGACAGGAATACCAATTGAAACTATACAATTATTGTTATTCATAACAACCATATTTTTCTATCAAATGTAATGTTTCATCTTTCCAACAAGTTTGATTATATAGACAGAAAGGCCTGCAGGCAATTTGTTGATGAAATAAAAAGCCAAATTGATAAATTTATATTTTCTGAATTTGAGTATTTCGTTCAACGATAAAGGATGTTTTAAAGCTTCCTTAATTGTCGAATTGCTTAATCGAGGCTGAACTCTATCTCGGTTTTTTAAAGCGCCACACACAGCGTAGAACATCAAGATCATTCCTTTTGTGCAACGAGTTTCAAAATAGTCTTTGTCCTTAAGTTCTAGACATTTGTTCTTTAAGTATGAATAGACTCTGAATGATTCTTTGATTTCGTCTAATTTGATGGTCTTACGATACTGATAATTTGATAGCGAGTTTTCTCTTATAACATAAAAATAGGTGTAATCGGGAATGAGTACAGCATCCTTTACTAATGGAATCATGTCTGAACTACAGATCATATCATCACAAAATCTGGCTTGCTTGAACCGTATATTGTTTTGCTTGATGAAGTCTTGTCTAATAAGCGTATTCCAAATATAGTCTCTAAAAGTTGGATGTAATTCCTGATTGGCAAAAAGAGCCAATTCGTTAGCCTCATGAAACACTTTGTATGGCTGATTTAAATAGTCTTGTCCAATATCCTTAGGATTCCCCTGCTCATCAACGGGCTTGACAGAGCCATAAACGGCTTCTGCGTTGTTCTTAACAGCCTCAGCATACAACTTCTCAATACAATCTTCAGAAATATAGTCATCAGAATCTAAGAGAAAGATATATTCACCTTGAGCTTCTTCTAATATCCTGTTTCTGGCAGCCCAACATCCCATATTTTGGGGCTGGGTAATAATCCTAATATAACCACCTCGTGGGTGAGATGTTTGTAATTCCTTGATAATCTCAACAGACTTATCTGGGCCAAGATCATCAACTGCCAAGATCTCATATTCTTCAGAGAAAGACTGATTTAGAACAGAGAGCATACATCTTCGGATGTATTTTTCGACACCATATACAGGCATGCCAATAGTTACTTTATACTTATAGTTCATCTTGCTATTGTTTATTTTCGCCGTAAAGATACGAATTTTAAAATTATTATCCAAATATATTTGGTGAATTCTTTGTTTATAGAGAAAAAAAGGATAAAAATGTAATAACAGACGGGCTTTTGGTCATCTTACCTTTTAATTATTTGAATTCCTGTATTTTTTTGTATGATATATACTATCCTCAAGAAACAATCTATGAGTAGAGTTGATCGCCAGTTTTTTAATAATAATTTTTTTGTGTCATTTGAATAGAATGTATGTTGCTTGCCATATTTGATAGAATATATGTGTGATAATCTCGCACGTAATTCTTCTTTGAAACCAATATATTTTTTTTGTCGCATGAACTGATATACTTTTGCACCTTCACTTTCATTTTTACCACTGAATGCTTGTTGAATTGTTGTGTTGGTCTCATGGATTCTGAAGTAATTTAATGGAGAATTATTATAAGCTATATTGCCGCAACGGGAGATCTCAATCCATAAAACCCAATCACCGCAACCACGATAATTTGTAAATGATTGATCAATAGAATCCCAAACCTTTTTTTTAAAAATGGCTGAACTCGCATTTGCAACGTAATTATGTCTGCAAAGATGTTTCTTTATAAATTCTATACCATTCATATGGAAACTGTAAACAAACCCTTCTTCTCCAACTTTAGAACCATTTATATCTGTTTTAATAGATTTGCAATAGGCCAAGACACATTCTTTGTCTTTATCGAATTCAGATATTAATATTTCTAATAGATTCTTTTCACATGCATCATCGCTCTCCGCAATCCAAATTAATTCTCCTTTTGCCAAGCTGATACCCTTTTCCCATTGTATAAATGGGCTTCCTGAGTTTGTGTCATTAATTACAATATGGCTGATATGAGGGTCACCTTCATATTGTTTGAAGACTTCTATGCTGTCGTCAGAAGAGCAGTCGTCTAAGAGGATAACTTCAAAGTTCTGGTATGTTTGATTTAAAACACTATTAATTCTCTGATTTAAGAAATGTACATGATTGTAATTTGGTATGATAACACTTACAAAAGGACACTCAGTATTATTCTGAGCATTTTGAATTTGCTGAACAAATGCATTTTTGGTTTTTATTGGCATACTTATAATCTGTATTTTTGCGCTAAATTACAAGTTTTTCTTCAAATCCCCAAACTTTTTCCATAATTTATGTGTTTTTTATTTGTATTTGTGAGTTTTGTCTGTTTAATTTGGGTAATTAGAATTTTTATTTTATCTTTGCATGGTTTTTACATAATTGGCCATGACTAGCGTTTCAATTATTATACCAATTTATAATGTTGCAAGCTATATTGATCGTTGTCTCGAATCAATATTCTTACAAGAGTGTGATGATGTTCGTATTGAATGTATATTGGTTAATGATTGTACACCAGATGAAAGCATGAAGCTTGTTGCTCGGAAATTGTCAAATTATAGTGGTAATATTTCATTCACTATTATAAATCATTCAATCAATCAGGGACTTTCAATAGCAAGAAACACAGGATTAAAAGCAGCGAATAATGAGTTTGTTCTATTTGTGGACTCTGATGATAGGTTACAACCTAATGCTATACATTACCTGATAGGAGATTTGACTGACAACTTAATTGATGTTATTATGGGCAATACTTTCATTTGTAACAGAGGCGCTATGGCAATGTCTTTTAAAGATGATGAACCAATGTTAATTGATAATGAGTATGAAAAAGGATTGAGAATGCTTTTGTCAAGAGATCTATTTCATACGGCATGGAATAAATTAATACGTCGAGAATTGTTGATTAACAATCTAATAATGTTTGAAGATGGTATTATTGAGGAAGACTTTTTGTGGTCGTTTTTGGTTTTTTACCATGCAAAACGTATATTAGTTAAACCCCAAATTACTTATTATTACGAGAATAACCCTATGTCATTAACGAATACATCTAATCAGAATATTTCATGGATTATTAATAGTCGTGTCATTATTTGTTCTCAAATTATGAATAGGCCAACAAGGTACTCTCAATTGGAATGTAATATGTATATATTTTATATATTAATTAGAGCTTACAATTTGTTTGAGCAAAATAAGTCTCATGTATCATGTTTATCTGAGGAATTGTATAAAACACGAAATTTATTTCTCCGTCGAGTGATTAGAGATGGCTTTTTTGTCCAGTTTGTTTTTTTCTTAACCTCAGTAAAACCATTTTATTATATAAATCTATGTAAATGGTATCGTAGATATTATAATAATATTGCTGACTCTGTATTGGCGATAAGTCGATTATTCATAAAGAGGCATTATGTCCATTCTTAGTTTTCAGTCTTAATTGTTAAACTATAAATATGAAATACGATGTAACGATAGGAATTCCTGTCTTTCATGCCGTGGATTATATCAAACGGTCTATGGAATCGGCTTTGGGTCAGTCGTATGATTCCCTAGAGTTCCTGATTATTGATGATGGTAGCCAAGATGAATCTGCAGACATCATCAGACAAATTGCTAATTCTCATTCTAGAGGTGAGCATATACATATGATTGTTCACTCTTCTAATATGGGCATTTCTTTTTCTCGTAATGAAATTATTGATAAGGCTCAAGGTAAATACCTGTATTTTATGGATTCTGATGATGTGATAGCAAAGGATACCATTTCCTTGATGATGGGGAACGTCCGACAATATGACGCGGAAATAGTCTTCGGTTCATATGAGAAGATTGAAATGTCCGGAGAAAGGAATGTTTACCAATATCCATTTTTACAATTATTGAAAAAGGATGAATTGGCCAATTTTGCATATCGGAAATATGGAGGTATACAAGCGTCTTCTTGCAATTATTTGGTAAAAACCTCTGTCCTTCGAAAAAACCATCTTCGTTTCATTGATACGAACTATTGGGAGGATTTGGTTTTTACTTTTGATTTGGTGACTTATATTTCACGGGCTGTCCTTTTACCAGATATAACTTATACTTATTTGTGTCGGGAAAATTCGCTGTCTCGTTATCAACAGCGCAAGAATATCTCAAAGGAAGAGGTTATGAAGAACGTACAGTCCATCGAACATCTCAAAGAGACTTCATCAAGATTGTTAGATAAGGTATATTTCCCCAATCGTTGCTACAACATAGTAATGACTGATTTCTATATTGTATGCAATATCCTGAAACGTAGGAGAGATATTATTCCTACGATTGCAAATAGAGAGATAAAATTGATTATGCATCATCCTGCTACATGGAGCCAGATCTGTGCTTTTCGACAATTTCGTTGTAAAAATCTGTTGTTGTATATGATGGGGAAGATGCCTTCTTCGTTATGTGTTGCCACCATTTGGTTTTTGGGTAAACTGAAAAAGTTAATCTAATATTTGGATATGTGCGGTTTTTTGTGTATCTTCGCGCACAAAATGAATCATTATGGCAAACTGGTACGATAAATATCTTTCGATTTATGGGAAATCTCCTGATGAGATATCTGAAACCATACTCAGCGAGATTAAAGAGAAGCTTGCAAAGAGACAAAGTGAGAATCCTTTGGTTTCTGTGGTTGTGATTGCCTATAATGAGGAACGACGGCTGCCGGCTTGTTTGTGGTCTTTGAGTGAATTACAGACTCAATATCCGATTGAGATTTTGGGCGTGAATAACAATTCAAAAGATAAGACGGAGGAGGTTTACCAGCGATTGGGACTTCCATATTATAATGAAGTGAAGCAAAGTCCCGGATTTGCAAGGCAATGTGGTTTAGATCATGCCAAAGGTAAATACCATTTTTGTATAGATGCAGATACTTTCTATCCATCTCGTTATGTGGATTTGATGATGATAAAGCTGACTAAATCTGGTGTGTCTTGTGTCAGTTCCTTTTGGAGTTTCTTTCCTGATGAGGCTCATTCACGTTTTGGATTGTTTATGTTTGAACTGATTCGTGATATGTTTTTGTATGTCCAGCATTTCAAACGCCCGGAACTCTGTGTTCGTGGAATGGTGTTTGCTTTTAATGCAGAATATGCAAAACAGGTTAAGATCCGTACGGATATTCGACGTGGTGAAGACGGATCCCTGGCTCTATCTTTGAAGCCTTTTGGGAAAATAGCCTTTCTCTATCATCGTCAGGCTCGTCCTGTTACAGGCTATGGAACTATTGGCTCTCAGTCTCTTTGGCAGAGTTTCGTGCAGCATGTCAAAATTCAGGGGAAGGGCCTTTCTCGTATATTTTTTAAGAAAGACCACTACGAAGATCGCAAAGATAATCTAGTTCAGCCAAGGCCATGAAAATAGCATATATTTATCCTCATTACTTTCATTTGGCAGGAACTGAACGAGTCCTCATTGACAAAATGAATTATTTGGCTGATAAGGCTGGTGTAGATGTGATGATGGTGACTTATGAACAAGGCTCTCATCCGGTTGCATATCCCTTATCTCCTAAAGTAAAGCGCTTTGACTTAGATGTCCATTTTTATTCGTTATATCGATATAATTGGTTCGCCAGACCCTTTAAGTGTTATCAGTATAATAAGTTACTTAGGAAACGTTTCAATCAACTGGTGGATGATATAAAACCAGATATAGTTATTGCAACGACTTATCATGGTATAATCCTTATGATGATTGACAAATGTCCAACACCTTTTATAAAAGTCTTAGAGTCTCATATTGACAAACGATACATTAATATAAACGATCCAGGGACTCATCGGCACTGGTCTGATAGGATTCTCGGTTTCTATAATTTGAATGTGCTTAACCATAAAGCAAAAAACTTTGATGTATTGGTAGCATTAAATGACAACGATGCCGATGAATGGTCTCGGTATTTGAAAACGAGGGTTATTAAGAATATTGTTCACTTGAACAATAAGGGACGATATAGCAATTTGGAATCTAAACGAGCCATTTTTGTCGGACGTTATTACCCTCAGAAAGGCATCCCTGATTTGGTGAGAATCTGGAAAATCGTTCATAACCGTCATCCAGATTGGCATCTTGATATGTATGGCGATGGAGATTTCGTAGAAATTCCTGCTACGGAAGAAGAACGTTTGCAGATGCATATCCATGCCCATCAAACAGTGGCAGATATATTTGAACGGTATTTGGAAAGTTCATTTTTGCTGTTGACGTCTTTGTATGAACCTTTTGGCTTAGTGATGCCAGAAGCAATGAGTTGCGGTTTACCTGTTGTCGCTTTTGATTGTCCTTCTGGACCCGCACAGATTATTACAGATGGAGTGGATGGCTATTTAATTAAAGATCGCAATATTGATGAGTTTGCAGATAAGGTATGCTCATTGATAGAGTCTTCCGACTTGCGTCATACTATGGGGAAGGCAGCCATTCAGTCATCCCAGAAGTATTCTACAGATCAGATTATGGCGCAATGGATGAACTTGTTTAATGAACTGTTGTCATCGGCTCAGTCATGAAGATATTATATATTTTCAGATCCCTTGCCGTATGGGGAGGTATAGAGCGTATCTTGGTGGACAAGATGAACTATATAGCCGAGCATGATAGTATGGATGTATACTTTTTGACTAGTGATCAGGGATCTCATCCTGTTACCTATCATCTTTCTGATAGGGTGCTTCATGAGGACCTTGGTATCTGCTTTTATCAACAATATCGTTTCCGTGGCTTACGTCGTTTAATAGTTGCTTGGAAAAAGAATCGTAAATATCATCAACTATTAGCAGACCGATTACGTATAATACAGCCAGATCTGATTATTTGTACAACAGCTGACCGAATCGGTACTATTGTGAAAGTAAAAGGTAATGTTCCATTTGTTGTAGAGTCCCATTCTATCTGTACCCGTACAATAAATAATGGTCGGAATTGGTTGCATAGAAGTTTCTATCGACATTGTTTCCTGCAAAGTCTCGCCAAAGCAGACATGATTGTGGCATTGACTGAGGGTGATGCGAGAGAATGGCGAAAATATCATTCTCAGGTAACGGTTATTCCCAATTTCATTCATCCGCATGAGCAGCATATCTCTGATTGTTCTTCAAAGAAGGCGATATTTGTGGGACGTTTTGATTATCAGAAGCGGGTACAGGATGCTATATCTATTTGGAAGATAGTCAGAGAGCGACATCCTGATTGGACATTAGAAATCTATGGCGATGGTGATATGCGTCAAGAAGTCTATGCTCTCGCATCTTCTGTGGGTGGTGTCATCGTTCTTCAGTCTACGCCTCGCATTTTCCAAGTTTATCAGCAGTGCTCTTTTCTGATTTCTACTTCATTATTTGAACCTTTCGGATTGGTTATTCCCGAGGCTATGAGTTGTGGCTTACCGGTTGTCGCATTTGATTGCTCATATGGCCCTGCAGATATCATTACGGATGGTGTCGATGGTTTCTTGATAAAACAACGTGATGTGAATTTCTTTTCGCAGCGGGTATGCCAATTAATTGAAAGTCATGATCTCCGAGTTCAGATGGGTCAGAATGGAATTATATCTTCTCGGCGCTATAATACCTCTGATATTATGTCAAGATGGATTCAACTCTTTGAACAATTGACTTCTTTTCGGAATAGATAACTCTTCAATTACAATTCTTCAAATAATTTTTTCCATTGTAACATGATGGCATCAATATTGAAGAACTTGGATCGTTCTATAGATGCTTTGGAAAACTCAAGACGGAGTTGTTCATTTTCCATGAGAGTACATAGTTTTTCTACAAATTGGGGTATGTGCCCATTTTCAACTAAATATCCACATTTCCCGTCTTCAATAATGGTTCTTGGGCCATATGGACAGTCAAAGGCTACACAAGGAACACCATGTGTGATGGCCTCCAAAAGTACTAATGAAAAACCTTCATAATAAGAGGTTGAAACACAGATGGAACTTTCAGATAATACTTTGCTAATTTGATTGGTTGTCCCACATAGGGTGACATTCGTTATATTTCCTAATTTGATTTTTTGTTCCAATTTATTTTTCATGTCACCATCTCCAAAGATATCTAAATGCCAATCAGGATGTTTTTCTGAGACAATTTTCCATGCCGATATCAATCTGTCATAACCTTTAACCCATTCCAATCGTCCAACGGCAATCACTCTTTTTGCATGACCGTCACTTAATTTCTCAATAGGTATAACCGTAAAATTCGGAATGAGCTGAACTTTTTTAGCTCGTCTCCATTCATGCGCATCTCCAGGTGTTAATGTGACAACGATATCTGCTCGATTTTCCACTTTTCGGAAATACCAGTTCCTATAGTGTTTCACATACCAACTTGATAGTCTTCCACGGCTGAGTCCATAGTCGGATAACGTAAAAGGTCGAGGTTCGTGCACCTCAATCAATTTCTTGGCTCTGCATTTAATGCCTGTTACAATGTTGGCTTGAAAGTAACTCACACCAATAAGGATATCTGGATCAATAGTTTGCACAGCATCAGTCAATGCTTTTTTCATTTGGCTGTGTATGGAGTGTTTTACCCAAAGCCTATAAGGATAGCTATAATTATATTGAGAATAGAAAGGAACGCCCAAACATATCTGCTTGATGCTATTAGGGATAGGGTAGGCATTTGGGACGTCTTTATCCTGACAACAGGTGATGACAGAGATAGTATAGCCAAAATGACTTACCATATAATCCATTTTGTTGATGATGACTCTCTCTGCCCCACCTTTTCTTGCTAACGTATCTATAACATATACTATTTTCATCTTTAAAAAAATGTTTTTTTCCCAAGTAGAATGGGATAATGTTTTTGAGCCCATAGGACAAGGGGTAGAAGGATTATTTCAATGGTTAGAGCGATAATGAAGCCTTCATGCCAATCGTAAGAGATGTCTGAAAGATGGAAGGCTTTTTCTATGCTGAAGTCTATAAGCCCGATAAGGATACGGTGTAGCCCGAAAATAAGCATTGTACCGATGGATATAAGAGTGACAAAATGGAAACGTAAACTATTAAGGCTACGACAAAGGTAAATGATTCCAAGGACAAAAAAGAAATTCACAATGTAATAAAGGAAGATATGAATTACAAAATGGTCTTCGTAAATATGCCAGTAAAAAAGGCCGAAACTAAGGATTAGGGCAAGAATACCAATAAGGAGATCCTTTTGAAGGTTGAGATTCTTGAGATAGCCCGCTTGTTGGAACAGATTGCCCATGAAAAAGAAACAGAGACAACGAATAAGCCCATGATAGGTGATATAGGGGGCATAGTGATAGTATTTATTGGCACCGTAAAGTATGATACTGATAATGGTAAGTATGAGCATTATAATTATCCCATGTTTTTGACGATTGCATACATCTGTTATCCAATGCATCAGAAATAAGGCAGGTAGAAACCATGTGACGCCATTTAATTCACATGAGAAATCAGAGTTCAATTGTAGTAGTATTGTACCAAAGATTGGTTTTAGACAATCTGCAAAACCTATCCCTCCATGCTCATAATAGAATTTCGCCATCCAATAGGGATAGTAAAGAACGTTATAGATGAGATATGGGATAAGGAGCGAATAACCGTATTTTTTTATGGTCTCCTTTTGTGATGTTATAGGTTTCTTTAGATATCCGGAAACAAAGAAAAATGATGAGAGAATGACGGATGAAAGATATTGTAGATAGAAAGCGTCTTCTTGTTGTGGCAAATGACAGAACACAACCACTGCCATGCACCATGCCTTCACCCAATCTATCCAATTGATTCTCTGCATCTTACATCCATGTTTTGATGTCTTGTCGGCTATAGGAGAATGAGTCGATGTCTGTATTCTTTATGTGTTCATAGATTTTGCTGGCAAAAACGATGTCATGCAGTGCTAGGCCATAATTATAGCTTAATATACGTTCTTCCTGACTGGTACGCCCAGGATTAGCACCTTGTAATACATGATGTAACTCGTCGTATTGGTGGAACTGTGAGAAATATTTCCAATTGCGAATCTGATCCGTATCATCACCAAAAACCTTGTCAAAGAATAGGTCGCAGTTTTGGAACCCCCTTACGTGAACAGGTATAAGCGTAACGCCTTTCTTGAAAAGTGAATCATTTGGGAATAGTAATTCAGTCGCAACAGTTACGCAAGAAATTATTACATCTGCCTCAGATATAAATTGCTCCTTATCGTCAATAATCTTGAATGTTACATGATTTGCATCCTTGAATTTTTCCATAAACTGTTCTGCCTGGTCTTTATAGCGCATCAGTCGAATCGTGATTGGGGTATTCTTGTTGTCTGCAATCAGACACATTGCAACAGCCCTTGCAATATTGCCAAGTCCTATCATGGAATATGTGTCAGTTTTATCTTTCTTGAATAGTCTTGCTGCTAATGCTGCTACGGCACCGGTTCTCATTGCGGTGATCCAGTCACCATCCATTATGGCGAGCAGATGCCCCGTCAGTGCATCGTAAAGATAGATGATGCTTGAAAGAGCCGGTTTTTGGCTTTCAATCCTGTTAACAACCTTAATACCAAACCTCTTGATCCCATTTTCCTCCGGCAACAGACAAGGCATAGTAGTCATGAAATCTTCGCCTTGGGGATGAACACTGAGTTTTGCAGGCATCTGTGCTAGATCTTTTTTCAGGAATCCTTCTTCCACCCATTTGACACAATCTGAGGGAGATATACTCAAAGATACGATTTTTTCTTGGCTGATAATGGCTATCTTGTCTGTAATCATGACTTCTTTTTTAATTGTTTAAGAGCTTCTACCAATCTGGTGTTGTCATCGTGGTTTCTGACAGCGATGCGCATATATTGCTTGCCATCGAGTCCAGGCTTGTTGCTGCAATCTCGGTTCAGGATGTTATGGCGCTTCAGCATATAGAGCACCACTTCGTTGGCAGTATAGGGTGGCAATACCTCGCAGAGGAAATAATTAGCCTGTGATGGCATTACCCGCAGATAACTGACCGTTTGCAGTTGCTTTTCGAAATCTGCCCGTTCTGCAACAAACTTTCCACAGGCCGTCTTGTAGTCCTTCTCATATTTATTGTAAATCTGCATGAAGAACTCTGCAAATGAATTGAGATTCCAGATGGAAACCTCTTTCTTCATCCGCGCAATCAACTGCTTATTTGCTGAGGCGAGAATGCCCAAACGGAGACCAGGCACACCGAATGACTTCGAAATACTCTTCATTACAATCAAATTCGGATAGCTCTCAAGGAGCTCGTCATGGAGCAGTGAATTATGTTCGTAATCCTCGCTAAAGTCCACAAAACTCTCATCAATCATCAACTGAATACCTTTAGCCTTGCTCCAATCTGCCAGTTTGAGCAAATCTGCTTTGGGGATAAAATTGCCTGAAGGATTATCCGGATTAATTATTAATAAGGTGTCGACGGGATGAGCTCCAAAGAAATCCATCAGATCCTGAGCCGTATAACGATAACTGTCGTTTCGTGGAACGAAAGTCACCAGTTGCTCCTGAGGCAGACGATTGGGATATTCCTCAAAGGTAGGACGGATGACTCCGACCTTGCCTTTGATGTCCGACATCAGAACCTTGATAAGTTCTGCAGCACCATTGCCAGGAATGATATAATCTTCGCTGACACCAAAGCACTTACTGGCGATAAGCGTATTGACCTTCATGCCCGAGGGATATTCTATCAGCAATGTCTTGAAGTTGGCCTGCATCTCATCGATGACGCGTGGGGTGGGGAAGTAGGGATTCACCAGATAGCAGAAATCGAGCATCTTTGGGAAACGCCAGAATCCGCCAAAGCGGCCGTAGTATTTTCTCAGCAGATCTTTCTCGTCTGCAAAGAGCGCCTCTGCGATATCCAAATCCTGTTTGTCGTCGATTTCATACCATTTCTCGTTTGTGATGGGCAGCGCCTTCAGGTCGTGGCTGTTTAAAAAAGAAATGATACGTAGCACGTTCTCGTAGTACTCATTGTTGCCAACGGCCTTGGTGTAGGCTTCGAGGAAGGGGACATATTTCGTCTTCGAAAAGGCTTGACTGAACTTGTAGATATTTACCGTCTTATAATACGAATCCGTTTCATTATAATTGAAGGCTGCCTTGGGCACAAAGTTCACAATGTTATTATCATCGTCGAGCTTCACCATCGTACCATCCATCCATGTGGCATACTTGGCCACCAAGGCGAGATTGGGGTAGGGATTCTCCAACAGGAGCGAGAACATGCCTTCATCGAAAATCAGGTCACTCTCCACCAATAGTGTGTCGTCCTCTTGTAGTTGTTCCTTGGCCAAGGCTAACGAATAAATGTTATTCGTCTTGTCGTAATCTGGATTGTTGACATACTCTATCTTGAGCTGGTCATTGTATCTGTCGCCAATATAGTCTTTCAGATTCTGACCTTGATAGCCAATAACGATGACCACTCGTTTCAGATTCAGTTTCGAGAGCTGTGTCAGAAGTCTGTCTATCAGGCGCACGCCATTTACGGGCAACATACATTTGGTGTTGTCCTTTGTATATTCACCGAGTCTTCGGCCCATGCCTGCTGCTAAGATGATTGCTTGCATATTCTGATGTTTTTTATGGCGCAAAGTTAATATTTTCTGCGAGAATGACCAAAGTTTCGGGCTTTTTTCTGTAATTTTGCATCCGTAATGGCTCAACAACGGATAGAATATATCGATGCGATGCGAGGATTCACCATGATTCTCGTGGTGTTTGCACATGTCTGCCATTTCTGCTTTGGAGACTCCAGAATGGGTTATAATGCGATCTTTATTCTCTTTCGTCTTCCTTGTTTTTTTATGATAAGTGGATGGCTGTTCGAACCAGTATCCAGAAAGCCTTTCAAGACTGTTGCCAAGCATAAGGCAATGGTCCAGTTGGTGCCAACTTTCATTTTCCTCTTACTCCTGGCGCCTCCGCCAGAGTTTTTCCATCAACTGGGTGCGCTGAAAGGCGGCTATTGGTTCACGTTTGTGCTCTTTGAGTTCTTTATACTGTATATGCTCATTGTCCGGGCAGGTAAGCATTGGACACCGATTCTGGCTTTAACCATCACAATAGCCTCGTTCATCTATGCCCGATATTACGATAGTATAAAGACTTCATCAGAAGGTTATCAGCTGCTGATCATCAATGCGCTTGGTTTCTTGAGCGTTACGACATGGCGGCTTTTCCTCTTCTTCTATCTTGGAACTTGGATAAGAAGCCATTTTGATGCTTTTATCCGATGGACGAACAAACCTGTAGTGATTCTTCCGATATGTGTAGCATTTTGCCTCATAGCATCTACATCCCACAAAGATAATATGTGGTTTGAGATGTTCAGATACTATGGTGGCGGTGTCACAGGTATGATCATGATCTTCACTTTCTTCCGTTTCCTCTATACATCATCCGTCATCCATCTTCCATCTTCCATCTTCCATCTTCCCTCTTTTATTTTGCAATATGTTGGTAAAAGAACACTCGACATTTATCTGCTACATTATTTCTTCTTGCCCCGTTTTCTGATGGAATATGCGCCACAACTTCAGGCCTACGATAGTCGGCTTTTAGAATTTGTGATTATCATGGTTTTATCCCTAATCATACTGGCTCTTTGCCTGATTACTAGCTATATCATTCGCCTCAGTCCATTCTTAGGACATTATTTGTTTGGCGCAAAATATTAATTTTTTCCTTCAGATACTACATTTTTTCGTTTTTATTTCGTAACTTTGCCCGCAAATATAACAACCATGGCTAAAAAGTTTAGCTTTCGCGAGGTTCCTACAGGCTATCGGCTCTGTTTTAACGGACATTGTCCAAGGCGGAATGATTGTATCCGCTTCTTGGCTGGTCAGCATTTGCCTGCGACGATGATGAGCGGCCCGGCTGTTTATCCAAATGCCATGACGAATGGTGTCTGCCCGTTTTTTAAGCAGACGCGTGTTATTCATGGTGCATGGGGATTCCGTAATCTCTATAAGAATGTGGAAAAGACGGATGCGCAGGTGTTGAAGGCGAAGGTCATCAATTATCTGGGAGGTCCTGTTGCCTGTTATGGCTATATGCATGGTGATAAACTATTGACGCCAGAGCAACAAGCGAGTATCCAAGGGTTCTTCAATGAATTGGGCTATACCAATACCATCGTTTTCGAAGGCTATTCCATTATGTACGATTTCACCGAAGAAGTCTCAGAGGTAGATAATCGCGAAGAATGAGGCAATCCAGCCGATGATGCAAATCTGGATGAAATGATCCTTTACCAATGATTTTGTGGGACTTCCGCTGAGGCCGTAGACAATCATGTTCTGCAGATAGCGGAGCAAACCTGCCAATACCCAACCGCTGGTTAGGTAAACATAGCGGGTCCCCATTCTCTCTATCACTTCTGGCGAAATGGTGTACATAATATAGCATACCATTGTTACAGATGCAATGATGGCTGTTGCCTCGTTTATGAAAGTCTTATTGTAGCCCGTAATGGAGATGCGTGGCTTTTGGCCCGTCTGTTCATAAAGTCGATAGTCATCGTTACGTTTCGTAAAGGCCAGAAAGAGCGTAACAAGGAAAGTCATCAGCACCAACCAATGCGAAATCCAGATATCAGTAGCAACACCTCCAGCGAGCACGCGCATTACAAATCCGATGGCGATAATCGAGACGTCAAGGATGGCAATCTGCTTGAGTCGCAGGCAGTAGGCAATATTCATCAGCCAATAGCCACCTATTATAATATATAAATAAGGTGTGTTGTCACTTTGGGTCAATGGTAGCAGTGCAAAAGCACCTGCCATACAAAGTGCCATCATGGCGTAACCTGCTTTCACGGAAACAATTCCTGAGGCAATCGGACGCTTACACTTCTTGGGATGTTGTCGATCTGCCTCCACATCCTGCAGGTCATTGAAGCAATAAATGGAACTTGATATTAGGCAGAATGAAGCAAATACTACAAGTGTGGGCCAAAAGAATTCAGGCTTCAGCAGATTGGTGCTAAAGAAAGCCGGTGCAAATACGAATCCGTTTTTGATCCATTGCAGCGGACGGAGGAGTTGGATGTATTGCTTCATGCCGCAAAGATAATGTAAATGGAGTAAATAGGACCAAGTATCTTTTATAATTCCATCACTTTTTCTATAATTGGGGCAATGTCATAATACTTGTATTCAGCTAGTCGGCCACCAAAGGTAACATGCTGTTCCTGATCCGCCAGCTCTTTATATCTCTTATAAAGATTATTGTTTCGTTCATCGTTAACGGTATAGAAAGGTTCAATACCTGGATGCCACTCTGATGAATATTCACGAGAAATGACCGTCTTTGGGCATTTGTATACATCGTCGCCAAACATTTCGAAATGCTTGTGCTCGATAATACGGGTATACGGCGTCTCTGAATCCGTGAAATTCATTACAGCATTGCCCTGATAGTTGGGTATGTCGAGCGTTTCTTGTTCAAAGCGTACACTGCGCCATTCCAATTGTCCAAATTGATAATCGAAGTATTCATCGATTTTACCAGTATACAGGATATGCTCGGCAATATTTTCCCAATACTGACGGTCATCAAAGAAATTGGTGTTGACTCGTGTCTCGATGCCATCCAGTAACCCATCAATCAGTTTGTTAAAACCACCCATCGGGATGCCTTGGAATCTGTCGCTAAAATAATTGTTGTCATGAACAAATCGAACTGGGAGTCGTTTGATGATAAAAGCTGGCAAATCTGTACACTTACGACCCCATTGTTTCTCCGTATAGCCCTTTATCAATATCTCATAGATATCCTTACCTATTAATAATAAGGCCTGCTCTTCAAGATTTCTTGGTTCAGTAACCCCATCTGCTTTCATTCGTTCCAATGCCTCCTGTCGCTGCTCGTCTATCTTTTGACGGGCTTCTTCAGGCGTCAGCACTCCCCACATTTGATAGAAAGTGTTCATGTTGAAAGGTAGGTTGTACTGCTTTCCTTTATAATTTGCGATAGGAGAGTTAGTATAGCGATTAAACTCGACAATGCTATTAACAAACTCCCACACTTTTTTATTATTGGTATGGAAAATATGTGCGCCATATTTGTGCACATTAATACCTTCTATGCTTTCGCAATAGATATTTCCCCCTAAATGTGGACGGACGTCAATCACGAGGCAACGTTTGCCTTCTTGTTTTGCCTTATAAGCAGCAGTGGCACCATAGATACCAGCACCAACAATCAACAGGTCATATTTATTATTTGTATTCATAGAACTATAATTTTATGCAAAAGTAATAAATAATAAGCAGAACAACAAATTTTATGGCATATATTTGGATTTGTGTTTAAAAATCACTATATTTGCGGTGTTTTAGAAATGAAAAGAATAAATCATAGATATTTTTTGATTCTGATAGTTGTTGTTATCCTATCAGTTTTTTCTTATTATACTTATAATAAGTCGTACCCACACAACTATGGTCATAAAGTTGTGGTTTGTATTCCCGTATACGGTCAAAGCTATGCTTTGGGAGAAGAAGCTACAAGGATTACAGATTTCGATTCTTTGAGAATCAAATACAATGGGCGAATTGTGACAGAAAAACTGGACTATACATTTGGCTATTTTGATCATAGCAGTCAATTTAAGCAATGGGTGAAAAGAATTCTTCATTATGACAAGAAAGCTTTTGAACTTTCTGTCTATAGTATGGCAGAAGTGTTGGCTAAGGAATTGGGTGAGGATACGGTAATCTGCATTTTTCCAGGTGGGCATGGTATGAATACCATTCATGAATTGATGAAACCTGCGGATCCTTATATTAAGTTTATTGAGGAGATTGCCACTGCTTATGAGAAAGCCCAAGAGCGAGGTTGGGAGTTTTTCGTTCCTGCTGTCTGTTGGATGCAAGGAGAATCAGATATTGTAGAATATCCAGAATATGACTATAAAGAGTATTTTTATCGGATGTATAATGATATGAATTCAGATATTAAAAAAGTGACTCATCAGAAGAACGACATACGTATCATCTCTTATCAAACATCAACGGTAACGAAGGGTTTACGATATAAGCCTAATAACTATAATGCGACTGAGCCTCGTACTCCTACTGCTCAGATGGAATTAATTCGGGATGATTCCCTTATTTGGATTAGTGGCCCTACATATCCATACGACTTTGTCAACGAGTCTCTTCACATTGATGCTGTTGGTCAACAAAGTATTGGCGTTCTTGCTGCGAAGTCTGCCATGGGCATTCTCAGAAAGGAAAAACGTAACATTGGCCTTGTTCCATTATCGTATGAAATCGATGGCAATGACATCCGAATTCTTTTCAATGTTCCAAATCCTCCTTTGTTTATTGACACAATAAACGTCCGGGAAGTAGATAACGATGGTTTTAATGTCATTCGTCGAGATGGTATAGATATTATTTCCGATATTAGTATTAATCATAACTCTGTTGTTATTCATTGTTCAGAATCTCCTAGTGACTGCAAATTGCGTTATGGTATCAATGGTGAATATTTAAAAGGTGGTAGAATTAAAGGGTCTCGAGGGAATCTGCGAGATTCCCAGAGACCAATTCCTAATTGGTGTGTTTTTTTTGATATATTATTATGAAAATTTTTATGGTTCATGAGGATCCTTGGCATGCAGGGAATCCATACATATACACCCTTATCGAGGGACTTCAGAAATCCCATCCTGACTGTGAGATTTTGTGGGGACGAGAACCGTTTTGGAGTGATGATATTTTCTCGTTTGACATCGTTCATTTCCACTGGCCTCAGACATTTATGGGGAGAGATCGTCACACTGAAGCCGATCTTCTTCACCATATAGAAAGGATGAGGTCTGCAGGAGTCAAGGTAATCGCTACATGTCATGATTTGGAGCCACACTATAATCAATTCGCTGATAAGGCAGAATCTATGAAGATTGTTTATTCTCATAGTGACGCTATTATCCATCTTGGCGAGTATAGCAAGGAATTATTTGAGAAACGTTATCCTCATGCGAAACACATATTGATTCCTCATCATCTATATGATACAGTTTATACTCATCTCCCTTCACGAGTGGAGTCGTTGAAATATTTGAATTTACCTGAAGATAAAACCTATGTCCTTTGTTTTGGCGCATTCCGAGCAAAGCAAGAATGTCAACTGATTATCAAACTGAGTAAGCAACTCGCTAATAGGAATATTATTATTCTGGCACCGAGTTTTATGAATATATGGTGGCGATCTTTCCGTATGTTCCATAAGTGTCTAAAGAAACTATATTATCAGTATAGGTATAATATATTTTGTACTGGTAGTACATGGCGTGCAGTTAGTGATGATGATCTTCCCTATTATTATATGGCAGCTGATGTCGTATTAATACACCGCTTGAAGATTCTTAATTCTGGCAATGCAATGATGCCAATGCTTTTCGGTAAGGTTGTTGTAGGTCCGAATTGTGGCAATGTTGAGGGCCTTCTTAGTAGGTGGGGATATCCGGTCTTTAATGTTAATGATTTGCAGAGTGTAGAAGAAAGTGTTTTAAGGGGAATTTATCTAGAGAAGAAAGGTTTTGGCCTTTCTATACATAAGACTCAGATGAATGAATATTCTACATCTATAGTTGTTGAACGACTATTTTCCTATTACATGAATTTGTTGGAGATGTAAAGGGCTATGGCTTTTTGTCAAAATAATTGCTTAAAAGTAACCATTCGGAAACGTTCCATTTATGTGTAGAGATGTCGTTGCTGTAATCATCGGATAAAAGCGATTTCCCTAGTCCGCACCATTCACATTTTATCCCCAGTAAGTCAAGAATTGTAGGGTAGAGATCAATTTGATTACACGCTCCATCCCACATTTTAGGAAGTCCTTTGGGGTATATTATATAAAATGGGATATCTTTACTTATATCTCCGAAGTTAACATCATGTACTGCATGGTCAGCAGCAATAATGATTAGGCTGTTATCATAGATGTGCTTTTGCTTGAGGTATTCGATGTATTTACCAATCTGGCTATCTGTGTAATGACACGCATTGAGATAGCATGTCAATTCTTGATTTATAGAAGGGTCTGAAATAAGAAATGTCGGGTCAATCTGTTTTGTGTATGGTTGGTGCATAGTCATTGTTAAAATAACAGAAAAGAAAGGCATACTTGTTTTTTCGTCAATCTCTTGTGCTAATTCGAAAACCTGTTGGTCATTTAGCAATGTATGGGTTCCATCAGCGTAATCTGTACTTGCATAAAGGTGATTAAAACCATAGCTTTTACACATTGATTCTTGTTCCCAAACTGTACTTGTAGATGGGATTATCATTACACTGCTTTTATTGAAGTACTTGGGTAAACCTGGTAAACTTTTATTTTTAGCTTTCGTGACAGTGACTATTGAGCGCAAAGGTAGTAGACCTGTCATGTAAATTAATTGGCCGTCAGATGATTCTCCAATGGTGATATTCTCATGAACTTTACCATTATAATAACAGGAGGTGTCCTTTTTTAGGGCATTTAGGTATGGAGTAACCTCTCTTCCTTGAATTTTCATGTCTGAAGATAATGACATGTATGACTCAACAAGAATGATTATGATGTTTTGGGGAGATACACTTGTCAATGTGTCAATTGTACTTTGGGATTCAGAAATTACACTGGAAATAATATGATTTTGTTCTTCGGACAATACGAGACTGCCCTGTATAGATGAAAAAACTTCAGAAGTAATAGCACGTACTGAGCCTCTTGAGAAGTGCCTTAATACTGGATTAATTGCATCTATTTCTATATGTCTTTTGTACATTTTATGACAATAGAAGGTAATATAGCGGTAATCAGGATTGTAAGCGCAAATAATTGCAAAAATAGTTAATTCGGTGAGTATTGAAATGAACAGTACCTTTAACAAAGTGTAATATGAAAATACGTTTTTTGCTGAGGGCAATTGACGTGCTAATAAGAAGTAGAATAATATGAACATGGGAAATAACAAATCAATCATTCCCAGTTTCTCTATGACGCATTTTATCATCCAATCATTAAACATTACATCGCCTTGGCTTATGGCTGATAGCGACAAATAGTGACGAAAAAAACGCGAATACATAACATTGCTGAATGACCACAATATACAGCATAAGAATGTGAGTCCTAACGAAATCTTGATTCTTTTACTCGATAAAATGAAGAATAATGAAAATACAAAAAAAATATCTACAATTATCCCAAAGAAATTGTCTGTATAATCAATAAAACTAGGGGGGGATTCTAAAGGACACGTGAATACAATGTAATAATGCATCACAATAAGAGTGAGCATGCATAATCCAAAAATGCTCCAAATGGATTTGCTATTTGGCGTAAACTGTTTGTTCCACATTGTCATTATTATAATTTCGGTAGTTTTTTAAATTGTTCTTAACTTGAATATGTAGAACCTTTTATGATGAGGACTACTGATGATTTACTGCTATACCAAGAATTATATGAGAGTGAAGTTGAATAAAGGTACTTTAACTAAATCGGCATAAGAGATTAGAGTTATGCCATATGAGTCCATTAAAAGATCTTTTGAATAACATTTCAATGCATCATACTCGTTTATTCTGTCCTTCCATGTAGGATTCCTTTTCCTAAGCTCTTCTGAGAAAATAGCAGGGTGTACATGTAATTCACTAACACCATTCTTAATATTAGAAAAAAAAGTATTAAGTAAATCACACTTCTGCTCAACACTATCCCTCTGAGCAGAAGCATATGGTATTGTAAATACAAAGTCAGGGCAACGAAGATGTAATAAATAGTTCATAGCCCATGCATACGGTTGAATTTTACGGCCAGGATAAACACTTCTAACACCATCTATATCATATTTTCTAAGAGCATGCCTAAAACCAATCTTCCTGTTTGCTTTTAGACGATGGAGAGCTTTGTAGAAACATTTATATCCCCTTAAACCTAAATAGTGAATAACACTATACATATGATTGTCTATATGTGTAAATTCAATTCCGTCATTTTTAATCTTCATAATCTGCGAATAAATCTCATTAATAATATCTTCATCTGAAGCTTTTTCAGCCAAATCCCGATAGGAGCAAAAAAGTACACCGTTCTTATCTTCTAGAGAGTTGGCGTGAGTAACACTCGAATAGGTGATCTTGTTGTTGTTCTCGAATTCGTCACAAGTGAGAGTTAGATGAACCCCGATATTTTTCAAGTCTAATCTACGAATGTCTCGGATTGCTTCTTCATATGCCTTGCCATTTGCCATTAATGACGTCGAAGAAACAATTCCTTGAGTCATTAAATTACATATAGCCTGATTATATTCAGAAGACATTCCAAAGTCATCAGCATTAATTATGAGATATTTTTTATTATTTGTCATCAATTATTGATTTTTCAAACCACGATAATACATATACAGATATGATGGCATAAACTTTATCATATAACATCCGAGTTTGGAAAAACCACATTTCGAATGATATTTTAGGAGAATATTCCAATGCTTTCTAATATATCTGACAACATTCTTGGTCCTTTTGTCATAATATAGAGAAGGAAATAATGATATCCGTCCAAGGAGTTCATTAAAATACATGATATTTTGTAGATATGCCCATTCGATAAGTTCTGGACATTCATCACTAACTGTCTTTTCTATTATACGAGACCGAACAAACCTGTTATTAATATAATCATCAATGTTCTTTTTAAAGTAACTGTGCGATAGAGAGTTTTCTCTATAATTAATTATATAAAAACATTTATCTACAACTACACAATGATTACATTTTGCAAAAGCTTTGATATTCATGATAAAATCTTCATCGGTTTTGAGCCCATCATTGTGAGTAAGATTGTTTTGAGTTAACAACTCTCTTCTGAAAATTTTCGTAACAGATCCTGTGTAGATTAAGTCTTTTGAAAGAATATGGCGAAGAGCTTCAACTTTGTCAAACACATAAATTTTTCCACTACAGGCAGTATGACTTATATTTCCATGAGCATCAGCTTCTTTAAAATTGCAACATATTATTTCAGAATTGTTCTTTTTGCCCGCACTAATCATTTCATAAAACATGGTTGGCTCTAACTTGTCATCACTATCTGTAAAAGATACATAGTCTCCTTTAGCGAGTTTAAGACCGACATTCTTTGCGGTTGCTGGACCAGAATTCACTATATGGACAGTGTGTATATTATAAGGATATTTACATGCATATTCCTCACATATTTTACCTGAAGAGTCTGTAGAGCCATCATCAACGAGAATGATCTCCAGCGATACACCGTTTTGCTGAAGGATACTGTCTATGCAGTTTCCTAAATATTGTTCTGTGTTATATACAGGAATGATGACACTAATATCCATACGTTTCTAATTCTTTTTGTTGACAAATTTCAAAACAGCATTTGAAAATATTTTCACTAATTTCCTGGCACCTACAGTTTGCGTCAGCAAAAGTGATTGGTCGAGTAGTTCGTCATCTACTGGGGCTAAGCGTTCGTAATCGATAGTAATTCGTTGTGGAAACAATTCTTTCAGAATCAGCTCTCTTTCTTTAGGTAGTAGACCATTTGAGTTAGAGCTAATGCCCGTATCATCATAGTTAGCCACAATTATATCTATATTACGGAAACTGCAATTGTCAAAAACAATTGATTCTATGGAGAACTTCCAGTCGGAGAGTATTTTATAGTTCTCGTCGTATGGGTGTTTCACTAATAATTCCCGTTTAATGAACATTGCTTGATGTGGAAGGCTGGCTCTCATAAGGTCTACTAAAGATATTGTTTTCTTATTGTGTCCACTTGGTATAGAAGAGTTCCCCTTTAGCATTTTACCGCAAATAATGTCTTCTTGGTAGTTTGCGACATAATTAAATACTTCAGGAGAATGGAAACAATCTCCTGAATTCATGAAAATGCAATAATCTCCATGCCCTTGAGCGACTCCTTTGTTCATGGCATGATAAATACCCCGGTCTCTCTCGGAAATCCAGTATGTGATGTTTTTGTTATATTGTTTAATAACATTAACACTACCATCAGTTGAGCCGCCGTCTATGATAATAAATTCAAAATCGTTGCTTGTTAGGTTTATTACACTATTAATTGTTCGTTCTAAACCAATTTTATCATTGTAATTAATTGTAATGATAGAGTACCTCATCGCCTTTTTTTTTGCAAAGATAGTTTTTTTTTTGAAATATGATGCATAATTTCGTATTTATTTTGTAATTTTGCATAAAAGTATTGTATGGAACGTAATTCAAGCATTGAGATATACCGTATTATTGCTACTTTAACAGTGTTAGTCTTTCATTTTAATGGATGGCTTGTTGGAGGGATGCCCAAACACTTTGATGATGAACATATTTCTTGCTTTAGAATGACCCAAGCGGTAATAGAATCATGTTCATGTATCTGTGTAAATATGTTCTTAGTTATTTCTGGGTATTTTGGTATACGATTGAAGTGGCAATCAGCCTTGCGTATTTGCCTGCTATTGTTTTCGATACACATCCCTTTCTATATTGTAGATTGTATGTTTTTCAATGAGTTCTTCACATTGAAAGAATTTGCTCGGAAATTTTTGGTTATTTCTAATGGAGGTTATTTCATACAGTGTTATCTTATGCTCATGTTTCTTTCACCGGTTATCAATTCTTTTATTGAGAAATATGGTAGGTCAGGTCTTCGATGGTGTGTTTTATTCTTAATCGTGGAGTTTTGGTTTGATTGTGTGACACATGTGGAATTTTTGGGTTTTAATCATGGATACTCAGTCATTCATTTTATCTTGATATACATGTTGGCACGCTATGTTTATCTGTATCGGGAAACGCTTTTAAAGTTTAAGGAATGGTATTGGGCTGCAGGTTATGTGTTGTGCTCTTTTATTTTATTTCTTATGTATGTTATGGATGTGAACTACATTTGGCAGTATTCAAATCCAGTAGTTGTGGCCTCATCGATATGCAGTTTTATACCTTTCTTATATCGTCAATATGTCAATCGTTGGGTTAACTGGGTAGCACAGAGTACGTTGGCGGTTTATATAATACAAGTGACTGTTCCCGTATATCATTTGCTGGTTAGGTATGACAAGTATATATTATTTCATTATGATTACCCGACATACTTGCTTTTTGCATTGGGTGGGGTGTTTTTGGTTTTTGTGGTAAGTATCATATACGACAAAGTACGGTTAGTTTTTACTAATCCAATTTATAATTATGTGGTTAAATTAGTAGAGGCTCAAAAGGATGAGAAAAGTTCATTATAATAACTACATAACAATAGCCAAGGCATTGGGTATTATTTTGATGGTTATAGGACATTCTGGATGCCCTAAGTTGTTGTTCAATGTAATTTATCTTTTTCACATGCCGTTATTTTTCTTTTGTTCTGGCTTTTTCTTTAGTGAGATGCTATCTAAAAATAGTGTCTTTAAATTTCTAAAGAAAAGAGTGAAAGGATTGTATATCCCTTTTGTCAAATGGTCTGTGCTATTTTTGCTCCTCCACAATCTGTTGTTGGCGGTCGGAATTTATAATACCCATTACGGTTATGAGGGTGGCTCTCAATCTTATTCTGTTTATGATATATTCTGGCGATTGGGTATGATTTTGTTTACAATGACTGGTTACGAGGAGCTCCTTGGAGGCTTTTGGTTTATCCGGTCATTATTTGTTTCTTGTTTATTGATTGCAATAGTTTCTCTTATCCTCAGATTCAGCTTCAAATACAAATATGCTTTGATTGTTTTTTTTTCCCTTTTTGTAACAATAATCATGAGGAAATGTGCACCAGATATTGAGTTTTTCAGGGAGTTGTCTATGGGGAGCTTTGGGGTATCTTTTTATTTTTTGGGCTACCTTTTAAAAACATATGAGCGCTTCTGGCAAAACAAGTATAGTGCTATCGCATGTAGCTTGTCTCTTTTGCTTTTCCTTTTTTATTTTGAAGGAGGTGTAAGTATGGGTTGTGGTTATAATAAGGTTGTTCCTTTTTTTTTGTCGGCAACCTCAGGAACTTTACTAACTATATATATATCGAGGCTAATAGAAAACTGGTTTCCTAAGGTAAAGTCTATTTTGTATTATATTGGTAATCATACGCTTGAAATACTATCCCTTCATTTTCTTTCTTTCCGTTTGGTAAGCTATTTTTTTACTTTGGTTTATGGATTAGATGTTGTTCATGTTGCGGAGCATCCAGTCATTAATGATATATGTTCTCCCCCACATTATTGGTGGATAATTTATTGTTTGGTAGGCGTCTTAGTTCCACTTTTTCTAAACAGAGTTTGGCTAATTGCAGTTGTTAAAATAAAATAATAACATTATGGATACGACAATGAATTTTACCATTATTATTCCCCATAAGAATATCCCCAAATTGTTGGCACGTCTTATTAAATCTATCCCTGAACGTGATGATTTGGAAATAATTGTTGTGGATGATCATAGTAATGAAAATATAGTAGATTTTGGTAATTTTCCAGGTAAAGATAGACTGAATTTTCGTTTTTTGTCTAATGAGGGAGAACATGGGGCTGGACATGCACGTAATTATGCACTTCCTTATGCAACTGGAAAATGGGTGTTATTCGCTGATTCTGACGATTTTTATAATAAAGGATTTGATAAATTCCTTAATGATTATGTATATAGTGAGGCGGATATAATATTTTTTAATGCGAATAGTGTTGATACTGATACTTACGAATCAAGTAACAGGGCAAACCATCTAAATGAGTTTATAAATGAATACGAAACAGATCCTAAGCGTGGCGAATTGATAATGCGTCATATGTTTACAGAACCCTGGTGTAAAATGATCAGACGAAGTGTAATAGTGAATCATAGTGTGAAATTTGATGATACATCAATTCATGAAGATGTGAAGTTTTCTTGTCTGATAGGTCTGTATGCTAACAAAATTGTAGTTGATAACCGCCAACTATATTGTATAACTACAAGAACAAATTCTTTATCTAGAACTCAAACTCTCAAAACATACTTAGACGAGTTGATGGTCTTTTCGTGGTGGAAAAAATATCTAATAGACAATCAAATACCATTAGAATTGCCAAAGTTTGATTATCGGGCATATAATTTTGCAAGACATCTATACAAGGATAATAAACTGTTTAGGGCAGAATTTCGTATGATGCGAAGAGCAGGTCTAAGTCTTTCTTATATTATCAGACAGATTATGAAATACCTATGTAAATCTGTAGTCTATAAGATAAATAATCTTTTTTAGTCTTTGATACGATATAAATTGTTGAATTTTCTTATTTGGCAGAGAGAACGTCTGAAATATCTATAAGCAAATGTGAATGTGTAAGATTCCTCAGTGTAAAGTTCTCCTGTTGAACCTGACATTCCTTTTATTTGTGGGTAAATGAAAAAAGGAGAGAAGGAGTATTCCTTCTTCTCTTTAAGTATGTCGCAGAGTGCATGCTCAAAATAGTAACCTTTGAAATCGTTAATCTTTTCCTTTCTTTGAATGAATGAATAAAAAAAAGCACTAGGTGCTATAATGAAACGACTGTCAGGAAATGATAAATCAGAATTCATGGAACAGAATACCGTCTGTTTGGGAAAAATAGATGTGTGTAGACGACAAATTGCTTTGATGTTCTTTACTATGAGTCTGCCTGTAATCTTTACGATTTGCTGATTATTATTAGAACGTATTTTTTTAGAATGATCCATTGCATACTGAATGATTTCGCACTCACCATATCCTTTACCTCGTTCTTTGTCTTGGTTTCCATTAAATGTAAAGTATTCCATTCTATCGGATAGGATAGCATCGGAGAAAAGATTACTTATATCTGTCCCAGAATTCTCAGCGAACACTATAGGATATCTTGTGTTTGAGAGATAGTAATTAATTGCTTCAATATACTGATTTCTTCTTTCTTCTATATTTGAAAGAGTTGTATATGACATGCCATTTGGATTGATACATCCAGTAAGTAATAGAATCATCTTATATTTCTTGCCAATCTTCTAAACCGATAAAACCACAGCTGTCTTGATTCATAGTTCTACCAAAGCCTTTCTGGAAACCTTCACATTCTAGTATACAGCAACCAGGAGCTTTGAAATAGTATTCCACCATAGGATGGTGGATGAATAGGTCAACGTTGATAATGCCTTTTGTAAGTATTTGGGGGAGTTTGACTTGCTTGTGAATCTTGAATTGACCTTTTGAAGCATGTTGGATATCACCCATATAGTGTCCTTTTGCATATGTGGCCAAGGGAATTCCTTCTTTGCTTTTAAGAACCATCATAATATCATAGGTCATATCTTCCTCTGAACAACCTTCAATAAGGACATCTAGATAATCTTGCCCATTTTTTATTTGTGAGTACGATTCATTCGTTTGGTTGATTTCAATATTGCTAATTTCTATAGTGTTCTTTTTCCATTTGATATTGTTAATTATCAGTTCGTCATGTTTTCCATCATCATCTTTTAAATAATGGTCAAGTGTGTCAGGTGTACTACCAATAAAATCTATTGTCCCGTTTTTTAACATGACGCCCCGAGTGCATAAGCTACGGACAGCTGCCATATTGTGGCTGACAAAGAGAACGGTTCGCCCCTCGCCTTTACTGACATCTTGCATCTTACCAATGGCCTTTTTCTGGAATTCAGCATCCCCGACGGCTAGAACTTCATCTACAACAAGAATCTCGGGTTCCAAATGGGCTGCGATGGCAAAACCAAGACGGACCATCATACCTGAGGAGTAACGTTTAACAGGGGTGTCAACGTATTTTGCCACTCCAGCAAAATCTACTATCTCATCAAATTTACTCTTGATTTCTGCTTTAGTCATGCCCATAATAGAGCCGTTCATAAAGATATTCTCTCGGCCTGTCATTTCAGGATGGAATCCTGTTCCTACTTCAAGCAGGGAGGCTATACGACCTTTTATCTTGATATCACCAGTGGTAGGGGAGGTGACACGAGAGAGTATTTTTAAAAGGGTGGACTTGCCGGCGCCATTCTTCCCAACAATACCAACCACATCGCCTTGCTCAATCTTAAAGTTGATATCACGGAGTGCCCAAACAAATCGACTATCGCCTTTCTGGGTACGATCGTTGGTCTCACCAATCTTTAGATAGGGATCTTCTTTGCCTCGGATGCTAGCCCACCAGCGATTCAAATCCTGGCTTAATGTGCCGGTGCCAATAGTTCCGAGAATATATTGTTTGCCGACGTTGTTGAATTCGATGACTATATTGCTCATAAACCGATTGTATTAGATGACATCCATAAAATTGCGCTGTACCCGGTTGAAAATGACAATTCCGAGTAAGAGGATGATGATGGTAAAGATAAAACTATATCCGAAATAGAACCAATTGAACTCACCGACTCCAGTGAATGCATACTTGAAGGTCTCAAGAATGGCTGTTAATGGATTGGCTACTAATACCCAGATATACTTAGGATATGTGTCTTTCATCACGGAAAGTGGGTAAATGACAGGTGTCGCATACATCCAAAGTTGTACTCCAAAAGTTATCATGAACCTTAAATCACGATACTTTGTTGTCATGGAAGAGATAATCATGCCAAAACCTAAGCCCAAACATCCAAGCATCACTATCAGAATGGGGACAAGTAATAGCACAGCATTAATATGAAAGTCAATGCCTGATGCGAAATAGTAGATGTAAACTACCAAGAACAGCGCGAATTGAATCCCCATCTTAATCAGATTGGATATGACAATGGAGAGAGGAACTACTAATCTGGGGAAATAGACTTTTCCAAATATGGCCTGATTGGCATTAAAAGTATCGGAGCATTTGCTAAGGCAATCTTGGAAATAGTTCCAACAAACCAATCCTGCTAAATAAAAAACTGCTTGTGGGATTCCATCTGTAGAAATGCCTGCAATGCCACCAAACACAAACATAAACATGATGGTTGTAAACAGTGGTTGTATAACAAACCATAATGGACCGAGAATTGTCTGTTTGTAAAAAGTTACAATGTCACGCTTGACATACATCGTTAATAAGTCACGGTAACGCCACAACTCATGAAAATCAATACTCCATAAGTGGCTTTTATTCGAAATGATGATATCCCAATCTTTAGTCATATTGTATTTTTTCTATTTATCCATGTTGGGTGTGAATAAAGTCTGTATTATTTCGATCCATATGCAGAATATTCTTAAGCATTTTGAGTACCAAATTAGGTATGGTTAAAACCTTTTTGAAAGATTGTACACGCAACGCTGCAGGAATTGCAATGAATAGGGATAGGGCTAACATGGCGAATAGTATCCACCATTTTTCGCACCAATCGGGTACGACAATAGTCGTAAATACAGAAATGCCTCCTAATAATACAATGAGGATGGAGCGGGGTATGAGTGCCTGCTGGATGGTTTTGTCGACGAAATTGATATTGCCATGTAGTAGGGCCTGGGGAACCTTTGGTAAATTGCTCAACAAACTTTGCACTTGGGCTGTCATCCAGCGCATACGTTGACGTTGGAAATTGTCTTGGTTGCTAACTTTTTCGTCAAAGACATGAATATCGGGGGCGTATTTTATGAAGACACCTTGATGAAGTAAAAGGGCTTCCATTTCACGATCTTCACCTGCTGTGGTTAACTTAAAGACGTTCTCTTTAAAATGATTATAATTGAAGCACATACCAGAACCTATTAGTGCAGAAGACAGACCGAGACGATTATGTGCCTTGCGGAAAATGGTGTTATTGATTTCCTCACTGGCACCATCTAGTACAGCTACATCATTATTGGCGTTTTTGGCACACCGATGGCATTGGATAGCATCGTAAACACAGCAGAGCACGTTGAGTTGAGATAGGAATTCTGGGCGTACGACGTTGTCTGCATCTAGAATAACTACATTATCGAATTCTGTATTGATATTCTCAATAGCAAACTGCATGGCTTTAGCCTTGGAACTTTTTTCGAATGTAGGCTTGAGTAGGGTGATGGGGAGTTTGCTTAATTGTTCATTGGTCTCTGGCTGCATGTGGTCAGATATAACAATGACGGTGTATAAGTCTTTTGGGTAATCCTGCAAAAGAAATTGTTTCACGGCATTGATAATTACCTTGTCTTCCTTGTATGCAGGGTAAAGGATTAGGAATTTTGTCATCCGGTTGCTGAGAGCTGCAGCATGGATAGCGATTCGGTCTTCTTTCTCGTAGAATAGGGAGATAATGGCAAAGAATACTACATAGGCTACTGATCCGGCAATGATGAACCAGAGGATGATTTCGACTATATGAATAACCTCCCAGAGACCCATAGCTTTATTCGTTTCTTTTCCTTGTAAAGAATTTTGCTAGTTTGGTCTTTCCTAAGAATTTAAGATTGAATAGGGCCCAAAAACTAACTAGCGGTGAACGCAGGAAAGTTTTATCCCACATCTCATCAACCAAATAATTAGGCGTTGCTAAGGCAAGGAAAAAAAGACAGATAGCACCTAAGAACCACCATTTTATAACCAAGGTGAAATAGATAAATGGCAAGACCAAACTCATGATCATTATGATACCAACCATGACTGTTCTCGGAACTAATATCCATTGGATGATTTTGTCGGCTAAATCGCGTTGTTTGTTAAAGATGGCACCAGGTAGATACTTGATGTTCCAAAATAGATTCTTTATTTGTTTGATAGCCCAGTTTCCATGCTGAAGATTCAATTTTTCGGTCGTTCTCACTTTCTCACCATAAATGAGAATGTCATGGAAATAATCGATGTATATTTGATTACGCAATAGCATGGACTCTAATTCTTTGACTTCTGCTGAAGACTTTGTCCTCATTACATTGTCTTTAAACCACTTGAAATCAAATACCGTGCCAGCATCAGCTAATGAAGCTGATAAGCCTAGATTGATATGACCCTTACGGAATATTGCATTGTTGATCTCTTCAAAAATGGCACTCATTCGAGCCGCGGCCGTGTCTCTATTTCTGGAAACAGTATGCGCCTGAATGGCTTTAGTTGCAGCCGATTCATAGGCATTATTCATTTGTGTCAAGAACTCCTGGTCTACAATGTTATCTGCTTCAAGAATCATCGCTACATCATAGATCTTGAATTCTGGTAAATTGAGAATGGCGTATTGAAGGGACTTCGCTTTTGAACTCTCTGCGAAATTGGGGGTTAACAGTGTAATCGGATATTGCGCTAAACGCATGTTGGTGATTTCGCTCTGATGGTCGGAGATAACCGTGACATCGAAGAGTCGCTGAGGATAGGATTGTGCCAAAATAGACAGAACTGTTTGCTCGATTGCATGATCCTGTTTGTATGCAGGAATCAAGATGATAAAGCGACGTTTTATCTTGGCCTCATTGATATTAGTCGTTCTTGAGAATAAGGATGCAATAGAGAATATACCGAGGTATAATACTGTACCAGCGGTAATGATGAAGAAGAACCAATCAACAATATATAATAAATTCCAAAAATTCATTTATACCAATTGATAATTAAAATGAGACTTATTGAAATCTTGCAAACCTTTAGTTGTTGCCTTGAGTAGATCTATTCGTCCTATGAACAAATATCTCATTATATCTCGAGTCGCAACAATCATTTGTAAATAGGCATATGCTAAGTATTTCTTGATACCTTTAATATTTCGTTTTACTAACAAAAGTCGATTGCGCGTGATGTAATAAGTTCGTAATGGACTGTTTTGTCCAGTGCTTTGACTTTCTTTGTGATAGATGGTACTGGCAGGCTCATACCAAATTTCATAACCAGCACGGGAAATCATCATAGACCAGTCTAACTCTTCATAATAAAGAAAAAAGCATTCGGGAATGAGGCCCACTTTGTCAATGACTTCCCGTTTAAGCAGCATAGCAGCCCCATGAGCATAAGGTGTAGGATGGGGGGTGTCATATTGGCCTATGTCTTCTTCACCAAAGCCTATAGCTTTATTTCGAACTGTAATCGGAGAAAGTGGGGTGTAACCTGCAAATTGAATGGGATTATTATCCCAAGCAAAGCGAATTTTGGGACACACTATTCCAATCTTTGGTGAGGATTCTAATCGCTTAATTAATACTTGTGGATTGAATTCCTTGAAGGTGGTATCGTTGTTGATTAGAAAAACATATTTGCCAGTAGCAGCTTTGATTCCCATATTATTCCCTCCTGCAAAACCTAAGTTTTTACTACTACGAATTATTTTAATATGTGGAAATTTAGTTTGAAGAAAACTTGCTTCGTCTTCTCGAGAACCATTGTCTACTACAATCACCTCCATGCTGTCTTCGAAGGGGATAGAATCAATTAATTCACAGGTGTCCTTGTACCCATTATAATTGACAGTGACAATCGACAATATATTTTTCAATTTTCAACTTTCAATTATCAATTCTCTAAACTCTTGAGGCAAGTTTCTTCTCTAATCTTAATCGTTTCTTTTCTTCTTGTTTTGCAAATTCTTTATCTTCGTAGGCTTGGAACTCTTTCTCCATTTTTGGCATGAGATAAACAAGAGTTAATCCTCCGTAAAAAATAACGATATTGGGGAACTGCATTAAGATTTGATTGGCATAACCTCCTAAGTGCATAGCAACAAAGGCAGAACACCATGCAGCTCCCATTCCTCTAAGAGAACGGTTTTTTAATCTTAAAAACACTATAGCACATGCCCCTATGAGTATAATTAAGTTACAAATGACGAACCATGTTATTCCTATTTTCCCTGTTCTTACCCAAATAAAAACATATTCGGAATCTGGTGGAATTTCAGATACTATTTTAAATTTATTCCATGCAGGAATGTCTTTTTCGAAGATACCAATTCCTATTCCCCACGGGGCATCTTTCATATATTTTGAAATCGCTTGTTTATTAATATCTCGTACATTTGCAGATGCGTCTTCAGGATTAAATGCAGAACGCATACGGCGAATTTGGCTATTCCCTTGTCCTATGTTAGTGAACACTAGCATGCCAATAAATAATCCAAATACTATTGTGACGGGTACAATTATTTTTGCTGACTTTGATAATACTATAAATACCATAAAACCTGCAATCATACAAAAAATTGCGGTTCTTGTTCCAGATTGAAACATGGCCCACGTACATAATGCCGCTACAGCTCCAAAAAATATTTTGTATTTAATAATTTTATTAGTTATTGCAATAATATAAAACACCACTGATATAGCAGCCATGTGAATACCAAAATTAGCCGCGTCCGTAAATGTTCCGAAATATCTTATAATACCATTGACAATATGTTGTCTATCATGCCCCTGAACAAATAGCCAATGGGCTTCTGCGGCAGTCCATCCAATGTTAATTTGCTTCCAACACCAAATAACTGCAAGAAGAGACAGGCATGCTAGTACAAACAATAGCTGATATACTCGTTTGGGAGTCGTTATATATAATGCAAAAACTATAGAAGCATATAATAACTGGAATGCCATGAGTCGAATGCCTGTAAACCAAGCATTAACATTAATCCCAATACCACATGTATCATTTAATACTTCGATGATACAAAATGCACACCAACCTAATACCCCCCAAAACATTAGGTTCGCTAAATTCTCAAAATGCGACTCTCTTAAATCAATAATTGCAATGGCTATGAGCACTAACTCCAATAATTCATTGGGTAATGACGCAGGTAGTGGCATCATGCCTTCCCTGCCTAAGAACATAACAAAGTAATTTATAATAAATAGAATCCAAAAAGTGAACATCCGGTATTTGAACGCAATATAAATATACAGAATTACAAATGGTATAGCTGCAACCATAGCCATACCTTGAATACCAGAGGTTACTAGAGAATATAGGCTAAGCAAAAACAGGAGAAAGAGTAATAATACTCTTCCTCCGTTATTGCGGGAATATGTCATGAATGCGTTCGTCATTTATTTGGCATGACTATTTTCAACAGCTGTTAGACCCATTTGGGACATACGGTATACAAAATTGTTGAACTTTGTATAGGGTGGCAATTGTCCGATAAACTCTTCTACTGCATAACGCTGTGCCTCGGTAAGGTACATGAAGAGGGTGTTTTGGTCTTCCAACTGTGACTGCAATTCTTTTAATGCTTTCTGGTCCACATCCTTCCAAGTACGATTGGCACGGGTTACTAAGAGGTTAATGGTACCCATGTTCAGCAATGCTGGTGGCACAGAGTTGTCGTCCAAGTTCGGATATTCAATAATCGCAATTTCATTAGGGAGAATATCCGGGCAGATGTCTTTGATGTCTTTGGCCATAATGAAACGGCTATCTTCAGCCAAATAGTCTTCATCATAGGTAAGACGACGAACCTGTAAGCCAATAGAAATCCAATAATTCTCCAGTTCCTGAGAGATATAACTTTTACCATTGCCGGCATCTGTAGATATCAGGTTGAGCACATTCTGTTGGCCTTCCTTGAAATGAGGAAGGAGAGATTTGCTTAGTTGACGAAGTGCCATGTCGGCAATCGTTTTGTTGAAACGACGGTAACGAAGTGTACTTTCCTTGGGGAAACAACCCATAACAGGTACCTTGGTGATACGCTCTGAACGCATACGGTCGCGCAATGTACGATCCAACAATTCAATTAGGAAGAAGTACAAAGCTGTTAGTGCAAATGTTAATAGGAATGCACTGAGCAAGATCATCATACGATTGGTGGGCTGGGCATTCATCGGGAACATCGGAGGATTCAAAACACGCAATTTTGCTGTTGTCATCTGAAGATTACGTTGACGCAAACGAGCTGAGTTCAGTGCTTTCAACATCTCCATATAGTTTCCTTCAATGAAAGAAATATGGCGATCTTTACGTGCTAGGGTTGCACCAATAGGGGCATAATATAATATCTGTCTATCTAGATTCTGACGCATGATGTCTTGTGCACTCATTTCGGCCTTTGTTTTCTCTAACAAAAGTACTTGTTCTAGCCATTTTTGAATCATGTCATTAGCTTTAACACCAGTTTCTGTACTATAAGAGCCAGCTTCAATATCACGAGTTAATTCTTTGACGCGAGCTGTACGATCTTGAAGCAATTTTTCGGCTTTTGCAAGTTCTAACTGGGATTCCAGATTATCTTCTCCCCCCTCACTAGTCATTAGACGGAGGTTTGAAATACGAGACTGAATTCTTGAGATATCTGTAATCTGGTCAGTAAAGTCGCGGTTTGCTCGAATTATTTTAGCACGATCACCTAATTGACGCTCCAAATAGTCCATTAGTGACTTTGCAGTTGTGTAATTCATCAGTTGATCATTGTCTGAAGTCTGTTGAGCAGCATCCATACCAGCAACTACTTTTGTCTGTTCGCCATAATTGATGATACGCTTTGAAACATTGTAACGAATCAGATCGTCTTCAGCACCCGTTAGGATTTTGTAAAGGCGCGCTACTTCACGCTCAAAAAACTTGATTACGTCGTTAGTTTCACCAAAACGCAACTGCTGATATTGACGGGCAAAGACTTCATTCAGAATATCCAAGGTATTATAGACAATACCCGCATCATTTGCAGAATAGGCAACATCAATAATGTCACTTCGTTGTAATTGTAGAACTTTTAATCTGCTTGTAATGTTATTGATACCAAACCAAGGATGAAAATTAAGTAATCCAAAAATATAGTTATCCTGAGATGGCTTTTCATAAGCCTTTAAATTGGCATAAGTTGCCTGCTCACTATTATGATTGATGAGGGCTTTGACATCTGCAGGAACCGTTGCACTTAACTGACGGAAATGCTCTGATGAGATGTAATTGTTATCTTTGCTGGGATTACCATACATCATGCAACGGGCAAATAAACGAAGTGATACCTCGTGAATGGTGACATCAGTAGTCATCAGTAACATCAGGTTTGTAATGTTGGTCTGAGAGTTTCCGCCAGCTGAACCTGTACCACCTTCCAAGTTATAACCGGTAATCATACCAGTATAAATAGTTGTATTGGCATCGTAAACACGCTCCATGTTTCGAGTCGCAAACCATGCTACTATCAAGGCGATTAGCGGTAATATAATCAAATACCAACGAATTTTGTATAAAAACCGTACAATATATCTGAACAAATCCATAGTCTTCTATTTTTATTATTAATATTTCTTTGTCGCTTTCTTTGCTGCTTTCTGAGCTTTTGCTTCAGCTTTTTCTAAAGCTTTTAGTTTTTTCTCTTCTTCTTCTGCAGCTTTTTTAATACGTTTTTCAACTGCTTTGTTTTCTTTGGCTAATTGTTTCTCCGTTTTTTGAATTGCCTTGTCCAAAGTTATTTCAGTTGTGGAGTTAGTTATAATTGGGGTGTGGGTTATAATTTCAAGGGTCAATATATCGGTAATAATGGATGCTTGTGCGTTTTGATACGAACTAACTGCACCATCTTCACGTGCCTTTGTAAGTGCAAATTCTTCGATAGACATGTTGCCATTATGGAAATCTTCTTCATTTAAAGCACCTGCCCCCTGATAGATAGCTGCATTTTCACTTGCAGTCTTTAATTGGATTAGCCCTGTCGTGATTTTAGTGTAAAGTGATGCAATTTGCAATTTCAATTGATCATATTGGAAGTCTTTGTTATAGATAGCTTGATCAACCTCAAGTTTTTTACGCTTAACAGCAGCTCCCAAGTCCAAAATGTCTTCTACTGGAACAGCTAAGTTGACACCAACATTCCAATAACTTTGTTCGTTTCCTGTAAACTGCATCATCTGGAGCGTATAATAGCTGGATGAACTTTGTCCCCATAAATCGGATACACCATAACTATAACTTGCGTGGCCCGTTAAGTAAGAAAAAATGTGCCGCTTTTGTTTGGCGACTTCTGCCTCGGCTATTTCTTGAGCTTTCTGTAATGACATCACCTGAGGAGTGGATTTGGCATTTTCAAACAATACAGCAAGTGGTGGCAGATGGAATTCAGAGAAATTAATTGTCTTCTCTGAACTTGAGTCAAAGAATCCTGCTGCAATACCACTATCGTCAAATGACGACTGCGCGTACGATGCACTGCTTACACCTGCTATGGCTACGCAGAATAACAAACGTCTGAACCTGTTCATTTTTTTATTTTTCATACATTTCCTTTTTGAATCATTGAGGTTATGGTACGGAAGATAATCTTCATGTCGAGCATGAAATTATAGGTCTGTCCGTAAGTGATATCCAATTGCTTGCGCTCCTCAGCCGACATCATGCCACCTTTGCCGCGTTCCTCGACTTGCCAAAGGCCTGTGAGACCGGCAGGCGCCATGAAACGGTCGATGCTGGCATCGGCTGTGAGCTTCTCCGCTTCGTAGAGTGGGAGAGGACGGTTGCCGACAATTGACATATCGCCCTTGAGAATATTGAAAAGTTGAGGAAGCTCGTCGATGCTAGTCTTACGAATGAACTTACCAACCTTCGTTACACGGGGGTCGTTCTCGATCTTGACAAACGCATTCTCGATATCTTCCTGTTTCTCCTTGTTAAAATCACTTTCTGCAACCACGAAATCATCGCCGACAAGCATCACCTCATCGTCGCTGATCATCATGTCGGACTCCATGCCCATATCCATCATCATCATTTCAGCCTCTAAACCAAGCGGCGCTGTAATAACAGGCTTTTCTTTCTCATCCTCGCCATTATGCTCTGCATATTGGTTACCTGCTTCTTTGGCGACCTCCTTCAGCCTTTCCTCAGCATCGACATACATCGAACGGAACTTCAGGAAGTTGAAGATGGTATAGTTGGTTCCTACACGCTTAGACTTGAACAATACCGGCCCCTTGCTCTCCAAACGGATGGCAATGGCGGTAATGATAAAGACGGGCGACAGGATAATGATGGCAAAGAATGAAACAATGATGTCGAACAGACGCTTCCAAATGGGAATCTTGAATTTCAAGATACGGTGCTTGGCTGTCTGCTCATCGAACAACATGCCTTCGCGGTCGGAAATGAATTGGATCTTTTTATTCAGTTCTGTCACAGAAGCGTCAACGGAAATCGTGTCGTTGATACCACACTTCTGATAGACCTCACGATCTTCTGCCGTTAGCTCATGGGTAAGCAGAATGACATAGATGTTCTTGCACTTCTTCCTCAGATAGGTGATGGCCGTAATGTCTTCATTACGGATGGTTTGTTCGAAGAAAAGGATGAAATGCTCATTCCGCACGTGGGACACGCAGACAGAGGCTGCCTCCTTGTAGTTCTTGGCGAATTGTACAAGGCGTCCAGGAATGTATTTCAACCGTTCTTCGGTTTCTTTGTTGTTACCTAAGTAAACTACACCTATCATATAATATATAATATGTATTAGGGAACGATTTTCTTGACTCGGATCTTCAACTCCATCGGGTTGAAGGGCTTGACGATATAGTCTTCAGCACCAATCTCAAGCAAGCGGATACGTTCGCTGGTAGAGTCTTCACTGGACAACATGATGACGGGAATGTGCTTGAACAACTCGTTCTGCTTGATCCACTCCAGGAAATCATCACCACGCATACCTGGCATGCGGATGTCAGAGATAATCAAGTCAGGGGTGTTGCCCGCCTGAAGCCATTTTACGCCTTGAAGACCGTCGGGCAGCCACTGGACGTCGTAATCGCTCATCAAATAGATAGAGAGCACCTTTGCGATGGTCTCTTTGTCGTCAAGTATTAGTATTTTCTTCTTCATATATGAATTATATTTTTGTCGCTAATTAGCCATAATCTTGTGCAAAGGTAAGAAAAAAAATTAAATTGTGTTCAAAATTACGTAAAAAAATCATCTTTTTCCCTAAAAAAGTTGCTAATTTGAAAAAAAATGGGGAAATTTGCAGTGAAAACGTACTATAAATAGAAACATTTATTCAATAATTATGGCAAATAGATATCTATTAGGTTTTGATGTCGGTAGCTCTTCAGTGAAGGCATCATTGGTTAACGCCGATAGCGGCAAGTGTGTAGCAACGGCTTTCTTCCCTGAAAAGGAGGCATCCATTATGGCCGTGAAGGCTGGATGGGCTGAGCAGGATCCACAGATGTGGTGGGACAACGCCAAGCTGAGTCTTCAGAAGATTATGAAAGAGGCTGGCGCCACGGGCGAGGAGATCAAGGCTATCGGTATTTCTTATCAGATGCATGGTCTGGTATGTGTGGACAAAAATCTGAAAGCACTGCGTCCGTCGATTATCTGGTGCGATTCTCGTGCCGTTCCTTATGGAGAGAAGGCTTTCAAAGACCTGGGCGGAGACCAGTGCCTGAGCCATTTGCTGAATTCTCCAGGTAACTTTACCGCTGCCAAGTTGGCGTGGGTAAAGGAAAATGAGCCTGACCTTTATAATAAAATATATAAGGTAATGCTGCCTGGTGATTATATCGCCATGCGACTCTCCGGTGTGGCTAATACCACGGTCAGCGGCTTGTCTGAGGGTATGTTCTGGGACTTCAAAAATAATCAGGTGGCTGACTTCCTGATGAAGTATTATGGCTTCGACAGTTCGCTGATTGCTGACATCGTGCCTACCTTCGCTGAACAGAGTGTGGTGAGCGCAGAGGCTGCAGCAGAGTTGGGATTGAAGGCTGGCACACCGATTACTTATCGTGGTGGTGACCAACCCAACAATGCGCTGTCACTGAATGTACTGAATCCTGGAGAGATTGCGGCAACAGCAGGAACATCTGGTGTGGTCTATGGTGTGCTGGGTGAGGTGAACTATGACAAGAAGAGCCGTGTGAACACCTTTGCTCATGTGAATCACAGTGCAGATCAGACACGTCTGGGCGTGTTGCTCTGCATCAATGGTACGGGTATCCTGAATGCATGGACACATCGTAATATCACGCCTGAGATCGGTTATGCTGAAATGAATGACTTGGCTGCTTCTGTGCCCATTGGCAGTGAGGGCGTGACGATCATCCCGTTCGGTAATGGTGCTGAGCGCGTGCTGGAGAATAAGGAGATTGGTTGTTCGATCAATGGCCTGAACTTCAATAAGCACAACAAGGCTCACTTGGTTCGTGCAGCCCAGGAGGGTATCGTCTTCTCGTTCTGCTATGGCATGGAGATCATGCAGCAGATGGGCATGGATATTAAGAAGATCCATGCTGGTAAGGCCAATATGTTCTTGAGTCCGCTCTTCCGTGATACCTTGGCTGGCGTGAGTGGCGCTACCATCGAACTCTATGATACAGACGGTTCTGTAGGTGCTGCCAAGGGTGCTGGTATCGGTGCTGGTATCTATAAGAATGCTGACGAGGCCTTCGCTTCTCTCGAGAAGTTGCAGGTAATAGAACCGGATGCTGCGCATCGTGCTGAGTATCAGGCTGCTTACGCTGCTTGGAAAGCAACATTGGAGAAAAATATCTAATTAATAATCAATTATTCATTTAATAATCAACACAATTATGGCAAAAGAGTATTTTCCGTTTACCGGTAAGATTCCTTTCGAGGGAAAGGATAGTAAGAATGTAATGGCTTTCCATTATTATGAGCCTGAGAAGGTCGTGATGGGAAAGAAAATGAAGGACTGGCTGAAGTTCGCTATGGCTTGGTGGCATACACTGGGTGGCGCAAGTGCAGACCAGTTTGGTGGCCAGACACGCTCTTATGAGTGGGACAAGGCGGAATGCCCTGTTCAGCGTGCCAAGGATAAGATGGACGCTGGCTTCGAGATTATGGACAAACTGGGTATCGAGTATTTCTGCTTCCACGATGTGGACCTCATTGAGGAGGCTCCTACCATCGCTGAGTATGAGGAGCGCATGAAGGCTATCACTGATTATGCTCAGGAGAAGATGAAGCAGTTCCCCAACATCAAACTGCTTTGGGGTACCGCTAACGTGTTTGGCAACAAGCGCTATGCTAATGGTGCTTCTACCAACCCCGACTTCGACGTTGTAGCTCGTGCTATTGTCCAGATTAAGAATTCTATCGATGCTACCATTAAACTCGGTGGTACCAACTATGTGTTCTGGGGTGGTCGTGAGGGTTACATGAGCCTGCTGAACACCGACCAGAAGCGCGAGAAGGAGCACATGGCTATGATGCTGACGATGGCTCGCGACTATGCACGCAGCAAGGGATTCAAGGGCACATTCCTTATTGAGCCGAAGCCCATGGAGCCTTCGAAGCACCAGTATGATGTTGACACTGAGACGGTTATCGGCTTCCTGAAGGCGCATGGCCTGGATAAGGACTTCAAGGTGAATATCGAGGTGAACCACGCTACATTGGCTGGCCATACCTTCGAGCATGAACTGGCTTGTGCTGTTGACGCTGGCATGCTGGGCTCTATCGACGCTAACCGTGGTGATGCACAGAATGGATGGGATACCGACCAGTTCCCCATCGACAACTTCGAGCTGACACAGGCTATGATGGAGATTATCCGCAATGGTGGCCTGGGTAATGGCGGTACCAACTTCGATGCCAAGATCCGTCGTAACTCTACAGATCTCGAGGATCTGTTCATCGCTCATATCAGCGGTATGGATGCTATGGCTCGTGCGCTGATGAACGCTGCTGACATTCTGGAGAACTCAGAACTGCCCGCTATGAAGAAGGCTCGTTATGCTAGCTTCGACAGCGGTATCGGTAAGGACTTCGAGGATGGTAAGCTGACCTTCGAGCAGGTTTACGAATATGGTAAGAAGGTTGAGGAGCCGAAACAGACTTCTGGAAAGCAAGAGAAATACGAGACGATCGTAGCACTCTACGCAAAATAAAAAACGAACCCCCGCCAAACGGCGGGGGTTATTTTATACTAAACTAGAACGATACCAATCAAATAACTTTTGAACACCGTCCTCAATCTCGACCTTATGCGTCCAACCAAGGGAATGGAGTTTCGAAACATCAATGAGTTTGCGCATGGTGCCATCGGGCTTGGATGTGTCAAATTCGACTATGCCCTCAAAACCAACAGCTTTTACCACGAGTTCGGAGAGTTCACGGATGGTGAGTTCCTTGCCGGTACCCACGTTGATATGACAGTTGCGAATCTCACCAAGGCTCGGAATAGCGCCACCACGGCCTGCACTGTGGTTGCGATCTACAGCACCATCGGTGCTCGCACCATAATGTACAGACGAATATTTCTCAATGCCTATGATATCGCTGAAATTCACGTTCAACAATACATGGACGGAGGCATCGGCCATATCCTCGCTCCAGAGGAATTCTCTTAAGGGGGTTCCTGTACCCCACAGCACTACTTTATTATCGAAGATACCGTATTTGCCCAGCACTTTCAGAATCTCCGCCTGTGAAGCGGCGCCATTGACACCTTCGACGGGACGCTTGTCCAGATCGATGGCTATCTTGTCCCACGCTCCATCGTGGATAAGTTTGGCAAGGTAAACTTTTCGCATCATGGCTGGCATGACATGGGAGTTCTCCAAATGGAAATTGTCGTTGGGACCATAGAGATTGGTTGGCATCACGGCAATGTAGTTCGTGCCATATTGCAGATTATAACTTTCGCACATCTTCAGACCGGCAATCTTGGCGATGGCATATTCTTCATTGGTATACTCCAGTGGCGAAGTCAGAAGACAGTCTTCTTTCATCGGCTGTGGGGCGTTCTTCGGGTAAATACAGGTACTTCCCAAAAACAGTAGTTTCTTCACACCATGAGCGTAGGCCTCGCTAATCACGTTGCACTGGATCTTCATATTCATCATGATGAAGTCTGCACGATATAGCGAGTTCGCCATGATGCCACCAACAAAAGCTGCTGCCAGAACAACGGCGTCAGGCTGCTCTTCATCGAAGAAGGCTTTCACCGCCACTTGGTCTGTCAGGTCCAATTCCCTGTGGCTACGCCCCACCAGGTTGGTGTACCCTCGATGGAGCAGGTTGTTCCATATCGCAGAACCCACAAGGCCATGATGGCCGGCTACGTATATTTTTGAATTTTTGTCTAACATTTCTGAAATCTTTACAAAATTTCGTTCTTTTCCTCTTCCTTGCTTGCCCCTTGCTTGCCCCTTGATACTCCCTTGATACCCCCTTGATACAAAAATGGCAGGAATGAGCACTTGGGAAAGTAAAAAAATCGGACTTACTTCACAATTCCTTTTTCAAGGTATTCTGCGAGATTGGTGCGTACTTTAGCGGCTGCGCCTTCAGCAGCTACCTTGGCCATATCGCTATCTACCATAATATTGACCAGCTCCTCAAAGGAGGTCTTGTTGGGATCCCAGCCTAGCTTTGCCTTTGCCTTGGTGGGGTCTCCCCACAGATTGACAACGTCAGTGGGACGGTAGAAGTCGGGGCTGACCTCAATAAGCACTTTGCCGGTTGCCTTGTCGATACCTTTCTCGTCAATACCTTCACCAACAAACTCCAAATCTATGCCGACATGCTTAAAGGCATGATAGCAGAAGTCACGCACAGAATGCTGCACACCCGTTGCAATGACAAAGTCTTCTGGTTCCGGCTGTTGCAGGATGAGCCACATGCATTCTACATAATCCTTGGCATAGCCCCAGTCGCGCAGACTGCCAAGATTTCCCAAATAGAGCTTGTCTTGCTTGCCTTGTTTGATACGGGCAGCAGCAAGCGTGATCTTGCGGGTAACGAAGGTTTCACCACGACGCTCACTTTCATGGTTGAACAAGATGCCTGAACAACAATACATATTGTAGGCCTCACGGTATTCTTTCACAATCCAGAAACCGTATTGCTTGGCCACAGCGTAAGGCGAATAGGGGTGGAATGGTGTATTCTCGTTCTGGGGTACTTCCTCAACCTTGCCGTAGAGTTCCGAAGTAGAGGCTTGATAGATACGACACTGATCTGTGAGCCCTAATTGACGGACGGCTTCCAAGATACGAAGCACGCCTACAGCATCTACATCTGCCGTAAACTCGGGAGAGTCAAAACTTACCTGCACATGACTCTGGGCGGCCAGATTATAAATCTCGGTAGGTTTCACCTTCCCGATGACACCGAGAATACTCATGGAGTCTCCAAGGTCGGCATAATGAAGATGAAAATTAGGCTTGCCTTCCAAGTGTGCAATGCGTTCGCGGAAGTCTACGGAAGAACGGCGGATAGTACCGTGTACCTCATAGCCTTTTTCAATTAAGAATTCTGCCAGGTAAGAGCCATCTTGTCCAGTGACACCTGTAATAAGGGCAACTTTTTTATCCATTTTTGATTAATTTTCGCCAGAGAACTGCTTAATGCGTTGTTCTTCTGAGAGTTTGCAAATTAGTAATGTGTCGTCTTTCTCTACTACGATATAGCCGTCTAGTCCCTGGATAACAACCTTCTTTTCCTGCGTGGTATGGACAATGCAATTGTGACTTTCTATCAGATTGATATCCTGCCCAATGGTCGCATTGCCATATAGGTCCTTTTTGCTTTGCTCATGTAGAGAACCCCATGTCCCAAGATCACTCCATCCGAAATCTGCAGGACAGACGAAGATCTCCTCGGCCTTTTCCATGATGGCATAGTCGACAGAGATGTTTTCGCATTCGGGGAAACGCTCGTTAATGAGGGCCTGCTCCTTCTCTGTACCATAGACGGACTGCATCGACTCAAAGGTCTTGGCCATCGTTGGCTGGTAAATACGGAATGCGTTCACAATGGTGTTGATGTTCCAAATGAAGATACCGGCATTCCAGAAATAATAGTTCTTTTTAATATATTCCTGTGCCGTCTTCAAATCGGGCTTCTCACGGAAAGAGTCCACTCGGTAGATCTCCTTGTTACGGAGAGAGGAGGTGCTCAGGTCGGCCTGAATATAGCCATATCCCGTCTCAGGACGGTTGGGCTTCATACCTAATGTGACAATGGCGTCTGTCTCGTTGGTAAAACGCATGCATTCCTTGATCACTCGCTGGAATTCAACGGTATCCATGACAATATGATCACTTGGGGTGACAACGATATTGGCTTTGGGGTCGTTGGATTTGATGCGCCAACTAACGTAGGCAATACATGGAGCGGTGTTTCTTCGGCAGGGCTCACAAAGAATGTTCGTCTTGGGGATGTTGGGCAGCTGTTCTTCAACGATGGGGGCGTATTTCTGATTGGTAACGACCCAGACATTTTCGGGTGCAACAAGGTCGCCAAAACGCTCAACTGTCAGCTGTATCAATGTCTTGCCAACTCCAAGGACATCAATGAACTGCTTGGGCTTCTCTGCAGTGCTCATCGGCCAGAAACGACTACCGACGCCGCCTGCCATAATGACCAAATGGTTGTTTGTCTTTGCCATATGCGCGAATATGTTTGATAATAATCTGCAAAAATATACAAATTATTCCAAACAGACGAATTTTTTCGAAAAAAAAGCTGATTAAGCCTGCATTTTATGCTTTTTGAGATAATGTTTCACACCAAAATAGATACATGCCAGTATCAAAAGACCGATGATGACAATCTTAATGTATTCGGCATACTCTGCTATTTTGTCGTTTAACTGGTCCTCTGGCACAATGGCATGGAGATACCATCCAAGAATGGCCAGAACAGAATGCCAGCCTCCAGCGCCAATCGTCGTGAACAGGATGAATTTGCCGTAATGCATTTTGGCCAGTCCTGCCGGAATGGATATGAGGTGACGGATGACAGGAACGAATCGTCCTGTCAATGTGGCTGCCACACCATGCTCGTCAAAATACTTCTCACTCTTCTCTACTTTTTCCTGATTCAACAGACAGAGATGACCTAGTTTGCTATTTGCAAATTTATATACAACAGGACGCCCGACATAGAGCGCGACAAAATAGTTGATGGAGGCGCCGACATCAGCGCCCAACGTTGCGAATAAGATGATAAGGAATACGTTCAAAGAACCACTGGCGGCATGATAGGCCGCAGGTGTAACCACGAATTCTGATGGCACGGGAACAACTGTACTTTCCAATAGCATCAGGAAAAATATAGTGGGGTAGTTCAGATTACTGAGTAGTGTTGTGATGATATTCATAATTGCTTTAACGATTCTTCTATAAACTGCTGGTATTCTGTTACTTTCATACCGATTGGAAATAAGTGTCCTAGGACTCTTTTGGCTTCTTTTGGATTCTTCTCGACTGCCTTTTTGAGATAGTCGATGAATTCGTCATAATGCTTGATGTCCCAACAACAGAGTGCCATATACGAGTAGCCTTCATTCCAATCGTCATCTACGAAATTGAAGAATTTCTTGAATAATTTATAGGATGCGGAAACATACCTGTTGTCATAAAGTGACACCATGACACGCAGCATGGTTTTGGGCGCATTGCCTGATTCTATAATGACATTTTTGAAGACATTTTCGGCTTCTTTCAGTCGCTTGTTGGCAACGAGTATATGGCCTCGAATAACCTCCATGTCTATGTGGTCGCAGTCCAGATTTGCTGTCTTGTCGATATAATGGAGAGCCGTCTCGGGCATCTTGAGCTCACTGTAGGCAAAGGCGATTTCCTGATAGATCTCCGGCAGATATTGTGAATCTGGACGGGCGGTATTTTCAGCGATGAGCAATCGACTGATGGCTTCCTCAAATCTCCCTAGGTTGATCAGACATGTACCTTGGTGCAAATAGCCGAATTCGTCAGCACTGTTCTTTTCTGAGTATTTCTCGAAATAGGAAAGCGCTTCCTCGTAATTATCCAAATGATAGAGACCATTTGCCTTTGTCAGAATGCTTTCAGCATCATTAGGATCAATGGCAATGGCATATTCGCTGCTGGCAATAGATGCACCGTAGTCCTCACTCATGAACTGGGCATTGGCAAGGGCATTCCAATAGACCTTGGAATAGGGGTTGTGATCCAACAACTCGTTAAATAGCCTACCGCTGTCTTCGTATTTGCCAATGCCGAAGAGGGTACGGGCCATGAGTTCCTTGAAATCATCAGAGTCGTCGCCTTGTGAACGTGCCATCCACTCAAACGACTTGTTGTAGTCATTATATTCAGCAAATAGATTGGCGACGTCATAGACGTAGTCCATCTGCTCGTCTGGTGGCAAATCCAGATACTGCTTCCTGAACAGTTCATCGGCCTCTTCTGTTTTTCCCTCACAGATCAGAATCTCGCCGAGAAGATAGAGGTATTCGGTATTGTCGATGACCTGTATCCGTTCGGCATATGCTCTGGCAAGCTTGAAATTGTTCAGGCTGAGGGCTTCACGAGCTTTATATAGCAAGGGCCCGATGGCATCGGGGTTGAACTGCAAGGCTAGTTCAATAGCCGCAGTGGCATCATCCATCCTGCCTTCGTAGTGATAATAATCGGCTATATCGGCCAAATCATCGGCATCCATATAGGCCGGATGCCCTGATTTGACCGAATCCTCATATTGCTGAAGGAGTTTCTTGAAACTCTCACTATCGAAATAGGCAGTGTCGTCTGTCATTTACTTATTGCTTTTTGCCCAAGCGTCTTTCAGACCAACGGTCTTGTTGAAGACGGGATGGGCATCGCTGGTATCACTATCGGGGGTGAAGTAACCGATGCGCTGGAACTGCAGATAGGTCAGTGGCTTCATCGTGGCAGCAAATGGCTCTACGTAGCAGTTCGTCAGAATGTGGAGCGAATCTGGATTGATAATCTGCTTCATGGCAGTTACGGCATCGCAGTTCTGCTCTTCACGGATGGCTGCCATATCGTCACGAGGATTCTCTACCTTCCACAGACGGTCATAGAGACGAACTTCTGCCTTTACGGCATGGGCACAACTTACCCAGTGAAGGGTCTTTCCCTTAATCTTGCGATTAGAACCTGGCAGACCGCTGCGAGATTCCGGATCATAGGTGCAATAGATGGTTGTGACTTTGCCGTTCTCATCCTCATCACATGGATGCTCCTCGTCGCATTTGATGATATAGGCGTTCTTCAGACGGACTTCCTTGCCTGGAGCCAGACGCATGAATTTCTTCTCTGCTTCCTTCATGAAGTCATCGCGCTCAATCCACAACTCACGGCTAAATTCTATGATGTGGGTGCCGTCTGCCTCATTCTCAGGATTGTTGACGGCTTCCAGTTGCTCTACCTGACCTTCGGGGTAATTGGTAATCACGACCTTTACAGGGTCAAGGACGGCACTGACGCGAATAGCACGACTGTTCAGATCGTCTCGTACAGCACTTTCCAACAGGGCCATATCGTTGAGGGCATCCAACTTGGTGTAGCCAATCTTGTCGATGAAGTTCACAATACTCTCAGGACTGTAACCACGGCGACGGAAACCACAGATGGTTGGCATTCGGGGATCATCCCAGCCATTGACGAGCTTCTCGTTGACCAGTGCCAAAAGATTACGCTTCGACATCAGGGTGTAATTCAGATTCAACTTGTTGAATTCTGTCTGACGGGGACGGTTATCCTCGATATTGTCTGTCTCACCTCGCCATTCCTTCATCCAGGTGACGAACAGGTCGTAAAGGGGACGGTGCTCCACAAACTCGAGCGTACACCAGGAGTGGGTCACACCTTCCAGATAATCGCTCTGGCCATGGGTGAAATCATACATGGGGTAGGCGTTCCACTTGTTGCCTGTACGGATATGGGGAATGTTCAGCACACGATAAATCAGTGGGTCGCGGAACAGCATGTTGGGATGAGACATGTCGATCTTGGCACGGAGCACAAGGGTTCCTGGCTCGCATTTGCCGCTGTTCATAAACTCAAAGAGCTTCAGATTCTCCTCTACAGGACGATCGCGGAATGGACTGTTCGTTCCAGGACTGGTCGTGGTGCCCTTCTGCTGGGCAATCACCTCGGCACTCTGCTCGTCAACATAGGCACGTCCCTGCTTAATGAGCCACACGGCAAAATCCCATAATTCCTGGAAATAGTCACTGGCATAGTAGACGTTGGCCCACTGGAAACCCAGCCATTTGATGTCGTTCTCAATACTTTCGATATATTCCGTATCTTCCTTGATAGGATTGGTGTCATCAAAACGAAGGTTGCAGATGCCATTGTATTTCTTGGCCAATCCGAAGTCGATGGCAATGGCCTTGGCATGTCCGATATGCAGATAGCCATTGGGCTCTGGCGGAAAACGGGTCTGCATCCTACCGCCATTCTTACCTTCTGCCAGATCATTGATTACTTTCTGCTCAATAAAACTCACAGATTTCTTCTCTTCATTTGCATTCAAAACTTTCTCTTCCATATTTCTTTCTTCTTTTTACTTTCATCTTTACTTGATTCCTCTTTCATTCAGTGCTTTGGAATAGCGTGCAGCATTTTTTAAATGCTCATTATATGTCTTCGCAAAATTGTGGGTGCCGGAGAAGTCTTCTTTGGCACACATGTAAAGATAGTCGTGACTTACTCTGTTCAGAACAGCATCAATACCCTTGATCGAGGCAATCTTGATGGGACCTGGGGGAAGACCTGTATTCCTGTAAGTGTTGTACGGACTGTCGTAGAAAAGCATATCGTGGTAAATACGACGTAATTCAAAACGCTTCATGGCGAACTTGATGGTTGGATCTGCCTGAAGGGGCATGTCTGCTTTAAGACGGTTCAGATACATGCCTGCAACCATGGGCTTCTCTTCGTTGTTTGCCGTCTCTTCATCGATAATACTGGCTAGGGTGCATACTTCGTTAGGCATCAGACCAATCGACTTCGCCTTTGCGGCACGTTCATCGTTCCAGAAACGGTCGTGCTCTTTTTGCATACGCTCCATCAATCCGTCAAGGCTGATGTTCCAATAGACTTCATAGGTGTTAGGCACAAACAGACAGGCAATGGTGGCGGTGTCATATCCCCAACGTCCACAAAAGTCGTTGTCTGTCAAGGATGCGGCCAGTGTCAGACTGTCAAGCATCAGTTTCCTGGAGAGAACACCTGCCAGCTTCTCCATCGTCCTGGATTCCGGTATGGTCAGCATTTCTGCTTGCTGATGGCCATTCTTCAGATTACGGACAAGTTTAACGGCACTTTCACCAGGTTGGATGGCATAGCGGCCTGTACGTATGTTTTTGGTATAGCCCCAATAACGGGCCAGGTATTTCAGACCTGTCAGTCCGTGAGAGGTGGCAATAGGCTCTAGTTTGATATAGACTGAGTCTGCAGTATCGTCATCATCGATGTAAAGATAGGATACTTTATCCTCTTTGGCGACATCCGTCAGGAAATAATAATACACCAATCCTCCAATCACCACCAGACAGATGATGGCGGGAATCAGATAATATTTGGCCTTAATTGTCTTCATTTCTCTTCTATCATGAAAAAATCGGTGCAAAGATACTCAAAATAATTCTATTTCTTGTGGAAATTCCAAAATAATTGTGAATTGTGAATGGCGAATGACTATTTATTTGTATCTTTGCACTAAAATAAGTCGATTATGAAACTGAAATTCACCATACAATATGGCACGCAGTGGGGAGAAAGCCTTCATGTCGTGGTCAGTTATCTCAGTCTGGACGGTACGAAGAAAACTGCCAACCTGCTGATGTTGACCGACGATGGGACCCAATGGTCGCTGGAGACCTCTGCCGTTGAGTCGCGACAGCATCCCATAGAATCATTCTCCTATCATTACCAGGTTGAGGATGAAGACGGTCATGTGATTCGGCGCGAGTGGACGATGATTCCCCGAATCTATCATTTTGATACGTCCAAGAACTATGTGTTGTCGGACTTATGGAGAGATTTGCCCATTCAATATCATCTTTACAGCAGTGCTTATATCACGACGAAAGGTCTGGCACGCGATGAGCAGGTGAAGCCAATACGTGTTCCACTTTATCGGAAGACTATTATCTTCCGTGTCTCTGCGCCACAGCTCATAAAAGGGCAGTCGTTGGCTATCGTAGGCAGTCATCCGGCCTTAGGGGATTGGAATGCTGCCCGCTATCTGCGGATGGAATACCTGGGCCAGCACGACTGGATGTTGTCGGTCAATGTGGATGCCGTCCTTCTGCCCCTGGAATATAAATATGTGGTGATTGATGATGCCACCAATTCTTTAGTGGCTTGGGAAGAGGGGGATAATCGTACGACGGATGGGCTGTTGCCACCTGATGTCTCGGCAATACCCGATGGAACCGTATTGGTGGCCTATGGCGAGAATCTACGTATCAAGGAAAAGACTTGGCGTGTGGCTGGTGTCGTCGTGCCGGTATTCTCTTTAAGAAGCGACTATTCTTATGGCGTGGGTGACTTTGGCGATTTGAAGCGATTGGTAGACTGGGCTGTCTTGACAGGGATGAAGGTGATTCAGATCCTGCCAGTCAACGATACCACGGTGTCGCATTCATGGAGCGATTCTTATCCCTATAATATCGTTTCGGCCTTTGCCCTTCATCCGCATTATCTGGACTTAGAGGCCTTCGGGAGTCTGAAGGATAAGTCGAAAATGACAGCTTATCATCGTCAGCGACGAGAACTCAATGCCGTCGGTTATAGTGATTATGAGGGCGTGGATCGGGTGAAGTCTGCCTTTATCAAGGATCTCTTTGAAGAACGGGGAAAACAGACCTTGGAATCCAAAGAGTTTAAATTGTGGTATGATGCGAATAAAGACTGGCTGGAGCCTTATGCGCTGATAGCGAGCCAAGCAAACCAGTCTGGTTCGGCTGGGATCTGCTTCGTTCAGTATTATCTTCATCTTCAGTTGAAGGCGGCTGCTGATTATGCCCGTTCTAAAGGGATTGTCCTCAAAGGGGATATTCCCATCGGTGTGAATTTTAATAGCGTGGAGACCCAGACTCATCCCAAACTCTTCAATTTGGACTCTCAGACTGGTGCACCACCTGATGCCTTTTCCCCAAATGGACAGAACTGGGGCTTCCCGACCTATAATTGGAATGAGAAGTCGATCTTCTCCTGGTGGCATCGGCGCCTGAAATGGATGTCACAGTACTTCGATGCCTTCCGGATCGATCATGTCTTGGGATTCTTCCGAATATGGGAGGTTCCTGGTGATGCTATTTTTGGCGTTCTGGGGCATTTCTCACCTGCACTTCCTCTGACGGTTAGTGAGATAGAATACTTCGGACTGCCTTTCAGAAAAGATTTTATGACACGTCCGTTTGTCAATGACCGAGTCATAGAGCGGCTTTTCGGTATTCATGCCCAGTTCGTGAAAGAGAACTTCCTGATGGCCCGTAGTTACGGCCTTTACGATTTGAAATCTGAATTCAATACGCAGCGTAAGGTGCGCGATTACTTCGAAGGCCGTGCTGATGAGAACAGTCTCTGGATCCGTGATGGCCTTTATCGCCTGATTAGTGGTGTGCTGTTCCTGGAGGATCCGCGCCAGCCTAATATGTACCATCCTCGCATCGGTGTCTATAACGAACCGGTATTCGATGCCTTGACCAATGAGGAGAAAGATGCTTTCATGCGTCTTTATAACAATTTCTTCTACCAGCGACACAACTTTTTCTGGGGTGGTGAGGCCACTCGTCGTTTGACAGAGGTCTTCGGCAAGACGCGGATGCTCTGCTGTGCGGAGGATTTGGGGATGCTGCCTGATTGTGTGGCGCCTGTCCTGGATTATCTGCGCATCCTGACACTTGAGATTCAGTCGATGCCCAAACAGAATGGCTTCGAGTTTACTCATTTGGATGGTAATCCTTATCGCAGTGTGGCTACCTTCTCTACCCATGATATGGCGCCACTACGGCTTTGGTGGGAGGAGAGCCCTGAACGAACCCAGCGCTATTATGTCGCGATGCTACAGAAACAGGGTAGGGCACCAGAGCATCTGCCTGCACATCTGGCTGAGGAGATTATTGCCCGCCACTTGTATTGCCCGTCGATGATGTGTATGCTGTCGCTTCAGGACTGGTTGGCGATGGATGGGGAACTGCGCAGCAAGAATCCTCGGGAAGAGCGCATCAATGTGCCCAGTGATCCTTATAATCGTTGGAAGTATCGTATGCATATCACCATTGAGGAATTGCTGAAAGCCGACAAATATAACAGTAAGTTGCGTACGATGATTACCCGAAGTAAGAGATAATGTATACTACTTATATATTTGATTTGGATGGTACGTTGCTGGATACATTGGATGATCTGGCTGAATCTGTCAATTATGCCCTTCGAACGCATGGGATGCCAGGGCATTCTACTGATGATGTGCGACGATTCGTGGGCAATGGTGTCCGCAAACTGATGGAACGGGCAGTGCCTGATGGGGCCGACAATCCTCTTTTTGAGGAGACCTTTGCTACCTTCCGCCAGCACTATATGACACATTCGCTCGACACCACCCGTCCTTACAAAGGCATTCCTGAGACATTGGCAGCCCTGAAAGCTCGTGGCTGTCGTTTGGCAGTGGTGAGTAATAAGATGATGGCAGCCACTCAATCCTTATGCAGCCATTTCTTTCCAGACACTATTGAGGTGGCCATCGGTGAGCATGAGGCAGAGGGGATTCGGAAGAAACCTGCTCCTGACACTGTCATTGCTGCCTTGGATGCACTAGGAGTGGGGAAGGAACGTGCCGTCTATGTGGGGGATAGTGATGTGGATATCCAGACGGCCCGAAATAGTGGCCTCCCCTGTATCTCTGTGCTCTGGGGATTTCGTGACCGCGACTTCTTAAAACAACATGGAGCAGAATCATTCATTTCCACCCCATCTGAGTTGATAGATGTTTGATTTTACAAACTCTGCAATCTTGCGATATATTTGCCCAGGATATCGAATTCCAGATTGACAACTGTGCCTACCTTGATGTCGCAGAAGTTGGTGTGCTCAAAGGTGTAGGGGATAATGGCTACCTGGAAGGTGTTGCTAGTGGGATTGCAGACTGTCAGGGATACACCATTCACCGTCACAGAACCTTTGTCTACGGTGAAATAGCCTTTCTTGGCCATTTCGCGGTTTTCGGGATATTCGAAGGTGAAATAGGTAGAACCGTCTGCATCTGCCATAGCGATACACTTCGCGGTCTCATCCACATGTCCTTGCACAATATGACCGTCAAGCCGTCCGTTCATCAGCATGGAGCGCTCCACATTTACCTTGTCGCCCACTTGCAGCAGACCGAGATTTGTGCGGTCGAGGGTTTCTTTCATGGCCGTAACAGTATAAGTTCCGTCCTTGATGGCAACAACCGTCAGGCAGACGCCATTATGGGCGACGCTCTGATCAATCTTCAACTCGTCGACAAAAGAGCATTTCAACGTAAAATCAATATTCTCGCGGTCTTTCTTTATCGCTACAACGGTAGCAAACTCTTCTATTATTCCAGAAAACATAACTGATTACTATTAACAAAAAAAAGCGGGTGCGTGCCGATGATTTGGTGAAAACTCCTGTTTCACACGATATGGGTGCTCTCCGTCGTTGTAATCCACCGGCATCATGATGCTCTCCCGAGGGATGTGGCCCGCCATTGGCAAGAGAAGCTGGCCCGATTTTTGTTTTTTAATGTAGAGTATCCCGATCTATGCGGCACGACCCGTATTTCTGAGTGCAAAGATACAAAAAAAACTGAATACTGAATACCGATTAGCAAATAATTTGCTGGGTCTTGGTATTTTTTAACTATCCATAATGTCTGAGAGATTGATAACCCCATAATCGTCGCCCATTTCTTCCGCTTCCAGTTCTTCTTCCTTCTTCTTTTTTGATGGGCGGAGCTTGGACAGTATCTTGAAGATTTTCTTTCTGAAACGCAGCAAAAGGAATAATACACCCAAGAGTAATACACATAATATAATCCACATCACCGTTCGTGAGAAGATGAAATATGGAGGCACAATGACCTCTATGGTTCGCATGTCGTATTTGTCGGGCGATTCTAGCAGGAAGGCCTTGACTCTGAACTTGTACGTACCACTGGGAATGTCGGAATAGGTGGCTAGGCGGTCTTTTCCTGCATTCTGCCAGTCCTCATCATAACCTTCCAACATATATTGATAATGTACACGATGCTGGAGCTGATAATTGAGGGCTGCAAAGCGGAAAGTGAAGACACTATTGTGACTGGGTAACTCGATGCTCTTACTCTCTACCGGGTATTCCTCAAAGTTGTTGTTCAGTCGCGGACTTTGTATCTCACCGTTGATCATGAAGTCTGTGACTCGCAGTTTCAGCAAAGAACCGGTTGATGTCATCAGTTTCTTACGGTCTACTACATAGTAGCCGTCAAGTGTTCCAAAGAAAATCTTGTCGCTGCCCATAGTGATGGCGGCACTTTCTCCTTCTGAGAGCATGGTTTCATCGACACCGTCCAGACTGGAGAAGGTGGTGAAGATGTTCTTCTTCGTGTCAAAAGAGCAGATGATATGGTCGGTTCCGAACCAGGCATTACCATGACTGTCAAAGATGATGCTGCGGATTTCTTCAGAGGGCAGTCCGGATGAAGCATCATAGGTGTCGAAGAGCCAGCGGCCCTGCTTGTCTTGCCCGATCGTTCTGCCAATACCACCGCCCATGGTGCCTACCCACATATCGCCATCGTTGTCACGGGCCAGGCAGACCACATCGTTACATGTCAGCATGTGCTCTTGGTCGTCAGGACTCTCGAGGGGGGTAATGCTGAGTTTACGGTCTTTGTACGACATGATGAGGATACCATCAGTGGAACCTGCCCATACATTACCATATTTATCAAAAGCAAGGGCACGTATCTTGCGATGGGACTTTGACGGATATTTGTGCATCTCATTGTCGCAATTCAGAAATACCTCCTTGCCGTTCATCTTGGTCAGGATATTGACACCACCGCCGTATGTGGCTACCCAGATATTACCATCCTTGTCTTCAAGTGAGAGATAGGCGCTGTTGGCCGACATGCTCCATTTGTCGCCTTCAATATGATAATAGCGCTTCAGCGACCAGCCATCTCCGCTCTTGGGTGACATCTTAAACAGACCATAGTCTTTTGAGCAGATCCAGTAGTTGCCCTTGGAGTCTTTCGATATACCATAGATACGCCCGAGAGAATGGCCTTCATCATCATGAGTGATAGTGGTCCGGTTATTGTCATTGTCGTAGATGAACAAATCGCTGTTCTTGTTGCCAATCAAAAGCAGTTTGCGCTGCTCATCGTAATACATGGCACGGATCTCGTTTTCTATGGTTGAAGTGGCATTAGGCACAGGGCGAACCCTTACAATGTTGTTCTTGAGGATCTCCAACTTGTCCAGGCCGCGACGGCTGGTGGACATCCATACCACACCTTCCTGCAGTTCGAGGGTGGCATTGACGGTGTTTGAGAGGTTCCAAGGGTTCGACGGGTCATTGTGGAAATATTCTACCTCGTCTTTCTCGCGGTTATAGTAGCCATAACCACCAATATTCATACGGATCCAGACCACACCGTGGGATTCACGGAACTGTCCTCCACGACCATCAAACTCTGGCACAAGCACGACCTGCTGGAACAGTTTCTCATTACCCGTTGTGGGATTGATACGTGCAGCACCTGTGCGGTAGTCTCCAAACCAGACGATACCGTGGCTGTCGACAAAGATACTGGTGATGGCATTCCCATTGGGACGACGTATCTCCTTTGGCTCTTTTCCATAAGAAAAACTGTAGATGCCGCCATCAGCGGTTCCAACGAAGATGTTGAAACCATTCGACTGCAGGCACTTGATCTCCTTGTCAGGCAGGATAGCATCACTCTCTATTGTCAGATTTCCACGATTCAGACGATGTATGCCCTTGTCAGTACCCAGCCAGATATCGTTTTCATAGCCTTCTGCCATACTGGTAATGGTCAGGCCGCGTGTTGTGACCTGTTCTTTCTTCAGGCCGCGTCTGTTAAGGCGCATGATATAGAGACCTGCTCCTTCTATGGGTACTAGTACTTCGCCTGTACTGGTCACAATGATGGGATAGTTCGTGCGGAATTCCTCATAGCCAACTTCTCCTTCGAAAGGATTTATAATTATGTCGGTGGTGCGGTTCATCACAAACACACGACCGTCATACATTCTCATCCAGATATTTTGCGATTGGTCGATGGCCAGATCGAGGATTCTGTTATGTAGGTTCTTAATACCACTGCTGTTACCAGTTTTGTAGTTATAGAAATCATAGCCGTCAAAACGGGAAAGCCCGTTCCATGTGGCCATCCAGAGAAAACCATAGTCGTCCTGACAGATGTCAGCGATGGCATTACTAGTCAGTCCGTTCTCAGTAGAATAGTGAGAGAGTGAAGCCTGCAATTGCTGGGCATTGATGGTCTGGCTACATCCGAGAGCTAGGATTCCTATAATAAATTGTTTCAGCATCATTGTTTTCGGGTTATATTTACATGTTAGTTCTGCAAAATTAGCTGTTTTTTTTGAAATACCAAAAGAAATTCGAATATTTTACTTATCTTTGCAACAAATTAGCGGTTATTATGAAAAAAAACATCTGTATCGTGGCTGGCGCACGTCCGAATTTCATCAAAGTTGCGCCTCTTTTGCGAGCTATTCATAAGTCTGGACAGATTGATTGTCATCTGGTTTATGCGGGTCGTGAGGATGATCCCACACTCGAGCCGTCGCTCTTTGATGACCTGCAGATGCAGCGACCTGATTTCTATCTGGGTGTTGACTCCGAGAGCCTGAATGAGATAACGAGTAAGGTGATGGGGGCGTTCGACCTGTTCCTTGATGCCCATCCCACCGATGTGGTGATTGTCGTGGATGACCTGGCCTCTACGATGGCTGCTGCCATTGTCACCAAGAAACGTGGCTTGAAACTGGCGCATCTGGTGGCAGGCACACGTTCCTTTGATATCAATATGCCCAAGGAGATCAATCGTTTGGTGATCGATGCCCTGAGTGATTATCTGTTTACGGCAGGTGTTCGCAGTACTGGTGTGGCCACTCGCGAACAGGCAGAGTCATCGCAGACTTATCTGGTGGGTAATATCCTGATGGATACCCTGCGTTTCAACCACGACAGACTCCAGCGGCCAGCATTGATGGATGGCATTTCCGGACCCTATCTGGTCTTTACCTTGAACCGTCGTGCCCTGTTGGCTGATGCTGAAAAAATGCAGCTGATGGTGCAGGCGATGACTGAGGCTGCAGGCCATATGACCATTGTGGCACCCTTGCGTCCTGATGCCCGTAAAATACTTGAGGTGTTCGATTGTAAAATACTGGTTACGAATCCGTTAAGCTATCTTGAGTTTGGTTGGTTGACGGCCCATGCTGCAGGTGTAATTACCGACTCTGGCAATGTGGCAGAGGAGGCTACCTTCAATGGCGTTCCCTGTATCACGCTCAATAATTACACAGAGCACCAGGAGACTGTTACTATTGGTTCCAACGTCTTGGTTGGCGAGGATCCTGATAAGTTGCGTGAGGCTGTCGTTAACATGGTGAACGGTACCTGGAAAAAATGCGCCCTTCCCGATCGTTGGGACGGACGCACTGCTGAGCGTATCGTTCAGATACTGCTTCAATAATTCTCAGCCTTGACTTGGAAGTAGGCTTGCGGGTGGTCACAGACGGGACATACCTCGGGCGCCTTCTTGCCAATCACAATGTGTCCGCAGTTGCTGCACTGCCAGATTACGTCGCCATCCTTGGAGAATACGCGTTCCTTCTTGATGTTATCCAAGAGCTTGCGATAGCGCTCCTCGTGCTCCTTCTCGATTTTGGCCACGCCCTCAAACTTCTCGGCTATCTCGTCGAAGCCTTCCTCGCGAGCCTCCTTGGCCATGCGGGCATACATGTCGGTCCACTCGAAGTTCTCGCCATTAGCGGCTGCCTCAAGATTCTCGGGGGTGCTCTTGATAGCTCCGCCTTCCAGCAACTTGAACCACATCTTGGCGTGCTCCTTCTCGTTGTTAGCCGTCTCCTCAAAGATTGCGGCTATTTGTACATAACCGTCCTTCTTGGCCTTTGATGCCCAGTAGGAGTATTTGTTGCGTGCCTGACTCTCGCCTGCGAATGCCTCCTGCAGGTTCTTCTCTGTCTTTGTTCCTTTCAGTTCTTTCATAATCGTATTCGTTTAGTGGGTGAATATTTACGATATCTAGGGGTGTCTGATTGATGTTGCAAAGATACGAAAAATAATTGAAACTATCAAATATTTCAATAACTTTTTTCGTGCATAAAGCATTTTTTTCTTTTGGGCGGCGGAAGGGAAGTAAACTAGCGGCTTAAGCGAACTAAACTGACATGCGGCCTGTGCCTGGTTTGCGTCTTAGCGTCTCAAACGTCTCAAACGTCTCAACGTCTTTTTCACTTTTTGCACATATACACACAAAAATACCCCACTCACACTCAGCCTACACGTACCTTATATATAATATAATAATAATTTAATATATATTAACTATTCTCTGTCTGCCGATGTGCGTTTTTGCAAAAAAGACGCTGAGACGTTTGAGACGTTTGAGACGCTTGAGACGCTTTCTGCATCCAAACCGCCCAACCGTCTTAGGTGTCTTTTCCGGTTATTTGCGGTGTAAAGTAAAATAATTTGAAAAAAGTTGCCAAATTATTTGGTGGTGTCAAAAATTTTTACTACCTTTGCAGCGTGAGAAAATAACCGAGCTTGTAGAGGCCGAGCAGACGGAGATTGGGGTGATGGCCGCAGAGGTTGCGGCGGATGAGAGTGCCAAAAAGACGGTGGGTGAGTCGGATGAGCGACACGATCAGCGGAATGTGGATGCCTTCGACAAAAGTGAGCATACGTGAGTAGCCTCGCAATTCATGGCGGAACTGGGAAAGGGTCTGCAGACCTTCCTCGGTCTTGGCGATGAAGTCGGGATTGCTCTCAAAGGTGCAGAAGCCCATGGGGTTGTCGATGTGGGTGATGGCAATACGGTCAGCGCGCAACTGCTTGCCGAAGAGCACATCCTCATAGCCATAATGGCGGAAGCGCTCGTCGAAGGGGTGGGCGAGCATCAGGTCACGACGGATGAGGAAATTGGCGGTGTGGAAGTCGCGATAGGGATTCTGCTGGCGTATCTCAACCGTATGCTCATGCTCGACAGCCTTCTCATAGCGATAGCGGAGATTGTCCCTGAGCGCATCGGCATCACCGCCTATACAGACACCGCCATCAACGACTTCGGCGCTCTCGATGGATGCGTATTTTGACAGAAAGTCAGCACGCACGAGGGTCATGTCGCTGTCTATGAACAGCAACCAGTCGTATTGGGCTGTCTGAGCCAGATAGTTTCGGATGGCAGCACGGCCGATATTCTTAGGTTGTCGGAGATATTGGCAATGCTCCCACTGGTTGATCCCGCTGTTTCTCGCAATGACATCTGCATCAGTAGAGCCATCGTCGGCGACCAGAATCTCATAGGCAAAATCAGCCGCCTCAGCCTGCTGTCTGAGGGCATCCACCAAATTGACACACAGGTCATTATAGGTGGGAATCAGGATGGATAAAGCCTTGATTGCCATGAATTCGGCCACAAATTTACGAAAAAGTTTTGTAGTTTCCAAAAAAATGTGTACCTTTGCAGCCGCTTTTACGAGATAAGAGCATGAAATTCAATTTTTAACAACAAAATCATTTAAAGAAATGGCAACAAAAATCAGATTGCAGCGCGGCGGCCGTAAGGGCTATGCTTTCTACAGCATCGTAATCGCTGACGCTCGTGCACCACGTGATGGTAGATTTACTGAGAAGATTGGTACTTACAATCCTAACACCAATCCTGCCACAGTAGACTTGAATTTCGACCGTGCACTCTATTGGGTTGAGACCGGTGCCCAGCCCACAGACACAGTACGTAACATCCTCAGCCGTGAGGGCGTCTACATGATGAAGCACCTCCGTGGTGGTGTGAAGAAGGGCGCTTTCGATGAGGCTGCTGCCCAGAAGAAGTTCGAGGCCTGGAAGGCTGACAAGCAGAACGGTCTGGCTAAGATCGCTGAGGCAGAGGCTAAGGCTAAGAAGGTGGCTGCTGAGAATGCACTGAAGGCAGAGAAGGCCGTGAATGAGGCTATTGCCAAGAAGGTAGCCGACAAGAAGGCTGCTGAGGCTGCTGCTAAGGCAGAGGAAGAGGCTGCAAAGGCTGCAGAGGCTCCCGCTGAGGAGGCTGCTCCTGCTGCTGAGGCATAAGGCATTATGCATATACTTGAGATACCATCTTTCTTTACCCCTTATGGTGGTGAGTTCTGCCTGGATCAGGCCAAGGCCTTGAAAGCTGTGGGACATGAGGTGCGTATATTGAGTAATGTGCAATTAGGATTTAGCATAGGAGGGAAGGACTATTTTGTCCTTCCCTCCTGTCGTTATGAACACGAACAGGATGGCATCACCGTCTTCCAGGCTTTTCAAAGGGGAATACCTAAGGCCATCCGATGGAATATGAAAAGGTGGGTGGCTATTGTCTGCGATATGTTTGACGACTATGTCGCTCGTTATGGCAAACCGGATATCCTGCATGCCCATTGTGCCAAGTGGGCGGGGTATGCTGCGATGAGAATCAGTGAGAAGTATGGCGTTCCATACGTCATCACCGAACATCTCTCCAAGCTGGTGTTTGAAAAGGAATTCGGCCCGGCCCCTAGTGATACTTGGCAAATCCCTTTGCTGAAGGCGTGTTATTGTGAGGCTAAGATGGTGATACCCGTGTCTGAGGAACTCGTTGATAATATCTCCTGCTATTTCGGCAAAGATTATCAATGGCAGGCGATATCCAACACGATAGACACTGATTTCTTCTGTTATAAGCCACGCTCAGATAGAGAAGGACGGACTTTCCGGTTCTGTTGTCTGGCTAATTTCTGGCCGTTGAAAGGCTATGATGTGCTGATACCTGCTTTCCGACAGTTGCGGAAGTCGGGTGTGAATGCTGAACTGCATATTGCAGGCCGTGGGACGGACTCAAACAACTTCAAGGCAATGCTTTCCGATGGCATCGTTTCTCATGGACTGCTCTCGCGAAATTCAGTCAGAGATCTGCTGTACAAGTCTGATGCCATAGTGCTTGCCAGCCGTAGTGAGGTGCAGCCATTGTCCTTGTTGGAAGCGATGAGTACGGGCATTCCCGTCATTGCTACCGAATGCGTTCCCCAGAGTATGCGACTCAAGGAAGGTTGTACGATTGTACCCATTGGCAATGTGCAGGCCTTGGCTACGGCTATGTCGTCAGTGATGGTGAAACCTGTTGACGGGGAACGGTTGTCACAGACGGTCAGGCAGAGAGTCTCGCCGGAAGTTATCGGGATGCGTTTGACAGAAGTCTTTGATACAGTTCTTCATACCGACCGGCCACTTTGACGTAGTCGTGGTGCCTCCTGACGTATTCGACGCTCTCTTTCTTGAGCCTTACAATCTCTTCCGGGTGTGAGATGATGTCGACCAGTGCCTGATAGACGTTTTCCCTGTCGGGCAAGATGTTGATGATGGGACGCAGTTCCGTTTCATTGATGATCTCATAGTTCTCCGGTTCCCCTCCACCGATGCAGACCACGCCTTTGCTCATGGCCTCAAGAGCATTCATGGCAGGTGTATAGGAATAGGCTTGATCCAGGATGAAGTCCTGGCCGTTCATGCGTTTTTCATATTCACTGAATGGCAGGTCTTCTACGATAGTCACCTCGCACTTGTCTGGATAGTCAGCCTTGATCCTCTGCAGGGCGTCATAGAAGATGTCCGTACCTCTGAATTCTTTCAAGATCCGTTTGATGCCCAGGAAGAACTTAATGGGGTAGGGCGATGTGCGCTCGAAGGTGGCGGGATCTGTATTTTTCGGTACGATGGGCAGGGGAATGAAGGTGGTCTTGTCAGGATAATCGTCTTGGTAGATGGCCTGATATTCATAGAGGCAGGCGACAATGGCATCGCAGTCATCGGCCACGTAGCGGCTGAGCTTCCCCTTGATCGAATGGAGCCATTCCTTGATTACCTGTTGGGTATAGGCATTGGTGCGGAGGCGGTCGCCGACATTGAAGTCGCCGTAACGGAACAGTCTGCGGTTTAGTCCGCATTCCACCCACTGCCAATCGTTGCCGAACGATCCGAGTACCACGACCTTGTTGTGTCGTCGCAGGTAGCGATAAAGTGTGAACTGTCTTTCGGCCTTGAGTGCGAAGCAGTCGGGATTGATGAGCTGTACAATGTCGAAGCCCCGTAGCCGGGGTAGTGTAACCAGCAGCTTGCCTACATATTTGATGGCTGACCAGATGCTCGTTCCTTTACGGGAAAGCGAGATGTCGCGCTTGTAATCGTAGATATAGGTGCCGTCTGACACGACGAGTACCTGATGGCCGAGTTCTCGCAGACCGTCGGCTAAGGTGGCGTGCAGGTTACTGTATTCTCCTAATAATAGTATCTTCATCTTTCTTTCTTCATCAGTGGAAGGGTAGTGAGCAGTATCTTACGACCCATACTGTTGTTGCTTAGCTTGCGGAACCAGATGTATTTCATGCTGTACGGACGGTCGGGCAGGGGGAAGAGGGCATTTCTTCGCAGGTCTTCGATGGTTTCGTTCAGTTTCTCTTCCGACCGTGTCAGCAGAATCGTGTTGTAGATATAATCCATCGTCAGCTGGGCCACACGGCGTTGCAGGGCCACTTTGTCGCTCTGCGGACTTGTGTCGGCAAGCCGGCTGAGATGAAGAATCACTTCCTTGGTATCATCGAGGCGCTTTTGGATGCTTGCCTCGTCTTTCTGGTGTATGGCTGATGTGGTACGCTCGCGATAGAAATAGGCCTTTGCCTCTGTGATATAGACCGTTTCTGCGCGGATCAGCAGTTGGGGTGTGAATTCCTCGTCTTCGCCGTATGCAATGCCGGGGGTGAAGGAGAGTTGTCCTCTGACTGACTGACGGAATAAACAGCAACAGGCTGCACCATGAATGTTTTTTGTGCGCATCAGCTTGGCACCGTTCTTTTTGACTGGGCTGTTGATGACATTGGTTGTCTGGGCAGCCTGATGGGTGAAGTCAAACATCACGACATCGGCATCGCTGTTATAGCGTACGATGTCGAGACAATGCTCATAAGGGGCTTTTATCAGATAGTCATCGCCGTCGACAATTTGGATATATTGACCTTTGGCCATATCCATCGCCGTGTTTCGAGCCACACTGACACCATGGTTCTTCTGACGTACATAGATGATGTCGTCGCCATATTTCAGCAGGTCGTTCATCGGACTGGTGTCTGAGCCGTCGTCAACGACGATAATCTCCCGTTCAAAGGGACGGAGGGTAAGTCTCAGAATGCTGTCGATGCACTCGCAGAGCATGTTTACAGGCAGATTGTAGCAAGTCACGATGAAACTGACCAGCGGTTGCCTTGTGTTGTCTGTCATTGTCATAATTGAAGTTTGATAACTCGTGTGCAAAGGTAGTTGAAAATAATGAGACCACCAAATTATTGTCGGGATAAAATAAAACGGAACGTTTTACGTTATTATTATGAGATGAGTGAAAACGAGAAAGGCGCCTACGGCCAAGTGTTGAAATACACCGGAATTTTTGGCGGCGTACAGGGACTCAATGTGATTGTGAGCCTTGTACGCAACAAGCTTGCTGCCTTGTTGCTCGGTCCTGCGGGTATGGGACTTGTCTCACTCTTCAATTCCACTGTCACCTTTATCTCTCAGGCCACGGGCTTTGGCATCTCGATGAGTGCCGTGCGCCGTGTCTCGGAACTGACTGAGTCGGGCGATGAGGCACAGCGGGCCTATTATATCAAGGTGGTGCGGGCCTGGTCGATATTGGCGTCCTTGTTAGGAGTGCTGGTGTGTGTGGCCATTGGTCCTTTCCTTAGTAGCAACACGTTTGCCTGGGGTGACCATACCCTTCATTTCATCTTGTTGGCACCTGCTGTGGGGCTGATGGCGTTGACGGGTGGCGAAACGGCGGTGCTGAAAGGTACACGCCAACTAAAACCCTTGGTGGTGGTACAGACTTTCACTATTCTGGCCACCCTTGTACTGACGGTACCGGCGTATTATTTCTTCGGTGAGACGGGTATCGTACCGGTGATTGTGTTGATGGCACTTGTCACATTCTTGTTTACCATCAACTATTCCTACCGACTTTATCCTCTTCGTCTTTCCGGTTCAAAAGGCGTACTGGGCGAGGGTATGGAGATGATCCGGCTGGGTGTAGCCTTTACCTTGGCGGGGATTGTTGGAGCCGGTTCTGAAATGCTGATCCGTTCCTGGCTGAACCTGCAGGGCGACCTGGATGCAGTGGGACTCTATAATGCAGGTTATATGATCACTGTGACTTACGCCAGTATGGTGTTCTCGGCGATGGAGTCGGATTATTTCCCTCGTCTGTCGGCTGTCAACGGCGATGTGGCAGCTACCAATGAGACGGTGAACAAACAGATGGAGGTGACCATGCTGATCATTGCGCCGATGCTGGTGATGCTGATCATCCTGCTGCCGGTGCTGACGCCTCTGCTGCTCAGCGAGAAGTTCATGCCTATTGTGGCGATGACACAGGTGGCTGCTCTGGCGATGTTCTTCAAGGCGATCACGCTGCCTGCTGCCTATATTACCCTGGCACGGGGCTATTCGCTCATCTACCTGGCTCTGGAATCGGCCTATTTCGTGGTGTTTGTGCTGCTGATCATGTTCGGCTATCGCCAATGGGGACTGATGGGCACGGGTATTGCCATCACCGTGGCCAATGTGTTCGATTTCCTGATGATCCACGCAGTGGCGCGCTTCTGCTATCATTATAAAATGTCGTCGGCCGTGATGAAGTACAGCGCCATTCACATCCTCATAGGACTCTTGGCATTCTTTACTACCATCACGGTCGACGGCTTCGGGTATTGGGTCTTCGGCATCGGTCTGTCGCTGATCAGCCTGATGTTCTCACTGCTGATTCTCCACCAGAAGACCCACCTTTGGGCGGCGCTCATGAAACGCCTGCCCTGGCTGCGGAAGACTTCTGATTAGAAGCGGAAGTCGAGCTCCATGTCAACCAGGTTATAATCGTGCTTGGCCAGCGTACGATCGTTCACACGGGAATACTCCAGGTGCATTTCCAGATTCTTAGTGAAGAAATAGTTCAGACCACATTCCAGCTGATTGACAGAAGTTCCCCATTCTTTCTGATTGCGATAGGTTTGGTAGCGAGCCTTAGCGTGGAGCTTTGACTTGACAATGGGTACGATGCCGAAGACATACCAGCCATCAGCCTTGTCGCCTTTGGAATAGTCGATTTCACGCACATTGTTGCCTGGAGAGGCGGCACCCCATCCTTGGCTGTGGATATACTCAGCACGGAAGGTGTATTCGTTCAGGTCGTACTCAGCAGAGATGGCATAGCGGTTTTTCTCAATGCTACGTTTCTCACCAGTCAGTGGGTCGAGCATACCACCGCGTGAACCATTCCATCCGAAAGCACCGATGCGTACGCCCTTGATAGGCATCACCCAGACACCGCCGATGATATCCTTGCGGTTGTCCATATCCTTCTGGTTTACACCCTCGCCATTGTAGATACCTACCTGATAGTGGAACAACTTGCGGCCATTGGCGTTGGGGAAGAGATCACCTGATACCTGGATACCGATATCACGACCACCTGACGACTTCTCACCGGTACGGTCGCCAAAGGCAGAGAGCTTGTTGATGACGTCTGCATAGCCACGCCAACCCTGTGTGATGGGGTGGGTGGGGTTCTCGTAAGTGAAGGCACGTTTGAACTGACCTACACGCACCTTGAACTCCGGATATTTCCGCCATTCAGCATAGAGGTCAACCAACTGGACAGTGGGCTGGCCAGGACCAGTAGCGTTGGTGCCCTGAATCTGGGCACGCCAGTCGAAGTCACCGATCTTGCCGTCGAGGATAAAACGGGCCAGGCGCAGGTTGAAGGAGTTGGAGTGGTTGCCTTCCGGATCTTGTCCCTGATACTGCAGCATGCCGTAGCCGCTGAACTTGATGTTGTTGATCCATGCGGGAATGGTCACAGTCTTCTGCTGTGTTTCCTGCACTTCCTCTACTTCCGTGAACGTCTCTGCGCCTACGGGGATAGTCGTCAGCGCCACCAGCGCCATCAGACCGAATAATCTCTTGATGTTCATACCTATTGTTATTATTTGTTTTTAGTCTTAGTCCTGCTAATCTTAGCTCTTCCTTAATTTTCTGCAAAGATACGAAAAAAATCCGAAACTACCAAATGTTTTCGGAAATATATTTTAAGCAAATTCAGTCGTAGCCGACCTGACTGCCCATCGTTGGGAATTTGATTGAAAGCCGTAGCCAACAGGTAAGTTATTCAAGTTATTCACTTATTCACTTTGGACATTTGATTTTTCTATTATAGTTTGATTTTAATCATTGATTTTATTATATTATTATATATATTATAATATATATAATAATATAATAAAATATTAATAGTATATTTCTCTACCTTCTAACTAAATGTATGAAGCTGTAAAGACCTAAATGTCCAAAGTGAATAAGTGAATAACTTGAATAACCTCTGTTTTTATCTCCGTATGAGGAGGACGACGTTCTCCACGTGTGGCGTGTGGGGGAACATGTCGACGGGCTGGACGGCAACCACGCGATAGTCTACATCCAGATCGTGCAGGTCACGGGCCTGGGTGGCAGGATTGCACGAGACATAGACGATGCGCTGGGGAGCTGCACGGAGGATGGTCTTCACCACATCGGGGTGCATACCGGCACGGGGCGGGTCGGTGATGACGACATCTGGACGTCCGTGCTCAGCAATGAAGTTGTCGGTGAGGATGTCCTTCATGTCGCCGGCAAAGAACAGGGTGTTGTCGATGCCATTAATCTCGGAGTTGATCTTTGCATCCTCAATAGCCTCGGGTACATATTCTATACCGATGACTTTGCTAGCCTTACGGGCCACAAAATTGGCGATAGTGCCAGTGCCGGTGTAGAGGTCGTAGACTAGTGGGTGTTGGGTGATGGCAGATGGCTGATGGCTGAATGCGAAGTCGCGGGCGACACTATACAGATGGTATGCCTGCTCGGTATTGGTCTGATAGAAGCTCTTGGGGCCTACCTTGAACTTTAAGTCCTCCATCAGCTCGAAGATATGGTCGGTGCCTTTGAAGACAAGGATGTCCTGATCGCCGATGGTATCGTTGCACTTCTGGTTGTCAAGGTACATCAGTGAGGTGATCTGCGGGAATCGGTCGGCGATGTGTTGCATCAGACCACGTGCCTCTTGTTCGCCTCCTGTCTCGTCGTAGTGGAACTGGAAGATTACCATCCACTCGCCAGATGCGCTGTTGCGGATGATGACGTCGCGGAGCAGACCTACCTGCTGGCGCAGATCAAAGAACGACAGACCGTGCTCAATGGCATAGTCGCGCACCTCGTTGCGGATCTGATTGTGCAGATCGTCCATCAGCCAGCATTTCTCAATCGGCAGGATCTTATCGAAGGCACCCGTGATATGGAAACCGATGGCAGGTATGTCCTTCACCAACGTCTCGTCCTTCAGCTGTTCGCTGGTCAGCCATCGCTTATTGGCGCAGCCATAGTCGAGCTTGTTGCGGTACTCCTGAGTGTGTACGGAGCCCAGGATGGGACGAAATTCCGGCAGTTCAATCTTTCCGATGCGCGTCAGCTGGTCGAATACCTGCTGCTGCTTGAACTTCAGCTGCTCGGAGTAGGGCAGATTCTGCCACTTGCAGCCACCGCAGACACCGAAGTGCTGGCAGAAGGGAGTCGCGCGTACATTACTATATTGTATAAAGCGTACTACCTCGCCTTCGGCAAAGGAGTGCTTCTTGCGTCGGATCTGCACGTCGCACACATCGCCGGGCACGCAAAACGGCACAAACACCACCAGCTCCTCCCAGTGGAACAGGCACTTCCCTTCGGCTGCCACAGCCTCTATCGTCACGCCCTCAAGGAGCGGTAATGGTTTCTTCTTTCTAGCCATATCTATTCTTTTGAGGTGCAAAGGTACGAATAAATATAAAAAAATCCCAATTTTTGCACGTTTTTCTTGCGTATGTGCGGAAAATTTAGTAACTTTGCACAATTCAATTCAAAACAATAAAATAATCATAATAATAACGTATTAAGTAACAAACTTATGAGTCAGAAAAGAGTTTACCTCTTCGGTAACGGTAAGGCCGAAGGTAATGCAAAGATGCGTGAGGAACTGGGCGGTAAGGGTGCAAACCTCGCCGAGATGAACTTGATCGGTGTTCCCGTTCCTCCAGGTTTTACAATCACCACTGATTGCTGTAACGAGTACTATCAGGTTGGCCAGCAGAAGATCATGGAGCTGCTGAACGACGATGTGATGGCTGCCGTGAAGCACATCGAGGTGCTGATGAATTCGAAGTTCGGTGACAAGGAGAATCCTCTGCTCGTCTCTGTCCGTTCGGGTGCCCGTGCCTCTATGCCCGGTATGATGGACACTATCCTGAACCTCGGTCTGAACGACGAGGTGGCTGAGGGCATGGTGAAGAAGACCAACAATCCCCACTTCGTTTACGACAGCTATCGTCGTTTCGTACAGATGTACGGTGACGTGGTGCTCGAGATGAAGCCTGTGAACAAGACCGACATCGACCCGTTCGAGGAGATTATCGAGGGTGTGAAGAAGGAGAGCGGTGTTGTTCTCGACAAGGATCTCTCTGTTGAGGACCTGAAGAAGCTGGTGAAGCTGTTCAAGGCAGCCATCAAGGAGCGCACCGGTAAGGAGTTCCCCGATGATCCTATTGAGCAGCTCTGGGGTGCTATCTGCGCTGTGTTCCGCAGCTGGATGAACGAGCGCGCTATCCTCTATCGTAAGATGGAAGGCATTCCCGACGAGTGGGGTACTGCCGTATCAGTGATGGCTATGGTATTCGGTAACATGGGTGATACCTCTGCTACTGGTGTATGCTTCAGCCGTGACGCTGCCAACGGTGAGAACCTGTTCAACGGTGAGTATCTGGTGAACGCTCAGGGTGAGGACGTTGTGGCTGGTATCCGTACCCCGCAGCAGATTACGAAAATCGGCTCTCAGCGCTGGGCTGAGCGTGCCGGCATCTCTGAGGAGGAGCGCGTAGCCAAGTATCCTTCTATGGAAGAGGCCATGCCTGAGATCTATGCCGAGCTGAACGGTATCCAGGACAAGCTGGAGCATCACTATCACGATATGCAGGATATGGAGTTCACCGTTCAGGAGGGCAAGCTCTGGTTCCTCCAGACCCGTAACGGTAAGCGTACAGGTGCTGCTATGGTGAAGATTGCCATCGACCTGCTGCATGAAGGTATGATCGACGAGAAGACCGCCATTATGCGCTGCGAGCCTCAGAAACTCGACGAGCTGCTGCACCCCGTATTCGACAAGAAGGCTCTGGCTACTGCCAAGGTGATTGCCCAGGGTCTGCCTGCATCTCCTGGTGCTGCCTGCGGTCAGATCGTGTTCCACGCTGACGATGCCAAGGAGTGGCACGAGGATGGACATAAGGTAGTGCTCGTACGTATCGAGACCTCTCCTGAGGACCTCGCCGGTATGGCAGCTGCCGAAGGTATCCTGACTGCCCGTGGTGGTATGACCTCTCACGCTGCCGTTGTGGCCCGTGGTATGGGTAAGTGCTGCGTATCGGGTGTTGGTGCACTGAACGTGAGCTATAAGGACAAGACTGTCGAGATCGATGGCATTGTATATAAGGAAGGTGACTACATCTCTCTGAACGGTACCACCGGTCAGGTTTACGCTGGCGAGGTGCCCACGAAGGCTGCTGAGCTGAGTGGCGACTTCAAGGAGCTGATGGACCTCTGCGACAAGTATACCAAGCTGCAGGTTCGTACCAATGCTGATACACCTCACGATGCACAGGTGGCTCGTGCCTTCGGTGCCAAGGGTATCGGTCTGACACGTACCGAGCATATGTTCTTCGAGGATAAGAAGATCATTGCCATGCGTGAGATGATTCTCTCTGACAGCGTTGCCGGACGTGAGAAGGCTCTCGCTAAGCTGCTGCCTTATCAGAAGGCCGACTTCAAGGGCATCCTCGAGGCTATGGACGGTCTGCCCGTGAACATCCGTCTGCTCGATCCTCCTCTCCACGAGTTCGTTCCCCACGATCTGCCAGGTCAGCAGACTATGGCCGATGAGATGGGCGTAAGTCTGGAGGCTATCCAGCGCCGCGTAGCTTCACTCGCTGAGAACAACCCGATGCTGGGTCACCGTGGTTGCCGTCTGGGTATCACCTTCCCCGAGATCACCGCTATGCAGACCAAGGCTATCCTGAGCGCTGCCTGTGAGTTGAAGAAGGAGGGTAAGAACCCGATGCCGGAGATCATGGTTCCGCTGATCGGTACGCTCTATGAGCTGAAGCAGCAGAAGGAAGTGATCCAGTATGCTGCTAAGGAAGTATTCCAGGAGTATGGCCTTGAGGTCGAGTTCGAGATCGGTACGATGATCGAGATTCCTCGTGCTGCCCTGACCGCCGACCGCATCGCTACTGAGGCACAGTACTTCTCATTCGGTACCAACGACCTGACTCAGATGACCTTCGGTTACAGCCGCGACGATATCGCATCGTTCCTGCCTGTATACCTTGACAAGAAGATCCTGAAGGTAGACCCGTTCCAGGTGCTCGACCAGGTTGGTGTAGGCCGCCTCATCAAGTTCGCCGTGAAGGAAGGTCGCGAGGTACGTCCTGACCTGCGCTGCGGTATCTGTGGTGAGCATGGTGGTGAGCCCAGTTCTGTGAAGTTCTGTGCCAAGATCGGCATGAACTACGCATCTTGCTCTCCGTTCCGTGTGCCCATCGCACGTCTCGCTGCCGCGCAGGCTGCTGTGGAAGAGTAAATATCACACTGATATAAATTTAAGGGACCTGCCCGTTTGGGCAGGTCTCTTTTTTGCACTCTAGAGATAAAGATGTCTAACCTATCTCCCCTTCCTATACATACTTGGATTGATACCCTTCATCCTTCTGAAGAAACGGGTGAGCGAAGCAGTCTCAGAAAAGTGTAGGCGGACGGCTATATCTGCGATGGGTAGTGAGGTTTGTTGCAACAGGTAGGAGGTTTCCATCAGAAGCATCTGGTTGATGTAGTCGACCACTGTGCGGCCTGAAACGTTACGGACAATCTGTGAGAGATAGCGCGGCGTGATACAGAGCTGTGAGGCATAGAAGGCGACATCATGGTGCTCGGCGAAGTGGATGGGCACAAGACGAAGGAAATCGAAAAACAATTCCTCAATACGCTTAGGGAACCGGCGGTCGCGGATGGTGCGTTCCTGGATGGCATTCAGTTCTAGCAGAAAGAGACCATACGTGGTGCGAAGGCACTCACTACGAAAGGGATGATCAGCCGAGAGGAGATAGCGACGGATGATGCCCATCAGTTCCATGAGGTGGTGGTTGTCTTCTTCCGCAAGGGTCAAGCGCGGTTCTTTCAGCTCCACTACAGGCAGGTAGGCGGCACGGATGGCATCGCGCA
>JAEEGJ010002044.1_pt1 | contig 161819 bp, 136 predicted proteins | sample 8958761 | NCBI WGS metagenome assembly JAEEGJ01 (sample SAMN16246546, study PRJNA631951) | gut metagenome | biome: gut microbiome; feature: rumen; material: RS-attached | host: Bos | place: Iran: Karaj | collected 2018-10
TCAAGGCTGTCGATGACATAACCGTTGATATCGGGGAGCAGATAGTATTCGGACTTCTTGGAACAAACGGTGCAGGAAAAAGTACTCTTTTGAGAATGGTTTCGGGTATACTCAAGCCTGATTCGGGAAATATCACAGTTGATGAAATGGGAGTGCTTGACAATGAGGAAGCGAAGAAAAACATGTTCTTTATTTCGGATTCACCGTATTTCTTCGCAAACAGCAATCCCATAGATATGATGACTTATCTGAGCATACAGTATCCGCAGTTTGATAAGGATAAATTCAGAGACTATCTCAAGACCTTCAATCTGCCTGAGAAAAGAAAGATAGGGACGTATTCAAAGGGTATGAAGAGACAGCTGGCATTGCTTCTTGGAATATGCAGCAATGCAAAGTATCTTTTATGTGATGAATCATTTGACGGACTTGATCCCGTGATGCGTCAGGGTATCAAGAGCATATTCGCAAAGGAAATGGATGAAAGAGGACTGACACCTGTAATAGCAAGTCACAATCTTCGTGAGCTTGAGGATATATGTGATCATGTCGGTCTGCTGCACAAGGGGGGCGTGCTGCTTTCGAAGGATCTCGAGGACATGAAGCTGAACATTCAGAGAGTTCAGTGCGTATACAGTTCCGAGGAAGATGAGAGCAAGCTTTTGCAAATGGTTGAACCTGTTAAGGCAGAGAAGATGGGATCTCTTTGCACTTACACATTGAGGGGGACAAGAGAAGATGTCGAGAATGCGTTCGCATGTGTGAACACAATATTCTTCGAGACACTTCCACTGTCACTGGAAGAGATATTCATTAGTGAAACGGAGGTGGTCGGTTATGACATCAAAAAACTCATTCTTGGCTAGTATCAGAGAAGATAATAAGAGAAAACTCTGGCTGTGGCTTACGGCTGTGTTTATGTTTGTCGTATTTGCACCGCTGTTGTTTTTGGTACTGATAGCGGGTGTTGATGAACAGACTTACATAATGAGCTACGGAAGTATGGCTCATGATATGCTGCTTCAGGCTGTTGCGGGTATATGCGAAGTAATGCTCGGGGTTAATGTGTTCAGACTGTTTTTTGGCGGCATATTCGCAATACTGGCGGCTTACAGCGGATTCTACTGGCTTGATGACAAGATCAGGGTAGATTTCTATGTGAGCATGCCGGAGAAGAAGAACAGAAGATTTTTGGTATCGATCCTTGACGGGATATTGATGTACGTGATCCCTTCGTTTATCGGAATACTTTTAAGCCATGGCATACTTTCGGCCTTCGGGTATGCGGGAGCATTCAGCGCCGCAGATACATGCCATTCCTTCTTTATGTGCCTGTTATTCTTTATAGGGATATACTTTTTGGGCATACTTGCGATCTCGCTTACGGGAAATGTATTTGCATCCGTTTGTGCGATAGCCGTGATAGGCCTTTATGAGTTTATACTCAGGGGTATCTGGGTGGGTTATGCAGAGTTCCAGAGATACATGTATCATATGGAGAGCGATCTGATACCGTCTTTTTCACCATGGGGAAGCTTTATAAGAGCCGTGATGGAAGAGCAGGTAAAAGGAAGCGTATCGGCATCAAGCTATATAAAGTTGATCATACTGACTTTAGTAGTTGTGATAGCTGCGTACTTTGCATATATTTACAGACCCATGGAGTCTGCAGGAAAAACACTGGCATTCAAAAAGATGTCTACACCGCTTAAGCTCCTGCTTGCTATTCCTGCGGCCGTTGTTATAGGTCTGGCGACAATTATAGTATCAGATTCCAATAACAGCAGATTTCAGGTGGTTGTCATTTTTGTGGTGATAATAAGTGCTGTTATAATATGTGCGATAATAGAGGCCATATTTGAGCTTGACGTTAAAGCGGTACTGGCTAAAAAGCTTCACTGGATAATAACTGCGGTTGCCGCAGTAGCGATATTCTGTATGCTAAGAGCGGATGTATTCGGATTGGACAGATATGTACCTGATAAGGACAGTGTTGAATCTGTGGCATTTATTCCGTCAAACTTCCTTGATACATACATGTTTATCAGCAAAAACATGAGCTATATGAATGCTGATGAGTACTGCCTGGAAAATATGTTCATTACAGATGTTGATTCGGTATATGAACTTATTGATCTGTCTATAAAGAGTTATGATGAGGACTGTTCAAAATTTGATCAAGAGGATGTTGAAAGATATATCCGCTACGGCAAATATGATGATGCGGTAGTTATCATAAGAACAAAGAGCGGAAGAGTTATCTTTAAGAACATCCCTGTACCGATAAATAATGACAGGGCTCATGAGATCGAGGATAAACTGCTTTCATCGGAAGAATTCGTAAACGGCTATTTCAGTCTTAAGAACCAGGATCTTGATCTCGAGATCTCTGATGACTGGAATGAATTTTCAAACAGTTTCACGACACTTGCGTTAAAGACTGATGAAGTTAAAAAGATGCTCGAATGTTATAAAAAGGATCTTGATAACTTTGATTATGAAAAGATAAGCAACGAAGGTTCTATTGGAACGATCTATTTTTCTTTAAACAAGAGAACGGGTGTCACCACATACATGAGATCAAACTATTTCAGCATTTATCCGAGCATGACAAACTGTGTTGAATATCTTGCAGAGCTTGGTTATGAGGCACCGAAGATAACCGCAAAGGATTTCGCTTCGGTAACAATAACATATTATCCTGACAGCGAGTATGATTATGACGATATAGAATCATATTACAGCAAGATGACTGCTGATTATGATTACTCATCCGATAACAGTAAAAACGCTATTTATGTAGGAGAGGAAGATATAGAAAAGCTGCTCCCTTACATGGAAATGAGCGATTACAGTTACAAGTGGGGCAAGGGAGACATATTCGAGCCGGCTTATACAATTGAGGCAGAGGTCTCTACTGCAAAGCTCTTCGAAGGAAACAGCCGTGTGATGACTAACGCGGCAAGAGGAACAACAATAGTATACTATTATTTCAAAAAAGGCCAGGTGCCTGATTTTGTAAATAAAGATCTCGGAATAGAATAATTGAGACAAAATAAAAAGACGGGGAATGCATGAGAGCATTTCCCGTCTTGCTTTTTAATTTTAAACCTGAGGAAGCTGTGCTATATATTTCTTAAGATCATCATCTGTAGGAATGTAATCGCTCATTTCACCGTCATTGTACTTCTGGTAAGCTACCATATCGAAGTAACCTGTACCCGTAAGACCGAATACTATGTTCTTTTCTTCACCGGTCTCTTTGCACTTGAGTGCCTCGTCTATCGCAACCTTTATAGCATGGCTGCTCTCAGGAGCGGGAAGAATACCTTCGACTCTTGCAAATTCTGTAGCTGCCTTGAACACTTCAGTCTGCTCAACACTTCTTGCTTTAAGGATTCCCTGATCATAAAGTTCGGAAACGATTGAACTCATTCCGTGGTATCTGAGTCCGCCTGCATGGTTTGCGGAAGGTATGAAGTTTGATCCGAGTGTGTACATCTTTGCGAGAGGACATACCTTTCCGGTGTCGCAGAAGTCATATGCATCTACACCACGTGTAAGACTCGGGCATGAAGAAGGTTCAACTGCGATTATCTCGTAATCTGCTTCGCCTCTTAATATCTCACCGGCAAAAGGAGAGATGAGGCCTCCGAGGTTTGAACCTCCTCCTGCACATCCGATGATCGTATCAGCTTTGATTCCGTACTTTTTAAGTGCTGCGATCGTCTCAAGACCGATAACAGACTGATGAAGGAGTACCTGGCTTAATACGGATCCGAGTACATATCTGTAACCTTCCTGGCTTACGGCTGCTTCAACCGCTTCAGATATTGCACAGCCGAGGCTTCCTGTAGTTCCGGGGAATTCTGCATTGATCTTTCTTCCGACTTCGGTAGTCATTGATGGAGAAGGTGTTACCTTGGCCCCGTATGTTCTCATTACTTCACGACGGAAGGGTTTCTGTTCATATGAGACCTTGACCATGTATACCTGACAGTCGAGATCAAAATAAGAACATGCCATGGAAAGAGCTGTTCCCCACTGACCTGCGCCGGTCTCCGTTGTAACACCTTTAAGCCCCTGTTTCTTTGCGTAATAAGCCTGAGCGATAGCAGAGTTTAATTTGTGGCTTCCGGAAGTATTGTTTCCTTCAAACTTGTAATAGATATGAGCGGGAGTCTTAAGCTTTTCTTCAAGACAGTATGCTCTTACAAGGGGAGAAGGCCTGTACATTCTGTAGAAGTTTCTGATCTCGTCAGGTATGGCAATGTAAGGATCAACATCGTTAAGTTCCTGTGCAGCGAGTTCTTCACAGAATATATGTGACAGCTCTTCTTTGGTCACGGGCTGTAAAGTGCCGGGATTAAGAATGGGAGCGGGTTTCTTTTTCATGTCGGCTCTGACATTGTACCACTCCTTTGGCATCTCGTTTTCTTCAAGATAGATCTTGTAAGGTATTTTTTCCATAAATCTGTTCCTTTCGAAAATTGAATATGAATATATAAAACATCAAAAGATGTCTCAAACGAAAACAGTATATCATAACATTACTGATCATCATAGAAAAATGTATGAAAGATTTTTATCTGAACTGGGAAAGATTCTTGTTCGTGACATTTTTGAATGCCACCGACAGAGCAGAGACAGTTGAATAACCCAGTTTTTCCGCAATATCCTCAAGGGTCTCGCCTTTTCTTGCATAGCTTATTGCCAGTTCGGATTTCATAAGACCTATATATTTAAGAGGTGTTATGCCTGTATCTTTTTTAAATGTCCTTATCATATGATTGACATTTACATTAAGAGTATCAGCGATCCCCGCAACCGTAAGTTCCGATGCCTTTGATTCATGTATGAGTCTGAAGATATCTGTAGTCAGATCGCAGTAGATCCTGTTTTGAACGAAGTATTCCCTTAATTCATACAGGATGATATTAAGATATGATTCAGCTACATCGGCAGGCAGATCACTGAGTGTATAATCCATGGTCAGTGCATTTATAACATTCTTTAATCTCGGATAATCATTAGGATTTATCTCTATCAGTTCCTTATCTATGAAACTGTGTGAAGAGATAAAATCAAAGTATATATGATCTATGGGATCATCCTGTGACTGTACCACCTGAAACTCTTCGTCGGCACTGAACAGATATATGTAACCGGGCTTTAGGGTTATTTTATTCTTATAGACCACATTTCCGCTGCAGATGTAGTAGAAGCGGTTAGTCAGGTAATGCGGATAATATCCCCAGTTTGTGGGATTATAAAGTCTGCCGTAGTGTTTTAATATAACGCTGCTTTCCATCATTTATCACCTTTTTAAAGCAAAATGACCTGTCTATATGATTATCCTTAAAATCCTTTAGATTTTCAATCCTTTATGGTAAAATATCCTAGTATGGTTACACATATTTTTTGAATTGATGGAGGTAGAGCATGTATCAGGACGGTAAGATTTGGATTGGAAGATCAGGAGAGGAAGATATATATATATATCCCAATATGGCAAACAGACATGGGATGATAGCAGGTGCTACAGGTACAGGTAAGACTGTTACGCTTAAAGTTATGGCCGAATCTTTTTCGGATGCCGGAGTTCCGGTATTTCTGGCTGATGTAAAGGGTGACCTTTCCGGAATGTGCCAGGCCGGCGAAAACAGCGGTTCTGTTGAAAAAAGAATTGAGGCACTCGATCTTTTCTCAAAAGGATTCTCGCTGAGAGCATATCCCACGACTTTCTGGGATGTATACGGCGAGAAGGGTATAAACTTAAGAACAACGATCTCAGAGATGGGTCCATTGCTTTTGGGAAGAATATTAAACCTTAACGAGACACAGTCAGACCTTCTTACGATCATATTCAAGATCGCGGATGATGAGGGACTTTTGCTGCTTGACACAAAGGACCTTAAATCAATGATAAATTACGTTTCGGAGCATGCTTCTGAATATGCTGCTCAGTATGGAAAGATGACTGAAGCTAGTCTGAGCGTCATAGTAAGAGCCATTGTTGCTCTTGAGAGTGAAGGTGCAGAAGGCTTCTTTATGGAACCTGCGATAAGGATGGAGGATTTCCTTATCACAGAATATGACGGCAAGGGAAGGATAAATATTCTTGACTGTCAGAAACTGATAAACAATCCGAACATGTACTCAACGTTTATGCTCTGGCTCCTTTCGGAACTGTATGAGAACATGCCGGAAGCAGGAGATCTTGATAAGCCCAAGATCGTATTCTTCTTTGATGAGGCACATATGCTCTTTGACAATGCGAGCAGGACCCTGCTCACAAAGATAGAGCAGATCGTAAAACTTGTCAGATCCAAGGGCGTAGGTGTTTACTTCATAACACAGAATCCAAAGGACATACCGGACGGTGTGCTTGGACAGCTTAGCAATAAGATACAACATGCCCTTCGCGCATATACACCCAAGGAACTTGAAGGTGCTAAGGTTGCTGCCAAGTCATTCAGGGCAAATCCTGAGTTTGATACATTCAGTGTTCTCACAGAGCTGGGAGTCGGTGAAGCACTTGTATCAGTCCTTGATGAGAAGGGTGTTCCTACCATAGTCAAGAAGACGAGCATTCTGCCGCCTCAGAGCTTTATGGGTATCATTGATGATGATACACGAAAGAATGTAGTAAGAAATAATCCGCTGTATTCAAAGTTTTACGATGTTATAGACAGAGAATCGGCTTATGAGATACTTACAAGCGTTGCACAGCAGGGTATGGAATCCGCTGATGCAAAGGCTGATGCAGAACAGCAGGCTGTAGCTGCTTCAGCTAAAGAGGCCGAAAAGAGTGATGATCAAAAGAGGATAGAAGAACTCGAAGCTGAACTTGCTGCCAGAAAGGCAGAAAGAGACAGCAAGATAAAGAAGCCCAATCCGAATCATCCCGGCAAAGAGAGCAAAGCAGAGAAGGAAAGTGCAAAGGCTTCAAAGAAGGAAAGTGATACCGCAAAGGCTTACAAGCGTGCGGCTAAGAGTGTTGCAAGCACGGCTACCGGAACGATCGGAAGAGAGATCGGAAATTCCATCGGATCAAGCTTCGGTAAGTTTGGTAAGAAACTCGGCGGAAATGTTGGTGCTTCTATCGGAAGAAATCTAATGGGGATCATGTTTAAATGATAGTTTCATATGACTTTATAATCAATACCGCGAGAGTTTTTCTGTTTTGGTTTTTGATACCTGTTTTCATAATCACAAGATGCTTCTTAAGAAAAAGGTTCTTTTCTACAGGAGAGCTTATTTACTATGTTATCAGCATTCCGATGATAGGCTTTCATGAAGGAGGATTCTTCTCGCTGATATATGTATTTGTGTTTCTTGCGTTTGTCATATGGTGGTCATGTGTCTTTACGAAATACAAGGAAAACAATCCTAAGAATTATGCGGAATACAAGCAGTTTTATTCCGAGTATTTCTCAGATGATCTTAATAATGACGGTATAAAGGATGCGTTTGAAAACTGGGAGATAGCACACGATCCCAGATTCTTCTGGCTTTTCGGAAGCAAAAGGGCAAAACAGCAAAGACAGCTTGAGAATAATTTCTTCGGACAGAATATGTCCGGAGGATGGGGGGCATTCGGACAGACCAAGTCACCAGAGCAGGAATTCAACGAATGGTCCGCAAGCCATAAGAACGGAACGTATTATCAGAATACAGGAAGTTACGGAAGCAATCGTTCCAGTGACAACAGGAGCTATCGTAACACAGCAGGCGGATATGCCGGTAGCAGGAGTAATACCGCTTCGGGTACAAATAACAATTACTACGGCACAAAGCCCGAATCTGAGATGAGTGATGTCGAAAAGGAAGTTGCTAAACAGCACGCCTTTGCAAGAAAATACAATCTCAGATATTTTGCCATGTGCAAATCAAAGACAGAGGCAAAGAAACTCTATCACAAATATGCCACAAAATTCCATCCGGACAATGCGGTTACAGGTGATAAAGAAAAATTCATGAAAATAGATGAGGAATACAATCGTTTCTGTGAAATACCTGAGATCAAATGATGATCATATACGGTAAAACAGGATGATCTGCGGGGAGGCGTTTTTACTTGAAAGAAAATTTTGTAGACAGAATAGAGAAGAGGTTTGGCAGATATGCGCTGCATAACCTGTCATTCTATATGCTCATATGCTTTGCGATAGGATATGCGCTTGCATATGTCCCTGTTACTTCAGGAATTGTTTCATATCTTGAGCTTGAACCTTCACTTATCTTAAGAGGACAGGTCTGGAGACTGTTCACATGGATCATATCTCCGCCCAGACAGGACAATATCTTCTGGGTACTGATCTCAATGTATTTTTATTACAGTATCGGAAGAACCCTTGAGATGGTATGGGGGGATTTCAGATACAATGTGTATATCTTCTCAGGTATGTTCTATACGGTCATAGGCGCATTCATAATGTATGCGATTCTCTATGCGATAGGAATACCGGATTTCAGAGTGGGTTCGCTTTTTACGACCTATTATGTATGTATGTCTATCTTTCTTGCATTTGCGGCAACATTCCCGGAGATGGAAGTTATGCTGATGTTCATCATACCGGTAAAGGTAAAGGTGCTGGGCGTGATATATGCAGCAATACTAGTTATTGAATGCTTAAGCGGAGGTATACTTGTTGCTATTCCGATAATAGCATCACTGTTTAACTTCCTAGTGTTCATGCTAAGCGGCAGAAAGCGTATAGGCATATCGAAGGCTCAGCAGATAAAGAGAAAAGAATTCAGAGCAAAGCAAAAAGCCATGAATAACATGCAAAGAGCGGTGACCAAACACAAATGTGCGATCTGCGGCAGGACCGATGAGAGCAATCCGGAGCTTGAATTCAGATTCTGCTCTAAATGCAACGGGAATTATGAGTACTGCAATGATCATCTGTTTTCGCATAAGCATGTTGAGTAGGACTGATATATTAAGAGGTTTTTATGAATCAGGAACTTGAATTTGCCAAAAAGATAGAAGAACTTACGGAACTGGCATCCATACAGGGGAATGTAGTATCAAAGGGTCAGATCATTGAGGCTCTGAGCGAGATAGGTATGGACGAGTCCCAGCTTGGACCTGTTTACGATTATCTTAAGAGTAAAAAGATAGGTGTCGGCGAGAAGGTGGATCTTGATAAGTATCTTTCTTCTGATGAGATAGATTATCTTGAACTGTACACAGAGAGCCTTTCGGATATCCCTAAACTTACTGACGGTGAAAAAAGAGCCGTTTACATGGCAGCCATGGCCGGTGAAGCCGAAGCAAAGAAGAAGCTTATCGAATCGATGTTATCGGATGTTGTCGATATGGCAAAGCTTTATACCGGACAGGGTGTCTTTATCGAAGATCTTATCGGTGAAGGCAATGTTGCTCTTTCTGTGGGTGTTGAGATGCTCGGTGCACTCGAAGAACCCGATGAGGTCCCGGGAATGCTCGCAAAGATGGCGATGGATGCTATGGAAGAGGTTATCAGCGATGAGATAGGTAACAGAAAGACCGACGATAAACTTGTCAACAAGGTAAATACGGTTGCTGATGCAGCAAGGGAACTGGCATCCGTACTTGGAAGAAAAGTGACTATCGATGAGCTTGTATCAGAGAGCAATCTGTCACGTAAAGCGATCGAGGAAGCCATAAGAATCAGCGGTGGAAAGATTGAGGATATAGGTTAGCTTTATGGCAGAAAGAGATTACAAGCATGTCGTTCAGGACGTGACAAATCTTTATATAGGTGCAAAACTCACATATGGTGAGATGCTGGATATTGATGAGATACCTTTCAAGTTTAAGATCATCCTGTCCAGATATATATTAAAAGAGATGTCCAGAGAGACCAGCATTGAAAATCATATCTTTTTCATGAAAAAAGAAGATATGTCATATATGATATATAAAAAACTAAAAGCAAAGTTCAGACTCTATGTTTTTGATGATAAAAAAGAGTCTTATATTGCTCATGATCTCAAGATCGATGAAATAGTAGATGATGAATATCTTCATGAGAACATGAATACGATATTTGTAGAAGAGATGCATATCAGCAAGATAAACATGCTGGGTGTATCATAAATATATATTTAAAAGGAGATATCGGGCGTGAGAAATATCGATTTCGAAAAGCTTGGTGCTTATGAACTTATAAGTAAGGAGAATATAGATGATCTTAACAGTGTTGGATACCTGTTAAGACACAAAAGATCGGGAGCAAGAGTTGTTCTCCTTAACAACGATGATGACAATAAAGTGTTCTATATTGGCTTCAGGACTACGCCGAATGACAGTACAGGCGTGATGCACATCCTGGAGCATTCTGTTTTGTGCGGATCAAAAGAATTCCCGGTGAAGGATCCGTTTGTAGAGCTTGTTAAGGGCTCATTAAATACTTTTTTGAATGCAATGACTTATCCGGATAAGACTGTTTATCCCGTTGCAAGCACTAACGACAAGGATTTCATGAATCTGATGCATGTATATCTGGATGCCGTTTTCTATCCCAACATCCTAAAGAATGATCTTACATTCAAGCAGGAGGGATGGCATTATGAGATGGAGAATGCCGATGATGATCTTACGATCAACGGTGTTGTCTACAATGAGATGAAAGGTGCATTTTCTTCTCCGGATGATGTGCTTGAAAGAGAGATTTTCAATTCACTGTTCCCCGATACGACATACGGAAACGAATCGGGCGGTGATCCTGAGTATATCCCCAATCTTACATATGAAAAATATATAGAGACATATAAGAAGTATTATCATCCATCCAACAGCTATATCTATCTTTACGGAGATATGGATTATGAGGAAAAACTGTCGTTTATAGATGAAAAGTATCTGTCTTCATATGAATTGCTAAATGTTGATTCACAGATAGAAACTCAAAAAGGATTCGATGAGCCTGTTCAGATTAACAAGAGCTTTTCGATAACAGAAAGCGAACCGTTAAAAGAAAATACTTATATATCTTACAATGCCGTGTTCAGTAACAGTCTTGATCCTGTAGAGTATATAGCTCTTCAAATACTTGATTACGCTTTGTGTACAGCTCCTGGAGCGGTACTCAAGCAGACGATGTTAGACAGAGGCATAGGCAAGGATATATACAGCTACTGTGAGAACGGCATAAAACAGCCGTATTTTTCGATAGTTGCAAAGAACTCCGATGAAGACAAAAAGCAGCTGTTTCTTGATACTATAAAGGAAGTTCTTGAGGATATAGTAGAAAACGGATTTGATAAAGATACTCTGCGTGCTGCTGTTAATGCGCTTGAGTTTAAGTACAGAGAGGCGGATTTCGGTTCATATCCTCCGGGTCTTATGTATGGGCTCCAGGTATTGGACAGCTGGCTCTATGATGATAATAAGCCGTTCATACATATAGCTGCGGGCGAGACGTTTAAAACACTGAGAGATAATATCGATACTGGCTATTATGAAGGCCTTGTTAAGACATATCTTCTCAATAATAATCACAGATCAGTAGTCATAGTTACTCCTGAGGTAGGACTGGTCGAAAAGGAAGAGAAAAAGCTTGCCGAAAAACTGGCTTCATATAAAGCAACATTGAGTAAGGATGAGATCGATGATATCGTCAGAAAAACAGCCGAGCTAAAAGAATACCAGGAACAGGAAGACACAGAGGAACAGCTTGAGTGTATCCCTGTACTTGAACTGAGTGATATCAAAAAAGAGACCGGAAAACTTTACAATGATATGCGTGACATCGAAGGGGTTAAAAGCCTTTATCATGACGTTGACACTCATGGCATAGACTATGTAAGACTCATATTCGATGTGACTGATGTTGATGATGAACTGTTTGGCTATGTAGGCACACTCAAAAACACGATGGGACTTGTGGATACGGCCAAACATACATATGGAGAACTTTTTAACGTCATAAATATAAGGACCGGCGGCATTGTTCCTGTCTGCAACATCTATACTGATTCAAAAAATCTTGATAACAACAGAGTTACGTTTGAATGGAAAGCAAAGGTCCTGGAAGGCGGGCTGGATGATGCTTTTGAACTGATGGAGGAGATCATATTCACCTCTGTACTTGATAATGAGAAGAGAAACAAAGAACTCATAAGTGAGATGAGATCAAGGGCACAGGCTACAATGATGAGTTCCGGCCACCAGGTTGCTATAGGCAGAGCGGGAACATATTTCAGCAAAGGTGCCGTTATTACAGACAGACTAAGTGGATACAGCAGTTATAAGCTCATTGAAAAGATCGATAATGACTATGATGCAAAAAAGAGCGAATACGCCGAGAAACTCATAAAGCTTTCAAAACAGATATTCAGAAAAGACAATCTGATGTTTGATTTTGCGGGAAGCGAGAAAGAGTATAAAGCCTTCGAAGAAAGATCCAAAGTATTCCTTGATAATCTTGCTTCTGATAAGGATATGGATTTAAATAGCAATAGAGTATATATACCCGTACCGGAAGTTAAGAATGAAGGTATCATGAATTCATCTCAGGTGAATTATGTATGCAGAGGAGGAAACTTCATTCAAAAAGGATTTAATTACACCGGAAGTCTCAAAGTATTAAGGGTTATCATGAGCTATGATTATCTGTGGCTCAATGTCAGAGTAAAAAACGGTGCATACGGATGCATGAGTTCATTCGGAAAGAGCGGAGACAGCTTCTTTGTTTCATACAGGGATCCTAACCTTGCAAAGACTCTTGATGTATATGACGGCATTCCCGATTATCTTAAGAATTTTGATATCAATGACAGAGCGATGACACAGTACATCATAGGAGCTATAAGCGAACTTGATACGCCTCTTACGCCTTCAGCAAAGGCCTTGAAGTCTCTTAGCGCATATATGACAAATCTTTCTGAGGCTGATTTTCAGAAGGAAAGAGATGAGGTGCTCTCAACCAATGTTGACAGGATACGTTCTCTTTCGGATTATATAGATGCGATACTCAAAGACGGATATATCTGCGTAGTAGGTAACGAAGAGATGATCAAAAATGAGAAAGAGAGATTTGACAATCTTCTTAACATGATCGAGTCGGCCTGAGTGCTTAAAGCTGTACGGTAAATGGAGAATAAAATGAAAGAAGATATAAAAGTATTTAATGATTATGAGCTTCTGATGAAGAATCTCAAAAAAGCAAAATACATAAAGAACATGGATGTGTTTAAAGAAAAGTATTCTAAGGAGATCATTTCCATCGCAGGTCTGGAATCATCGGATGAATATGATTATGAGGGATTTGTTGACAGTGTATTTGAAAGATATAAATTCATGGGTAAGGTCGGCAAGCTAAAGAAGCATGATCTGAGCCTGTTTATGATCTATTTTCTTTTTCCCGCTATGCTTCTTGCAGGGAAGGATGCCGATATGAATGAGAAGGCAAAACAAGCCTGTGACAGTCTTCTTGAAACATGGAACAAAAAGTTTGAAATGGACATCAAATATATTGATTACAACAGCCTGATAGCCGGATTCAATGACAAGATGTTCGGTATATTCAAAACCTGATGGCACGATAAAACAACTAAAGCTCCGGTAACGGAGCTTTAATCATTTAAAACGAGTTTAAAGAAGAGACTCAATTTTGGCAACAAGATCGGCTTCACGCATACCACCTACAGACTGCATTACAACCTTGCCGTTTTTGAAAAAGAAGAAGCTTGGAATGCTCATCACTCCGAATTGTTCGGCAAGATCGGATTCGTTATCTACGTTTACTTTACCGATCTTTACCTTGCCGTCGTATTTGTCAGCCATTTTTTCAACTATGGGCATCATCATCTTGCAGGGACCGCACCAATCGGCATAGAAGTCGATCATTACCGGTACATTGCTGTTTATTACCTCATCATTAAAGTTTTCTTTTGTGAATCTGTATTCCATATGTAAATCCATCCTTTCTGAAAATGATTGTTTTTTGTATCTGATAATGTTATTGTATATGGTATAAAAAATATATCAAGTACGCAGAATATATTTAGCTGGTAAGAAAAAACTGACTGATAAAAGGTGAAAATATGGAAAAACATGAATCGCTGTGCGGGGACATCTCAGGAGAAAGATGTGGGCTTAAGAGAGTTCTGGATATCATTGGCGGGAAATGGAAGATCATGATCTTGTGCGTCATAGACAGGGAAGGAACAATACGCTATGGCGAATTAAAGAGAAAGGTTTTTGGCATAACAAATACAATGCTGGCTAATTCATTAAAGGAAATGGAAGATGACGGCCTTGTTAAGCGTGTGCAGTATATGGAGATGCCGGTGAGGGTTGAATACTCACTGACTGAAAAAGCCATGAGTATAGTACCGATCCTTTTGGAACTCAAAAGGTGGGGAGAAGAGAATCTAAAGTAAAGAAAAAAAGACGGTAGAACTGCCGTCTTTTTTGATTTTATTTTATATCAGTTTATACAATTATCATTCCGGATCTTCATATACATTGATCTCTTCATATGAATCAGTGTCACGAACATTACTCGGGATGATGTATTCTGTTATCGTATTTGCATAAGCATAATCCTTCATGTCCTTATTCCATGAATAGAAATAGTAATGCCTGCCATTTGTTTCACTCATATCCGACATCACAGCACTTTTCGCATCCATTCCGTCGCAAAGATTTATAAGAACGTCCTGAAGATATTCATAAGACAGAGGTTTGTCGGATACCTCAAGAGGATGTGATTCATTTACACCCTTGATCATGAAAAGGGGATTTGAACGTTCATCAAAATATCCGTGATCTGCCATTATGACAATAGCACTGTTGTCATAAACGTTATTTTGCTTAAGAAGTGTGAGCAGATGATCGACAACATACATTATCCCGCAGGCTTCCTCCTCAATACTGGTAACGGATCCTGAAGGGGAGAAGTCGGCTGATATTGAAAACGGCGGATGAACACCGTCTATATGATACAGACGGAATGTTTTTTTCTCATTGGATGTATTAATACCGTCAAGACTCGAATCGAAATCATAGTTATTATCTCCGTAAAGAACTACAGATTCATCGACACTTGATTCAATGTTTGAACGCATCTCATCAGGATAGAACCAGAAATACTTTTTCAAAGGCTGCGGCATATATCTGAAACCTAAAAACTTATACATATAGCCTTCAAGTCTTCTGTGCGATGAAACGGTTCTTTTGATGTACTGGACATTATCAAATCTTAATGAACTTTCTTCCTGAGGCATCCTGCATATGGTGAAAAGACCCGTTGAATATTTGTTTGCAGAAAGATGATCGAGAAGTTTTGAGTTGTTGAAGGCATATTTTAAGTAATCTCCGTATGTCTGCTCATTGTGATAAGAGATACCTGTTATTATATGAGGAATTGCAAGCTCGGTGGCTGCATACATGGAAGATGTATCCGGGTAATAAGTGAAATCACTGAGCATTTCTGCATACTTGTCATGATCATCGCGAAACATGTCATCGAACAGAACGGAATCATATGTATCAATGATAAAAACTATGACGTTCTGATCTTTTGAAAGATCAAATTCACCTTTACGTGTGATGATATACTCCGGATCTTTATCAATACCTGTAGTTATACATATGCTTACGAGGGTAAACAAAAGCACACCTGTCAGGCAGAGTGCAAGTGTTGCGAAGATCTTTAGGACTTTTTCCTTGTTTTTCACAATGACGGATATCAGAAGAAATATGATCGGGATCGCAACAGCAGTGGATGTCTGGATGATCCCTTCTTTTTTGAAACGTTCCCATCGGGGGATAAGACCATCCATGGCTCCGTAGTTAACAACCATGAAGTTTCCGATTATGTATAAAGCAGTTGTAATACCCATTAAAATACCGATAATCGGTGTCGAGATCTTCCGATTTACAAAAGACAGCAAGAAGACAAAGATTCCGCCGCTTGCCAGAAATACAAAAAACAGTATAAAAGCAAAGGGGAGGAGTTCTTTTCCGCTGAAAAAGAAATAAGCCTTGTTTGTTATATAGAATTCTATCGGAGCGAATATTGAAACGAGTATATCAAAGAACAGAACCATACAGATCCCGTGTTTTATGAATGATTTTTTTGACTGGTCCATGGCAAGCCTTTCAAAATTTCGTTTTGTTAGTATAGAATCTTTTGCCTAAACATAGTATCATAATCAATGGTATAAAACAATCTGCTCAAAATGCGGATGAATGAAAGACGGATTATTTAATGAAAACAGGATCAAATACCAAAATGATCAAATTCATCATAGCATGTGCGACGGTTTTGATTATCGCGATGACTGTTATGATCATATACTTAAACGGTGACGATCTGGCCAATGACGAAGTTTTCTCAATGGGGTTTGCCAACAATGTCGAATTCCTTTTCATGGGACAGGGGACTATTGAGACTCACAGTGAGAACGGATGGGTCACGGGAGACTTTATAAGAAGCTATTATGCTGTTGATGAGGGTGAGAGATTCAACATAATAAACAGTGTAAGACAGGCAAGGGATGATGTTCATCCTCCGTTGTTTTTTATGCTTCTAAACGTGGTATGCAGCCTTAATCCAAAGGATGTATCTACTTTCCCGGGTCATCTCATAAACTTCATAGTCGGGATTGTCATGTTCGTAATGGTGTATATGTTATCTTTATGGATCTCAAAAGATAAGTGGAGCGCTTTTGTTCCGGTCATCCTGCTGATAGGAAGCGCGGCAATGGAAGATGAGATAACATATATAAGAATGTATGCATCTTTGTGTGCCATTGTGCTTATATATATGTTCCTATGTCTGCTATTAACAGATGAGAAGTATGACAGTAAATGGCTTTATATAGGACTTGGACTTACGACAACCATAGGTACGCTCACGCATTATTACTATTATGTCATGTGTTTTGCGGTTGCAGCGGTAACATATGTGATACTTATAACCCAGAAAAGAAGAAAAGTCAGGATAAAGTTTTTTATATGTCAGCTGTTAGGCAGTGCAGTTTCATTCTGTGCATATCCATACGTCTTCAGACATATGCTTCACAGTGAACGCGGTGAACAGGCTATGGAAAACCTAAACAGTACCGATGCACAGTTTTATAAAGATCATCTGATTGGATTTGCGGACACCTACAATAAAGAGATATTCAACGGAAGATTTCTTATATGTATCTGCATTATGCTTGTTCTTCTGATAGTTGCCTTTGTGGTGTCAAAGAATAAAAAAGAAAAGAAAGAAGATGTCAAAGATAAAAGTGTGAATATAAACGGTATACTGATATTAGGTGTATCCTCTCTTGTTTACTGGATGATACTGTTTAAGGTCTCATATTCGACAAGATGGCTGTATATAAGCCCTACATTTGCACCGTTCATTATCTTATTCGGTGTACTGCTGGTATCTGTTTTACGCATTATCTTTTCACAAAAAGGGATCATTATCGCTTTGATCCTTGCAATGATCTTTAGTTTTGCATATCTAAAGGTATCGATCCCTGAGCGTATAGAGAAGCGAAACATACTGGAGACGAGAGAAAGGATAATAACATATACTGCAAAAAACAGAGACTGCATATTCATATATGACGAGTGGAGCACACCGCATCATGGTCAGGATCTTTATCTTATGAAATACGATCAGGTATATTTCATATCCGCTGACGACTTTAATGAATGTGATATTGCTTCCATGCTGGAAGGCAGAAAAGATAATGAAAAGGATATTGCGGTGTTTGTGAGAACAAATATCCCCGACGCGGAATCGATGGCACAAAGAGTCTGTGATGCGTCTGGAGGCAAAGAGGTAAGCCTGATAGACGACTATCAATTCTTTGTATATAACATAAACAGATAAGAAAAGGGTCAGTTGTTAACTGACCCTTGATCTTTATTCTTCTTTAGCTTCTTCGTTGGTTTCTTCCTTAGTATTTTCTGATGCTGTTACATCAGTTCCTTCTTTGGGAGATTCTGCAGCATTATCATCTTTCTTTGCAGCCTTTTTGGCAGCTTTTGCGGCCTTCTTTTCAGCCTTGTATTCTTTATGATCGGCTTTTCTTTTCTTTAACCATTCACGAAGTTTCTTGTTACGTGATATGATGAGGCGCCAGATGATCCATATTATGAATATATAGATAGCAAGTTTTACAAGACCGAGTATGATATAAGGAAGATCGATAATGAAGTCTACAAAGAACTCTCTGATATCATAACCAACATCTCTTAAGCTTCTTGAGAATCCCTTTGAAATGCGCTCCCATACAGATTCTTCTTCCTCGACAACGGGAGTATACTCGATAACCTCGCTGATACCGATTATAACCGTGCTGTAATCAACCTGATTGTCATATGTCCTTAACTGGCTTTCCATGCTGTCGATCTGATATCTGATGTTTGTCAGGTGATCCTCGATGGTCATCATCTCTTCGATGGTCTCGGCACTCTCAAGATACTCCATGAGTCTGTCACGCTCGGCGATCAGCATATCTCTGTGACTCTGCATGTCAACGTAGGTAAGAGTCACATCACGAACTGATTCGGTACGGCTTGTTATATTTGAAACAGAACCGATCTTGCCAAGGAAAGCATCAAGCTTGGATGCCGGTATTCGAACCGTCAGATTTGCCATACGAGCGGATTTTGTTGATTTATAGCTCGTGTTGTGTACATCCATGTACTCGATGTAGCCGCCGCACTCGTTGACTTCGTTAGTCAGATTGTTTATAAGTGAGTCATATTCCTTGGTTTCAACGTTTAAAGTAACATCACGTATGAGTTTCCTGTTTGATGTCTGAGCACTTTCGGTAGTCTCCATATTTACCGAACTCTCAGCTGCAGGAGTATCATAGCTTTCTTCGGTATAAGCGACCATCTCATCGCCGTAATAATCAATATCCTCATATGCTTCTGCATCCATTGTGGCTCCGTTCAGATAAGAAGCTGATTCGGATTTGGCATAATATGCATCAGATGTAGCTGCAGGTGCATATGCGGCTCCGTCATATTTGGAACTTCCGCAGCCCATTGCGCCGATAGCTGTACTTGCTATAAGTAACCATACCAGAAATTTCTTTTTCATAACTTTGATTTCCTCCATTTTTCCCATTTATAATGAATTATTGATGCTTAAGATGCATCCCGTTATCATATATACGGATGAGAAATGACATATTTATGGTAAGAATTAAAAATTTATATTATTATATAATAGGTTTTTGACAAATTCAAAGAATTAACAGAAGAAGGAACATGATGAAAGATAATTACAAAGCCGGTTTTGCGGGAATAATCGGAAGACCGAATGTAGGTAAATCTACATTGATGAATCGTATGATCGGTCAAAAGATAGCGATAACATCAAGCAAGCCTCAGACAACAAGAAACAGGATACAGACAGTATATACATCTGATGAGGGTCAGATAGTCTTTGTTGATACACCCGGTATCCATAAAGCCAAGAACAAGCTTGGTGATTACATGGTAGGGACCGCATACGGATCCATGAACGGAGTGGATGTTATACTCTGGCTTGTTGAACCCACAACATATGTCGGCGCCGGGGAAAAGAGCATAATAGAGAAGCTTAAGAAAGCCAACGTGCCTGTGATCCTTGTCATCAACAAGACGGATACGGTTAAAAAAGCAGAGATCCTTCCCGTTATAGATACATACAGAAAGGAATTTGATTTTGAACAGATCATACCCGTGTCCGCTAAAAAGGGAGAAGGAGTAGATGAGCTCATCAAAACGATCATGAAGTATCTTCCCTACGGAGAACCTTTCTATGATGAAGATACCATCACGGATCAGCCTGAGAGGCAGATCGTTGCAGAACTGATACGCGAAAAGGTTTTAAGATGCATGGGCGAAGAGATACCTCACGGTGTTGCGGTTGCTATAGATCAAATGAAATATGAAGGAAATCTGTGCAATATAGATGCGACCATAATCTGCGAGCGCGATTCTCATAAGGGCATGATAATAGGAAAGAAGGGGAGCAAGCTAAAGGAGATAGGCAGTCTTGCACGAACCGATATAGAAGATCTTTTACAGAGCAAGGTCTTTTTACAGCTTTGGGTAAAGGTTAAAAAGGACTGGAGAGATTCCGATTTTATGCTAAAGAACTTCGGTTATCATGAAGACTCGTCATCGGAGGGATGAATGACAGATCTTACAGTATTAAAAGGACTTATTATAAAGGTTGAGCCCTTTGGCGAATACGACAGAAGAATAGTGATGCTGACTGATGACAGAGGAAAGATATCGGCTTTTGCAAAAGGAGCAAGGAGAACAAACAGCAAGCTTGTTGCAGGAACCAACCTCTTTTGCTTCGGAGAGTTTGCTCTTTACAGCGGAAGGAATGCATATTCAATAAATGAAGTAAAGGTAATAAACTATTTCTCGTTTTTAAGAGATGATTTTGAAAGTGCCTATTACGGGATGTATTTTGCTGAGATCGCCGATTATTACTGTCACGAAAATCTAAATGACAAAGATATGCTCACATTGCTGTATCAGTCGCTGAGAGCTCTGGAGAGCAAAAGATTTGACAACAGACTTGTAAAAGCTGTTTACGAGATCAAGGCTGTCAGTCTTCAGGGTGAGTTTGGCGGAGTAAGAGATAATGCAAAGTACTCGCCTGATACTCTGTATGCGCTTGATTACATTATAAAGACATCGCCTGTAAAACTGTTCAGCTTTGAGGTGAAAGATGAAATACTCAACCAGCTTGTATCAATAGGAAAGGATACTGTCCGTTACAATATAGATATCCCTTTAAAAAGCGCGGAAATCCTTGATACGATCTGAATTTGTAAATTTATCCTTCATATCTTGAAAGTTACACGCGGTTTATATATAATATGTTGAGATTTAATGAAGGGAACGGAACACAGATGCGTGCTCAGGTAGGTATGATTGGCAAGAAAAGATTGGTGCTTTGTGCTGCATGCCTATTTTTTTTCATTTTTTCGGGCTGTGGTAAATCGTTTGACACGACCACGCTTGAACTTGGCAAGGACGGAACAGTAATCCTTCATATAAACGAGCCGTTTGATGAGAGTTTATATGACTTTGACGAACTGTGTGCCATGAATGAAAAGGAAGTAAATGCTTATAATTTAGCACATGATACAAAGCCTGTCAGCATAAAAAAGAGTGAGATTGTTGACAAAAGAGCCATTATAGATATTGAATACAAAGAAGATGATGCATATTATGACATGAACGGAACTGTCCTGTTTTACGGAGACTGCAAATCTGCAAGGAGTGCCGGTTATAATCTCGTCGGCAAGGTAAGATCCACATCGGATGCATCTGAACTTGATCAGAAAACCTGGAAGAACATGACAGACGAGAAGGTCGCTATCATATCAGAACCTATCGATGTCAGTATGCCGGGTGAGATCATATATATGGGTGACGGAGTAAAGCTCACCTCCAGAAATACCGTGACTGTCGATGACGGCGGTCTGCGTTATATCATATGTAAATAAATGTTATATTTTTCAATATATAGGGAAAGAGGTTTATTATGACTGAGAAGACAATGGAAAAGATCGTTGCATTGGCAAAGAACAGAGGATTCGTACATCCCGGCAGTGAGATCTACGGTGGTCTTGCCAATACATGGGATTACGGTATCCTGGGAGTTGAGCTCAAGAACAACATCAAAAAAGCTTGGTGGCAGAAGTTTGTAACGGAAAGCCCCACAAACGTAGGTGTTGACTGTGCCATCCTTATGAATCCGCAGACATGGGTGGCAAGCGGACATCTGGGAAGCTTTTCGGATCCTTTGATGGATTGTAAGGAATGTCACGAGCGTTTCAGAGCCGACAAGATAATAGAGGATTACGCTGCCGAAAAAGGCATCACACTTGAATCAAGTGTTGACGGATGGTCACAGGAGCAGATGAAGTCTTATATCGAAGACAACAATATTCCCTGTCCCAGCTGCGGAAAGCACAACTTTACCGATATCAGACAGTTCAACCTGATGTTCAAGACTTTCCAGGGTGTTACTGAGGATGCCAAGAGCACTGTATATTTAAGACCCGAGACCGCCCAGGGTATCTTTGTTAATTTCAAGAATGTACAGCGTACATCAAGAAAGAAGATCCCGTTCGGTATCTGCCAGGTAGGTAAGTCTTTCAGAAACGAGATCACACCCGGTAACTTTATTTTCCGTGTAAGAGAATTTGAGCAGATGGAGATGGAATTCTTCTGCGAGCCCGACACAGACCTTGAATGGTTTGCTTACTGGAAGAAGTACTGCATAGACTTTTTGAAGAACCTTGGTATGAAGGAAGAAGAGATGAGAGTAAGGGATCATGATCCTGAAGAGCTTTCATTCTATTCGAAGGCGACCACCGATATCGAGTTCCTTTTCCCGTTCGGATGGGGAGAACTGTGGGGAATAGCAGACAGAACAGACTATGACCTTACACAGCATCAGACTGTTTCCGGAGAGGATATGACATACTTTGATGATGAGAAGAGGATCAAGTATCTTCCTTTCGTTATCGAGCCTTCGCTCGGCGTTGAGAGACTTTTCCTCGCAATGCTGTGCGGTGCTTATGATGAAGAAGAGATAGCAGAAGGCGATGTAAGAACTGTGCTTCACTTCCATCCCGTACTCGCTCCCGTCAAGATCGGTGTTCTTCCTCTTTCGAAGAAGCTCAATGAAGGCGCAGAGAAGATCTATGCACAGCTTTCAAAGAAGTACAACTGCGAATTTGACGACAGAGGAAACATCGGAAAGAGATACAGAAGACAGGATGAGATCGGCACTCCTTTCTGCATAACTTATGACTTTGAATCTGAAGAAGATAATTGTGTAACAGTACGTTTTCGTGATACAATGGAACAGGTGAGGGTTTCCATTGATGAACTCGATGCGTTCTTTGCAGACAAGTTTACATTTTGATCTACGGGCACCCTTAGAAAATAAGGGTGCTTTTTTGCCCTATTAATTTTGTGATAATTCAATAAATGTTGTTAGTATTGTCTAGTGCATTTTACATTAGATTTGTATAAACTGTTATTGTGAAAATAATAAGAAGGTAAAAGGAGAAGAATGAAAATGGCCAAAAAATGGGTTTATTTGTTCACAGAAGGCGACGCTACAATGCGTAACCTGTTAGGTGGAAAAGGCGCAAATCTTGCAGAAATGACTAATATCGGACTTCCTGTTCCTCAGGGATTCACGATTACAACAGAGGCTTGTACTCAGTATTATGAGGACGGTCGCGAGATCAATGATGAGATCCAGGCTCAGATCAATGAGTACATCGTAAAGATGGAAGAGATCACCGGTAAGAAGTTCGGTGACAGCAAGAATCCGCTTCTTGTATCAGTTCGTTCGGGTGCACGTGCTTCAATGCCCGGTATGATGGATACAATCTTAAACCTTGGTTTGAATGAGACCGTTGTAGAAACAATAGCAGAACAGTCAGGCAATCCCAGATGGGCATGGGACTGCTACAGAAGATTTATCCAGATGTATTCCGATGTTGTTATGGAAGTCGGAAAGAAGTATTTTGAAGAACTAATCGATCAGATGAAGGATAAGAGAGGCGTAAAGCAGGATGTAGAGCTTACAGCTGATGATCTTAAAGAACTCGCTGATCAGTTTAAGGCAGAATATAAAGCAAAAATAGGCAAGGATTTCCCTGATGATCCCAAGGAACAGCTCATGGGAGCCATCAAGGCGGTATTCCGTTCATGGGACAATCCCCGTGCCAATGTATATCGTCGTGATAACGACATCCCTTATTCATGGGGAACAGCTGTAAACGTACAGTCAATGGCTTTCGGAAACATGGGTGATGACTGCGGTACAGGTGTTGCGTTCACAAGAGATCCCGCTACGGGTGCAAAGGGACTTTTCGGTGAGTTCCTTACAAACGCACAGGGCGAGGACGTTGTTGCGGGTGTACGTACTCCCATGAAGATCGCAGAAATGGCTGACAAGTTCCCTGAGGCATTTGCTCAGTTCAAGGATGTATGCGGTATCCTTGAGAATCATTACAGAGATATGCAGGATATGGAGTTCACTGTTGAGCACGGTAAACTCTATATGCTTCAGACAAGAAACGGTAAGAGAACAGCACAGGCTGCTCTTAAGATAGCATGTGACCTTGTTGATGAGGGTATGCGTACCGAAGAAGAAGCAGTGGCTATGATCGATCCCAGAAACCTCGATACACTTCTTCATCCTCAGTTTGATGCAGCTGCTCTTAAGGCTGCAACACCCCTTGGAAAGGGTCTTGGCGCATCACCTGGTGCAGCTTGCGGTAAGGTCGTATTCTCGGCAGAGGATGCTGAAGTATGGCATGCAAGAGGAGAAAAGGTCGTACTTGTACGTCTTGAGACATCTCCCGAAGACATCACTGGCATGAAGGTTTCACAGGGTATCCTTACGGTACGTGGCGGTATGACAAGCCATGCAGCTGTTGTTGCCCGTGGTATGGGTACTTGCTGTGTATCAGGATGCGGTGACATCGCAATGGATGAAGCCAACAAGACATTCACACTTGCCGGAACAACATTTAATGAAGGCAGTGAGATAAGTATAGACGGAACAACCGGTAACATCTACGCAGGTATTATTCCTACAGTTGATGCTACGATAGCAGGTGAGTTCGGACGTGTTATGGCGTGGGCCGACAAGTACAGAACATTAAAGGTTAGAACAAATGCAGATACACCTGCAGATGCAAAGAAGGCAAGAGAGCTCGGCGCAGAAGGCATAGGCCTTTGCCGTACAGAGCATATGTTCTTTGAGGAAGACAGAATAGCTGCATTCCGTGAGATGATCTGTGCGGACAATGCAGAAGAGAGAGAAGTTGCTCTTAATAAGATCCTTCCTTACCAGCAGGGAGACTTCGAAGGATTGTTTGAAGCTCTTGAAGGTAACCCGGTTACCATCAGATTTTTGGATCCTCCGCTTCATGAGTTCGTTCCCACAGAGGAAGAAGATATAAAGAAACTCGCAGATGCTCAGGGCAAGAGCGTTGAAGATATCAAGACTCTCATAGCATCACTTCATGAGTTCAACCCTATGATGGGTCACAGAGGCTCAAGACTTGACGTAACATATCCTGAGATCGCAGTTATGCAGACAAAGGCAGTTATCAGAGCTGCTATAAATGTTCAGAAGAGACATCCTGAATGGACCGTTAAGCCTGAGATCATGATCCCGCTCATCTGTGAAAAGAAAGAGCTCGTTATGATCAAGAAGTATGTTGTTGATACAGCTAATGCCGAGATAGCAGCAAGCGATACAAAGATCGAGTACGAAGTAGGTACTATGATAGAGATCCCCAGAGCAGCACTCCTTGCTGACGAGATCGCTGAAGATGCAGATTTCTTCTGCTTCGGAACAAACGATCTTACACAGATGACATTCGGTTTCTCAAGAGATGATGCAGGCAAGTTCCTTCAGGCATATTATGAAGCTAAGATATTTGAGAACGATCCTTTCGCAAAACTTGACAGAAACGGTGTCGGCAAGCTCATGAAGATGGCTATCGATCTTGGAAAGCCTGTTAATCCCAAGCTTCATGTGGGTATCTGTGGTGAGCACGGCGGAGATCCCGCATCTGTAGAGTTCTGTCACCAGATCGGTCTTGATTATGTATCATGTTCACCTTTCCGTGTTCCGATCGCTAGACTTGCAGCAGCTCAGGCAGCTATAGCAAGCAAGGCTGAGAAGGAAACAAAGAATACAACAAAGAAGACCTTTGTTGATGATGAAACAAAGGAAAAGCTCAAAGAGGCTGCTGAGAAGGCACAGTCACTTGCGATCGAACTTGCTGAGACTTCAACTGAGATTGCAAAGGCAGGACTTGCAGGACTTAAGGCAGGACTTGAAGAAGCTAAAAAAGCATACAATGAGAGCAAGAAGAACTAAACTGTTTTCTGAATGAGTTTGGTCTATGTCTCCCCGGATGATGTTTTCCGGGGAGATTTTGAATATTAAATCAATACAATTGTTTGGGGTGAAAAAAGTGAAAAAACTGGAAGATTATGTAGTAACAATACCCGATTTTCCCGAACCGGGGATCATGTTCAGGGATGTGACGAGCGTATGTCAGGATCCGGAAGGATTCAAACTTGCGATAGATGAGATGCAGGATCTTATAAAGGATCTTGATTTTGATATAATAGCAGGAGCGGAATCAAGAGGATTCATTTTCGGCGCTCCCATAGCTTATAACCTGAATAAATCTTTAGTACTTATAAGAAAGAAGGGAAAACTTCCCAGAGAGACTGTTTCGGAATCATACAGTCTTGAATACGGCACAGCTACCATAGAGATGCATAAGGATGCGGTAAAAACCGGACAGAAAGTTCTGCTCGTAGACGACCTTATGGCTACGGGAGGAACCGTTGAAGCTATGATCAAGCTTGTTGAACAGCTTGGCGGTGAAGTTGTCGGCATATTGTGCCTTATGGAACTTGCTGGTCTTAAGGGAAGAGAAAGACTTAAGGGTTACAGAATAGACAGTGCTCTTATATATGAGGGTAAATAATAACTGATACTCGACGGATGGTAACAGGAATGGATGATCAATTAAAATCTGTTACAACTGAACATAACAGCGTAGTGATCGATGATGGTCGTATAGAAGCACTCGATGAGTTTCTGGCTCCCGAGCAGTTATATAACGACCTTATCAGTCGTGTGCGCAAATACCATCCTTCCGATGATATAAGTCTTATCGAGAAGGCTTATAATATTGCGCGAGATGCTCACAAGGGACAGACCAGAAAATCGGGAGAACCCTATATCATACATCCGCTTTATGTTGCTATAATTCTTGCCGATCTCGAACTTGATAAGGAAACCATAGTCGGAGGTCTTCTTCATGATGTTGTTGAAGACACCGTTATGACCATAGATGAGATCAAGGAACAGTTTGGCGATGATGTCGCACTTCTTGTCGACGGCGTTACAAAGTTGCAGCTGCAGATGAATGACGCTAATCTTGACTATTCTGCACTGAAACTGGAGATGCAGGCAGAGAACCTTCGTAAGATGTTCCTTGCAATGGCAAAGGATATAAGAGTTATCCTTATAAAGCTTGCCGACAGACTCCACAACATGCGTACCTTAAAGCATATGCCGCCCGAAAAGCAGCAGAGGATAGCACGTGAGACACTTGATATCTACAGCCCTATCGCCATGAGGCTTGGTATTTCAAAGATAAAGGTTGAACTTGATGATCTTTCACTTAAATATCTTCAGCCTGAGGTATACTATGATCTCGCCAATCAGATAGCTGAAAAGAAATCCGAAAGAGAAGCTTATATTCAGCAGATAGTCGATGAAGTCAGTGCTCATATCAAAGACGCTGGAATAGATGCGAAGATAGACGGAAGAGTTAAGCATTTCTTCTCGATATATAAAAAGATGAAGAATCAGGGCAAGACCCTTGATCAGATATATGATCTGTTTGCGGTTCGAATAATCGTCGATACCGTAAAGGACTGCTATGCGTGTCTGGGTGTTATACATGAGATATATAAGCCTATCCCCGGCAGGTTTAAAGATTACATAGCCATGCCTAAGGAGAACATGTATCAGTCACTTCATACAACACTTATCGGCGCAAAGGGACAGCCCTTTGAGATTCAGATAAGAACATATGAGATGCATAAAGCCGCAGAATACGGTATTGCAGCTCACTGGAAATATAAAGAGGCTTCAGACGGAAAACGCCCCGAACAGGGAGAGGAAGAAAAACTCGACTGGTTAAAGAGAATCCTTGAGTGGCAGAAGGATATGTCGGATAACAATGAGTTCATGAATTCTTTAAAATCCGATCTTAACCTGTTTTCCGATAATGTATACTGCTTCACGCCTACTGGCGAAGTAAAGAACCTTCCTGCCGGAAGTACACCCGTTGATTTCGCATACAGCATACACAGTGCTGTCGGAAACCGCATGGTCGGTGCAAGAGTTAACGGAAGACTCGTTACCATTGATTATGAGATCAAAAACGGTGACAGGATTGAGGTAATAACCTCTCAGAATTCAAAAGGTCCCAGCAGAGACTGGTTAAAGATCGCAAAATCGGCTCAGGCCAAGAACAAGATCAATCAGTGGTTCAAGCAGGAGTTAAAAGAGGACAATATCACAAAGGGCAAAGATCTTCTCATGGCCTTTTGTAAAGCAAAGAACATAGATACTGCTATAGTCACAAATCCGGACTATATGCAGGCGATCATGGATAAGTATAATTTCAAGGACTGGGACGGAATACTGGCTGCTGTCGGACATGGCGGACTTAAGGAAGGCCAGATCGTCAACAAGATGCTTGAACTTTATGAGCATGATCATCCAAAGCAGCTGACCGATGAAGAGATAATCGCACAGGTCGGAGAACATGCCATGAAGCACGCACGTACAACAGGCGGAAAGAGCGGAATCGTTGTACGAGGAATAGAGGATGTTGCTGTAAGATTCTCAAAATGCTGTTCACCTGTTCCGGGAGATGAGATAGTCGGATTTGTAACAAGAGGAAGAGGTATCTCTATACACAGAAATGACTGTATTAACATGTTAAATCTCTCCGAATCGGACAGATACAGACTTATCGATGCTGAATGGCAAAACGATAGTGAAAAATTGAACGAGAAGTATCTTGCGGATATAAGGATATTTGCGGATGACAGACCGGGACTTTTGGGCGATGTATCAAGAGTGTTCACAGAAAGAGGAATAACGATCATTACTCTCAATTCCCATATGGGTAAGAACAGAGTATCAACAATGACTATGAGCTTTGAGATCTCGGGAAGAGAAGAATTAAAGAACATAGTTGAGAAGCTTAGAAATATAGACGGCGTTATAGATATAGAAAGAACTACCGGTTAACGGAGGGTGTATGTCGGATCTTAAGATAGGAAAAATGGTACTCAGTGTATGTGCCACCAATTGTTATTTTGTATATCATGAGGGACAGAGTAAAGTGATCCTGTTCGATCCCGCCGACAGGGGAGATTACATATATACGGCTTTAAAGGAAAAGGGCTTTGAGGTCGATACGATCCTTCTTACTCATGGGCATTTCGATCATATCTGGGGATGTTCCAAGCTAAGACAGCTTTCGGGAGCAAAGGTATATGCCCTTGATGCGGAAGAGGATGTTTTAATGAGTTCTGATCTTAATGCATCTGAGCTGGCAGGAAGAGCCTGTACAGTAAAGGCAAATGACTTTCTTAAGGACGGTCAGGAACTTGATATATTGGGTTTCAGGATCAAGGTGCTCGCAACGCCGGGACATACAAAAGGAAGCTGCTGCTTTTACTTTGAGGATGACGGTATCCTGATAAGCGGCGATACGCTGTTTGAAGAATCCATAGGAAGAACGGATCTTCCTACAGGAAGCATTTCCGAACTCAAAAGATCGCTTGCAGAAAAACTTGCCCCGCTTCCGGATGAAACGAAGGTATTTCCCGGACATGGCGCAAGTACAACAATAGGACATGAGAGAGATTATAATCCTTTCTGGAATTGATCTATATACCCCCGGACATCTTGTATGTACCGGGGGAATTTAAAGTATCTGGTGTGATTGATGATAAATGTTAAGTGTTCTGAGGACAATTTCATATACGATGTTCATTCGCTCATAAAAGCTTTTTATCCGGACGAAGATGTAAAAGTATCTTCGGTTGATATGGAAAGAGGCGAGGGGATTAACATATTAATAGAATATCATCCCGATCATTGTGATATTGAGATTTGTGAAAACGATAGAACGATAATATCTAAAAACTCAGATGTTTCTGATATCGCTGATCGTCCTCTGTATAAGAACAATCTTAAGAAAGCATTGTATGAGAGCTTAAGCAAATATACGGGAAAGAAGCTTCCCTGGGGAACCCTTACCGGTATTAGACCGACAAAGATCGCTGTCACACAGATAGAAAAGGGAATATCAGATGATGAGGTCAGAAGATATTATAAGGATGTTTATCTTACTTCGTATCAGAAAGCGGATCTGTCGATAGAGATAGCTCACAGGGAAATAGATATACTTTCTTCAATCCATTATGATGAAGGATACAGTCTCTATATAGGTATACCCTTTTGCCCCACCACATGCCTGTACTGTTCGTTTACTTCTTTTCCCAGAAGCATTTACGAAAAGAAGATAAATGAATATATACAGTGCCTCAAAAAAGAGATAGATCATGTGGCAGATAACTTTAAGGACAAGGTGCTTGACAGTGTATATATCGGAGGAGGTACGCCGACAACTCTTACAGCTGATGAACTCAGGTATCTTATATCTTATCTTAAAAACAGGATAGATATGAGTGGGGTTAAGGAGTTTACCGTTGAAGCCGGAAGAGCCGACAGCATAACGGAAGAAAAACTGATCGCTCTTAAAGAACTGGGAGTTACTAGGATTTCCGTTAATCCTCAGACCTTCAAACAGGAGACTCTTGAACTTATAGGAAGAAGGCATACCGTCTATCAGGTTATTGAAGCATATGAACTTGCCAGAAAACTGGGCTTTGATAACATAAACATGGATCTGATAGTAGGTCTTCCCGGAGAGAAGTACGAGGATGTATATGCTACCATGCAGAAAGTCAAAGAGCTTAAGCCTGACAGTGTGACCGTACATTCTCTTGCAATAAAGAGAGCGTCAAGACTTAACATGTGGATCGAGGAGCATGGTATAGAATGCATAACCAACAGTGATGACATCATGGATATGACTTATAACATCTGTAATGAGATGGGACTGGGGGCATATTATCTTTACAGACAGAAAAACATGAGCGGTAATTTTGAGAATGTCGGATATGCAAGAAAGGGCAAGGAGGGCATCTATAATATCCTCATAATGGAGGAGAAGCAATCCATAGTCGCATTGGGAGCCGGTACTGTAACAAAGAGGGTTTTCCATGAGGGTGATAACTATCGGATGGAAAGATGTGACAACGTAAAAGATGTGAATCTTTATATAGAAAAGATCGATGAGATGATCGATCGTAAAAGAAGGTTGTGGTTGACATAATTTGGCCGCAACCTTTAATTTGGGTTTACATAACAACAAAAATGTGCATTTCGTGCACGAATTTGCGCATTTCGTGCACAAATTTACACAAATTCAAAACGTAATGATAATATACAATATGTTGTGTTACGGTTAAGTTTTTTAACTAAAAAAATAAACAGGATCTAAAACATATACAGGATAAATGAAATTGATCATGAAGGACATAAAGATTATGAGTAACAGTATCTTAACAAAAGGCAGACGCATCTTGATCACAGGTTTGATAACCTGTCTGTTGACCGGCTGTTCATTTGGAAACGTTACATCCGAACATGAAGTGGATCTTGATACGATCCAGAGGATAAGCTACGACGCTTCGGAGGAATATGAGAAAGCTTTGTCTGTTTATCAGAAAGGATGTGACCCTGCGGGAATAATAAGAGATGATGAGATAACAGAGGATAAACAGATAGCTCTTATTATCCAGGGAACATCTGACCGTGTACTTACAGAAAGAGTTTTGGAAGAACTTGAAGAACATCATGTGAAAGTAACTTTTGCTCTTACTGCAATGGATTCTGCAGAAGATGACGAGACTTTAAAACTCATTTCGAAAAAAGGGCACAAGATAATAAATAACGGTCTGACTGAGAATGAAGACATTGAAACTTTGTCTGATGAGGAGATGATAAGTGAATTTTCTTATTCGGCCAAAGTCTTTACTACGTTACTTGATTTCCCCATAGACAAGATGATGCTAAACGGTATCTTCTATACGGATGATATATGTGAGGCTGCAAATGCGTGCGGATTTAAAAAGGTAGTAGCTCCCCTTCAGGGAAACTATCTTAACAAGGGAAGCTTTAAGGATAAGGAAAAAGCTGAGGAATATATAGCAAGAAAGAGCGGAGCGACTATTCTTGTATATAAACTTGAAGGCTATATAGGCCCTCTTGAATATGAACCCAAACAGGAATACCAGAAACCCGCAATTGATAAGCAGGCAACAATAGCCGATGGCGAGACAAAAGAACTCAAAGAGGATAACGATACTGTAACTGTTCTGGGATGGCTATTGGATGCCATTGAATCACAGGATTATGATCTGGTTTCATTGGACAGTCTTCCTACAAAGACTAATGAGCAGTATGTAAGCGAACTCATTGAAAAGAACATGGGCGTAAAGGCTGAGTACTATGAAAGTGCCGAGACAATGGAAAACGTTATCGGTCTGACTTTCACAGGAGTGCCGTCTGATGAGGATACTGCAAAACAGATAGTTGAAGTACTGAAAGACAGTGGCAGTAATGCAACCTTCTTTGTGACTCAAAACGAGGTTGAGGACAATATAGAGATATTTAAGATCCTTGCAGAAGGCGGATTCGGATTCGCGACAAGGGGCGCTGACGGCTCTGATCTTTCCGGAAAAGATGTTTATACGATATACGAAGATATCATGGCAGGTGCAAGAAGCATAAAGAAGAACCTGTCTGTTAAGTGCAGATATTATTGTCCTGCGGGAAGAGTGGATGAAAATATTCTGATAGCAGCCGGAACGGCAGGAATGGATGTTATAGTTCCGTCAGAATCTGCGGGAAGCAGCAAGGGAGATATCAAATTAATCAGAATTGATTCTGAAGACTTTGATATAACAAAACTTGATTCTTTTGTTGCTAGTTCTTCAAAAGCAGGAAATGATGTGGTCGATGTCACATCGCTTATAAAAGCAGCAAAGAGTGTTCCGAAGATAGATGAAGTTAAGCTTGCTTCATTGAGAGAAGAAAACGACGGTAAGATGGCCGGTGAGAGAAAGATGGTATATACCAGCGAGAAGGCCATGGTCATGTCCTTCTACGGTATCGAAAATCAGGTTGTCTTAAAAGATGTTTTAAGCATCCTTGAAGGCAGAAATTACAAAGGTACATTCTTCGTCACAATGAAGGATATGCTCAATTATCCGGACAGCATAAGCCTTATTTTGGCTTCAGGAAGTGAAATAGGAATCGCATATACGGAAACAGCAGAATATCCCGCCGAATTTAATTCCGTGGCTTCTTATATCATGGGTGCACAACAGTATCTTAAATGGAAATATGACGTTGACACTTCGATCGTATGTCAGCCTTACGGTGAGATAGGTGAAGAGACCAAGGAAGCCGTTTCCGCTACGGGCTGCCAGCTTGTTGGTCATGAGTACAGCATGGTCAATTCAAAATATGCGGATGCAAAACAGGTAAGGGATTTCTATTACAATAACAGTTCAAAGATAGATCCTCACAGAGGAAGCATTGTATTCTTCCACATGAACTGTTTCAGTGCGGATAAGAATCTTCCGGAAGATACGGAAAATACACTCCTCGGAGATCTGGTAAAGACATTTATATCAAATAAGATAGATGCGCTTGTCTATACGGACGTTTATGGCGCAAGACAGCCTTCCACTGCATATACGGTAAAGTCATACAGTGCTGTAAACTCTTCGGGATATACATATGCACCGGGAAGAAGAGGAAACAATTCAATATCTATAGATAAAAATGTACTCGGAAATATGGCTGATGCACAGACTCAGACAGATTACATGGCATCAAGATACATAGGAAATCCCGATGTAAGCGAGATACCCGGTTTCTCAGCAGGTGAAATGAGCAAATTCGATCAGAGAGGAAAGATATCGTCTGATAATGTCATCTTCCTTACGTTTGATGACTGGGGGTATGAAAAGAACATAAATGAGCTGCTTTATGTTCTTGATAAGTACGGGGTAAAGGGTAATTTCTTTGTAAGGACCAACAATGTATCGAATAACCCCAACCTTTTACGAGCTATCGCTGCAGACGGTCATATGGTAGGCTCGCATTCGAACTCGCATATAGCGATGTGGCATTCGTCGGTCGATGAGAAGGGCGAGTATTCATTTGCATCAATGACCGATGAAGAAGCGGTTGCTTTCAGAAAAGACATAGTAACAAGTTATACAGTTCTTAACAGATATATCGGTGATGTTTCCGTTGGCGGAAGACCGGCACTGACTACAATCTATCGTCCGCCGACACTTGCTGTCAGCAGGGTAGGTATGTATCAGCTCTACGACGTCGGATTCTCATATATAGTCAGCGGAGATATAAGTACATCGGACTATGCGGCCGGTTCCGTAGATGAGCTTGTAAATCTTTTAAGAAACGGAAAACAGGAATGGTACGGCTTAGAGAAGGTTACGGGAGGAAGCTGTCTTGTCATGCATATGTCGCCCGAAGCTCAGTACACAGCGGAAGCTTTGGACATCATGATACCGGAGTGGCAGGCACAGGGTTACACGATTGCAAGGTTGGATGATTATCTCAGATAGACGTAAGGATTAAAAAATGGAATTTTTGGATAAGCGTAAGAGAAAACGCGGACAGACAACGAAGGACGTTATCCTTCATGAAAAGAAAGACAGAAGATTGTTATCATATGTCCCGGATAATACTGCCGAAAGAGGCTCTACCGACAGGAGAGGTCATGAGGATGAACTCGTATCAAACTTTGAAGAGTTCATGAATGAGAGAAAGTCCGGTATTAGATATGAGACGGGATTTGATGTCATATTGTACGGAAGAGGTTCATCAAGAAGCATACTCGGTAAGTATACGGGTAAGGTCCTGGATATCTCAAATACTGGTATGCTCGTTGAGATAGACAAGAGCATGGTGGAACCTCTGCAACAGTCCAAGAACGTATGGGCAAAATTCACCGTAGTACCAGGAAGCATGCCTGAAGGCTACGAAATGAAGGTGCACCAGCGAGTAGAGATCATAAGGACATTTACAAGGGCCGATGACACCTGCGTATGCGGAATCAAATTCGGAAAAGATCTCTCCAAGTATGCTGCCGTAAACAAGGACTTCTATATGGTAACGGCATCATCTCTGATGCTTTTGTTCATATGTGCATCGATCCTCTTTATGAGAGCGGAGAGCATCATATACTTTAAGTTTAACAAGTGGCTGTATCTGTACAGTATAATCACGGCTCTTTTCCTCCTTAGCAGGTATTTCTTCGGTGCTCTGTACAGACCCAAGAAAGTCGATCCGTCGTTTACTCCGGGTGTTTCCATACTGATACCGTGTTTCAATGAGGAGGAATGGATACAACGTACCATACTTAGCTGTATCAACCAGGAATATCCGATCGACAAGCTGGAAGTAATTGTTATAGATGATAAGTCGACCGATAACTCGGTTGCCAAGATAAAGGAGATAGTTGAGAAGCTAAAAGCCGAGTCTCCCGAAAGATATCAGATCGAGGACAGACTGTCATATTATGTCCAAAAGAAAAATGCCGGTAAGAGAGAAGCTCTTGTCGAAGGTGCTCTCAGAGCAAAGCATGACCTTGTGGTTTTCGTTGACTCGGATTCATTCCTTGATCCGTTTGCAATAAGAAACCTGGTTCAGCCCTTTAAGGATCCCAAGATGGGAGGTGTATCGGGGAGGACCGACGTTGCTAACACATATACAAATGCACTTACAAAGATGCAGGCGGTTCGTTATTATATAGCCTTTCGTATCATGAAGGCCGCAGAGGGCTTCTTTGATTGTGTTACCTGTCTTTCCGGACCTTTGTCATGCTACAGAAAGAGTATCATCCTTGAGAACAAGGATGCATGGCTGAATCAGAGATTCCTTGGTCAGAAGGCTACTTTTGGTGATGACCGTTCGATGACAAACTTCGTATTAAGACATCACAGGGCAACATATCAGGATACGGCTGTATGTTCAACTATCGTTCCCAACCGACATAAGATGTTCCTTAAACAGCAGATGAGATGGAAGAGATCATGGCTTCGTGAATCGCTCATTGCAGGAAGATTCATCTGGAAGAAGGAGCCTTTTGCAGCTGTTTCTTTCTACATGGGACTGGTTGTTCCGATCGCGGCACCGATAGTAGTACTTTACAACCTTGTATATGTACCGTTCACTCATCATATATTCCCCAAGTCATTTCTGCTTGGTCTGTTGCTGATGTCATTGCTTATGAGTATGGCTCAGCTGTTACTGAGAAAGAGTTCGACATGGTTCTACGGCCTGCTCTTTTGTATATACTATGAACTCGTTTTGCTGTGGCAGATGCCCATAGCGTGGTTCACATTCTGGAAATCCACATGGGGAACCAGAATGACGCCCAACGATATCAAGGCGGCCGAAAAGAAGATACGAAGAAGGATGGCAAAATACGTCACCCGCGAATATATAACTGTTCAGGAATTTGCTGATGCCATCGGAATCGGTGAAACCTTCATCAGAGAACAGATGGAAGGCAGACTTGCCGGATATGTTGTTATTGACGGCGATACAAAGATGATAAGACCGGAAGCCATAGAAGCTTTGTTTAAAGCTGAGAGCTTCGATGTGGAGTATAAGGCTCCCACAGTAATTAATGAGCCTGTAAATGCAGGCACTGCACAGGATACGGCTGCAATTGAAATCAAATCGGCAGAAGCAAATGCGGCCGTAACTGAAGCAGAAAATGAACCTGTTAAAGTTTATGAACAGGCTTCTGCAGCAAAGAGCGTATCAGAGGTAACTTATGCTGCATATGATGCTTCAAGAGATGAACTAGTTCGAAGGATAAGTGATCTTGAAAGAAAGTATGAGAGCATTATTCTGAGCAATATTGAAGAGAGAAAGCAGCTGTTAAACATCATAACCGAAAAGGATAATCAGATAACAGAGCTTACCAAGTGCTTGCAGGAAGCTATAAGAAAGGCAGGTGCGTAAGTATGTACAGATTTGAAACACCAAAGGATGTGAGCAGATTTATCAGATCCGTCATCGAATTGCTTATATTGCTTGCTTTAATCTTTGTTGTGCTGAAGGCATTACTCGTATTCTCGGTCTACGAACCATACAACAAGGAGGATAAGACTATTGTTTCAGGTAATGATATGGGCTTTCTTGCTCTGTCATATATAGGAGTCGATCGTGAGGGAACAGAGACTCTGATCTCCACACAAAGGCTTGATGAGCAGCTTGGCGCTTTGCATGATCTTGGTTATGTGACGATTAGCCAGCAGGATGTAATAAACTACTATAACGAAGGAAAACCTTTGCCTGAGAAGGCACTGTTTCTGATGTTTGAAGACGGTAGAAACGATACTGCGATATATGCCCAGTCAATAATGGAAAAATACAATGATAAGGCGACCATGTTTACCTATGCGGAGAAGTTCAGGAGCAAGGATTCTCACTTTTTGATGCCTAATGATCTTAAGGGGCTTGAGGAGAATGGTTTCTGGGAGATAGGAAGCAACGGTTACAGACTAAGCTATATCAATGTTTTTGACAGATATGACAGATTCATCGGAGAACTTAAGAGTACAGAGTACGCAGGTATGATGCAGTATTTCGGAAGAGACTATACTCATTATCTTATGGATTATATAAGAGATGAAAAGGATCTTCCGGTAGAGTCATATGCAATGATGAAAGAGAGAATACTCGGTGAATATTCACTTATGAGATCTGAATATACACAGGGTATCGGTAAGGTTCCGCAGGCTTATACCCTGTTGCATTCGAATACGGGAGCTTTTGGTGAGAACGATAAGGTAAGTGCCGTTAATGAAGAAGGCATAAGAGAGACCTTTGCAATGAACTTTAACAGAGAAGGTTTCTCAATGAATGATCGTGAGAGCAGTATTTATGATCTTACCAGAATGCAGCCTCAGTCCAACTGGTATACGAACCACCTTCTCATGAGGATCAAGTATGACCTCCCTGAGGACAGAAGAGATGAGATAGTATTTGTCGAAGGCGATTCAAGTCAGAACAAGTACTGGGCGATAAAGAAAGGTGCTGTAGAATATAAAGAGGAAAAACTTGTATTAACTTCCGAACCGGAAGACTGCGGCCTGATCAAGATATGTGACGGAGAAGCTCACAAAAATATAAACTTTTCTGCTATACTTGGAGGTAACAAACTGGGTTATCAGTCTGTTATACTCAGAGCGGATGACGAAGGAAACGGCGGTATAGAGGTAGTCCTTTTCAACAACCATATGTATCTTAAACAGGACGGCGAGATTATTGCAGATATGGATCTTTATGATTTTGATGAGATCCCGAAGATATCGGTTGAAGAGGATAAGAGAGACACACTTGCCGGAGAATACGGAGCACTCGCCAAGAATGCAGTAAGTGACAAACAGTCCACCGAATATAAGAAACTCAAAAAAGAAGTTGAGAACACGCAGGTTAAATCTGTCGAAGAGGGTGCTGAAGAATACAGACCCGAACTTCAGCTTCATGATCTGGCTCAAAGAAAGATCGAGATAGTGTTAAACGGTGATGAGATTTCGGTAGGAGTGGATGGTAAAGCCTTATGGACAGACATCCAGCTTGCTCCTTCAAATGCAGGTTCCATCTTCTTAAAGAGTGCATGGGCAGAATACGAATACAGCCAGAGAAACATTGCTGATGATGTTTATGACGGCGTATTCGAGAAGATGAATATCGTGGATACCGATAAGGAAAAGAAGATATACAGCAATCTGCTCGAGGGAACAAACAAGGCAAAGCAGACGGTCATAGATGTCTGGAACGGAATAATCAACTGGTTTATCAAGAATATATAATGCAGATAACGATATTAGCGGTAGGAAAAGTAAAAGAAAAGTTTTACAGAGAAGCCATCGAGGAGTTTGAAAAGAGACTTTCGAGGTATTGCAGATTAAAGATAGTTGAAGTCGATGATGAGAAGACTCCTGACAATGCGAGTGATAAAGCATGTTCCCAAATAATGCAGAAAGAAGGGGACAGATTAAAGGCTCATATTTCAGAGGATGCTTACGTGATTGCTCTTGCTATTGAGGGTAAGAAATATGATTCTGTATCATTTTCTCAAAAACTTAACTTGCTAGGAGTCAGAGGAAAGAGTAATATAGTCTTTGTGATAGGCGGTTCACTCGGAATATGTGATGAGCTGAAAAAAAGAGCGGATGAACTCATAAGCTTTTCGGATATGACATTTCCTCACCAGCTGATGCGTGTAATACTTCTTGAACAGGTATACAGAGCTTACAGGATAATCAACAACGAGCCTTATCACAAATAATGATATAAGATATGGCACGGGAGTGATCACATGGAGATTCTGGTACTTATAATAGCGCTGGCGGTTGCGGGATGCTCGGTATACTGGTATATAAAGCTTATGACCAAGGAAGACAAAAAGACGAAAGATGTATGGATAGCTTTACTCTGTTTCTGGGGAGCGCTTCTGTCTATTGTCGTTATATATGTGATCGTTGCGAACAGGATCGGACCTGTACAATAAATAAATATCAAAAATAAGCGGATGTATTGTTAAATACGTCCGCTTTTATGTTATAATAGATATGTTATTGTGTATATAATTCGATTTTATATATCTAAGAAAATGAAGGAGGACATTTTTTTATGGCTATGAGGTTGGTTACGCGGTCTGATTTCGACGGACTTGCATGTGGAGCATTATTGCTTGAGGCAGGAGTTATCGATCACTGGAAATTCGCACATCCGAAGGATCTCCAGGACGGACTTATTGAGATCGATGAAAATGACTGCCTTGCAAATGTACCCTATGTAGAAGGCTGCGGACTTTGGTTTGATCATCATTCCAGCGAACATGAGAGACTTGCTTTGGAAGGCAAGTATAAAGGAGAGAGCAGGATCACACCTTCATGCGCTAGGATTATATATGAATATTACGGCGGAGCTGAGAGATTCCCCAATTATCATGATATGATGGTCGCTGTAGATAAGGTTGATTCGGGCAATCTTACTATAGATGAGATAATGAATCCTCAGGGATGGATACTTGTCGGTTTCCTTATGGATCCCAGAACTGGTCTCGGAAGATGGAGACAGTTCACTGTCAGCAACTATCAGCTGATGGAAAAGCTGATGGTAGCCTGCAAGGACAAGACAACGGAAGAGATCCTCGAGATGCCCGATGTTAAGGAGCGTATCGAAGTATACAACGAGCAGACAGAGAAGTTCAAAGAGATGGTAAAGGCTCATACAAGAGTCGAAGGTAAAGTTATCATCAGCGATCTTCGCGGTGTTGATCCTATATATACAGGAAACCGTTTTATGATCTACAGCATGTATCCTGAACAGAACATCTCAGCATGGATCGTTTCGGGTAAAGGCGGTCAGGGATGCTCTGCAGCGGTAGGATACAGTATATTAAACAAGACATGTACTGTTGATGTCGGAAGCCTTATGCTTAAGTATGGCGGCGGCGGACACAAGAAGGTCGGCACATGTCAGTTCTCGGATGAGAATATGGGAAACCTTGAAAATATGCTCAAAGAACTTTGCGGCATGGCTAATTCATAAAGTGCGGAGGGGTTACGCATGGAAGAAAGAATTTTCAACAATGAGCACGTAATAGCTTGGTTACAGTATTTCTCGAGTCAGACCGATATCGATCTTGAACATGTTAAGATCCTTGATATAACCAGGAAGAACAAGAACATCATTCCTGCATGCGAGGCGCACAGATGTGTTTTGGTCTTCACTGAGGCAGGCCATCCGGATATATTCTATCGCATGTATAATGCGGGACTCGGTGATTGTACCGTTATATACAACGAGGGTTCGGAGCCTACAGGTCCGATAAAACAGGATATAGTTGCAAACATGATTGACAGAGGCATAAATGCTTCTGCGGGCATGATAATACTAAATCCCAATGCAAGAGCTGCTGTTAAGTTCGGAATGGATAACAGTGCACTTGTTAAGGGATCCGTAAAGTATGTGGGTTCTGAGATCCGTTCAGTCCTTCTTTCAAAGATGCAGATCGAGGAAGGAAAGAACATATGCGTTATCTCCGGTGAATCAATAGTTGTTGAATCGGCTATCCTTAACGGAGAGGGCGAGATAATCGCTGTAGAATATAACGGCAATGACAGACATGCTCTTGAAGAAAACGCTGATCAGTTTGGACTTAACAACATTCATATAATAGATCATATAGATGATGAGACTATGAAAGATCTTCCGATACCCGATGTAACGATGTTGGTTGCATCTGCATCAATGGAAAAAGAGATCGAATGTCTGTTAAAGATCAATCCTAACATGGAATTTGTCATTTACACGCTTGATTTTGTTCTTGCGGCTTCCATGATAGATTATTGCAAAAAGTTCTGTATCTCGGATCCGGAGATAATTCAGGTTTCTGTATCAAAGGTTACAAGCAGACATACTTATGAACAGCAGCCTGCACCGTGGATCATCACATGCAAGGCTGGAGCCTGATAGAAATATGTTTTTAAGCGGCAGAGTATCAAACTTTGCCGCTGTTTTTATGCTCTTTGCAGCGTTGGGAGTGGCTGTTTTTGATCATGTACATAGATACTTTTCCATTGAACAAAAAGCCAAAAAATAGTAAAATAAATAAGACTATGGTCATAAAATATCAAGCGACAGGAGAATTGCAATGGCTTTATCAAAAAAGCCCGTTACGGGCATGAAAGATATACTTCCCAGAGAGATGGAGATACGTGATTATGTGATACGTATCATAAAAGATACCTATAAAAAATTCGGATTTACAGGTATAGAGACTCCATGTATGGAAAATATCGAGAATCTTACCAACAAACAGGGCGGCGAGAATGAAAAACTCATCTTTAAGGTTTTAAAGAGAGGTGAAAAGCTTGACCTGTCTTCAGCTCAAACGGAAGCCGATCTCAGCGATCTTGGCATGCGCTATGATCTTACGGTTCCTCTTGTAAGATTCTATTCAAATAACAATGCTAACCTTGCAAGTCCTTTCAAGGCATTACAGATCGGTCCCGTATGGAGGGCTGACAGACCTCAGAGAGGCAGATACAGACAGTTTTATCAGTGTGATATAGATATTCTCGGTGAACCCAGCAATTTGGCAGAGATCGAGCTTATAACAGCAACAACGACCTGCCTTGGGAAACTGGGATTTAAGAATTTCGAGATAAGGATCAATGACAGAAGGATCCTTAAAGCAATGGCCGGATATGCGGGTTTTGCGGAAGAAAGCTTTGATGAAGTTTTCATCATCCTCGATAAGATGGATAAGATCGGTCTTAACGGAGTAAAAGAGGATCTTATCGCTCACGGTTATGATAAAGACGGTGTAGAGAAATATCTCGATCTCTTTAAGGGACTTGAAGAACATAAGAAAGACGGCCTTGAGTATATAGCAGATGCTATCGGAGAGAGTCTTGATAACGAAGTGAAAGAATGGCTTTCTCAGATCATTACAAGTGTAGAAGCAGCCAAGGCTGCTCAGTTCGACATGGTATTCGATCCTACGCTTGTAAGAGGTATGAGTTACTATACCGGAACCATATTTGAGATTGCAATACCCGAGTTTGGCGGAAGCTGCGGAGGCGGCGGACGTTATGACAAGATGGTTGGAAAGTTCACTGGTCAGGATACACCTGCATGCGGCTTCTCCATAGGTTTTGAGCGTATCGTTCTTCTTTTGCTTGAGCAGGATTTCAAGATACCGGATGAAGGAAAAAGGATAGCTTTCCTTATCGAGAAGAACATGCCCTCAGATCGCATGAGCCAGATAATGAAAGAGGCAGCCGATATGCGTGCGGAAGGCAACTGTGTTCTCGTATCAAGAATGAACAAAAACAAGAAATTTCAGAAAGAGCAGCTGGAGTCACAGGGCTATACAGAGTTTAAAGACTTTTATGTAGATTCACTTAAAAACTGACTATCATGGATTGTAAAGAATTCGAAAGCAGGATACCGGATTTCCTGGATGATAAACTTAACAAGAAGCAGGCTAATGACTTCTTTGCGCACATGCACACTTGCAAAGACTGTATGGAGGAACTGCGCATACAGTATCTGATAAAGGAAGTACCTTTGCGTATTGAAGACGGAGAGAGCTTTGATCTTAATAAGGAACTTGATATTAAGATAGAAAAGACCAAAAAGACTATAAAGAAAAGAAGCGCTGCAAATACCGTTATATACATCATGGAGGCGATAGCCATAGTTGCGGTCATTTTTATACTGTTTTTAGTCTTTACGAGAGGAAGATAAATTGAGCAAACTTGTTTTGATAGACGGTCACAGCATACTTAACAGAGCATTCTACGGTGTGCCGCCTCTTACAAATCCCAAAGGGATGCATATAAATGCCATATACGGTTTTTTAAACATAATGTTTAAGATCCTTGATGAAGAAAAGCCTGATTATCTTTGTGTTGCTTTTGACAGAAAAGAGAAGACTTTCAGGCATGAGATATATGAGGCATACAAGGGTACCAGAAAACCGATGCCCGAGGAATTGCACGAACAGGTTCCTGTCATGAAGGAAGTGCTGAGTGCAATGAACATAACGATCTGTGAAAAACCTGGACTTGAAGCAGATGATATCCTTGGAACACTTGCAAAACAGGCTGAAGCTGACGGCGTTGATGTAAGTCTTATTTCGGGTGACAGGGATCTTTTGCAGATAGCAACGGACAGGATAAAGATCAGAATACCCAAAACAAAAGGAAATAAGACAGAAGTTGAGGATTATTATGCAGCTGATGTTGTTGCGAAATACCAGGTAGATCCCATTACTTTCATCGATATGAAAGCACTTATGGGTGATGCATCGGATAACATTCCCGGTGTTCCCAAGATCGGAGAAAAGACTGCAGCTCAGCTCCTGGTTGATTACGGTTCGCTGGATGGTGTATATGAGCATCTCGATCAGATAACAAAGAAATCCATCCATGATTCGCTAGCTGAAAACAGAGATATTGCTGATCTGAGCAAGGTTCTCGCGACGATCAAGACTGATGCTGAGCTTCCCATAAGTTATAAGGATGCTTTGGTTAAAGAGATGTTTAACAAGCAGGCATACGACCTGTTTGTTTATCATGCGTTCAATAAGTTTATGGATAAGTTTGATACATCAAGTTTTGGGCAGAAAGCCGAGGAAATAGATGTATCATATATAGATGATCTCAGTGAGGTTGAAAGCTTATTTAACAGATTGAAGACATTAAAAGATACAGCTTTTTCAATCGAGAAAGAAGACGAAGAGGTGGTAAGCATAGCCTTTTCGTATGATGGCAAAAATGTTGTGATACCCGTAGCGGGGTTTGTGACATGGGATTATCTTTCGGACAAATTAAAGGATCTGTCACTTAATGATGATCTTACATGTTTTGATGTTAAGAGCATTTATCATCTGATCGGTAGCGAGAATACGGGTAAGATATTTGATCTTCTGATTGCAGCATATCTGGTTAATCCGTTAAAGAGCGATTACAGTATTGAGGATATTGCTCAGGAATATATGGAGATACATGTTCCTGATGAAAAAGAAACTTTCGGGAAGATGAAGCTTTCTGAGGCGGCATTCATGGACAGGGATAAATATGCTCTCTATGCCGCAACAAAATCATATGTCCTCTATAAAACGAAGGAAAAGATAAAGAAAGTCCTTGAAGAAAAGGGTATGACAAAGCTTTATGAAGATATAGAGTATCCTCTTGCAGGTGTGCTATTTGATATGGAAAAAGAAGGCATAACCGTAGACAGAAACGAGCTTAAAGCATACGGCGATTCGCTTGTCGGAAGGATAAATGAGCTTGAACGCGCGATATGCGATCAGGCAGGATGTGAGTTTAATATAAATTCTCCCAAGCAGTTAGGAGAAGTACTTTTTGAGAAAATGGGCCTCCCGGGAGGAAAGAAGACAAAATCGGGATACAGCACAGCTGCCGATGTGCTCGAAAAGCTTTCAGAGGATCATCCCATAGTCAAAGATATCCTCGAATACAGAGGACTTACAAAGTTAAAGAGTACATATGCTGACGGTCTTGCCGATACCATACGACAAGACGGCAAGATACATACAACATTCAATCAGACGATAACCGCAACCGGAAGGATAAGCTCGACAGAACCTAACCTTCAGAACATTCCTATGAGGATGGAACTTGGAAGAAGGATAAGAAAATGCTTTATCCCCAGAGACGGATATGTGTTTTTGGATGCAGATTACTCGCAAATAGAATTAAGGCTCCTTGCACATATGGCTGATGACAAGGATCTTTTGGAGGCATACAGATCACAGGCGGATATTCACAGGATCACAGCTTCGAAGGTGTTCCATGTACCGTTTGATGAAGTCACTGATCTTCAAAGAAGAAACGCAAAAGCTGTAAACTTCGGTATAGTATACGGTATCAGTTCATTTGGACTCAGCCAGGATCTGAGTATATCAAGAAAAGAAGCCAAACAGTATATAGAGGATTATTTTGAGACATATAAGGGAATAAAGAAATATCTGGATGATTGCGTTTCGGATGCAAAAGAAAAAGGATATGTTGAAACTTTATATGGCAGAAGACGTCCGATTCCCGAGCTTTCAAGTTCGAACTTCATGACCCGTTCATTCGGCGAGAGAGTTGCAATGAACTCTCCGATCCAGGGAACCGCAGCGGACATCATGAAGATCGCAATGATAAATGTACATAAAGCTCTGATCGATAAGAAGCTTGATGCAAAGATCATCGTTCAGGTACATGATGAACTTTTGCTTGAAGTAAATAAGAAAGATCTTGAAGCAGTAAGAGAAGTTTTATATGAACAGATGAAGAATGCCGCAGATCTTAACGTCTCACTTGAAGTGGATGTTCATGACGGCAGTGACTGGTATGAGGCAAAATAAATGAAGACCATCGGTATCACGGGCGGAGTCGGCTGCGGAAAATCAAGGATACTTGAATATATCAGGGAAAACTACAACTGCAAGATCATAACAGCAGATGATGTGGCAAATGAGATAAAAGAACCCGGTGAAGTATGCTATCAGCCTCTGATAGATCTGCTTGGAAAAGATATCCTTGGAAAAGATAAGAGGATAGATAAGAAAAAGATGGCGGCAAAGATATTTGCCGACGAGAGTCTTTTACTAAGGGTAAATGATATCATACATCCTGCTGTCAAGGATTACATCCTTGAATATAAAAAGACGGAGAAAGAAAAGGGAAAGATAGATTATCTTTTCATAGAAGCTGCTCTTTTGATCGAGTGCGGATACAATGCCCATGTCGATGAGATGTGGTATATATATACCAAAGAAGAGGTAAGAAGAGAAAGATTAAAGAGGTCCAGAGGATACAGTGATGAAAAGATAGATTCCATAATGGCTGCCCAGTTATCGGAAGAAGACTTTAAAAAGGGCAGTGATAAGTGTATAGACAACAGTGCCGGGTTTGAAAACACGGTTAAGCAGATTCGCAAATTGTTAGGATGAAGAGGTTATCACAATGTCAGACAGCAAACAGACTGTTCAAATGGTATACGGACTGGATATAGGGACCAGAAGCGTTGTCGGTACGGTCGGTTATCGTAAAGGCAAGAAATTCATCGTGGTCGCAATGGCAAAAAAAGAACATGAGACACGTGCCATGCTGGATGGTCAGATCCATGATATAGCAAAGGTTGCACAAACGATCAAAGATGTTACGAAAGAACTTGAAGAAAAGCTCTCAACAAAGCTTTCAAGGGTCTGTATCGCAGCCGCAGGACGTGTGCTTAGAACTGAACAGGCACATGTTGATATGAAGTTTGATGATGTCAAGGTCATTACAGAAGAAGATATCTACACACTTAATTCGTCAGCGATAGAGGAAGCATACAAGAAATTCCTTTCATCGAATGATGTGGATATGAAATTCTACTGTGTAGGAAGCAGTATCGTAAGATATTACATGCATGATTCCGTAATGAGTAATCTTGAGAATCATAAGGCTAAAAAGATCGGTGTTGATATAATAGCGACATTTTTGCCTGATGATGTTGTTGACGGATTGTATAAGGCAGTGGACCTTGCAGGCCTTGAGGTTGCATCTTTGACATTGGAGCCTATAGCAGCCATCGGTCTGGCAATACCTGAAAAGTTCAGACTTCTTAACATAGCACTTGTTGACGTGGGTGCCGGAACATCGGATATATCTATCACAAAAGACGGAAGCATCATCGCATTCGGAATGCTGCCTACAGCTGGTGACAGTCTGACAGAGTCAATCGCTACACACTGTATGGTGGATTTCAATACTGCTGAAAAGATCAAAAAGCAAAGCGTTATAAAAGCAAAGATAACATATAAGGATGTCATGGGTAACAAGATGACGATCAGCAAAGATGAGATCGCAAAGGTTGTCGCAGATGATGTTGAGAACATGGCTTCCCAGGTCGCAGAAAAGATCATTGAATTAAACGGAGGTAAGACCGTAGGCGCTGTATTCGTTGTGGGTGGCGGCGGTATATTCCCCGGTTACACGGAATGCCTTGCAAATAAGCTTGGAGTGGCAAAGAACAGGGTAGCTTTAAGAGGCCGTGAAGTAATGGATGATATCGTGTTTGAGGATACCAGTTTAAAGGCGGATTCCTTACTGGTAACACCCATTGGTATCGCATTAAGCTTCTATGAAGAGACAAACAACTTTATCTACGTTGATTTCAACGGAACAAGGGTAAAGATATATAACAATAACAATCTGACTGTCATGGATGTTGCCATGCAGACAGAGTTTCCAGGAGAAGGATTCTTCCCTAAATCCGGCAAACCTCTCATATACACACTTGACGGTGTTGAGAGAATGGTCAGAGGTTCTCTGGGAGAGCCTGCGGTTATTACTGTTAACGGAGAGATCGCTAATCTTAATACCCATATAAAAGAACATGATATCATTGAGGTTGTCGAATCAACTGCAGGTGCTGAAGGCGCGATGAAGGTATCGGCACTTCCGGGGTATAAGGATACGATCAGATTCAACGTAAACGGTATAGATGTATCAATGCCCAAGTTTGTATCCGTAAACGGAAATCTGGAATCCGAGTACTATGATATATGCCAGGGAGATGAAATAAAGATACTGGATTATTACACGGTCGAACAGATCATGCAGTTTATGGATATCGACAATAAAGAAAATGCAGTATGTATGGTCAACAATAAAAAAGCCGATGATGATACAAAAGTCTATGAGAACTTTACCGTAGAGTGGAAGATGGTCGATGCACTGAGCTTTGACGAACTTCCCGAAGAAGATGAATCGGAAACGGATGAAAAGGCTGACGAGGAAAACAATAAAGCAGAAGAAAAGCCGGTGACCAAAAAGAAAGCCAAAAAGAAAAAGATAGTAGTCACCGTAAATGATAAGCCTGTAACTCTTGATTCCAAGAGTTCATATGTCTTTGTTGACATCTTTGATAAGATAGATTTTGATCTTTCAAAGCCTCAGGGAGCCATAGTCACAAAGAAGAACGGTGCTTCAGCCGAATACATGGAAGAGATACACGATGGCGATGTTATCGAAGTATACTGGGAGAAGATATAAATGCGATTTGCACCTATAGCCAGTGGGAGCAGCGGTAACTGCATCTATGTCGGCAGTAACAATACACATATTTTGGTGGATGTCGGGATAAGCGGAAAAAGAGTGGATGAAGCTTTAAGAAGTCTCGATATATGCGGACAGGATCTTGACGGTATACTCATAACTCATGAGCATGTGGATCATATCGGCGGTCTTGGGGTAATCTGCAGAAAGTACAGCATACCCGTCTATGCGACAAAGGATACAATAGATGCTATAAAAGCATACAAGTATCTTGGAAAAGTCGAGGATGATATTTTCCATCCGATAGCTCCGGACTGCGATATCAAGATAAAGGATATCATCGTAAGGGCATTCAGGACGAGTCATGATGCGATAGATCCCGTAGCATATACATTTGCGGCGGACGGCAAGAAACTTGCTGTGGCAACAGATATGGGGACTTACAGTGAGTATACGGTAGAGAATTTAAGGGGCATGGATTCGATGCTCATAGAAGCAAACCATGATGTACGAATGCTTCAGGTCGGACCTTATCCTTATCCGTTAAAACAAAGGATACTATCAGATCATGGACATCTGTCAAACGAACTGTCGGGCAGGCTTGTTTCTCAGGTTTTAAACGATAAGATGGGAAAGATATTCCTTGGACACCTGAGCAAGGAGAATAATCTTCCGGAGCTTGCTTATGAGACTGTAAGAGTGGAGATAGACCTCGCAGACAATGTGTATTCTGCAAATGATTTTGAGATAATGGTCGCAAAGCGTGACTGCATGTCACAGGTTGTGAACCTTTAATATACAACGAAAGGACATAAAAAAGTGAACAAGACAATCATTACAGTAGTAGGACATGATGAGGTTGGCATCATCGCAAAGGTATGTACTTATCTTGCGGAAAACAACATTAATATCAACGATATCTCTCAGACGATACTGCAGGGATACTTCAATATGATGATGATCACGGATATGACTCAGTCAACAAAGCCGTTTGGCGAGATAAGCGACGAACTTGCAGCTTTGGGAGAAAGCATAGGAGTTATCATCAAGTGTCAGCGTGAAGAGATCTTCAACAGCATGCACAGAATATAATCAATTGAAAGGATCATATCTGATATGATAAATATATTTGAGGTCGCAGAGACCAATGAGATGGTTGAGAAGGAAAATCTCGATGTCAGGACTATAACACTTGGTATCAGCCTTCTTGATTGTATCGATTCAGACATTAACAAGTTAAACGAAAAGATCTACAACAAGATCTGCACGGTTGCAAAAGACCTTGTAAAAACAGGCGAGGATATATCAAAGGAGTTTGGTATCCCGATCGTCAACAAGCGTATAAGTGTAACTCCCATAGGCCTTATAGGAGCAAGCGCCTGCAAGACAACAGATGATTTTGTCAGTATCGCAAAGACACTCGATAAGGCTGCAAAGGCTGTAGGAGTAAACTTTATAGGCGGATACAGTGCTCTTGTTGCAAAGGGGATGACACCCGGGGAAGAGATGCTTATCAGATCCATCCCCGATGCACTCTGTTCTACGGATAGGATAATGAGCAGTGTTGTTCTCGGTTCAACAAGAACCGGTCTTAACATGGACGGCGTGAAGCTCATGGGTAAGGTAATAAAAGAAACTGCCGAAAAGACAAAGGATAAGGATTCTATTGGATGTACAAAGCTTGTTGTGCTTTGCAATGCGCCCGATGATAATCCCTTCATGGCAGGAGCTTTTCACGGCGTGACCGAAGCGGACAGCATCATAAATGTCGGGGTTTCGGGTCCCGGAGTTGTTAAATTTGCTCTCGAAAAAGTAAGAGGAGAGAACTTTGAGGTTCTTTGCGAGACTATTAAGAAGACTGCTTTCAAGGTAACAAGAGTAGGTCAGATAGTAGCAAGGGAAGCATCAAAGAGACTCGGTATCCCTTTTGGAATAGTTGACTTAAGCCTTGCACCCACTCCTGCTATAGGCGACAGCGTTGCTGACATTTTATGCGAGATCGGTCTTGAACAGACAGGAGCACCAGGTACAACCGCAGCACTCGCACTATTAAACGATCAGGTTAAAAAGGGTGGAGTCATGGCATCAAGTTATGTAGGAGGATTAAGCGGAGCGTTTATCCCTGTCAGTGAAGATCAGGGTATGATAGATGCGGTCAATGCCGGAGCTTTAACAATTGAAAAGCTTGAAGCAATGACATGTGTATGTTCCGTAGGACTTGATATGATAGCTATCCCCGGAGATACACCGAACAGTACTATATCAGGTATTATAGCCGATGAGCTTGCCATAGGCATGATAAACCAGAAGACCACGGCAGTCAGGATCATACCGGTTATTGGCAAGACTGTCGGAGACAATGTTGAATTCGGAGGCTTGCTTGGTCATGCACCGATTATGCCTGTCAACGGATTCAGTTGCGAAGCATTTGTAAACAGAGGTGGCAGGATACCTGCACCCATCCACAGCTTTAAGAACTAACATCAGGAGGTATGAAATGGGAACGGTTACAGCAAAAAACCCGATAATGCCGGGATTTTATCCCGATCCTTCCATATGTGCAGTCGGAGAGGATTATTATCTTTGCAACTCGACATTTGCCTATTTTCCGGGTTTGTCACTAATGCATAGTAAGGATCTTGCACATTGGGAACAGATAGGCAATGTACTTAACAGACATTCTCAGCTTCCGCTTGAAGGAGCGGATCATTCACAGGGACTGTTTGCGCCGACCATAAGATATTATGACGGAATGTTCTATGTTATATGCACAAATGTGACACACGGCGGAAACTTCATTGTTACTGCAAAGAATCCGGAAGGACCGTGGTCGGAACCTCATTATCTGGAAGATGCAGACGGCATAGATCCTTCGCTTTTCTTTGACGATGACGGAAAGTGCTATTATATCGGCACTCATCCAAATCCGGACGGAGTAAAGTATAACGGAGACTGGTATATCTATATAAGTGAAGTTGATCTTGTTAACTGGAAGCTTATCGGCGAAAAGAAGAATGTATGGAATGGTGCCCTGAAAGGGTGCATATGGCCTGAAGGACCGCATATCTATAAAGAGAACGGATATTATTACATCATGCATGCCGAAGGCGGTACAGGCCCCGAACACTCTGTTATGATATGCAGAAGTAAGGATATCTGGGGACCTTACGAGGGAAATCCAAAGAATCCGATACTTACACACAGACATCTTGGAAAGGATTATCCCATAAAGTATGTAGGTCACGGTGATATCATAAAGACTCCCAATGATGAATGGTACATGACAGTGCTTGCCGTAAGACCTCTTGAAAGATATACAACAATGGGAAGAGAAACATTCCTTGCTAAATTCATCTGGGAAGATGACTGGCCGGTCGTTAATCCGGGTGTGGGAATGTTAACGGATACTGTTGAGATAGACCTTCCCGAATGGAATCCTCTAAAGGATCCCGATTCATATACAAACAGAACGAGACGCAAGACTGCGATCCCGGGTACCGAAAGAGAATATGTTTTTGAAAACATGAATGAACTCGGAGACGAATTCCTCTTCCTGAGAAACTACCCGGATGATATGTACAAGCTTAACGGAGAAGGACTACTTCTTAAAGCCTCAAAGGATGATATCAAGGCTGTAGCAAGCCCTTCTTACGTATGTATCAGACAGCAGCATCACCACTTTAGATCATCAGCTCAGATCGATATCAGCACTGTTAAAGATGGTGTAAGTGCAGGTCTGGTGCTCATGCAGAACAATCTTTATAATCTGAGAGCAGAAATTAAGGATTCTGTTTGCAGCATGGTACTTTGTCAGGATGGAAAAGATGATGTTATCGGTACATGCAATGCTTCTGATATAGTAAAGAATGGAATAGTTGAACTAACAATAGTGGTCGACGGATTAAACACCAGGGTTTTTGCGGGTGAAGTAAAACTTGGAGAAGCATCGGTTTCAAACCTTTCAACAGAGGTTGCCGGCGGATTCGTTGGATGCTGTATAGGCGTATATGCATCTGCTAACGGAAAAGATTCTGATTCATATGTATTGTTCAAGGATCTTACATATAAAGCAGACTGATAAAAATATAGGGCTGACACATGTCAGCCCTTAAATTATGTCTAAGATAAGAAATGAACCGTAGCAGATCAGATTATAACTATCTGACGGGTAAATTCATTGGCATTTTCGTTGCTCTGATATTTGCATGCGGATACGAAGTCAAATATATGAGCAGCCATAATATCTCTGTCTAAAAGTTTCATCTGTCTTTCATCAAGCACATTTGATGCATCAGCAAGCTTGGTTATCATAGGGATCGAAGATGATTCCTTGATGATCGAAAGAAGCTTTTCGCTGTCTTTCCTAAAGCCGAGTACTCTTGCATAGCTTGCTTTCTTGTCTTCGTCGTAGCAATCCTTTTTGATATTCAAAAGAATATGTGTAAGACATCTGCTTACTCTTGAATATGTTATCTCTTTGGTCTTTAAGAGAGTACAGAACTGATCATATGACTGGAAATATATGAGATTCTTTTTGATCTTATCCGACAGCTCTCTTGATACATCAAGATAATCCTCATATCCTTCTTCTTTTTCAAGTATGGCTTTATATCCGACTTCACGCGAGAAATTCTGGGAGGTTAACGGATATGATCTTCCAAGACGCTCTAAAAGAATATCGTATGTTGATGACGGAACATGATTGATGATGGGAGAGAGCGGTTCGCTCATCGCCTGTCTTACAGCTGTATTTCCAACGAATGACATGTTGCTTATACCTACGATATCATCATTGCTCCTGATATATGAATCATCGTTTTTCATGTAATCATAGCTTGATAAGATGCATTCTCTTATAGCTGTCGCTGAACTGTATGACTGCATATTAAGCTTTGTCTCGTTATAATTACTGCCGATTCGATGGATAGGGCAGGGTTTTATCTTGCTGTCAAGATTATAAAGTGCCTTGCGGTATTCTGTGGCAAGTGTGTTATTGGGCTTGCAGAGTCCCTCAACGATATGCTCGTTGAAATGATTTAAAAGAGCAAGTTCTCTTGCTTTTGGATATGAGTTTCCTTCCTTCATATAGGAAGCTATTTCTTTAGCAAGTTCTTCCTGATGGGTGAGCATGAACTGCGTAACATCCTCAAGAGCTTCAAGAGATGGTGATTCGCAACCGAAACTCAGTTCATCAACACATCCCAATGCATCGAGAAGCGATACACCGCCGTAAGCAAAATCACCGGCTGCACCGGTTGAATATATGACAGGTAATTCTATTACCATATCAACGCCGCTTTTTAGAGCCATGCGTGTACGTGAATGCTTGTCTATTATCGCGGGACCTCCTCTTTGAACCCAGTCACCGCTCATGACTGCGATTATATAATCGGAGCCTGATTCTCTTAATTTATCAATCTGGTACTTGTGTCCGTTGTGAAACGGATTGTATTCACAGATGATGCCGGTTATCTTCATATCCCTCAAAAAACCTTTCTACTTATTTATAAGATCTCTTCGCAAGTTTATATTTTATAACATAATAACAATCTTCTCAAGAAGAGATTGTCTCTGATAAGATACAATTTTTGCTCAATTTATTCTTGTATACAATAATCTTGACAGATATAATTATATCAAGTGAAACGTAACAGATTGGGTAAGTTACAAAAGAAGATTTGGAGGGTGTTATGGCAGGATATATTGACAAGATCAAAGAACGTGCAAGAGCAGATGTTAAGACAATCGTTATGCCTGAGACAAACGATAAAAGAACACTTATCGCTGCAGCACATGTAATAGAGGAAGGCATTGCCAATATCATATTGGTCGGTAACAAGGAAAAGATAATGGATGGTGCCGGATGGCTCGAAGTAGATCTTACAAAAGTACAGATCATAGAGCCGACTACAACTGAGAAACTTGATGAGTATGTGGATCTTCTCTACGAAACAAGAAAGAGCAAAGGCATGACTCCAGAGAAAGCAAGAGAGCTTCTTTTAACTGATCCTCTGGTATTCGGTGTCATGATGGTAAAAGCAAACGATGCCGACGGCATGGTTGCAGGTGCATGTCATGCTACTGCAGATGTTTTAAGACCTTCGCTTCAGATCTTAAAGACAGCCCCCGGCGTTAAGCTAGTAAGCGGTTTCTTTATCCTTGATGTACCGAACAGCCCGTACGGAAATAACGGAACATTCCTTTTTGCGGACTGCGGACTGAATCAGGATCCTACAAGCGAAGAACTTGCTCATATAGCTTATTCTTCATCAAAGAGCTTTAAAAACCTTGTAGGAGGAAAGCCGATCATCGCAATGCTGAGTCACAGTACAAAGGGAAGCGCAAAGCATCCTCTTGTCGATAAAGTAACAAAAGCCGTTGAGATAGCTCATGAACTTTACCCGAATCTTATGATAGACGGTGAGCTTCAGACCGATGCGGCAATAGTTCCTTCGGTAGCAAAGAACAAAGCACCCGGCAGTGAAGTGGCAGGTAAGGCAAATGTTCTCATATTCCCTAATCTTGATGCCGGAAATATAGGCTATAAGCTTGTTGAGAGACTGTGCGGAGCTGAAGCCTATGGACCGATGCTGCAGGGAATAGCAAAGCCTGTAAACGATCTTTCACGCGGATGTTCATGGGAAGATATTGTGGGTGTTGTGGCTCTTACGGCAGTTCAGGCACAATTGGTGTAAAAAAGTTGTTGACAAAGAAACTATACCTATGTATAATCATTTGAGTGTGATGTTGCAGAGTAAGGAGGTGTAACGGCATGTCAATTTGTCCTAAGAATAAATCTTCCAAGGGAAGAAGAGACAAGAGAAGAGCTAACTGGAAGATGAGTGCTCCGACACTTGTTAAGTGCAGCAAATGTGGCGCTCTTATGATGCCTCACAGAGTCTGCAAGGCTTGCGGTTCTTACAATAAGAAAGAAATCGTAGCTGTTGACTAATATATGCTGATTTAAGCCTTCCGTTTTCGGGAGGCTTTTTTGGTGCTGTTTTTCGTCAATTATTTATGGCTGTTATACTTGATTTTTGAAGATGCCTCTAGTATAGTAAAAAAGACGAAATTATACGATATGTAAAGCGAGGTAAGATATGGCAGAGTACGTGAAGGTTGCTCTTGACGCCATGGGGGGAGATAACGCACCGCACGAGATCGTTAAGGGTGCTGTTGATGCCCTTGCTGAGCGTGATAATCTGTATGTATATGTCGTTGGCAGACAGGATGCCATAAACGCAGAATTAAGCAAATATTCATATGATAAGAACAGACTTGAGGTAGTTGACGCGTCTGAAGTGATAGAAACGGCGGAGCCTCCGGTAATGGCTATAAGAAAGAAGAAGGATTCTTCGATAGTCAAAGCCATGAACCTTGTTAAAGACAAAACATGCGATGCTTTTGTGAGCGCAGGTTCTTCGGGAGCCATACTTGTCGGGGGACAGGTTATCGTCGGAAGGATCAAAGGTGTTGAAAGACCGCCGCTTGCTCCTCTTATCCCTACAAAGGATGGAGTTGCACTCCTTATAGACTGTGGAGCAAATATGGATGCGAGACCATCTTTTCTGGTACAGTTTGCCAAGATGGGATCTGTCTACATGAAATACGTTATGGGTGTTGAGAACCCCAGAGTCGGCCTGGTGAATGTGGGTGCTGAAGAAGAGAAAGGAAATGCTCTTGTTAAAGAAACATTCCCGCTCTTAAAGAGCTGTCCGGATATCAATTTCATCGGAAGTATAGAGGCAAGAGATATACCGCTTGGCGGAGCAGACGTTATAGTGTGTGATGCGTTTGTCGGCAATGCGATCCTTAAGACACTTGAGGGTGTCGGAAAGATGATGATAGGCATGATCAAGGAAAGTATGACAGCCAATCTGAAGTCGAAGATAGGAGCGCTCCTTATTAAGGGTTCATTAAAGAACAGCTTAAAGAAAGTTGATGTTTCCGAATATGGCGGTGCACCGCTTCTTGGACTCAACGGACTGGTGGTTAAGACACACGGATCGAGCAAAGCCGGAGAGATTAAAAATACGCTTATACAGTGTATTACATTTAAAGAACAGAATATCAATGATAAAATAAAAGAGATCATTGGGAATACAGAAGACAAGATTTAAGGAGAAGTGTATTATGGAATTTGAAAAGCTTAAGAAAGTTATCGCAGAAGTACTCAGCGTTGATCCTGACGAGATCACAATGGAGACGACTTTCACTGACGATCTTGGAGCGGATTCACTGGATTTATTCCAGATCATAATGGGGTTAGAGGAGGAATTTGATATTGAGATTCCGCCGGAGAAAGCTGAAAACATTACCACTGTTGAAGAAGCCGTGGAGCTTATTAAGAGTGAAATAGGTCAGTAACTTAAAAAAGCCCATTTTTATGGGCTTTTTTAGATGATGGATGTGTATTTGTTTAGCTAATAATGTGATTTGTTGGCTAAACAAATATACTGTCTGTTTGAAGGAGAGTATATGGTTAACAGATCTTTGGATGGCCTTGAGGAAAAGATAGGCTATTCTTTTAAAGACAGGAACCTTCTTAAACGGGCACTCACCCACAGTTCTTATGCAAATGAGCAGAAGATAAACAAGCTTGGAGATTATGAGAGACTTGAGTTTTTGGGTGATGCAGTTCTGGAACTTGTCTCAAGTGAATTCATCTACAATAAATATCCCGATTACCCTGAAGGAAAACTGACCCGTATAAGGTCATCAAATGTATGTGAGCCAGCTCTGGCTTATTGTGCCAGGGAGTTTGAACTGGACACTTACATCCTGCTGGGTAAGGGTGAGGAAGCTACAGGCGGGAGAAATCGTGATTCGATCCTGTCGGATGTCTGTGAAGCTGTTATCGGAGCGTTATATCTTGACGGAGGAATGCAGGTAGCTCATGACTTTATTCACAGATTCATTTTAAGCGATCTTGAAGATAAGACACTGTTTTTGGACAGCAAGAGTATCCTTCAGGAGATGACGCAGGCTGCCAATCATACAACGCTTGATTATCGTGTTGTGGGTGAAAAAGGCCCGGATCATGACAAGGAATTTACTGTTGATGTGTTTGTAGGCGGCAAGAAAGCAGGAAGAGGAACGGGCAAGACCAAAAAAGCCGCAGAACAGGCTGCCGCTTATCAGGCAGTAAAGAAATTCAAGGGAAACTAAACCTTATTAAACGAAAAGAAAGAGGATTTAGAAGTGTATCTTAAAAGTATAGAAGTACATGGATTTAAATCATTTGCAAATAAGATCGTATTCCAGTTTCACAACGGTATCACTGGTATCGTAGGTCCCAACGGTTCGGGTAAAAGTAATGTTGCAGATGCTGTAAGATGGGTACTTGGTGAGCAGAGAGTGAAACAGCTTCGTGGCGGAAATATGCAGGATGTCATATTTGCCGGAACGGAAGTGCGTAAACCTTTAAGCTGTGCTTATGTTGCGATCACACTAGATAATTCCGACAGACAGCTCGGAATAGATTTTGACGAGGTTACCGTTGCAAGAAGACTCTATCGTTCGGGAGAGAGTGAGTATCTGATTAACGGAACGGCATGCAGACTTAAAGATGTCAATGAGCTTTTCTATGATACAGGTATAGGTAAGGAAGGTTATTCCATAATCGGACAGGGCCAGATAGATGCCATCCTAAGCGGTAAGCCTGAGGAAAGAAGAGAGCTTTTTGATGAAGCTGCAGGTATAGTTAAGTTTAAACGCCGTAAGGCTGCCAGTGAAAAGAAGCTCGAGGAAGAGAGAAACAACCTTATAAGAGTAAACGATATACTCTCGGAGCTTGAAAAACAGGTGGGTCCTCTTGAAAAACAGGCTGAAAAGGCAAAGGTATATCTTAAGAAAAAAGAAGAACTCAAACAGTCCGATGTTAATCTGTTCTTACTCAGTAACGAGTCAACAACAAAGCAGTTAAATGATGTTGAGGAAAAGTTAAAGATAGCAACATTTGATCTTAAGACATCACAGGATGCTTTTGAAAAGATAAAAGAAGAATATGATTTCACTGCTGAACGTATAGAAGAACTTGAAAATGCCATTGAACAGGACAGAAAGTCTCTTTCCGAGACTGATTCAGTAAGGAGTAGACTGGAAAACCAGATAGAGCTCTTAAAAGAACAGATCAATTCCGCAAAGGGAAATGAGGAACACTTAAACAACAGAAATGACAGTGTTTCAAAACAGATCAAAGAAAAAGACGATGAAGTTAAAAAGATCGTTGACAGAAAAGCTTCCATAGATGAAAGACTGGAAGCTGCAAATGCAAAAAAAGAAGAGCTGAAAAAGAAACTTGAACTTGTTCAGAATGATATCGAGAACAGCAACAACGAGATAGAAAAGAACAAGAATACGATCATTCAGCTTTTAAATGACCGTGCAAATATCAAGTCAAGGATGGAAAGACTTGATACTCTGCAGGAACAAATAGATATAAGAAAAGCAGAGCTTACCGGTAAGATCGTAAGTGCAAGGACCGATGAAGCAAAACAGCAGGAGATCATCAGCGGTTACGAGGAGGAATTCAAACAGGTAACTGCCCAGATCGGCGAACTTGAGAAAGAACAGAAAGAAAAAGAAAACATATCTTCAAAGATGAAAGCCGATCTTGAGAATCTTGACAATAAGTTAAGGGATGCTCAGGTTAAGTATCATCAGGATAAGTCTACTTATGAGGCACTGTCCAACATAACAGAACGATATGAGGGATACGGCGGCTCCGTTAAGCGTGTCATGGAAGAGAAGGACCGCAACAAAGGCCTTATAGGTGTTGTTGCGGATATCATAAAGACGGAGAAGAAGTATGAGATAGCTATAGAAACGGCTCTTGGCGGCAATATCCAGAACATTGTTACCGATGATGAAGAGACAGCCAAAAAGATGATAGCACTCCTTAAGAAGGAGAGAGCCGGAAGAGCTACATTCCTTCCTTTGACAAGTATTGTTCACCCTCAGGAATTCAAGACTCCGGAAGTTCTTGATGAAAAGGGTGTGATCGGCATGGCTGATGCTCTTGTTAAGACAAAGAAAGAATATGTCAATGTGGCAAAGGCAATGCTTGGAAGGATAGTTGTAATCGATAATGTCGATAATGCCGTTAAGATCGCAAGAAAATACGATTACGGTGTACGTATGGTAACGATCGAAGGTGAACTTCTTGTTCCCGGAGGTGCCATAAGCGGCGGTGCATTCAAAAAAGATTCCAATCTCTTATCAAGAAGAAGAGAGATGGAAGAGATGCAGGAGCGTATGAAAGAGACGCTCATAGAGATAGATAAACTCCAGGAAGAGATACAGGATACAAAGAATAAGAGAAACGAAGTCAGAGTTGAGATTGAGAATATCAAACTCACCCTTCAGAGTACATTTATCAAACAGAATACCGTCAGACTCTCACTTAATGCTGCAAGAAACAGGCAGGAAGAGAATCAGGCGGATACGGATTCTTTAAAGGCTGAATCAGCCCAGCTTGAACTTCAGATAGGTCAGAATGAACAGGAGAAGAAGGATATTCTTGCTCAGATGAAAAACTCTGACGATACCGAGCATGATTGCGAAGCCATGATCGCCAAACTCAGCGGTCAGCTGGAGGAAAAGCGTGCAGAGGAAAGCAGGATCAGCGATGAACTTGCCGCTGCCGATGTCGAACTTGAAAAAGTTGCTCTGGAAGCAAGCTTTGAACAGCAGAACATTGACAGAATAGAAGCAGAAAAGAAGCGTTTCAGCGATGAACTTAATGAGATCATCGATAAGATGGGAAGTTCCAAAGAGGAAGTTGAGACCAAGGAGCATGAGATCGAGGAGATCAAAAAGACGATAGAGAGCTCATATACCGTTCAGAATGATACTAAGGATCGTCTTGATAAGAACATCGAGGAGAAGGACAGTCTAACTCAGAAACAGAAGAATTTCTTCACAAGAAGAGAAGAACTGGGAGATAAGATAACAGGCCTGGATAAAGAAGTTTACAGACTTGATTCGCAAAAGACCAAGTTCAGTGAATCACTTCAGTCTCAGATAGATTACATGTGGAATGAGTATGAGATCACATTAAGAGATGCTGAAAAGCTGCGTGATCCTGAACTTACAGACCTTGTAGTCTTAAGAAGGGATGTTGCACAGATAAGGGATTCAATCAAGAGACTCGGTGATGTGAACGTAAATGCCATAGAGGAATACAAGGAAGTAAGCGAGAGATACAACTTCCTAAAGACTCAGCATGATGATCTGGTTGAAGCCGAAAAGACCCTTACAGGTATCATTGAAGAACTTGATGCTGCCATGAGAAAGCAGTTCAAGGAAAAATTCACACAGATCAATCATGAGTTTGATAAGGTGTTCAAGGAACTGTTCGGAGGAGGTACCGGTACTCTCGAACTTATGGAAGATCAGGATATCCTTGATGCGGGCGTAAAGATAATAGCTCAGCCGCCGGGAAAGAAACTTCAGAACATGATGCAGTTATCGGGCGGAGAAAAAGCGCTTACCGCAATAGCGTTACTCTTTGCTATTCAGAATCTTAAGCCGTCACCTTTCTGTCTGCTCGATGAGATCGAAGCCGCACTTGATGAGAGCAATGTCGGCAGATTCGCAAAGTATCTGCATAAGCTTACAAAGCATACACAGTTTATAGTAATAACACACAGAAGGGGAACTATGGAAAAAGCTGACAGACTGTATGGTATCACCATGCAAGAAAAGGGTGTATCGACCCTTGTCAGTGTAAATCTCATAGATGAAAAGGATCTTAACTGATGGGACTTTTTGACAGATTAAGACAGGGACTGACAAAGTCCAGGGAGAACTTCGTAAACAATGTCATAAGTGTCTTTGATACATATAAGTATATCAATGATGATTTTTATGATGAGCTCGAGGAATTGCTCGTTATGGGCGATGTGGGAGTCGAGGCTACGGAGCAGATAATAGATAAGCTTAAAGACGATGTTGTAAAGGAGCATCTTAAGACTCCAATGCAATGCAAAGCTTATCTTATAAAGAACATAAAAGAGCAGATGCGTGTCGGCGCCGAGGATTATGAGTTTCTCAAACAGAGAAGCGTTGTTATGGTGATCGGTGTGAACGGTGTCGGCAAGACAACGACCATAGGCAAACTTGCTGCCATTTATAAGGCAAAAGGTAAAAAGGTACTTATTGCGGCCGCAGATACATTCAGAGCCGCAGCTACGGAACAGGTTGAAGAGTGGGCTCACAGAGCCAATGTTGACATCATAAAGGGTAAGGAAGGAAGCGATCCTTCGAGTGTTCTTTATGATGCCGTAAATGCCGCAAATGCAAGAGGAGTCGATGTCCTTTTGGTAGATACAGCAGGCAGACTTCACAACAAGAAGAACCTGATGGAAGAGCTTAAAAAGATGCACAGGATAGTTGAGAAGAACTTCGCCGAAGTCAAGCAGGAATATCTTATCGTGCTTGACGGGACAACGGGACAGAACGCACTTGTCCAGGCCAGAGAGTTCTCACAGGCAGCTCCGCTTTCAGGAATTGTCATAACTAAAATGGACGGAACGGCAAAGGGCGGTATTGCTATAGCTATCCAGAGTGAACTTGGTGTTCCCGTTAAGTTTATCGGAGTCGGTGAAAAGATAGATGATCTTCAGGAGTTTGATCCTGATACATTTGTTGATGCTTTGTTTGACTTCAGGGCAGAGGGCGCACCGGAGGATCTTTCAAAGATCGAAGCTTTACATTTTGATGACTGATACGATTTATGAGGTAATTTTCTTATGCTGGATTTAAAGGATTTTGAACAGGCTAGTGAGGCGGTTTCTAAAGTAACACAGGAAACCAAACTGATATACAGTGATTTCTACAGTTCTCTTACGGGTAACAAGGTATATTTAAAACCCGAGAATATGCAGTTTACGGGAGCTTACAAGGTAAGAGGAGCTTACTATAAGATATCTACGCTTACAGATGAGGAAAGAAGCAGAGGTCTTATCACTGCCAGTGCGGGTAATCATGCACAGGGTGTTGCGTATGCTGCCAAATGCTTCGGTGTTAAGGCTACCATCGTTATGCCTACGACAACTCCACTCATCAAGGTAAACCGTACAAAGAGCTACGGTGCGGATGTTGTTCTTTTCGGTGACGTATATGATGAGGCATGCGAACATGCCTATGAACTTGCGAAAGAGCATGGATATACTTTTATACATCCTTTTGATGATCCTGCCGTTGCTACAGGGCAGGGAACGATCGCAATGGAGATATTCAAAGAGCTTCCGCTTGTTGACATCATACTTGTACCTGTCGGAGGCGGCGGACTTGCAACAGGTGTATCAACACTTGCGAAACTCCTTAATCCGAAGATAAAAGTCATAGCTGTTGAGCCTGCAGGTGCAAACTGCCTTCAGGTGTCATTAAAGAAGGGTGAAGTGACAACTCTTGAGAGTGTGAACACTATAGCTGACGGTACAGCCGTAAAGACTCCGGGAAAGAGCATCTTTTCATATCTTCAAAAGAACCTTGATGATGTAATCACCGTTCCTGATGAGGATCTTGTTGTTGCTTTCCTCGATATGGTTGAAAATCACAAGATGGTAGTTGAAAACAGCGGATTACTCACTGTGGCTGCACTTAAACAGCTTGACTGTAAGGATAAAAAGATAGTTTCCATCCTTTCCGGAGGAAACATGGATGTTATAACAATGTCTTCTGTTGTACAGCAGGGACTTATAATGAGAGACAGGATATTTACCGTTTCCGTACTTCTTCCCGACAAGCCGGGTATGTTAAGCAGAGTATCGAGCATTATTGCCGAAGAGAACGGAAATGTTATCAAACTTGAACACAATCAGTTTGTATCAATAAACAGAAATGCAGCCGTTGAGCTTCGGATAACACTCGAGGCGTTCGGAACTGCTCATAAAGAGGCGATAATGAAACGCCTTGATGTTGAAGGATACAAGCCAAAAGTGGTGCGGACAAACGTATAGGAAGTTTGAACAAAAGTCGGTGATATCTTCACCGGCTTTATGTTTATTTATGAGAATTAAAAAATGAAGAAAATAATAGGAACTAAAGAATTTTATAAAGGTGTTCTTGCCATTGCGTTTCCGATAATGATCCAGAACGGTATAAGCAATTTTGTCAATCTTTTGGACAATATAATGATAGGACGCATCGGAACAGAGCAGATGAGCGGTGTATCCATCGTAAATCAGCTCCTTTTCGTATTCATACTTTGCATGTTCGGTACAGTTTCGGGTGCTGGTATACTCGGCGCGCAGTATTACGGCCAGAAGAATATGACCGGTGTAAGGGATGTACTTCGTATAAAGGTGGTCCTTGCTGTTATCGCAATGCTCATCGCGGGAAGTATATTCGTGTTATTTGATAAAGAGCTCATATCGTTTTACCTTCATGAAGGCTCGGATGGCGGTGATCTTTTGGCAACACTTGCTTACGGTCGAGAATATCTAAAGATAATGCTCATAGGACTGCCGCCTTTAGCGATAGAGATGAGCTATTCATCGACGCTTAGAGAATCGGGAGAGACCAAGGTACCTATGCGTGCATCCGTAATAGCGGTATTTATAAATCTTGTTCTCAACTATATCCTTATATTCGGCAAACTGGGATTGCCAGCTTTGGGTGTTGCCGGTGCAGCTATAGCAACAGTCATATCAAGGTATATACAGGTAGCATATGTTGTTATATGGGCTCACAGACACATTGAAAAGAATCCTTACATGGAAGGAGTATACAGGCATTTCCATATATCATGGGATCTGTTTGTTAAAGTATTTTTGCTGGCGCTTCCCCTGATGTTGAATGAGACTTTATGGTCGGCGGGAACGGCAGCTTTAAATACCTGCTATTCATACAGGGGTCTTGCGGTTGTTGCGGCTTTAAATATACAGTCAACCATATATAACATATTTAACATCATGTTCATAGCGATGGGAGATGCAATAGCGATCATTGTTGGTCAGGAACTTGGGGCCGGAAAGATCAAAGAGGCAAAGGATACATCGAAAAAGATAATAGCGATGTCGGTATTCTTTGCGTTTGTCGGCGGTGTATTAATGCTGTGTTTATCGGGAGTTTTCCCTCGTGTATATAACACGACCGATCAGGTAAGAGACCTTGCCGGCACGCTTATACGTATCATCGTGTGTTTCATGCCGATCCATGCCTTTTTGCATACCTTGTATTTTTCGATAAGAAGCGGAGGAAAGACATTTATCACGTTTTTGTTCGACAGTGTTTATCTGTGGGTTATAGCTTTCCCTTTTGCATATTTCCTTTCACATTATACACAGATAGATATAAGGTTAATGTTCATATACTGCCAGGCAATTGATCTGATAAAGGTCGCTATAGGTTTCTTTATATACAGATCTGGCATTTGGGCCAGAAATATCACTGAGACCGCTTAGCCGGTTAGAATAAAGAACGGTTCTGTGATATAATGATTAATAGCAATTAACTGCTTTGGGATGGGTGTGACTATGGTAAATATGGTGGCTGTGATGATCGCTGTCGGTGCGATAGCGATGGTAACAAATATATACAGATACTGTCAGTTTATAAAGAGCACGAAGGATGTTCTTTCATCAGGTGTATCTCAGGACAAAGTATGGGAGGTGGTGGCTCTTGCGCTTTTGGTGTTTTTCCTGATAGGATACATTTTTGTTGGACTGCTCGGAAAACCTGACCTTATGGTAGCCAGCATACTCTTTGGAGGCAGTATTTTTGTGGCGATCGTCATGACACTGCTCTTCAGGCTGGTAAAGACTGTTAAGGAGAATTGTTTGAGCATCGCCGAAACACTTATCGGAGTTGTTGATGCAAGAGATCCAAACCTAAAAGGGCATAGCAGATATGTAAGAAATGTCACGATGCTCTTATATGATAATCTGCCTTCGGAAAACAAGGAAGATATAAACAGGGTGAGTCTTGAATTTGCGGCACTTATGCATGATGTCGGAAAACTCGGTATACCTGAGGAGATACTTAATAAACCTGCAAAGCTTTCGGATGAAGAATGGGATATAATGAAAACACATCCGAAACTTGGAGTTAACATCTTAAAACCACTTGGATCCTTTAGCGAAATCCTTCCCTGGATCGAATATCATCATGAAAGACTTTCGGGAAAAGGTTACTATGGCATACCGGATTCTCAGATACCTTATGCAGCAAAGATAATAGCTGTTGCCGATACATATGCCGCGATAACAATGAGAAGGTCTTACAAGCCGCCGAGGGCACATGAAGAAGCAATAAAGATAATGAAAGAAGTTTCGGGAGAACAGCTTGATCAGGATCTCGTTGAGATCTTCTGCAACATACCGAAGATAGATCTGCTTGAAGCTGTACCTGAAACGGTTGAAGTCTAGATTGATTACCTGCTCGTTTGGGGCAGGTAAATTTATATATGAGAGAGAAAAATGCGTATAACGATAAATGATGATTTTGATCTTAACAAGATAGTATACTCGGGACAGTGTTTCAGACCATGTATGTTCAATGAAGGATCAAAGACTTACAGATTCATTACAAAGGATCATGTTCTGTATATATCGGAAACGAATGATAAAGTTGTTTATGACGTCTCATGCTCTGATAAAGAGTGGAAGAATATATGGCATGGTTATTTTGATCTGAATCTTGATTATTCTTTGATCAGAGAAAACATACCTGACAATGATACATATATGAAAGAGTGTGCGGTTGACGGTAAGGGTATAAGGATACTTAATCAGGATAAGTGGGAAATGCTGATATCATTTATCATCTCTCAGAGAAAAACAATACCCGCAATACGAAGCTGTGTTGAAAAAATGTGCGAACGATACGGAAGCAGGATCGATACAGAATATGGATCGGTCAGTCTGTTCCCTTCACCCAATCAGCTGATAAATGTATCAGAGAAGGAACTTTCAGAATGCGGTCTGGGTTACAGGGTTGGCTATATCATGGATGCCGTTAAGAAGGTATATTACAAGGATATAAACCTTGATCTAATGAAAGACTGGGATGATGAGAACCTGTATGATGAACTCATAAAGATAAAGGGAGTAGGAAAAAAGGTCGCAAACTGTGTAATGCTCTTTTCGTATCACAGAACAGGAAGAGCCCCTGTAGATGTATGGATCCAAAGGGTCATAAATGAGCATTATAATGGCGCAGATCCTTTTTATTCATACAAAGACTGCGCCGGTATTATGCAACAATATGTTTTTTATCACAGTATAAAAGATTAGTTTCTAAAAGACAGATGAATCTTCCCTGTTGTGACTGTAACGCCTTATCTGAATCATGACCTCATCATCGATCTTGTCCACGGGAGTGGGAGAGGGATGACCAGTATAATAGCCCTGGATAAGGTCTACACCAAGTGAGATAACGCATCTTAGATCATCTCTGGTCTCAACACCTTCCGCAAGTACTATAATATTATTCTTAACAGCATAGTCTACTATGCTCTTTACGAAATGCTTCTTCTGATCGCTCGAACCGATACCTGCTATAAGCAGACGGTCGATCTTAACATATCTTGGAGTATATCTTATAAGATTATTCACATTTGAATAACCGCTTCCGTAATCATCAAGTGCTATCTCGACATTAAGCTTTTTGTAATCTTCTTTGCGCTTGGTGAGAGCCGTATCCGAAAACTCGGAAGCTTCCGTATATTCAACTACAATCTGACCGATACGATTGGATAGCTTCTCGAAAAGAACAGTTTCATCTTTTCCCGTAAGCTGGTATGCGGGAAGAGAGTTGATGAAGACTTTCTTGCCCTTGAAACTGTCACAGTTTTTCTCTATATGATTTAAGACACCGTTAAATGTCGCTTTCTCTATATCATAAAGTCTGTTGATGATACTGGCTGTATCAAGAATATCAAGAGGAGAGAGCATGATCCCTCCCGTAGCACGCATAAGAGCCTCATATCCGAATATCGCGCCGTCGTCGGCTCTGACAATGGGCTGGAAATGATAAGTCAGCAAACCTTCATTAAGAAGCTTCTCTACATCTTTACGTCTCTGCTTTTCTTCGGCAGATATCGATAAATCGGAAACCTGTACCTGACGGGCGATCTTCTTTTCATGGTTCTTGGCATTCACTGCCTGATTGATAAGAAAGTCAAGTCCCTGAAGTTCGTTTATCCTGTTTTGCATAATGCTGTGATAAACATTGATATGATGAATGGCTCTGTCAGATCCCGTAAATGCAATACCTTCCGAAGGAATGTTTGAAATGATCTCATCAAAACGCTCATTGCAGTCATCATCAACTATACCTATAAGGAATTCATCACCGCCAAGTCTGCCGCAGACTTCGTCATCACGAGTGTTCTGAGAGACAAATGCAGCAAGAGCTCTGATCGCTGAATCACCTGCTGTGATGGAATATTCCTCATTGATATGCTTAAGGTTATCAAGATCCAATGCTATAATGCCAACACTCCTGTCAAAGGCTCTGTTCATTGTTGACATCAGATTAAGCTTTTCAAGGAATCCCTGGTAATTATACAGACCTGTCTGAATATCTCTGACCTGATCGGATTTTATCTGGTCTATTAGAGTGGTGAGAGCTTTCTGTCTGTAGAAAGCTTCCATCCCCATGTTAACATTCTTCATCCATACACGGAAGGTCTCTGTATATGTACTAAGATCCTTGCCAGGATTAAGCGCAACATAACCAAAGCACCTGTCTTCAAAGAACATCGGTGCAAATATATAAACAACAGGGTGATCACGCTCCTCATCAAGATAGGGGAGAAGACGATCTGTTTTAAACTTTCTGTAAAGATTTACCGTGTCCTTGCCGTCTTCAAGATCGGGACCGCAGGATATTACAAGATGCATATCTTCTGTGTAACCGTATCTTAAGGCTTCATCACCGATAAAGCATGATGCATCAAGAAAGCCTTCATTCAGACAGATACAGAAACGCTCAAAGGGCCTGATCTGATATGAATAGGTCGCGAGCATCTCGAAGAATTTGCGATAGTTTGTCTGACACAGCATATCCTCGGTTATATGATTGAAATCGGAATAGTAACTTACTTCTGAACGGTCTGTTTTCCATTCATCCCTGCTCATCTTGCTGTATATGGGAGTGAATTCCTTGCATCCGCAGCTGCCGCCTATAAGTATTTTGACATCAAGTTTTAAAGGTGTCTGAGGCTTACCTGTTATCTTACTGTGTATGTAATGGAAACATTGTCTTCCGCATTGAGCTGCTGGTATATCGGCAGATGTTAATGGAACGGGCGATGTCTGGCCTTCAAGTGTCGAATCATAGCCGATCACAGCGATATCATCGGGTATCTTATAACCGTTTTCGGAAAGCTTTGATGCCACACCTACAGCCATATAGTCGTTTGCACAGACAACAGCCTGAGGCATGTCATCCTTGTTGCTCATAAGATAATCTGCGAACGCATGACCGCTGTCGTACCAGTAATTGCCGTGACGGATACGATCTTCGCGTATTTTAAGACCATGAAGCTTCATGGAATCGAGATAACCGTTTAAACGCTGAACGGAGTGAGGATGACCTTCCTTGCCGCCCAGGAATGCGATATCACTAAAACCGTGTACCTCTATCATGTGATTGACGAGCTTTAACATGGGTGAATAATGATCTATAAGAACATGATCAAAATCCTTAGTCTCACGATCAACCATTATAACAGGACCGTTATATGTCTCTTTTAATCTTTTGTATAGTTTGGATTCGAGTCCGGGAGTGAGAAGAGTATCGATCATGACCACGATACCGTCAAATTTTTCCGGTTTGATAAGATTAAAGATGTTGGAGTCTCCAATGTTTCTCAGTTCTGTTTCCTGATACTTCTGGAACATGGAAAATATGCATACATCATAATCATGAGAGTATGCTTCTTTGATAAAAGCGTCCATAAAACGCTTCTGGGTATTCTCTTCTAATTGTGCAAGTAATACACCGATCCTTTTGCGCATATTCAGTCTCCGAACATTCCTTGTACAAATATTATAACGCTAAATAATCATTAATGGTATATATTTATTATGTGTAAAGAAAAAACACTTGACAGATATGATTCTTTGTCGTAAGATGGCTAAGGTGTCAAGGCATTTTCATTGACAGAAGGTGGATTATGGAGAAGATTGTAAGGCAGGGCCTTTTGTATGATTTTTACGGAGCATTGCTCAATGAGCACCGTAAGAGCGTATACGAAGCTTATGTATATGACAATATGTCACTTTCTGAGATAGCGAATGAACACGGTATATCAAGGCAGGGAGTTCATGACCTGATAAAAAGATGTGACGAAAGCCTTGAAGAATATGAGAACAAGCTTCATCTTGTGGAAAAATTCATGTCCATAAAAGAAGAAGTTGAACAGATAGAAAAAATGGCCGACAGTGATGAGATCAAGGCACTTGCGGCAAAGATATTGGAACAGCTGTAAGCATGGCATTTGAAAGTTTAAGCGATAAATTACAAAACGTATTCAAGAACTTAAGGAGCAAGGGAAGACTTACCGAAGAAGACGTACATATAGCATGTAAAGATGTTAAGATGGCGCTTCTTGAGGCGGATGTTAACTTCAGGGTGGTCAAGAAGTTCATAAAGACCGTGGAAGAACGTGCCATAGGTCAGGATGTGATGAACGGATTAAATCCCGGTCAGATGGTAATAAAGATCGTTAATGAAGAGATGACCTCTCTTATGGGCGATGAGACCACTGAGATAGAATTTCAGCCCGGTAAATCGATAACCGTCATCATGATGTGCGGTCTTCAGGGTGCAGGTAAGACCACAACAACCGCGAAACTTGCTGGAAAGTTCTTAAAGAAAGGCAAAAAGCCTCTGCTTGTAGCCTGTGATGTTTACAGACCCGCTGCCATAAAGCAGTTGCAGGTAAACGGAGAAAAAGTCGGTGTTGAAGTCTTTACTATGGGAGACAATCATTCACCGGTTGATATAGCCAAGGCAGCCATTGAGCATGCCTCAAAGAACGGTCACAATGTTGTGATCCTGGATACTGCAGGACGTCTTCATGTTGATGAGGACATGATGGCAGAACTTCAGAATATTAAGAAGAACGTTACTGTTCATCAGTCAATCCTTGTTGTCGATGCGATGACAGGTCAGGATGCAGTAAATGTTGCTTCGGAATTCAAGGAAAAGATCGGAATTGACGGTGTCATCTTAAGTAAGATGGACGGTGATACCAGAGGTGGTGCGGCTCTTTCTGTAAAGGCTGTTACCGAACTTCCCATTCTTTATGTCGGTATGGGAGAAAAGCTGGCAGACCTCGAGCAGTTCTATCCGGATCGTATGGCTAACAGGATCCTGGGTATGGGCGATGTACTCTCGCTTATTGAAAAAGCGGAACAGAGCATAGATATCTCTGAAGAAAAATCAAGAGATATGGCCGAGCGCATGAAGAAAGGTAAGTTTGATTTCAACGATTACCTTGAAAGCATGAAGCAGATGAGGAATATGGGCGGACTTGCAAGTATACTCGGTATGATGCCGGGACTGGGTGTTAATGCGGCCGATCTTGAGGGAAGCATCAATGAAAAAGAACTAGCAAGGACAGAAGCAATCATTTTCAGTATGACACCCAAGGAGAGAGAAAACCCCAAGCTTTTAAATCCGAGCAGAAAGCACAGGATAGCTAAGGGTGCAGGCGTTGATATAGCGGTCGTAAATCGTTTTATCAAACAGTTTGAACAGAGCCAGAAAGCCATGAAGCAGATGCAGGGCATGATGGGCAAGAAAGGAATGCGGGGACTCGGAGGTCTTGGAGGACTCGGAGGATTCGGAAAGAAGGGATTCCCCTTCAGATGATGTGATATAAACCTTGGTTTCTTAAGCGGAACATACAGGTTCATATAAAAATAATTTTATTTGTGTAATAGAAAGGAAGATTATCATGGCAGTTAAGATGAGATTAACCAGAATCGGTGAGAAGAGAAACGCAATATACAGAGTTGTAGTTTCTGATTCAAGAAGTCCCAGAGACGGAAAGTTTATTGAGGAGATCGGAACATACAATCCCAATACAGATCCTTCAACCATCAAATTTGATGAGGAGAAGGCTAAGAAGTGGCTCGCTAACGGTGCAAAGCCTACAGAAGTTGTTGCTAAATTACTCAAGGTTGCAGGAATCGAGAAATAATCATAGGGTAAACACAGTAACACTTTTGGAGGTGGGTTATGAGAGAATTGGTTGAAGTTATCGCTAAAAATCTTGTTGATAACCCGGATGAAGTTGTTGTGACAGAAGAAGCCAACGGTAAAAATATCACCATTAAGCTTCATGTTGCACAATCTGATATGGGAAAAGTTATTGGAAAGCAGGGGCGTATTGCAAAAGCGATCAGAGCGGTGGTTAAAGCTGCCAGCTCCAATGACAACAAGAGAGTGGACGTTGAGATCGTCTAGACAGTTAACTGGCGCAGTCATGTTTTTGGCTGCGCTGTTTTTAAACGGAGTGTTTTATGGAAGGTTTACTGCAGGTGGGAGCCATCAGCTCCACACATGGTGTAAGAGGCGAGGTCAAGGTTTTTCCGACGACCGATGATGTTAAAAGATACAGTAAGTTAAAAGAGGTGATTCTCGGAGAGGGAAGTATGGCCCCACTTCTTCATGTTGAAAGCGTAAAGTATCAAAAGAACATGGTCATAGTAAAATTCAAGGAATACAATTCCTTAAATGAGGTAGAGAATCTAAGAGGAAAGAATCTTTATGTGACCAGAGAGAATGCGGTAAAGCTTAATAAGAATGAATATTTCGTAGCCGATCTTATAGGACTTAATGTTATCGATGAAGCAAAAAACATAAAAGGTACACTGAAAGATGTGATGCCGACAGGTGCAAATGATGTATATATCATTGAACTTGAGGATGGCAGAGAGCTTCTTTTGCCCGCAATAAAGGACTGTATAAAAGAAGTTGATATAAGTAACGGCATAATGAAAGTAAATGTACTGGACGGATTATTATGAGGTTTCATGTGATGACGCTCTTTCCGGAGATGTTTTCAGCGGCTGATAACAGTATCCTCGGAAGAGCAATGGAAAAGAATATAATAAGCATAGATGCGGTCAATATCCGTGACTATACTTTGGATAAGCATAAAAAGGTAGATGATTACACCTACGGAGGCGGAGCGGGTATGCTGATGCAGGCTCAGCCAATATATGACTGTCATAAGGCTGTATGCAACAGTATAGGCAGTGAAAAGAAGGTAAGGACCATATATGTCACTCCACAGGGCAAACTGTTTGACCAGAACATGGCAAAAGAGCTTTCGAATGAGGAGGATCTTATATTCTTATGCGGTCATTATGAAGGTGTTGATGAGAGGGTTCTTGAAGAGATCGCTACCGATTATATCTCTATCGGTGACTATGTACTAACAGGCGGGGAGCTTCCCGCCATGGTGATGATAGACTGCATATCCAGACTTGTCCCCGGCGTGTTGAGCAATGAAGAGTCGGCTCAGACCGAGTCGTTTGATGACGGACTATTGGAATATCCTCAATATACAAGACCTGAGGTATGGATGGATAAAAAGGTACCCGACGTACTTCTTAGCGGACATCATGCTAACATAGAAAAATGGCGTCATGAACAGTCTTTGGAGCGTACAAAGCAAAGAAGACCCGATCTTTATGAGATATATGCACACAAAATATGAAATATTGAAAATTAATCATTGATTACGGGCACAATATATGGTATTATGTCATGGATACGGGAGGATATATTGTGAGACATACCGGATATACTTACAATTATATATATATGAACTTTTAAACGATGGGATTTTTATTCTCATCGTTTTTTTTAGATCAAAAGGAAGGAATTATACTATGAGACATCTAATGAATCCGCTGGATTTCACGGTTGAGGAGTTGGAAAAACTCTTTGATCTGGCAAATGACATGGAAAAGAATCCTGACAGATACGCAAACGTCTGTCACGGAAAGAAACTGGCAACATGTTTCTATGAGCCGAGCACCAGAACAAGATTAAGCTTTGAATCTGCCATGCTAAATCTTGGAGGAAGTGTTCTGGGATTTTCGTCTGCAGATTCATCATCGGCTGCAAAGGGCGAGAGTGTTTCTGATACGATTAGAGTCATATCATGCTACGCCGATATCTGTGCCATGAGACATCCCAAAGAAGGTGCGCCGATGGTAGCAGCAGAAAGATCAAAGATACCTGTGATAAATGCAGGAGACGGAGGACATCAGCATCCTACACAGACTCTGACCGATCTTTTGACGATAAGAAGCCTAAAAGGAAAACTCGGCGGATTTACCATAGGTCTTTGCGGGGATCTTAAGTTTGGACGTACGGTACATTCTCTTATAGAGGCACTTGCAAGATACGATGATGTGAACTTCATCTTCATATCGCCTGAAGAATTAAAGGTACCCGATTATATAACACAGATGTTAAAGAACAAGAACATAGGATACGAAGAGGTAATAAGTCTTGATGAAGTTATCGGAAGACTCGATCTTTTGTACATGACAAGAGTCCAGAGAGAGAGATTCTTCAACGAAGAGGATTACATCAGACTGAAAGACTTCTATATACTTACAAAAGAAAAGATGAAAGCAGCAAGAGAGGATATGCTGGTCCTTCATCCGCTGCCGAGAGTCAATGAGATAAGCGTTGAGATAGATGATGATCCGAGAGCCGCATATTTCAAGCAGGTTCAATACGGCGTATATGTCCGTATGGCACTCATATATACCTTACTGGGACTTGAACAAGGAGGTGATAAGGCATGTTAAATGTTGGAAAGATAGAAGAAGGATTCGTACTTGATCATATAAAGGCAGGACAGAGTCTGTCACTGTATCATCATCTGCAGCTGGATACAAGAGACTGCACGGTCGCCATGATAATGAATGCAAAGTCTGACAAGATGGGAAAGAAAGACATCTTAAAGGTGGAATGCGATATAAATGATCTTAACCTCGATGTCCTTGCCGTTATAGACAGAAACATTACCGTAAACGTAATTAAGGACGGAGAGATAATACAGAAGAAGGAGCTGACTCTTCCCCAGGAGATAAAAAGAGTGTTCAAATGCAAGAATCCAAGATGCATAACTTCGATAGAACAGGAGCTTCCTCATATATTCTTCCTTTCCGATGAGACAAAGGGACTTTACAGATGCAAATACTGTGAAGAGAAATTCGATATGAGAAGTCTTGAGAGAGTAAAGATCTCCTGACAAGTGCAGTTATGTTGAGCATATGTAAGGATATGTGGTATACTTATTAAGGTTTTCATTATTGAAGTAAATGGAGGAGAATAAAAATGGGATACGTTGAGAGAAAAAGATGGCTGTTTCTGGGCTTGCCCTGGACATTTACCAAATATACTATCAGTGATGATGTTCTTACGATCGATGCAGGTCTTCTTAAGACTACAGAGAACGACTGTTACATGTACAAGATCACGGATGTTGAGCTTGAAGTAAGCTTTATGGAAAGGATCTTCGGACTGGGAACCATCAAGTGCATCACAGGTGACAAGACTCATCCTGTTCTTTTGGTTGAGCATATCAAGCATGCCAAGGAGATAAAAAACTATATCCTTGAAGAGTCTGAAAAAGCGCGTATCAAGAGACGTACCGTAAACATGCAGGATATCGGCGGTATAGATCTCAATGAGATGGGGATGGAAATAGATGATATGTGATCTCCAAAGGGATTATCATGAGATATAATGAAGCTTTAGAATACATGGCTTTTATAAGTTCGAAGAAGGGGATAGTTCCCGGACTTGACAGTATAAGAGAGCTGTGTAAAAGACTGGGAGATCCTCAGGATAAGTTAAAATTCATACATATCGCAGGGACAAATGGCAAGGGTTCTACTCTTGCCTTTATTTCGTCTGTTCTTACTTATTCGGGATACAGGGTGGGAAGATATATATCACCCACTATAAGGGATTACAGGGAGAGATTTCAGGTAAACGCAAAAGTGATCTCTCAAAGTGTTTTCTGTGAGCTTTTGGAGAAAGTGAAAGCAGTCTGTGAGGATATTGAAAAAGACGGACTTTCTTATCCTACAGCCTTTGAGATCGAAACGTCGTTGGCTTTCCTGTATTTTGTAAAAAAAGGATGTGATATTGTGGTCCTCGAATGCGGAATGGGCGGCAGGGATGATGCGACTAATATAATAAGCACTGCCGTTTTATCCGTTATTGCACCGATATCAATGGATCATATGCAGTTTCTTGGTGATTCGATCAAAAAGATAGCTTTAAATAAATGCGGTATCATAAAAAAAGACACTCCGGTAGTCAGTGCGATACAGCGGGATGAAGCAATGCAGGTGATCAAGGAAAAGAGCAATGAGAATAACTGTGATCTTCATACCCTTAAGAGAGAAACCATAACAGATATAAAGTATTCTCTTACCAGACAGAGCTTTAAGCTTGATAAGAAAAAATATGAAATTAAGCTATTGGGTGTATATCAGATAGAGAATGCTGCCCTAAGTGTTAAAGCATTAAACGTACTGAAAAATTGCGGTTATGAAAAGATAACCGATGAGAATATCAAAAAGGGATTACTGAATGCAGAATGGCCTGCAAGATTTGAGATCGTAAAAAAGAAACCTCTGCTCATCATAGACGGAGCACATAATGAGGATGCGGCTGTACGACTTAAAGAGAGCATTGATGTTTATCTTAAAGATAAAGAGAAGATATTTATTTTAGGTATGTTCAGGGATAAGGCTATAGACTGTGTTGTAAAGACGCTTGTATCAGATGCAAAAATGATATTTACATGCCAGACACCCGATAATCCGAGAGCTTTGCGGCCTATAGAACTGGCAGATATTGTCAGTGAATATAACAGAAATGTAACATGCTGTGATTCTGTGGAAGAGGCTGTGGAATTTGCGTCTTCAATGGCTGATGACAATACTGCAATAATAGCCACGGGTTCACTGGCATATCTTGGAAGAATACTGGATATTTATCTTAAATGATGTGATTATTTTGGCTGTGATATATCGCAGCCTTTTTTATCACTTTTCTATGAAATAAGGGTATTTGGTGCTATAATAGATTAGATGGGGAGTAAGTTTGAAATGATCATGGTTGATCAACAGACGGAGGAGTTTGACTGTGAAGTTTCACTTACACAAAAAAGATCACAACAGTACATACAGATGGTTATCTGTAGCTGTCGGTGTGGTGATCAACGTTTTATTTGCATATATACCATACAAAACCGGGATACCGCTTTATCTTGATACGGTCGGAGTTTTATTTGTAACTGTACTCAGCGGTGTGTTTCCCGGAGTTTTGACTGCAGTTCTTTCAAATGCTGCATGCAGCATGTTTAGTGACAATACATTGTATTTTTCATTTATCAGTGTATTGATCGCTCTTATCACTTCGCGTTATGTAAGACACCAGAAATTTAACAAAAAGATAGCATATCTTGATTTTTGGCTCTGCATATCCGTGATCTCAGGCTTGCTGGGTATCACATTTCAATGGCTTCTTTTGGGAGGACCTCAGTTTGAAGAGGTTTCAGAAGTTGCCGGTCTTTTATTCTCAAGATCAGGAACGGGTTTCTTTGCGGGTGCGGCTCTTGTAAACACGGGCCTAAATATGGTTGACAAATTTCTCTCCGCAGCCGTTGCCTTGCTTCTTCTTATTATCATCCCGAAAGAAAGAAGATATGCGATAAGAAACAGCAGCTGGAGACAAAACCCCCTGACTCCGGAACAGGTTAAAGAAGCGAACAAAAGAAGAGTCAGTCATTCGCTTATGAGTAAGATGAGCATGCTCATAGGTTTTCTTGCGCTTACTCTTGCAGGCTTCATGGCGTGGATAGGTATCCGTGTTTATTCGGAAAATGTAAAAGCCGAATACGAGACCAAAGCTATGCATGCAGCTCAGTTTGCTGCAAGCGTTATCGATGGCGATAAGATCGAAGAGTATATATCGCTTGGTGAAGACGAAGAAGGATATTTGGAGACAGAAGATATGCTGTATCGTATCAGGGAGGCAATGCCGGGTGTTCAGTATCTGTATGCACTTAAGATCGATAAAAACGGAAGCACTTTTGTATTTGATCTTGATACGGAAGACCTTCAAGGCGCAGAACCCGGTGATTTTGTTGAGATAGAAGAAGGATTTCAGCAGTATATGCCTCAGCTTCTTGCAGGTGAAGAGATAGAACCCATTGAAACGGATGATGCTTTCGGATGGCTTCTTACAGCATATTATCCCGTAAAGAACAGCAACGGAAAGACTGTATGCTATGCCGGTGCTGATGTATCGATGTCTTATATTTCCGATTATGCTAAGGATTTCATTATAAAAGCACTTTTGCTGTTCTCAGGATTCTTTATCCTCGTGCTTGTACTCGGACTTACGATGTCAGGATATTATCTGTTCTATCCCATAAGCAGCATAACTACAAATGTAAAGGGCTTTGTTAAGAGCGCCGGAGAACAGAAGGCAATCGATGAGAGCGTTAAAAAGATAAGAGCCGTTAATATCCATACCGATGATGAGATAGAAGAACTGTATTCATCGATATGCAGGATGGAAGCCGATATGGCTGAACATGTAAGGGATATACGTCACTATATGGAAGCTACGGCCAAGATGCAGAACGGACTTATAATAACAATGGCGGACATGGTCGAAAATCGTGACTCTGATACAGGCGCTCATATTCAAAAGACTGCTGCCTATGTAAGGATAATTCTGGAAGGGCTTAAAAAGAAGGGATACTATCTTGAAAAACTGACTCCGAAATACATGGCCGATGTTGAGATGTCCGCACCTTTACATGATATAGGAAAGATAAACATATCTGATGCGGTATTGAACAAACCGGGAAAACTTACTGATGAGGAATATGAGATAATGAAGACTCATACCACAGCAGGAAGAAAGATCCTGGAAAACGCTATAGCGACTGTTGAAGGTGAGAACTATCTTAAAGAAGCCAGGAACATGGCGGGATACCATCATGAAAGATGGGACGGAAAAGGGTATCCCGAAGGACTTCACGGAGCTGTTATACCGCTTTCTGCAAGAGTTATGGCTGTAGCAGATGTATTTGATGCTCTGACCTCTCCGCGTGTCTATAAACCGGCATTTCCGCTTGAGAAGGCACTGGATATATTAAAAGAAGGTTCCGGGACTCAGTTTGATCCGAAAGTCATAGAGGTGTTCATGGAATCTCTGCCTGAGGTTAAACGTGTTTTGAAGAAGTACAATCAGGAAGTTTTATAACGTAAGGGTTGGCTGTTGATGAAGGATAAAGGTTTAAAACTAAAAGCGGTCTATTTTATTCTTTGTGTATTTTTGATGCTTATCGGATATACACAGGGAGTTTTTGCTGCTGAAACAGAAAGTTTGAATGATAAAAAGCCAAGCTTCGGCGGAGGCTATGCTGCCACCGGTCAGCTTTCGGGGATAGGATATTCCACAAAGATATATGATGCTACCAACGGGCTGCCTACTTCCGATGCGAATTATATCCTGTGTACAAGTGACGGGTATATCATGATCGGAGGATACAGCGGCATCATTCAGTATGACGGAGCTGAATTCACCAGACTTGATACCTCGTACGGAATGACAAGCGGAAGAGGTCTGTTCGAGGACTCAAAGGGAAGAATCTGGGTAGGCACCAACGATAACGGTGTTGTAGTGATGGACCACGGAAAGAATATCCATTACACATACAGAGAAGGCCTGACTTCTTCTTCGATACGTGTTTTTGAAGAAGATAATTATGGAAATGTGTTTATCGGAACAACTGCTGGTGTATCCTATGTGGATGCACTTGGAGTTTTGCATAACATTGATGATTCAAGGATCAATAATGAAAGAATATTGAGACTTGATGCCGCACCTGACGGTACTATTTACGGACAGACAAAGAACGGGTGCGTATTTTCGATCGATTCATGTTCGGTAAGCTCATTCTATACAAGCGATGATCTGGGCATGTTAAAAGTGACAACGATACTTGCTGATCCGAGACATCCAGGAAAGGTATATTTCGGAACGGAGTCAAATCTTATATATTACGGTGAATTCGGTGATGATGTATCCAAGATGAAAAAGATATCGGCATATCCTGCGGAAAACATTCACTGGATGTGCTATGAATGCAACAGGATCTGGATATCGTCGACACAGAATGTCGGATACCTTGATGATAATAACGGTTATCACAATATTGCCGATCTGCCGATGAACAGTTCAATTGAGATGATGACAGCAGATTATCAGGGCAATATGTGGTTCTGTTCATCAACCCAGGGAGTCATGAAACTCGTTTCTAACAACTTTTCCAATGTATCGCAGAAAGCGGGCTTGGATACAGGTGTTGTCAATGCCACATGTCTGATCGACGGATGGCTCTATGTCGGTACCGATAATGGTTTGATCGTTCTGGATAAGAGCAGAAAACCTGTTAAGAATGAGCTCACTCAGTATATAGGAGAAGCAAGGATCAGGTCGCTTTCAAGCGATGAAAAGGGAAATCTCTGGATATGTACATATACAAATGATCTTGGTCTTGTCTGCTATGGAAGTGATAAGAAGATAAAATCCTACACTGTTGATCAGGGAATGCCGAATAACGAGATCAGATGTGCTCTGCCAACAAGTGACGGAAGTATCTACTCATGCACAAACGGCGGTCTTGCAATAATAAAAGACGGAAAAGTGGATCGAGTTGTGGATGCATCATCGGGAATAAAGAACACTGTTTTTCTTACTGTTGAAGAAGGAGAAGACGGAGAGATCCTCATAGGAACTGACGGAGACGGAATGTATATCGTAAACGGCTCAAATATAGCGACTTTAGGACGTGATAACGGTCTTACCAGCGATGTCATAATGAGGATAAAAAAAGACAGGCAAAGAAATGTTTACTGGATCGTTACTTCAAACTCCATCGAATACCTTAAAAACGGTATCATCACAAATGTAACATCCTTCCCTTATAACAACAATTATGACTTTTACTTTGATGATAATGACGATATGTGGATATTGTCATCATACGGTATCTATACCGTTAAAGTCGACGATATGATAAACGACAATGTCGTTGATTACAGATTATATACGATAGCTAACGGACTTACTTCAACGCCCACCGCTAATTCGTACAGTGCCCTTGATGATAAAGGAAATCTGTATGTGTCTGGAAGAGATGGTGTATGCGAGGTCAATTTAAATCACTTTATTGAAGAATCCGTATCCGTAAAAATGGGTGTACGCTCAATCTCATGCAATAACGAAGAAGTAGTACCGGTGGACAAAACTTATACGATTCCTGCCGATAACGGACGTATAAGCATCAATCCCACGATCATGGATTATACGATGTCAGATCCTCTTGTAAGGGTATATCTTGAAGGCAGTGATGATGCTGGTATCACAACTTTACGCAGCAAGCTTTCGGCACTCGAATATACAGGTCTTAAATACGGAAATTATAAACTGCATATTCAGATACTGGATAACGGCGGAGAGAATGTACTTCAGGAAGAGGTCTACAACATAGTCAAAAAACCAAGAGCCACAGAACTCATTGTTGTTCGAATCCTTGCACTGGCATTGCTTGCGCTTTTAGCCGGATTATTTGTATGGAGGATAATGACAGGTACGGTTATCAGACAGCAGTATCGTCAGATACAGGAAGCCAAGGATGAAGCTGAAAGAGCAAATACAGCAAAGTCACGCTTCCTTGCCAACATGTCCCATGAGATAAGAACTCCGATCAATACCATAATGGGAATGGATGAGATGATCTTAAGAGAGGATGCAACGGGAGTTCCCAAACCGTACTTCCTTTCTGTCATCAATTATGCCCTTGATATTAGAAATGCATCAGACTCACTGCTTAGTCTTGTGAACAACCTGCTCGATATGTCAAAGATCGAGTCGGGCAAGATGAATCTTGTAGAACAGGAATATGATGTTGAAGAGAATATCAGATCTATCATATCGATGATAAAAGTAAAGAGTGCTGAGAAGGATCTTGTATTCAATATCGATATTGACAGCAATCTTCCGGTTCGTATGTACGGTGATTGCGGAAAGATAAAACAGGTTCTCTTAAATCTACTGACAAATGCCGTCAAATATACGGATGTCGGAGGCTTTACGTTAAAGATATCCGTTGAGAGTAAAGTAGAAGACAGATGCAGTCTCAGATTTTCTGTAAAAGATACGGGAATAGGAATAAAACCGGAAGATACGGACAAACTCTTTACCGCATATGAGAGACTTGATGAAGTTAAGAACAGCGGAATTCAGGGAACGGGACTTGGACTTGATATTTCAAGAAGATTCGTTGAACTGATGAACGGAAAACTCTGGTGCGAAAGTGTTTACGGTGAAGGTTCCGAATTTATATTTACTCTTGATCAGAAGATCGCTGATGAAAGAGTTATGGGCATCTTTGATGAAAATAAGGATGAAGGTGCAAAAGGTCCGTATATTCCTCAGTTTATAGCTCCGGATGCTGAAGTTCTCGTCGTAGACGATAATCCAATGAACTTAAGTGTTATCAGGAACCTCTTAAAAGCGACAAAGATTTTTGTCACTACTGCATCAAGCGGTGAAGAATGTCTCGAAAAGATTAAATTCGGAAGTTTTGATGTTGTTCTTCTGGATCATATGATGCCGGGAATGGATGGTGTGGAAACTCTTGAAAGGATAAGAGAGACACATCCCGATCTTCCTGTATATGCGCTTACAGCAAATGCAACTGCCGGAGAAGAGTTCTACAGATCAAAAGGCTTTGACGGTTATCTTGCAAAGCCGATAGATTCCGTTTCGCTTGAAAAAGCCATAATGCGTCATCTGCCCGAAGAGATAATGATAAAGCCTACCAGGGATGATGCGGTTGAAGATCTCGATGAGCTTCCCGAAGATATGCTGTGGATAGAAGGTGTAAAGGATATATCTGTTCTGGACGGAATAAAAGCTTCCGGAGGAATAGGATCTTACATAACTGCTCTCAACATGTTCTATGATACGATCGACAGTAACCATGACGTAATAGAAAAAGCATATAAGGGCAAAAACATAAAACTGTTCACGGTTAAAGTGCATTCTCTTAAGACTTCTGCACGTATCATCGGTGCAAATGCTCTTTCTGAAATGGCCAAAAATCTGGAAGATGCCGGTAATCATAAGGATATGGAATTTATAGATGACAATGCCGACATATTCCTTGAAGATCTGATGTCATTTAAGGATAAACTGTCTTTGCTTCGAAAGAAAGAGGATACAACCGACAAGGAACCGATAAGTAAAGATGAGCTTAAAAGTGCTTATGAGGCATTAAAAGAAGTCGTACCTCAGATGGATTATGATGCCGTTGAAATGATACTTGATCAGCTTGGCAAATATAAACTGCCTGATAAAGATGACGAGATTATAGATAATGTAAGCAAGATGCTAAAGGTGTTTGACTGGGAAGGTATGGAAAACCTGCTTAAGTCTATAGGGTAAAGGAGAATAAGACGTGCCGAATAAAATGATGATAATCGCAGAGAAAGAATCCTTTCTGGTGCGTGTACTTGTAGGAAAGATCGCAGGTTCAAACATAGAATGTGAATTCGTCCCGTGGGATATAAACAACATCAATGCCAAGTGGGATGGTACTTCCTTTATCACACTGTATATGGATGAAGGGAAAAGACCTCATGAAAATGTCCTTCACTTTCTTGATGACAAGATGAAGGACGATAATGTTCTGATGATAATGATAGGTGAAGCACAGGATATTCATTTTGCATGTGATCATGTCCCGGGAGATCTGATCTATAAAACATTCAACAGACCTTTGAACAACGAAGAGTATGTAAACTGCGTTGTGGATCTTTATAAAAAGGTTGATTCGGGAGAATTTAAAAAACAGATCCTTATTGTAGATGATGACCCGAATTATCTTTCTCTGGTAAGAGAGTGGTTAAAGGACAGATATAAAGTGTTTATGGCAAACTCCGGTCTTCAAGCCATCAAGTGGCTTGGAAAAAACAAGGCGGATCTTATTCTGCTCGATCATGAAATGCCGGTAACAAGCGGTCCCCAGGTCCTTGAAATGCTAAGGAATGATGATGAAACAAAAGATATCCCGGTCATGTTTCTTACCGGAAAGAGTGACAAGGAAAGTGTTATGGCAGTTTTGGAACTCAAACCAGAAGGATATTTCCTTAAAACCATATCAAGAGAAAATCTTTTGGAGAAGCTTGATGAGTTTTTCCTTCTTCATAAATAGGAGTGATCGATTATTATGGTCGAACTGATAAAAGCAAATCAATTGAATATAATGCTGGTTTTAAGCAGTGCATGCGGTACCTTCGCGCTTTTTGTTCTGATAGCAAGAGCACTTCCAAAAAGAAGAAGGTTTTCTTTGCTTGCGCTTGAATTAAGTTCGATGCTTTTACTCTATTTTGATCGTCTGGCTTATATGTATTCCGGAGATATGAGCTCAAAGGGTTATATAATGGTCAGGGTCACAAACTTTCTGGTGTATTCTCTAACACTTGTAGTCATACTTTCACTGAATCTTTATCTGATGGATCTTCTGATGAATGAAGGTGAAATGGAAAAGATACCAAAGAGACTTATCGCTGTAAGGATACTGGGATATATAGGTATCCTTATGGTTGTGATATCCGCCTTTACGGGTCTGTATTACTATTTTGATGAGTTAAACAGATATCAGAGAGGCCCGGGGTTCATTCTCTGCTATGTTTTTCCGCTGATAACGCCGTTAATAATACTTACTGTTGTAATACAGTATCGTAAAAGATTGAGCAAGGGTGTAGTCTTCTCGATCGTTCTGTTTGTTGTACTGCCCATAATTGCATCTATAATACAGATATTTGCATACGGATTGTCACTGACAAACATGGCAATTGTCGGTGTAGCAATGATCACCTATATTTTTGCTCTTTATGACATCAATGATAAACTCGAAAAGTCTAACAGACGTGAGATCGAGTTCTTAAAAGAAGAGAGACAGAACATGCAGAATCTTTTTGAACAGACTGCAAGTGCTTTTGTAAATGCGATCGATGAAAAGGATGAGTATTCCGTAGGGCATTCGCACAGAGTTGCCGATTATGCAAGAAAGATAGCTAAAGCATGCGGTAAGAATGATAAAGCCTGTGATGAGATATATTACAGTGCGCTGCTTCATGATGTCGGAAATATAGGAGTGATGGATCCTACAAAAGATACCGATGATAAGCTTACCGAAGAAGAGATTGAGATACTTAATCAAAAGACCATGATCGGAGATAAACTGCTTTCAAGTATAAGCGATTATCCTTATCTTAAAGACGGAGCTCATTATGTGAATGAAAGATATGACGGAAGCGGTTATCCAAACGGACTTAAAGGTGATGAGATACCTGAAGTAGCCCGAATAATATCAGTTGCCGATCACTACGATAATCTTACATCCACAAAGAGTTTCAGAGCTCCCTTCCCTCAGACTGTAGTCAGAGAGGAATTCATAAGAGAAGCAGGCAAAATGTTTGATCCCAGATTCTCGACCGTGATGGTGAAACTGATAGACTCTGATTCCGGGTATGAGATGAGCGATGATCAGACTGATAATGCGTTTAAAGAACAGTTAGAGTGTGATGAATACAGAACTGATATACAAAAGGGTATACTGATCGAGAATGTCTATACCGATATCAGCTTTAAGTTTTCGGAGAACAAAAAGAAGGACGACGGGTTTTCTACTCCGTCTCTTATTATATATGATTCCTTTGACGGAAGAGTGCATGATGATAAAAAGACGATCAAGGCATTCCATTATCTTGAATACGGTGAGATATGGTTTGACGGAAATGTTGTATGTACTGCAGCAAGGAATATGACATCAAAAGAGATCGCATTAGATGATAACAGGAAAGATACTGATCAGATTGATCAAAACATATTCAGAATTAGAGCTGGAAGATATGAAGATCATGTAAGGATCATTGTTTCTGACGCTTATGGTGCTCATGAAGTGACGATCGCATTACAGGACAGCTCGAAGTATGCATATATAGGCATTACGGGTGAACACTGTATCTTATCTGAATTTATGATCGAAAAGACCGATACTGAAGTGGGTGATTCCGATATTGAGCGTATAGCAAGCAAGATATCGTATTTAAACCGTCTTGAAGGTGATCTGCCTAATCTGCAGATAGATAAGACAAGATCAAAGAACACCCAAGGAATCGTGTTAAATAAAGATCTGAATTTCATTTTTCATACGATGAGTCTTCCTTCTGCCAGTCTCGTATGGAATTGTCCGTATATTCTTATATACAGTTCTGACGATAACACCGTTAACGGTTCAAATTACAGGGAATATGCCCTGATAAAACTCAACGGTGAGACCGACAGAGAAAAAGAATTTGCCGAAAACACTATTCAGATACAGAAAACCGAAAGATTTAAAGACTGGGACAAGTGGCTTGAGAAAAACAGGGAAGGCTTTGAATGTGAAGTAGAAATAGAAAGAAAAGGCAACAGGATCGAAACTTATACGGAAGCAGCTGGACTGAATTTAAGGAATGTGACGGTACTTAAAGAGACTCCAAAACAGATCTGTGTTGCTCTTACTGGTGATCAGTGCGTTTTAACGGATATAAGGGTAAGATAGTGGCCTTAATTGATTGAGACTGTTAAAATGTGGTATACTTTAGCCAAAGGAGTATATAGACTAAAATGGTAGACAAGAACAAGATAGAAGAAGCAGTCAGAATGATCCTGGAGGGGATCGGAGAAGATCCTGACAGGGAAGGACTGAAAGATACACCATCGCGTATAGCACGTATGTATGAAGAGATTTTTGCGGGAATGGATGAGAGTGCATCGACACATCTTTCAAAACGCTTTACCTGTGATAACTCGGAAATAGTACTTGAAAAAGATATCACTTTTTATTCAATGTGCGAGCATCATCTTTTGCCTTTTTACGGTAAGGCGCATGTTGCTTATATACCAAACGGCGAGGTTGTAGGATTAAGCAAGCTGGCAAGGACTGTGGAGGTATTTGCAAAAAGACCCCAGCTGCAGGAGAGGATGACTGCACAGATAGCGGATGCGATCATGGATGAGCTTAAATGTGAAGGTGCCATGGTTGTAATTGAAGCTGAGCATATGTGCATGACAATGCGCGGAGTTAAAAAGCCCGGAAGTACAACAGTTACCTGTGTATCAAGAGGCGCATTTGAAGATGAAAAGATGAAGAGAGCATGCTTCAGACTTATGAGGATGTAAGATGGTAATCGGAAGTAAGGATTTTAAAACAAGCGGCCATACTTACATAATGGGCATTCTTAATGTAACGCCCGATTCATTTTATGACGGTAATTCATACACAAAGATAGATTCAGCCATAAGAAGAGCTGTGGCAATGCAGGATGAAGGAGCTGATATCATTGATATCGGAGGTGAATCCACAAGGCCCGGTTATACGATGATCTCATCAGAAGAAGAAATCGAAAGAGTTGTTCCCGTTATTGAAGCAGTTAAGAAAGAGACGGATCTTCCAGTCAGCCTTGATACATATAAAGCAGATGTTGCAGCCGCGGGGATAAATGCAGGTGCCGATCTTATAAATGATATCTGGGGACTTAAATATGACGGCAAAATGGCTGATGTAATAGCTAAAGCAAATATTGCCTGCTGTCTTATGCATAACAGAAAAGATACGGATTATAACGACTTCGTAAGAGATTCCATAAATGATCTTAAGGAGTGCGTTGACATTGCAACAGCAGCCGGAATCGATAAGAACAAGATAATACTCGATCCCGGAGTGGGATTCGCGAAAGATACAGATCAAAACCTTGAGATAATAGCTTCTCTTAATGAAATAAACAGACTCGGCTATCCTGTTTTGCTCGGAGTAAGCAGGAAATCCGTAGTAGGAAATGTACTTGATATACCCAAGGAAGAAAGACTTATCGGAACTGTAGCTCTCGGAGTCTTCGGATGTCTAAAAAACATGATGTTTTTACGTGTTCATGACGTAAAGGAACATGTGCAGGCAGTGAAGATGATAGAAGCTGTGAAGAGATATATGTAAATGAATGGTATTTAGGGGTTATGACAAGAAGTTGGAGGGTATGCGTATGGATCAGATCAAAATCGAGAATCTAAAAGTATTTGCGTATCATGGTGTTTATGAATCTGAACGTGAAAAAGGTCAGAACTTTTTTATCAACGCTACGTTGTACACAGACCTTAAAGATGCTGCTACGGAAGATGATGTGGAACTGACTACGGATTATGCTGCGGTATGTCAGACTATCAAAGACGAAGTCACATTGAAGACATATGATCTTATTGAGACAGTCGCCGAGAAAGTTGCCCAGGCAATACTGGAAAACTTCACAAAGATCGAAGCTGTTGATATAGAGGTTAAGAAGCCTCAGGCTCCCGTACCGATGGAATTTGATTCAATATCAGTAAAGATAAGCAGAAGATGGTCTGATGCATATCTTTCATATGGTTCAAATCTCGGTGACAGAGAAGAAAACATAGAGAAAGCTCTGTTTAAACTCTGTGACAGAAATGACTGCAAGATGATCCAGAACTCATCTCTCATAGAGACGAAACCGTACGGAAATGTTGTGCAGGATGATTTCTTAAACGGTGCATGCTATATAAAGACATTGCTTCGTCCTATGGAACTTTTGGATGTTCTTCATGAACTCGAGAATGATGCGGGAAGAGTAAGAGACGTTCATTGGGGTCCGAGAACTCTTGATATGGATGTTATATTCTATGATGATCTTGTATATGACAGTGATGATCTTATAATTCCTCATGTGGATATAGAGAACAGAGAATTTGTACTTCGTCCCATGGCCGAGATAGCTCCTTACAAGAGACATCCGATATTCAGAAAGACGATGCAGGAGATGCTCGATGATCTGATGTCCAGATAATTATATTGAAAAAATGATCCGGAAGACTTTTTGCTACGCATTGGTCCTCCGGATTTTTTTAACATTAATTATTTTTTGATGCCTGGGTCGAACTGCTCGACCTTGAGTGTTCCGTAATGGTTTGCATGATATGTGACACTGTCATTATCAAACGGGCGGAAATATACATAGTTGGATGTTGTCTGAATGTCTTTATAAACACCTTCAGCGATGACTATATCATTGTTGCCGTCAGTATTTACACGATGAAGAGCTGGATCATTCACGCTAACCTGATAATAGATCAGATCGCCGATCTTGTTGTAGAAGTCAAGACGTTCATTGGTGATGGTCTCTTCAGTGTCAGACTGGGGATTATATCTGTGCAGTTCATAGTCCGTATTCGGATCAATGAAATATATCCAGCCGTCGTCATCGTAAGCCGGCATATAAACATCGTGAGCCCAGTAATCCTCGGACTGTTCGGTAGTGGGATCATATATGTAAAGGTGATGATTATCAGACATATTTCCGTAATAAATATATCCCCAGTGTGGATTTACAAAGCTTATCATCTGATCAACTACCTGATGGTTATCTTTTTTGTGAGTTGTGACAGAATATATGGTCGTACCTGATGACTTTATATAGTTTTGATAATACAGTCTGTTTCCGTAAAGCAATGCGCTTGCAACGGGATTTGTAGTATAGCAGATGGAAGAACTTCCGTTGTGAGTTATACTGTAGAGACCTGCAGACTTTCTTACGTAACCGAGTCCCTGACCGCTTGATTTTGCTGACATGGAATAATACACACGTGAATCATCAACATTTAATGATATGACAGCAGTGGAGATTATCTTTTTTACATTGGTCTCATCCGAATTCATAACATAAAGGGCATCATTATCGTAGGAATTGGCAAAGTAAACCTTGCCGTCATGCTCACAGAATTTACCGTCATTTAAAAGATTATATACAGTGTTGCCTATATAGTCTTCACTGTTTAAACTTTTCTGATCCATGACATAACGGACGATATAGATCACCGATATCGTAAGGAGAATACATAACGTTATTAAGATGGCTTTTACATTCTTATTCATGTTTTCGCCTTTGCTTTAAATATATGTTTATCCTTACTTTAAGTATAACACCAATTTCCTTGATATCATAGATATTCTGGGTTAAGATTAACTTATATTAGTATACAGAGGTAAAGAAAAAATGCTGACTGACGAATTAATAGTATACAGGCCTGACGAGAATGAGATACTGTACGATATGGCCTATATGATCGACTGTTTTGAGAACGGATCGGATTATGACGAGGAGCTTAAGGCAGAGCTTAGAGAACTGTTTTATGAGTGCATCCATAAGCTTATAGAACTTGCGGGAAATCATGGATTCTACGGTAATCTCTGGCACTGCTATCTGACTGATATTCTTGTAAATAACGAGAACAGCTACAGCAGAGCAACAGAGATAGTCGGCCCTGTTGAAGGATCGATTAACGATGCCGTTCTTCATGACATTAAGATATTCAAGAAACTGTTTGATTATGATTTTTCAAAGATAAATGAGTGGCTTGGTATAAACTGCTTTTTTCTGATAGAGGATTACGAAGCATCATCTGAAATGAGCAAGGTCTACAACCAGAGGATCAAGGAGCGTATCTGTACACTTGCACGTAAATTCAGGCAGGATGATACCGCAAGTGATATGAAGTATTCGCTTACAATGTTTTACAAGGAATACGGTGTCGGAAGATTTGGACTTCATAAAGCCTTCAGGGTAGTCGGTAGTCCCAAAGGAACAACAATTGTTCCGATTCTTAACATTGCGCATGTAAAACTCGATGATCTTGTTGGATATGAGATAGCAAAAAAGAAACTCATAGACAATACCGAAGCGTTTGTGAACGGAAGAAAAGCAAATAACTGTCTGCTGTTCGGTGATGCGGGTACAGGTAAGTCCTCATCTATAAAAGCTATCGCTAACGCGTATTATGATAAGGGCTTAAGGATAATAGAGATATATAAGCATCAGTTTAAGATGTTAAATGATGTTATCGCTCAGATAAAAAACCGTAATTACAAGTTCATCATATTCATGGATGACTTAAGTTTTGAGGATTTTGAGATCGAGTACAAATATCTTAAGGCTGTGATCGAAGGCGGACTTGAAAAGAAACCTTCAAATGTTCTCATATATGCTACAAGCAACAGAAGGCATATCGTAAATGAGACCATAACGGAAAGGGAGAATAACCTGCACCTTAGCGATACTATGCAGGAGAAATTCTCGCTTGTAGCAAGATTTGGTGTTACGATCTACTTTAGTTCACCGGACAAGAAGGAATATCAGAACATTGTAAGAGTCCTGGCTGAAAGAAACGGGATAAACCTAAGCGATGAAAAGCTCATGCTGGAAGCGAATAAATGGGAGATGAGCCATGGGGGCTTCTCAGGCAGGAGTGCACAGCAATTTATAGATTATCTCTTAGGATTTGAAGAAGGAATATAGATTATGTCAAAAAAGGAACTGAAGAATCCGGAATATTATTATAACAGGGAACTAAGCTGGCTTAAATTTGATGCCAGGGTATTGAGTGAAGCCAAAGATCCCGAGATAGGTCTCTTTGAAAGACTGAAGTTTTTGAGCATAACAGCATCAAACCTTGATGAGTTTTTCATGATAAGGGTAGCTTCGCTGAAAGACATGGTAAACGCCGATTACCGAAAGGCTGATATTGCAGGCCTTACTGCAAGAGAACAGCTTGATCGTATCGATGTCAGCACCCATAAGCTTGTCTTGGAACAGTATGATGTATATAACAATCTGATGGAGGAGCTTAAGGATAACGGTCTTATTATACTTAATAAGAACAGCGAGCTTAATTCAAGACAGGAAAAGTTCATCGAGAAATACTTCATGTCAAACGTTTACCCTGTCCTTACACCTATGGCTGTTGACAGTTCGAGACCTTTTCCGCTAATCAGAAACAAATCTCTTAATATAGGAGCTATCGTACATAAAAAGGATGATCCCGAAAAGGAGATAGAATTTGCGACTGTACAGGTTCCGAGTGTTCTACAGCGTGTCATAGAGATTCCGTCATCCGGTGATGTAAGGACTGTAATACTTTTGGAAGACATGATAGAGATGTATATCAGCAAGCTGTTTTTGCATTATGATATCGTATCAACATGTCAGTTCAGGATAATGAGAAATGCCGACCTTACTATAGATGAAGATGAAGCTGCCGACCTCTTAAAAGAGATAGAAAGACAGATAAAAAAGAGACAGTGGGGTGAAGTTATCCGTCTTGAGATAGATGAGAACTGTGATGAGCAGCTCGTTGCCATACTTAAGAACGAACTGGTCATAAAAGAAGAAGATATATACTATATCGGCGGACCTCTTGATCTGACATTCCTGATGAAGATATACGGAATGGAAGGATATGATGAACTTAAGGTGAAGCCACATATCCCTTCACCCGTCTATGAGATTAGGGACAAGGCATCGGTATTTGATGCGATAAGGGAAAAAGATATCCTTATGCATCATCCTTATGAATCGTTTGAGCCTGTTGTAGACTTTATAAAAGAAGCTAGCGTTGATCCCAATGTACTTGCTATTAAGCAGACGCTTTACAGAGTTTCTGGTAATTCACCCATTATAGCGGCACTTGCGACTGCAGCCGAAAACGGTAAGCAGGTAACGGTTTTGGTTGAGCTTAAAGCACGTTTTGATGAAGAAAACAACATAGTGTGGGCAAGAAAGCTTGAGCATGCCGGCTGTCATGTTATATACGGACTTGTGGGACTTAAAACTCACAGTAAGATCACACTGGTTGTAAGAAAAGAAGATGACGGCATAAGAAGATATGTTCATCTTGGAACAGGTAATTACAATGATGCTACAGCTAAGCTTTATACAGATATAGGTTTATTCACATGCAGAGAATCATTCGGTGAGGATGCGACTGCCGTATTCAATATGCTTTCTGGTTATTCGGAACCTGAGGTATGGAATAAACTTTCCCTTGCTCCGTTATGGCTTAAGGATAAATTCCTTGAGCTGATAGATCGTGAAAAGAAGTTTGCCAAGAAAGGAAAAACTGCACATATAATAGCAAAGCTTAATTCTCTCTGCGATCAGGACATTATAAAAGCCCTGTATGAGGCTTCAATTGCAGGTGTAAAAATAGAACTTATAGTAAGAGGCATATGCTGCCTTAAAGTGGGGATTCCCGGAGTGAGCGATAATATAACCGTACGATCTATAATAGGAAACTTCCTTGAACACAGCAGGATATTCTATTTTGAAAATAATGGTATGCCCGAGGTGTATTGCGGGAGTGCGGACTGGATGCCCAGAAATTTAGAGAGAAGAGTAGAGATACTGTTTCCTATTGAACAAGGCGAGTTAAAGAGAAAAGTCTATCATATCCTGGATATGGAACTGAAGGATAATGTGAAAGCTCACATTCTTATGCCTGACGGAACATATATTAAAGAAAAGAACAAGAAGGATAGATTAAATTCACAGGAGTTGTTCGTTAAGGAGGCGAGAAAAGAAGCCGATAAGCATATTGAAAAAGAAGTAAATGATTTCAGAAAAACAAGAAGGTTTACTGTTGAAACTCATGTAAACTGAGAGACGGGTTACGATTGAAAGGGGTGTGCATATGTATAATTTTGATGAAGCTGTACTTGATACTTTCCTGGAAGAACAGACAAAGCTTTTTCCGCAGGAGGTTGCCGCAACAAGACAGGAAGCAGATGATTTTCTCTCTGAAGTCATGGCTGTTGTCGTAGATACTCCCAAAGAAGTATGGGAATATTTTGATGAGGAGTGCATTGATACGGACGGTGCCGATGAAGAAGAAATACTGGAAGCAGATGAGGTTTTTGTACTTCCTGACGGAAGATATCTGATAGTGGAAGCATAAAAGAGAAAGGGCGGATTGATAAATCCGCCCTTATTATGTCTTATTTCTGATCTGAGATCAAGCACCGCCTTTGATTATCACATTGATAACTTCAAGGTCCGTCTTGTCCATATGATTCTTTTTAACTGCCAGGAATGCATCACTTGTGATCCCTAAGTTTCCGATAAGAAGCTGTATATCTATCGGTATATCATAGGTTGATACAGGTTCCGGTTCGGGTTCTTCGATAACAGGATGGAACTGAGCGGCAACCTTGGCTGCATCGTAAGCTTCTTCAAGCATTCTTGTAAGTTCGAGAGCAGCCTGATGTTCAGCTTCGGCTTTTGCTTTTGCAAGAGCTTTTGCTTCAGCTTCCATACGTTTCTCAATAGCGATAGCTTCAGCAGCGGCCTTTTCTTCGGCAGCCTTAGCAGCGGCAGCCTTGGCGTTTGCATATTTTTCCTGAGCATCAAGTATGGCTTTTTCTATCTCGAGCTGTTCTTCGGGTGAAACAATAACTCTGTTTGCGAGAGCTTCTTCGAGTTCTTTTTGTTCTTTAGCAGCAACCTCAGCAGCGAACTGAGCTCTGGCAACTTCATCTATTGCATTTGTAGCGTCCTGTTCAGCCATTGCAGCTTCCAAAGCAGCCTGTTCTTCCTCACGGGCCTTTGCTTCAGCTTCGGCTCTTGCAGCTTCTTCTTCAGCGGCAGCCTGTTCCGCAGCAAGAGCAGCTTCTTCAAGTGCAAGTCTTGCTTCTTCGGCACGTCTTGCATCCTCAGCAGCTTTGGCTTCTCTGGCGCGTCTTGCTTCTTCAGCAGCTTTAGCGGCTTCTTCAAGAGCACGCTGTGCTTCAGCAGCGAGTCTTGCTTCTTCGGCAGCTCTTTCTTCAGCTTCACGTTTAGCTCTTTCTTCGGCTTCCTTGGCTTCGGCTATAGCTCTTTGAGCGGCAGCCATTGCTTCCTCTGCAGCCTTAGCGAGAGCAGCGGCTTTTTCAGCTTCTTCAGCGGCCCTGGCTTCCGCAGCAAGGCGGGCTTCCTCAAGTGCAGCGGCTTTTTCTGCAGCTTCACGTGCGGCCTGTTCTGCAGCGAGAGTTTCTTCATTATCTTCCGGCGGAGCTGGTATGCTGAGTTCCGGAAGAGGAGCTGTTCTTCCATCGAGAGCGAGTTTGGCTTCTTCGGCAGCTCTTTCTTCGGCAGCTTTTCTTGCAGCTTCTTCGGCTGCAGCTCTTTCTGCAGCGATACGAGCTTCTTCAGCGGCACGTCTTGCTTCTTCAGCAGCTTTTTCTTCAGCGGCACGTCTTGCTTCTTCGGCAGCCTTTTCAGCAGCGATACGAGCTTCTTCAGCGGCTTTTGCTTCAGCGGCAGCTCTTGCAGCTTCCTCAGCGGCAGCTTTTTCAGCAGCGATACGAGCTTCTTCTGCAGCTTTTTCTGCAGCGATACGAGCTTCCTGAGCAGCCTTTGCTTCAGCTGCGGCTTTAAGAGCAGCAGCCTTTTCTTCGGCAGCTTTGATAGCCTTTATCTTTGAAGGCAGAACACCTTTTTTGTTCTTGACAAGGTTATCTACAACGTTGACAGGCTCCCAGTCACGGTGGGCAGCTCGTTCATTGTTGTAGTCAGCTTTATCAATCTGACAATCGGCTAAAAGCTCATCGATAGTATCATAGTAACTTCCGTCAAAATACAGCGTAGTAGGCTTCTTTGACACTAAATCTTTTAATCCCATTAAACATTTCCTCCATTGTTTTTATTATATTACTTTTTGCTGCTTTTTTAAATTGTTTTGCATAAATTTTTGGATTTTTTCAAAATATGTTTTAATTTGTCATATATATTGATATAATATGAATGATTTTTACATAAAAACACAATATAAAGGAGGTCAGTATGAAGTCATTTGTTAAGGAATTCAAGGAATTTATCTCAAAAGGCAATGTGATGGATATGGCAGTCGGTGTTATCATCGGCGGAGCTTTTACTGCGATCGTTACTTCACTGGTAAATGATATCATTATGCCGTTGCTTTCTTTGTTGACCGGAGGACTTGATTTTTCTGAGCTTTGTGTGAAATTCGGTGAGGGAGAAGAGGCTGCATCACTTAATTACGGTGCATTTATCGCAGCTGTGATCAATTTCCTTCTTATCGCACTTGTTATCTTCATAATAATCAAAGCGATCAACAAGATGCCTAAGAAGAAAAAAGAAGAGGAAGCACCTACAACAAAAGAGTGTCCTTTCTGCCACGAGACGATTTCCATCAAGGCTACAAAGTGTCCTCATTGTATTTCAGAACTTCCGAAAGAAGAGTAGAAGTGATAAATATTTAAAGAAAAAAAGAGATACGGTTTTCGCCGTATCTCTTTTGATATTGATAATTTTATCTGCTCTTGATGATAGCATTGATAACATCGAGATCTGTCCAATCATTGTGGATCTGCTTAACATACTGGAATCCAACCTTAGGAGTATTAAGGTTATTGAGCAGTTCGTCAAAGTCCTTAGATGTCTCACCAATAGGATTGCCCTTTGTTGTGAGGATCGCATTGACGATATCAAGATCAGACATATCTGCCTGTACCTGCTTAACTACAAGGAAACCATCCTTTGCGATGTTAAGGTTAACAAGCAACTCATCAAATGCTTTTGCTGTGCTTCCGCTGGGAGCAGGAGCCGGTTTTGCTGCAGACTGGGTGTAATCATATTCATTCATAGCTGTTTCTACTTCCTCCTTTTTCTTGTCATCAGGTTTTACTTCTTCTGCCTTAGGAGCAGGAGCATCCTTGGTCTTGGGTTCTTCAACCGCAGCTTTTTCTTCAACCTTTTCGGGTTCAGCTTCTTTAGCTGCAGGCTTTTCGTCAGCCTTGGCCGGAGCGGGCTTTTCTTCAGCCTTAGGTGCTTCGGGTGCCTTTTCTTCAGCTTTTGCTGGAGCAGGTTTCTCTTCAGCCTTAGGAGCAGGTATTGAAACAGAAGCAGCTTTGATCTGTTCTTCGGTCTCCTTGACCTTTTCTTCGGCAGCCTTAACCTTTTCTTCAGCGGCTTTAGCTTTCTGTTCGGCAGCCTTGGCAGCTGCAACGGCAGCTTCGGCAGCGGCAGCGGCAACTTTAGCCTTGTGGTCCGGATTCTTTGAAGGTAAAACGCCCTTGTTAGACTTTACAAGGAAGTCAACAACATTCATCGCATCCCAGTCACGATGAGTAGCCTTTACTTGTGTGTAATCCGCCCTTTGAATATTACATGCAGTACATAATTCGTCTACACTGCTGTAATACTCTCCATCAAAAAACAAGGTTGTGGGTTTTTTGACGGTGTCAATAACATCTTTTATTCCCATAATCATTCACCTCTCTTACAAATATTATATCTATAATATTCAAAAAAGCAAATCAATTTTTTGCAAAATTGTGTACTAAATAAATTCTTTTACTATATATTGTGAAAGTCCGTCATTGTCATTGTCAAATTCTGATAATATATCTGCAAATTCAAAAATTGCAGGGTCACCGTTTGACATTGCGATACCCGTGCCTGCAGCCTCTATCATAGAAACATCATTGTATGCATCACCTGCTGCGTAGGACTGAGAAATCGGAATATTCAGATAATTGCATAACCATTTCAGTGAACTGCCTTTTCCGGCTTTTGAAGATATTACTTCAAGATACCATTCATTTGAAAAAAGAGTATTGAGATGAGGATACATATCATGAACCTTTTTACCGAATGTTGCAAGCTTTTCGTGATCATCAAGATCGATTGCAAGCATCTTTACAGGCGGTTTCTTAAGATATTCCCACGGTGTGTCGGTTACTATCAGAGGATGAGGACATCTTATCATGTAATAATCAACCTCTCTGCTGACAGAAGGGACAATAAGTTTATCATCGGTATAAGTCTGAATATGTATGTTTTCGGATAAGGCCATCGGCCAGATATTTTTTACATCATCGATCGATACAGGCTCATACAGAAGAGTCTTTTTAGTATCACATTCATATATCATTGCACCGTTGGCAGCACATATATACATGCCGGGGAAGAGGATATCAAGTTTTTTTGCCGTATCCAAAATGCTGTGTATTGAACGACCGGAAGACAGTACTATAACATGACCGGCCTCAGTTACTTCTTTTATCACACCTCGAGTGTATTCACTTACCTGAGACTTGTTATTAAGAAGAGTACCATCCATGTCGGTAAATAGTATTTTTCTGTTCATGATAAGTCTTGCCTGTTTCTGTACATGTTCTTTTTATAATGCAACAGATATGTCAATACATATTCGGGGACACGAAGAGAGCTGTATCCGGTTCCGAGTTCAAGGCCGGGTTTTGCCTTTCCGTGAAAATCGCTTCCGCCGCTTTCCAAAAGATCATACTTCTTTGCAAGTTCACGCATGTCACGTTCATCTGAAGCGGAATACGTACTGTAATATACTTCCATTGCTGCAAGTCCCGCGTCTTTAAGCTCATGTACGAGGTTATCGAGCTTTTCCTTGCCGTATCCGTATAAAAGGGGGTGGGCAAGAACGGGTATACCGTCTGCACTCAAAATGAGCTCTATTGCCTGCATGGGTGTGACTTTTTCACGAGGGATGAAATAGGGCGCATGATCACCTATATATCTCTCAAAAGCTTCAGCGGGAGATTTGACATATCCCTTCTTGGTCATAAGTCTTGCGTAATGAGCTCTGGTTATGACTGAATCAGGAAATGCGGCAATGAGTTCATCATAATCGATAGGCAATCCCGCTTCAGTAAGCTTGGCACACATCTTTCTGTTGCGTTTTTTTCTTGAATCAACGAATTCGTTTAGTTTTTCACAAAAATCTTCCTGATGATGATCTATACCGAGACCTACTATATGTATATCCTGTCCGTGATATTCGCTGGAAAGCTCAACTCCTGGTATTACCATAAGACCTGTCTTGAAGCCTCTTACTATGGCTTCATCAAGTCCTTCGGTAGTATCATGATCAGTTAGTGCTATTGCAGCAAGATCTTTGCTGACGGCAAGGTCTACAAGCTCGGAAGGTGAGAGACTGCCGTCGGATTTGTCACTGTGAGTATGAAGATCTACATATCTCAAATGTTATCATCCTCTCTGTTAGCGATATAAACAGTACGTTTTCTTGCCATCTCATCGCTTTCAAGGTATTCGTCGTAAGTTGTGATCTTATCGATTATGCTGCCGTCGGGCATTATCTCTATGATCCTGTTTGCAGTGGTCTGAACAAACTGATGATCGCGGCATGAAAAGAGTGCGACACCCTTATATTTGATAAGACCGTCGTTAAGTGCCGTGATTGATTCCATATCAAGATGGTTTGTAGGCTCGTCAAGTATGAGACAGTTTGCTCCCGATATCATCATCTTTGAGAGCATACATCTTACTTTTTCACCACCGGAGAGAACTTTTACCTTTTTGACTCCGTCTTCACCTGCAAAGAGCATTCTTCCGAGGAAACCTCTTACGTATGTGACATCCTTTACGGGTGAATATCCTGTAAGCCAGTCAACGATCGTATAGTCATTGTCGAATTCCGAACTGTTATCTTTGGGGAAATATGCCTGTGATGTGGTAACACCCCATTTGTATGATCCGGAATCGGGTTCGATCTCTCCCATGAGTATCTGGAAGAGGGTGGTCTTTGCAAGTTCATTGCTTCCGACAAAAGCTATCTTATCGTCATGTCCCATGATGAATGAAACATTATCAAGGACTTTTTCACCGTTTATTGTCTTGCTTATGTTTTCAATCGTTAGAACTTCATTACCGATCTCTCGGTCAGGCCTAAAATCGATATAAGGATATTTTCTTGAAGAAGGCTTGATCTCATCAAGCTCGATCTTCTCGAGAGCTCTTTTTCTTGATGTAGCCTGTTTTGACTTGGAAGCGTTTGCAGAGAAGCGGGAGATGAATTCCTGCAATTCCTTGATCTTTTCTTCCTTCTTCTTGTTTGCTTCCTTCATCTGTTTGATAAGAAGCTGACTTGACTCGTACCAGAAATCATAGTTACCTGCATAGAGTTGGATCTTGCCATAATCTATGTCTGCCGTATGAGTACATACTTTATTAAGGAAATATCTGTCATGGCTGACAACTATTACCGTATTTTCGAAGTTTATAAGGAATTCCTCAAGCCAGGCGATAGCATCCAGATCAAGGTGGTTTGTAGGCTCATCCAGAAGAAGGATATCCGGGTTTCCGAAAAGTGCTTTCGCAAGTAAAACCTTGACTTTCTGATTACCGTCAAGATCCCTCATCTGGCTGTAATGAAACTCGGTATCTATGCCAAGTCCGTTTAAGAGCATAGCGGCATTTGATTCAGCTTCCCAGCCGTCCATCTCGGCAAATTCAGCTTCGAGTTCACTTGCATGGATCCCATCCTCGTCAGAGAAATCCTCCTTTGCGTAGATCGCATCCTTTTCCTTCATGATCTCATAAAGACGCTTGTTGCCCAGAATAACGGTATCCATTACTGAATAATCGTCATATTTGAAGTGATCCTGTTCAAGAACCGACATACGCTGGCCCGGAGTGATAGCGATATCACCGTTTGTTGTCTCCAGTTCGCCTGACAGTATTTTTAAGAATGTTGATTTACCGGCACCGTTTGCACCGATAAGTCCGTAGCAATTTCCTTCCGTGAATTTAATATTTACATCTTCAAAAAGAGCTTTTTTGCCGAATCGAAGAGTAACATTGTTTGCACTTATCATAATATCTTTCCTTTTCTTATTTATATGTTTACCCGTTAACCTTCATTATTCTATATAAAGAACGCTCAAAATGCAAGGAACTCATGATATTTGAACAGAATAATCACATAAAATATTTATTCGTCAGAATCGATTTGTGGAATTATTGTGAAAATTTACGAAAAATACTTTCAAATTGTAAAAACATTTAGTAAAATAGTTAAAAATGTAAGTGATTTCACCATCTGTTGTTAACAGGTGGGGGCTCACGGGGAGGTATTTCTATGGATTTTGAGAGAATCAGACAGAACAAGACTGCCATCAAACTGTTCAATATTTTGGGCTTTTTGATAATAATATTGAATATTGTGGCAGCGATACTGAAAAGTGAAAGATGGGACAGAGCGATCATCTTCAGTGTTATCATGCTGATAACGATAATAGTGATCGCCGTGATCTCAAACAACAAGAGAGATGCCATTGCGATAAGATATGCGATGATGATCTCTTTTTTGTTCTTCTATCTTGGGATAGTCGTAACTTCTTCGATACAGATGATATTTGTCTGTGTCCTGCCGGCTTTAGCGCTTACGGTAGTTTTCAATGACCCTAAATTCACCGTAACTTATACGATCGCGGCAGAGGTGATAAACATTTTCTCTGTCATATACAGAATGGCTGTGGTAAAAGACGGATATATAACTACCGATTATGCCATTGTGCAGATCCTTTTTATCGGTCTTACCGGCTTTATCTGCTGTATGTCAACAAAATTTGTATCCGATATCAATAAAGAAAAGATGAATATCGTATACAGAGAAGAAGAAAGACAGAGAGAAAACTCTGAGAAGCTAATGGATATCGGACATACGATGTCGACTGGTATCGAGGAAAGCGTTCTTAAGATGAATGCACTCAGATCTTCTATAGGCGAGACACAAAACAGCATGGCGCAGATCACAAACGGAATAAATGATACAGCCAATTCTGTTCAGGACCAGCTTGAAATGACAGGCAATATACAAGAACAGATCAAACTGGTAACTCAAACGTCGGATGCGATAACAGATTCTGTCGAGAGCTCGACAAGGATAATAGATGAGAGCATGAGTATCATGAATGTGATGCTTAAAGATGTTGAAGCTTCCGAGGTAGCCGGTCAGGATGTAAAGTCATCGCTTGCTTTACTTGAAGAAAACACAAAGTCAATGAAGCAGATAGTATCCATGATCAATGAGGTTGCGGATCAGACATCCTTACTTGCTTTAAATGCTTCTATAGAGGCTGCAAGAGCAGGAGAGGCCGGAAGAGGTTTTGCAGTTGTTGCGGGTGAGGTAAATAATCTGTCGGTTCAGACTCAGAATGCTACAACAGAGATTTCGAGTCTTATAGATGAGATATCCGAACAGGTAAGATCAGTTGTTGAAAAAACAGGCATCCTGCTTGATAACAACGAAAGACAGAGTGAAAGTGCATCGGCTACAAGCAAGAAACTTGTTGAGATCCAAAACTGCAGCAAAGAGATAGATACAAATTCAGATGGACTCAGTGAGGCTGTTAAAGCCCTTGAACAGGCAAATAATGTTATAGTTAACAATATCAGCAATGTTTCTGCTGTTTCACAGGAGGTGGCAGCACAGGCGAGTGCTTCATATGAGGAAGCAAATAAAAACCTTGCTGTGGTTGATGATATGATGGAGATCGTAAACAGACTAAATGAATCGGCAGAGATTCTTAATAACATCTGATGATAGATATTTAAATGAGAGTAAAAGGCCTGAAGATGATGCTTCCGGCCTTTTTTACGTATATGAGGCGCGAAAAGTATAAAAAAAAAATAAAAAAGCATTACATATAGTTGAAATATTTTTTTCATTCATTAAAATATCTTTTTAGAGTAATAACAAAGGAGGCTATTATCATGAAATTAGTTCCATTAGGCGACAGAGTCGTATTAAAGCAGCTGGTTGCGGAAGAGACAACCAAATCCGGTATCGTATTACCCGGTCAGAACAAGGAAAAACCACAGCAGGCAGAGGTTATAGCAGTAGGCCCCGGTGGTGTTGTTGACGGCAAAGAAGTTAAGATGGAAGTCAAAGTTGGCGACAACGTAATATATTCTAAGTATGCCGGCACGGATGTTAAGCTTGACGATGAGGAATTCATCATTGTTAAGCAGGCTGATATCCTTGCTGTTATCGAGTGATATTTATAAAAGGAGATGAATTAACAATGGCAAAAGAGATCAAATATGGTGCGGAAGCACGTGCTGCTCTTGAGAGCGGAGTAAATCAGCTGGCTGACACAGTCAGAGTAACACTTGGCCCCAAAGGCAGAAATGTAGTTCTTGACAAGAGTTTTGGAACACCCCTTATAACAAACGACGGTGTTACTATCGCAAAAGAGATCGAACTTGAGGATGCATTCGAGAACATGGGCGCTCAGCTTGTTAAGGAAGTTGCCACAAAGACAAATGACGTAGCCGGTGACGGTACCACAACAGCTACTGTACTTGCTCAGGCAATGATCCATGAGGGCATAAAGAACATAGCTGCAGGTGCTAATCCGATAATCCTTAGAAAGGGTATGAAAAAGGCAACCGATGTCGCTGTTGATGCCATCGCAAAGATGAGCTCTAAAGTAAATGGAAAAGAGCATATCGCTAGAGTTGCAGCTATTTCTGCAGGTGATGAGGAAGTCGGAAATCTTGTTGCAGATGCAATGGAAAAGGTTTCTGGTGACGGCGTTATAACAATAGAAGAATCAAAGACGATGCAGACAGAACTCGACCTTGTTGAAGGTATGCAGTTCGACAGAGGATACATTTCAGCTTACATGGTATCTGATACAGAGAAGATGGAAGCTGTTTTGGATAATCCTTACATTCTTATTACGGATAAGAAGATCTCTAACATTCAGGAGATCCTTCCCATACTTGAGCAGATCGTTCAGTCAGGTGCAAAGCTTCTTATTGTGGCTGAAGATGTTGAGGGTGAGGCTCTTACAACACTTATTGTCAACAAGCTTCGCGGTACATTCAATGTAGTTGCAGTAAAAGCTCCCGGATACGGTGACAGACGTAAAGCAATGCTTGAGGATATAGCTATCCTTACAGGCGGTAAGGTTATTTCTGAGGAAGTCGGCCTTGATCTTAAGGAAGCAACAATAGACATGCTCGGAAGAGCTAAATCTGTTAAGGTTGCTAAAGAGAATACGGTTATCGTAGAGGGTGCAGGCGACAAGGCTGCTATCGATGCTCGTATCGGTCAGATAAAGAGACAGATAGAAGAGACGACTTCTGATTTTGATAAGGAAAAACTTCAGGAAAGACTTGCAAAGCTCGCAGGCGGCGTAGCTGTTATCCGTGTAGGTGCAGCAACAGAGACAGAGATGAAGGAAGCCAAGCTTCGTCTTGAGGATGCTCTTGCAGCAACACGTGCTGCTGTTGAGGAAGGTATCATCGCAGGCGGCGGTTCTGCTTATATACATGCTTCAAAGGACGTCGCAAAACTTGCTGACACACTTGAAGGTGATGAGAAAACCGGTGCAAACATTGTATTAAAGGCTCTGGAAGCTCCTTTGTTCCATATAGCTAACAATGCAGGTTTGGAAGGTGCCGTAATAGTTAACAAGGTACGTGAAGAGAAGGCCGGTGTAGGCTTTGATGCACTTAACGAAAAATATGTTGATATGGTTTCTGCCGGTATCCTTGATCCTGCAAAGGTTTCAAGAAGTGCACTTCAGAATGCATGCTCAGTAGCATCAACACTCCTTACAACAGAATCTGTTGTAGCAAACATCAAAGAGGATGTTCCTCCCATGCCCACAGGCGGCGGAATGGGCGGTATGATGTAATATCGTACGAATAAGAATTTATAAGGCGTTCGGCTTAAAAAAGTCGGATGCCTTATTTTTTTTACAAAAAAGTATTGACATCAATCTGTTATAGGTGTATATATAACACATAAACAGATAACAACCAACATTTACACGTGTGAGGTGATGATATGCAACTGTCTCAGAATTCGGGTATACCGATATATCAGCAGATTGCTGATTCTTTCAAAACAGACATACTTACCGGAAAATTCAAACAGGGAGAGTACCTTCCTTCAATAAGAGGTCTTGCAAAGGACTTGAAGATAAGTGTTATCACGACAATGAAAGCCTATGAACAGCTTGAAGAAGAAGGTCTGGTAACTGCCGCACAGGGCAAAGGATACTATGTAAATGCTCAAAACAGCGAGATGCTTAAAGAGCAGCATTTAAGAAAAGTGGAAGAAGCATTGACCGATGCCATAAACTCAGCTAATATAGCAGGACTTTCCGAAAAAGAACTTACCGAGATGTTAAAGGCTTTATATGAATTTTCAAGGGAAGAAGAAAGATAAGAGGAGGAGAAAAACATGGAATTCACCAGTGTTATAAAGGGAAAAGACTTAAAGAAAAGATACAGTAATTTTGAACTTGACATACCGGAACTTAAGATACCTCAGGGCCTGGCTACGGCACTTATAGGCGAGAACGGTGCAGGAAAGACAACGCTTCTAAATATGCTTTCCGGAACAAGACTTGATTTTGAAGGCGAACTTACATTTTTTGACAAATATTCAAATAATGAAAAAGAAAAAAACGAAAAGATCAAGAACAGAATAGGATATACGGGCCCCGGAAGATATTACCTTCCAAACTGGAGCGTAAAAGATATCGAAGTAATAAGTGAAACGATATTTGATGATTTTGATACAAAGGAATTCGAAAGACTCTGTGAAGAGCTTGCACTTTTTGGAGACGGAAAACCCGACTGGAGCAAAAAGAACGGTGATCTTTCCGACGGAACCAAGATGAAGCTTATGCTTGCAGGAGCACTTGCAAGAAAGACCGATCTGTTGATAATGGATGAGCCTGCATCTCCGCTCGATCCTCTGATGAGAGATGTGTTATGCAGGCTGATAGGCGAATATATAAGTAACGGTGACGGAAAACATACCGTATTCTTCTCAACACACAATATATCGGATATGGAGATGATCACTGATTATGCAATGATCATGGAACACGGAAATATAGTTGAAGAAGGATATGTTGAAGAATTAAAAGAAAAGTATGTTCTTGTAAAAGGGGATGCAGGTGACACAGATCTTGCAAAGGAGATTCTTTACTCAATTAGCGTTAATCCATATGGCTTTGAGGGAATATGTCTTGCGCAGGATCTGGATAAGCTTGCAGGGATGAATGTGACTAAGGAAACACCTTCGCTTTATCAGATAAGTGTTGCAGTCATGAAAAACAACACTAAGATCAAATGTATGGTTTAAAGCCTTTAAGGGGAGGAACACTGAGATGTTCAAGATATACAGGGCGATAATGGGAAGCAAATATTTTATTGCCGTAAATGTTATCATTCCGATATTGATGATCATAATAGGACTGATAAATGATGTACATTATAACGATATGATATCCATATGGTGCTTTTGCGCTGCATGTCTTATTGAGATCGCAAGCGAATACTTCGGACTCGGACCGATATACAGAAAACGCTCGTTTGGAATGAATTATCTGAAAACTGCTTACGGCGGAATGGATTTCTTCAGAAAAGCGATAATAATCGACAGCATCTTAAGGGCTGTAAGATGTCTGGTATATATAATCCTTCCTGCAATGATAGTGGTCGAACCTTCGGATTATAAAAGAGCGATAACTGCGGGACTGATACTAAGCTGGGTTTCGGTATGGTCTGTCAACCTGACAAGATATATCTCGATATTTTCATTTATGTTTATTTCAAATATACCTTTTATGGTGCCGGCAGGAACAATGTATGCTGTTGCCAGAATGATACCGGGTACAGCAAATGTCATATGTTTTATTTCGATAATTCTGCTGATAACGGGATTTGTTTTCTCAAACTGGCTGATAAGAAAAAAGATTAACGATTCATATAAAGACATATAAGTAGCAAGAATTGATGAAAAGAGGGGCGGATATGAAAGAATATATTAAACTTATAAAACTTTGCAAATACGGTTTCAGATTTAAATTGAATCTCATATGTTTCATTCTGTTTTTTGCAATAGGACTTCTGCTTGAGGTCACATCGGGCGGACAGAATGTCTTGGGTTCGATATACATAGTACTGTGCAGTATGTACATGTATCAGTTCTTTATATCTCTTTCACTCACAGACATGGTTCAGTCATCAGGACTAAAATATAAGCTGAATGTAAATCTGCCGGTTATCGCAAATGTGTTATTCTGTTTTATATTTTATACATTTGTGGTGATACACAGATACAGTATTGTGAAAGCCTATCCTTCAATGGAAAGCAACATGGTAACTGCTTTACTGGTAACTGCCGTATTTATAATCATTCTTTTCCTTTATACGGCTTTTGCATATAAGTACTTTATAATATCCGTAATAATGTTCACCATAACATTTGGTATAACAATGGGAATAGTAGGATACGATATGTCGGCATATGATCATGTTTTATCATACAAAGGCGCAGTTATCATAGGTTATGCAGCTGTAATAATAGGCGGAGCCTTAGAATATATAATCTCCAGAACGCTATATAACAAGCCTTTGTCGGAAAGAGCGTTCAGAGGTGTGTTTAAATCACAGATAGATTAATGATTCTCGACATAACACTATATTTCTGTTATCATCAGATGTGAAGGGATAAGGGTAGCAAGGAGTATTATAAGTGGTAGAGAATAATCATTCTGAATTTAAATCAGAAAAAAGACTGCAGGATGTCATCGTGACATGTTCTAAAGCAGTCTTTTTTGCGTTCTTAACATTTACGTTTGCATGCATAATCTATTATCACGTAATGGATAAAGCAAAAGGGATAGCTGTTGACGAACCGAGGTTCATAGAAGAGTGGACTGTAATAGATGATAACGGCAATACATTTAAAACGAGAAGAGAGTTTATCGCAGACAGGCGTTATAACGCACAGTATAGCATTATTTCCTATCTGCCTGATGACATCAAAGATAACGATGTCTTAACTTACGGTGCATGCAAGGATTATACGATTTATATTAACGGAGAGGTCAGAGCAAGTTTCAAAGAATCCGAAGATATGATCATGCCTGGAGGTGCCGTAAAGACATATTACAGAACACTGGAACTGAGACCTGAAGATTCCGGTGCCGAAATCCGCATGGACAGGATATCGGTGACGAGGCATCCGGAGATAGTACCTACAACATTTGTATCAAGTCTTGGCGGCTTTTACTATGAGATGATGAAAAACTACGGACTGTCATTCTTTATGTCCCTTGTTCTTTTAATGTTCTCTTTTGCAGTCATACTGGTCGCAGTAGTATTTATAATAAAGAACAGACGAATGATAAATATGTTCTATGGTGCATTCGGTATATTTATCGTCGCCTGCTGGCTCGTTACAAATTCATATATCTATCCTATAGCATTCGGACATTTCCATATAGACGGCATATCAAACTATATGTTCTGCCTAATGCTGCCGTTTTGTCTGATATTCTATATTGATATGATACAGAATCAGAGATTCAGAAAGGCAATGGCGGTCCTTCTTGTTATCTCAAGCGTAGATGCTCTTTTATGGACGATACTGCATCTTACGGAAACTTTTTCATACAGTCTGGCTCTGCCGTATATCAATCTTATACTGGGCGTTATCGTGCTTGCGGGTTTTGTGATCCTGCTGATAGATCTTAAGAGAGGCCATCTGCATGAATATATATATACTGCTGTAGGCCTTACAGGTTTTATGGTACTTTGCGTTCTTGAGATCGTGATGGTGCTGTTTTTCAAGCTGAAAAACGATTCCATACCAATGCTTTTAGGCCTTATCTTTATGCTTGCTCTTGTAGTTATCCAGCAGGTGGATGATCTTAAGAAGATAAATGAGGAAAAGCAGAGAGCGGTAGACATGTCCAATGCAAAAACACGCTTCCTTGCGAGCATGTCACATGAGATAAGAACTCCGATAAATTCCATTCTCGGAATGAATGAGATGATATTAAGAGAGAACAAGGATGAGACTATCGGAAGATATGCAAGAAGCGTAAGAAGTTCAGGAAAGATGCTACTTACACTTGTTAACGATGTTCTTGATTTCTCCAAGATCGAAGCAGGAAAAGTTGAGATCAACAAGACTAATTATTCGCTTTCAAGATTACTCAGTGAGATAATGCCTCTTATTAGAGAAAGATCCGATGATAAGAGTCTTGATTTTGTTACAAAGATAGTAGGCGAGATCCCTGATGGTCAGTATTCAGATGAATTCAGGATCAAACAGATCCTTATAAACATAATAAACAATGCGGTGAAGTATACAGATGAAGGAAGGGTCATACTTACGGTTTCAGGTAAATACAGATCTGAAGATATATTCGAACTAAACCTTGATGTAACCGATACAGGAAGAGGAATAAAAAAAGAGGAACTGTCCAACCTGTTCGATGCTTTCTCCAGAGCTGATATAGGAAAGAACAGGAATATCGAAGGAACGGGCCTGGGTCTTGCCATTGTCAAAAGTGTTGTTGACACTTTGGGTGGTTCTATAGATGTAGAGAGTGAATACGGAAAAGGTTCAAAGTTTACTGTAATGCTGCCTGTAAAGGTATATGACAAAACACCCGTAAAAGAAGATTTTGAAACGGGCTACAGTAAAAACGATGTCCAGGAGGACAGCTGTGAATTCAGTGCTCCCGAAGCAAAGGTCCTTGCTGTAGATGATAACCATTCAAATCTTACTATTGTCAAACTGTTCTTAAAGAGAACCGGAATAGTACCCGATCTTTGCTCTAACGGTGATGATGCGATAATAAAATGCAGGGAAAAGAAATATGATCTTATACTTCTTGACCATATGATGCCAAAGCCTGACGGTGTTGAGACACTTAAGATAATAAAGAAAGATAAGGAATCGCTAAACAGGGATACAACGGCAATAGTACTTACCGCCAATGCGCTTGCGGGAAGCAGACAGATGTATATAGATGCAGGATTTGCCGATTATCTGACCAAGCCTGTTGAAGCCAGAGTGCTCGAGAATACGATAAAACAATATCTTCCGAAAGATAAGATCCTTGATCTGAAGAGTGTCAGGGATGAAGAGAATCCGGATGATTTTATTGAGGAATTTTTGCCCGATGATACTAAAGCATCAGATTCTGATATATCGCTAAGAGAAAGACTCTCCGATATAGAAGGAATGGATTATGAAGTTGCACTTACTCATGCCGCACATGATGATGAGGTTTTAAAAGACATTCTTACAAGCATCGTAGATGAGAGTGCTGACAGAGTGAACCGTATGAAGGAGTTCGTCAAAAATAGGAAATATGACAGTTATGAGATAGATGCACATGCTGTCAAGGGTCTCATGGCCACTATCGGGATACAAAAACTTCATGAGAGGGCAAAACAGCATGAATTCGCGGCAAAGGATAAAAATTTTGATCTTATAGAGTCTGATGCCGAAGAATTCATTGAAGAATATTTTTCAACATGCGAAAAAATAAAGAAAGCTATTGATTTCTGACATTATATATGGTAATCTATCATGGTCGCGAAAATAGATGGTCCTCTGTTACTGATGTGATATGAACATCCATACAATAAGGAGATTTAGAAATGAACGAGATTATCAAAGCTATCGAAGACGAACAGCTCAAAGCTGAAGTACCTGCATTTGAGGTTGGTGACACAGTAAAGGTTCACGGTAAGATCAAGGAAGGTAACAGAGAACGTATTCAGATTTTTGAAGGTACTGTTATCAAGATGCAGGGTGGTTCAAACAGAGCTACATTTACTGTACGTAAGACATCTAACGGCGTAGGCGTTGAGAAGACATGGCCGCTTCATTCACCCAACGTTGTTAAGGTTGAAGTAGTAAGACACGGTAAAGTAAGACGTGCTAAACTGTTCTACTTAAGAGACAGAGTTGGTAAGTCAGCTAAGGTTAAAGAAGTTCTTAGATAAAACGATTGCAAAAAAAGGGTCAGAAATGACCCTTTTTTACGTATATAAGATCCGATTTAAAATATGTGCTGCTTCTTTTGGGGAGGTAAGGTATGTCAAATAAAAAGGGCTTAAGTTTTTCAAGAAAAAGAAGAAAAGTTTCATCTGAAGTCGGCAGGGAAGTGATAAACTATCTTGTCGGTATTTCGGTTGCGATGATCATAGCCGTATTCATATCATATAACTGGGGTTCAAAGACCTCGGTAATCGGTGTGTCCATGGAAAATACCCTTTACAGCGGACAGACCATCTTAATAAGCAGACTTTCATATCTTTTGTTCAAGCCAAAAGTCGGAGATGTGATCGTCTTTAAGCCGAATGGAAACAAGAATACCCATTATTATGTTAAAAGAGTTGTCGCAACTCCGGGAGACACAGTGGAATTCCGTGACGGACGTTTATATGTAAACGGAAAACAGGAAACCGGAGGATTTGATAAAGCAGCCGATCCGGGTATTGCAGAATCTCCTATAGTACTTGGTGCGGATGAGTATTTTGTTTTGGGGGATAACAGGAACAACAGTGAGGATTCACGATCGGGAAATATAGGACCTGTCAGCAAGAGTCTTATAGAAGGCAGGGCTTGGTTTAAACTGACCATGAATGACAGTTATATGGGATTTATAGACAGAGGCGTTGATTGATATGGCAAATGAACAGATCATAAACTGGTATCCGGGACATATGACAAAAGCAAAACGTCAGATGCAGGAGGATATTAAATTAATAGATTTGATAATTGAGATAGTTGATGCCAGGATCCCTATGTCCAGCAGGAATCCCGATATAGATGAGCTGGGGAAGAACAGATCGAGGATCGTTCTTTTAAACAAGGCTGATCTTGCCGATCCCAATGCAAGCAAAGAATGGATAAAGTATTTCAAAAATAAAGGGATCATTTGTCTTGAGATAGATTCAAGAAATAAAGGCAGTCTTGCAAAGATCAGGGACATGGTACTTGATGCCTGTAAAGAAAAGATAGAAAGAGACAGAAAAAGAGGCATTATAAACAGACCTGTCAGAGCCATGGTAGTCGGTATACCAAATGTGGGAAAATCGACATTTATAAATTCTTACGCAGGAAGAGCATGCGCAAAGACAGGAAACAAGCCAGGCGTTACCAAAGGAAAGCAGTGGATAAAATTAAACAAAAGTCTGGAGTTATTGGATACACCGGGAATTTTATGGCCTAAATTTGAAGATCCGCAGACAGGTCTGAAACTTGCATATATAGGTTCTATCAATGACGGTATAATAGTTATTGAGGAACTGGCTTGCAATTTCATAGAACATGTGTCAAAAAGGTATCCGAATTGTATAAAAAAGGCGTATAATATTGAAGATGATTATACAGAGCCGTATAAGACACTGGAGGCTGTTGCCATAAAGCGTGGCTGTCTGTTGAAAGCCGGTGAGCCGGATATAACAAAGGCGGCAAAGCTTTTACTGGATGATTTCAGAGCCGGTAAGCTGGGAAGGATTACATTGGAATCGGTATGAATAAGAAGGAAATTCTAAAAGAGATCTTAAGCACAAGTCTTTATCTGCTGGGAGTACTGCTTGTCACTTTTTTGCTGGTTAAGTTTGTAGTACAGCGTACAGAGGTACTGAGCGGATCAATGGAGCCTACTCTTTATAAAGGAGAGAGCTATCTGGTTGACAAGATATCATATAGATTCAAGGAACCCGAAAGATACGATATCATAACATTCAAATACAAATATGCCGAAAAGACCTACTATGTCAAAAGAATAATAGGACTGCCTGGAGATAAGGTATTCATTGATGAATACGGTACTATCTTTATAAACGATCAGGTGCTGGTTGAAAATTACGGAAATGCCGTTATTGAAAACCCGGGACTTGCAGCGCAGCCCATCCAGCTTGCGGATGATGAGTATTTTGTTATGGGTGATAACCGTAACGACTCTCAGGATTCGAGATATCCTCAGGTAGGAGCCGTTAAACGTGATCAGATCTTAGGAAAGCTGTGGCTGCAGATATGGCCGCTTAACAGATTAAGGTTTATGAAGGGTAAATGATATCCAATGACTAAGGCTGAAGAAAAAGAGCTTAAAAGACAGGAAAAGCTTAAAAAAGAGATAGAAAGATGCGAACAGCTCAAAAAATATGAGAAGGAATATGAATCTTTCGGATATATCTGCGGTATAGATGAGGTGGGCAGAGGACCTCTTGCAGGACCTGTTGTTGCCTGTGCGGTGATACTGCCTAAGGACTGTGACATACTTTATATAAATGACTCAAAAAAACTCTCAGAGAGAAAGAGAGAAGAACTCTATGATGTAATTATGGAAAAAGCTGTTGCGGTAGGTATAGGTTATGCAAGCCATGAGCGCATAGATGAGATAAATATACTGCAGGCAACTTACGAAGCGATGCGTCAGGCTATCAGTAAATTGAGCGTAAAACCCGATATATTATTAAATGATGCGGTTACTATTCCAGGAGTCGATATAAAACAGGTGCCTATTATAAAGGGAGATGCAAAGTCCATATCGATAGGAGCTGCTTCGATCGTTGCAAAAGTTACAAGAGACAGGCTGATGGTCGAATATGACAAGGAATGGCCACAGTATAATTTCGCATCGAATAAAGGATACGGTTCGGCTGCCCATATAGCAGCATTAAAGGAATACGGTCCCTGTAAGATACACAGAAGAAGCTTTATCAAAAACTTTGTATGATATATAAAGGTGACATATGGCGATTAATCTGCTAGGAAATCTGAATACAAACAGTGCTTACAATACCCAGGCAAATACAGGTATTGATCAGAGTACTGCGGCTCAACTCACCCAGATTTCCGACAGCCGTGCACTTATGGCTCAGATAAAGGCTCTTATGCCTGGGCAGACCATCGCGGGTCAGCTTGTTGAACAGGAAGGCAAATCTTTACAGTTGTTGCTTAACAACAATGTTTTATTGAATACAACTCTGGATTCACAGACAGCTTTAACTACAGGTCAGAATATCTCATTTGAAGTAAAAAGTAATAATAACGGGCAGCTTGTATTAAGGCCGCTTCATTTGAATGTCAGCAATCAGGCAACGGCGTTCAAAGCGCTTGAAAGTGCAAATGTTCAGGTAAATGATGCCACTCTTAAGATGGTTGATTCCCTGATGAAGGAAGGCATGCCCATAAACAGAGAGACATTGCAGAGCATCAACAGGGATATCAATATGTTCCCTCAGGCGGATGTCAATGATATTGTAATGCTTCATAAGCTGAATATGCCTGTAAACGAAGCAAATATCGAACAGATGCATCTGTATAACAATAACAATCAGTGGATGCTTGAAAACGTATCGGATCTGAGTGAAGACCTGACGCAGCTCTTTACACAGGCTGCAGATGAACCGGAGGTTTTAAACAAACTCGCATCCGAACTTGAAAAGCTCTTTTCACAGGATGAAGCAGTTGCTGAAAGCGCAGAGAACAAAGAGCAGGTGCCATTAGAGAAAGAAACACTGCTTACCGAAGACGGTAAGACTATAATACGTGAGGAAGATACTGCGCAAAAACAGGAGAATATAAACTCCAAAAATGTATTTGACATATTAAAGCAGGCTACTCCTGAAAAGATGAAGGATCCTGCGTTTGCAAAGAGCGTAAAAGCTGCATTAAATGATGCTATCAGCAATAAGATGTTAATGGAACCTGAAAAGGTGGCTGATAAAGAATATATCAAAAACTATTACGATAAAGTAAAGAACATCACAGGTCAGCTCGAGGAAGTTCTTGCTCAAAACGGAAAGTCTGATACAGCTCTTGCAAAGGATGTATCCCAGATAAGAAACAATGTCGATTTTATGAACCAGATCAATGAACTGTACAATTATGTACAGCTTCCCTTAAAGATGGCGGGAGCTCAGGCCAACGGCGATCTTTATGTATACGCAAAGAAGAAAAACTCTGCTCAAAGGGATGCCGATGAACCTCTGACAGCACTTTTGCATCTTTCGATGGATGCCCTGGGGAATATGGATATATTCCTTAAGCTGCAAAATGAGAAACTCTCAACGAAGTTCTGTCTTGAACGTGAGGAACTAATTGATTTTGTGGAAGAGCATATACATGAACTCAATGAAAGGCTTATAGAAAAAGGCTACAATATAGACACAACTGTTGGAAAGCTTGAGGACAAGGAGAGAACTGTCATTGATAATATCAAGTCTGAATCTCCTCAGATCAGTGTATTGAGTACTCAGGCATTTGATGCGAGGGCATAGATATGGCAAAAGAGACAAAACCAAAGACTGCCATTGCGCTTGAATACAATCCCGATGAGGCTGCCCCCAAGGTCATAGCAACAGGTAAAGGTCTTGTTGCCGAAAAGATAATAGAAAAGGCCAAGGAAGCCAACGTTCCTGTTCATGCAGACGGAAAACTTGCGGCAACTCTTTCAAAACTGGAGATCGGTGATATGATACCGCCCGAACTGTATGAAGCAGTGGCCGAGATACTGGTATTCGTTGATGCGCTTGAAAAGATAAAGAAAAAAGGCGGATGATCTTAATAAAAAAATGAGAATAATGCCTTCCGGTCAGATATGATATAATCTGTCTGGAAGGTTTATTTTGTTTTGTTAAGAAAGATTTAATAAATTTATGATATATTTCTTTATAATAGACTGTTAGATTTGGTATAAGGCAATTAATAGGGAGGAAAGGGATTGAAGACCAATATACTAGTAGTAGACGATGACAGAGAAATTGTTGATGCGATAGAGATCTATCTTTTACAGGAAGATTTTGAAGTGTACAAAGCATATGACGGTGAAGAAGCGATAAAGATGCTAAGATCACATGATATACATCTTATACTTCTCGATATCATGATGCCAATATTGGACGGAATACATGCTGCCATTAAGATAAGAGAGACCAGCTCTGTACCGATAATCTTTTTGTCCGCAAAGTCGGAAGACTCCGATAAGATTCTGGGACTTAATATCGGTGCCGATGATTACATCACAAAACCATTCAACCCTCTCGAACTTGTTGCAAGAGTCAAATCCAATCTGAGAAGATATACCACTCTCGGAAGCATAGATGCTTCAGAAGACAATACATATTCGGTTGGAGGTCTTGTTATAAACGACGATACCAAGGAAGTTACCGTTGAAGGAAACAGCGTAAAGCTGACTCCGATCGAATACAATATCCTGTTGCTGCTCGTAAAGAATCAGGGCAGGGTTTTCTCAATAGATCAGATATATGAAAATATATGGGAAGAAGAAGCGATAGGAGCTGACAATACCGTTGCCGTTCATATAAGACATATAAGAGAAAAGATAGAGATCAATCCAAAGGAACCCAGATATCTAAAGGTAGTATGGGGCGTCGGATATAAGATAGAAAAGCAATAGGTTCAGGGGAGAAGATAAATGAAAAAGGGAATAGGAAAAGTCAGAAGATTTCTGCTGATATTCTTCAGTGCAATACTGATAGCTACGACATTTCTGACAGCGTATATCTTTATTGAAGATTCCACAATGATCGTGGATTACGGAAAAACAAAACAAAGGCATTTTCTGCCTTTCTTTGAAAGAGACGGCGTTGCTTATGAGGATTCGGAGCTCTTTGACAAGCTGTTCGAGGACAGCGTTGATGATATTGTGAGAATGGCAGTCATTAAGAACCAGATGGAAACGGACGGTGCTTATGATCCCAAGAAGGTTGTGGATATAACTGCATTTGCTAACAGAAACAATGTTGCATATGATGAAACTGTTTCTGCCCAGTATTATCTGGATGATCTTATCAACTGGGGAAACAGGGGTATAGATTATAAAGAAGTAAGTGCTTCCACAATGCCGTTTGAAGTTGATACGGATACCGTGACGATAGCTATCTCAAGATATAAAACCGTTGAAGGGAAAGATCTTCTTTCATGTGCTTCAAATTATCAGGAATACCAGATGCTAGTATCTGATCTTACAGAGGCTACAAAGGCACTGTTTTCAAATTATCAGGAATATGTCATGTACAATGACAGATACGGTGTCGGCAAGAGCAATATGCTTTACTGTATACAGATGTACAATGACGGAAAACCTGTAAGATTCACGAACATGGAAGTCATTAGTATCAAGCATACTGTTGACGAGATAACCGGGCTTTTTAAAAAGCAGGTCAAGTATCTGTATTTTAACCCCGATAAGATGACCATGGTGAGCAATACGGATATAAATGCCATCACTATGCAGAGCATAATCAACAATTACAGCTATTCCTTCAGTGATAATTCGCGAATATGGATCGGCTTTGACAACATGTACAGTGCTGATGACGGATTTGCGCAGGGCAAAAGATATTATGATAACAAGACAGCAGGATCAGACGGAATAATGATGCTTGTTGTTGTATGGATATCATTCTTTGCATATCTTAGCCTGTTCATATATCTGATCATAAAAGAAGGCAGACCGGCAAAGATAGAAACCGATGAAGAGTCAGATAGGATCATACTTAAAAAAATTGATCATATGCCGATTGAATTCCTTGTAGTACTCGCTTTCGGTATTGTAGTTATGGATCTGATAGTTGCATACTATGTTGCAAGATATGCAGAGAAGAATCTCTTTAGCGGGGTTATAGTTTATGTCGCCATTGTTGCAGGTGCGTTTATCTTAAACTATACATTCATGCCCATGGTATTATGCTTTGTCAGAAAAGTTAAAGCAAAGTGTCTGTGGGAGAACAGCTGTATCAAATGGCTGATAGAGCAGATAAGAAAATATACTATTGAGGCTTATGATAACGGTCATGCTCTTATAAGGACATGGATACCGTACATCCTGTTCCTTTTATGCAACCTTATTTTCATAATACTTGCACCGATAGGTCTTATTGTTGCAGTAGTATTCGATATACTTGTAGGTATATATCTTTACAGAAACAATAAAGAACGACAGGAAATAGTAAAGAGCATCAATATCATAAGTGAATCCGATATTAAGCATCAGATGGATACCAAGGGTATGCACGGTGATAATCTTGAACTTGCAAAGGCTGTCAACAATATCGGTGACGGAATAAGAAAGGCTGTTGAAACATCAATGAAGGATGAGAAGATGAAAGCCGATCTTATTACTAATGTCTCTCATGATATAAAAACTCCCCTTACGTCCATAATCAACTATGTGGATCTTATTAAGAGAGAAAATATTCAGGATGAGAAGATACAGGGGTATATAGACATCTTGGATCAGAAGAGCCAGAGATTAAAACAGCTGACGGATGATCTTGTTGAGGCTTCAAAGATAAGCAGCGGTAATATAGTCCTTAATTTTGAAAAGATAAATATTGTTGAACTGATAAATCAGTCCATCGGTGAATATGAAGACAAGTTCGCGGATCATGGTCTAAAGTGCCGCTTCACACCTCCGCAGAACAACATCTTCATCTCGGTTGATGCAAAGAGCATGTTCAGGATAATCGAGAATCTTTATAACAATATTTACAAATATGCGCTGCAGGGAACAAGGGTATATATAGATATAGAACAGTTTGGCGTTGAAGGAGCTCAAAGAGTCCAGCTTTCCGTTAAGAACATTTCGGAGAATCAGCTTAACATGTCAGCACAGGATCTGGTAGAAAGATTCAAGCAGGGAGATGAGTCAAGAAAATCCGAAGGAAGCGGCCTGGGTCTTTCGATCGCAAAGAGCCTTACAGAAGCCATGAACGGACAGTTTGATATATTCCTTGACGGTGATCTGTTTAAGGTTATCCTAACCTTTCCATGTGTTCAGTAATACAGTTTTGCAAAAAAGTGGCACACTTGAGTGAAAACGCTTAAGTGTGCTATAATTTAATTCTATGATGGACAGGGAGAAAAGAAGAAAAATAATAAAGAAGATAGTCAGATTCTGGTTTAAACATGAAATGGCTATCGCAGGCGGTCTTATACTTGTCTTTATATTGACTACAACAGCTATTTTATATGTGTGTTTTGCCGGTGAAAGCAAGCCCAAGGAAGACGAGAAAGTCTCCGAGGAAACCACCTATGCCGGAATATTTGATACGGATGATTCTGGACAGATAGTAAAGAGCTCACGAAACACTCGTAAAACCGTAACTACGACCACATCGGGCGGTGAGGTTGAAGAAGAAGTCTACAAGACCGTTCTTGAATATAATTCAGATACTAAACCCGGCTATATGAACAACTGTATATTTCTGGGAGATTCCAGAACAGTTGCCATGGTAAGCTATGGGTTTGTTTCTGATGAAAATGTTCTTGCCAAAGTCGGTATAAGCCATCAGGCAGTAATGTCCACCACATTTGTACAGAATTCTGGAAAACAGTATACGATATCGCAGTATCTTAAATCACATAAAGCACCGGTTATCTATATAGGTTACGGTGTTAACGGAATGAACGGAAACGAGGAGCAGTATGAGAAATCATACAAGGAAGTTGTCGAAAAGATAATGGATCTTGCTCCGGACAGCGAGATAGTACTTATGGCTATCTGGCCCGTAAATGATTACGGCGCATATAAGAACACCGTCAGAAACGAGTGGGTAAATAAATACAACGATTTCTTAAAGACACTAGCTGAATATGAAGGGATTTTCTATCTTGATGTTGATACGATACTCAGAGACAGCGATGGTCAGATAAAGGGCGAGTATGATGCGGGTGACGGTCTGCATTACAGAGCATGTGCATATACCGCAATACTTGAATATATAATTCATCATCCGGTAAAAGGTATTCCGGATGACGGTGAATTTGTTGTTAAATATGTAAAACCTACCGGTGATTTCAAGAAGATGATGAAGGAGACTACAACTCTGCCTGCAAATGTACAGATTGTAGAACCTGAAGATTTGAATCAGGAGGTCAACGAAGAACTCCTTGTAACTCCGTCGCCGACCGTTGTAGCAGAACAGAGCAATGAGACTCAGACTCAGACTGTAAAGCCCACATTATCTCCGTCGCCTACATTGATACCGACTCCTACAGCTATGCCCACACAGTCGCAGCAGGAGAATAAGCCTACACCTACGCCTGTTCCGGATGTTAAGCCAACACCAACACCTGCACCGGAACCTACTGAAACTCCAACAGAAGCGCCTACACCGGACCCCACTGAAGAACCAACTCCGGAACCTACGGACCCTCCGGCAGAAACACCGGCTCCGGGACCTACGGATAATCCGCCGGAGAATAACGATTCATCCAACCAGTGATCAAAGGATACAACGGGAAATGCTTTTTAACTCATATTTATTCATATTTGTATTTCTGCCGATCACACTTATAGGGTGGTTCGGTCTAAACAGGTTAAATCATAACAGGGCGGCACTCGCTTTCTTAGTCGGAATGTCGCTCTGGTTTTATGGTTATTTTAATCCATATTATCTTTTGATAATTCTATCAAGTTTAGCTATCAATTATCTTCTAAGTTCAATATATGACAGGATCAAAAAGTCGTACGCAAAAACTGTATGGCTTCTTTGTGGCATATTCTTTAATCTCGGTATTCTGTTTTATTTCAAGTACTATGATTTCTTCATCGAAAACGTGAATGCTGTGTTCAAAACGGGATTTGAACTCAAGCATATCCTTTTGCCTCTTGGAATAAGTTTTTTTACATTTCAGCAGTTATCATTCATAATCGACAGATATAAAGAAAGAGCACCACATTATGATCTGCTCGATTATGCGGCATTTGTTACTTTCTTCCCTCAGCTGGTTGCCGGACCTATTGTTCTTTATGATGAGGTTATGCCTCAGTTTGCCGATACAAACAAAAGAAGACCTGATATAAACAATCTGTCAAACGGTATATGGCTTTTTACCATAGGCCTCGGAAAGAAAGTGCTTATTGCGGATGTACTTGCGCCTTTGGTAACATACGGATTCGATAATTGTATTTTCCTTGACTCGATATCAACTTTTATCGTGGGACTCGTATATGCATTCCAGCTTTACTTTGATTTTTCCGGATACAGTGATATGGCCATGGGACTTGGTCTTATGTTCAATATAAAACTGCCTCAGAACTTCAATTCTCCGTACAAGGCATGCAGCATGAAACAGCTTTGGCAGGGATGGCATATCACTCTTTCAAGATTTTTTATAAGATATGTCTACATTCCTATGGGAGGAAGCAGAAAAGGAAAGATAAGAGCTCTTTTCAATGTATTCTTTATATTTATGCTAAGTGGTCTGTGGCATGGAGCTGCGTGGACATTTGTTGCATGGGGAGTAATTCAGGGACTTGCTCTTGTATGGGATAATCTCTATATAATCGGAGTAAAAGGACAGGGAGATAAGAAAGAGCCCCAGATAGGTATTCCCAAACTGCTCGGACAATTTATAACATTCAATTTCTTTCTGGGAACACTTTTTGTCTTCAGGGCAAACAGTTTAAGCGATGCTTTTTTGATGTTTAAAAATATGTTTTCATTTAATATCACGGGCAGCATAAACAGGTTGCTTCCGTATATGGATGTACCTGAGTTTTATCTTATAAAACAGGTGATCAATATGAAAGCTCCTTCAATGCTTGATACAGCTTATCTTGTTATCCTTATTATAATGATATTGATATCAATAATTATAATAAGCAGGAAAAACAGTGTTCAGATAATGCAGGAAAATAACGGAATGGCTAAATGGTATCTGGCAGCCCTTGTATTGGGATGGTCTGTTATATCCTTTTCACAGGTCAGCACTTTTATATATTTCAATTTCTGACTCGGTATAGAACATGGAACAAAAGAAAAACCTAAAAAACTTCATATTGACTGTAGCTGTGTTCTTTGCCTTATGCATAGTGCTTGTTTTTGTGACGGATCCTTTCTTTCATTATCATAAGCCATGGCTGGGATTAAAAGCTGTTCTTACAGACAAGGAATATCAGTGCATAGGAACTATCAGAAACTTTGATTACGATGCTCTTATAGTAGGATCATCTGTATGCGAGAATTATAATAATACTTGGTTTGATGATAAATTCAATACGAAGACGATAAAAGCAGTAAGATCATACGGGGCAACTGCAGATCTTTGTTATTACATGGACGAAGCATATAAGGATCATGAACTTAAATGCGTATTTTACAACATAGATCCGGGTTCCCTTGCAGCTACGCCTCATCTTACATTTGAAGAAACAGGATGCCCGATGTATCTGTATGATAAGAATCCTTTCAATGATATAGAGTACCTGTTAAATAAGGATGTTCTTCTTGAAAAGGTTCCCTATATGATCACCAAGTCATATTTCAGTGAATACGATGAAGGAAACTCATTTAACTGGGGACAGTGGAAGGAATTCCATGCCGATATGGTAACAGGTCTTTATATAAGATCACCTCAGATAAAGGGAATGAGATTGGCGGATGCATACGAGAAGGAGTGTATTGGAAACATAAGCCTCATCGAAGAAATTGTAAAAGCTCATCCTGAGACTCAGTTTTATTTCTTTATCCCTCCTTATTCATTTGTGTGGTGGGACAATATATACAGAGACGGTGATATGGAAGCTTATGTATCAAATATGAAAAAATGTGCCGATACACTGCTTGCTTATGACAATGTGAGATTTTATAATTTTCTTACAGACGAAGAGATCGTAACCGATCTAGATAACTACATGGATGTACTTCATTTTTCACCTAAGATAAACGAAAAGATAGTAGAGATGCTCTTAAACGGAGATCATGAGGTTACTTTAGATGAGACCGATCAAATGGCCGATAAATGTCTGGATTTCGGATACAGAGCAGTAAACGAACTGATCATTCCTTATGAGGATGAGATAAAGATCGATTATACCATGTCAAATCTTGACTATTGACTTTTAAATGGGTAAAATTCCATAGGTGATTAGGATATATAAATAAGGAGAAATGATTTGAACAGCACTACCGATTTCAGAAAGATAGAGAATTCAATACCGGTCGCACCGCTCGCCATTGCTGTACATGAATCAGCCGCTTCACTTGGCAGGGATGTTGACAGGATAATATCGTCAAAGAGAAAGAAAGACCGTACACAGTATGAGGGAAGTCCTGTAATTGAGGGATACTGCCGTAAATCATATATAGTTGACATGGAGTGTACGAGATTCGGCACAGGTGAAGGCAAAGCTGTATTCGAAGAATCGGTAAGAGGCAAGGATGTCTTTATGCTTGTGGATATCTGTAATAACAGTCTTACTTACAGAATGAACGGCTTTATCAATCATATGAGCCCTGATGACCTGTATCAGGATCTTAAGCGTATGATAGCGGCAGCTGCAGGCAAAGCAAAAAGAATAAATGTTATAATGCCTTTCCTTTATGAAGGAAGACAGCATAAGAGAAACAGCAGGGAATCTCTTGACTGTGCTTTTATGCTTGACGAGCTTTATCATATGGGTATCGACAACTTTATAACATTTGATGCACATGATCCCAGAGTTGCAAACGCTATTCCTTTAAGCGGATTTGATAATTATACTCCGCCTTATCAGTTCATAAAGGCTCTTCTGGGCTCTGAAGAGGATCTTATAATAGATAAGGATCATCTTGTAGTAATCAGTCCTGATGAGGGAGCACTTGACAGAAGCGTGTATTTTGCGAATGTGCTTTGTGTAAACACGGGTATGTTCTATAAGAGAAGGGATTACAGTAAGATCGTAAACGGAAAGAACCCGATAGTTGCACATGAGTTCCTGGGAGACGATATTGACGGCAAGGATGTTATCGTCATGGATGATATGATAAGCTCAGGTGAAAGCATGCTTGATACGGCAAGACAGCTTAAAGAGATGAATGCAAAGAGAGTATACATCTGCTGTACATTCGGCCTTTTCACAAACGGTCTCAAAGCATTCGATGAAGCTTATGAAAAGTGTTATTTTGATAAGGTTGTTACAACAAACCTTAACTATTTCCCTCCGGAACTAAAGACTAAGCCTTATTATATCGAAGCAGATATGAGCGGATTTCTGGCAGATATCATCGATTTCATGAATCATGATGTGAGCATGAGCAATGTTCATACACCTGCCGAAAAGATACATGATGTCATTAACAAATACAACAAACGTCAGAACTTTGATTTTGATGAAGTAAAAAAGAAATAAAGCTTAATGAAAAAAAACAGGCATATAGTTGAACAGATCATGCCAGACAGTATCGCTGAAGAGATGGAGATAGAGCCCGGTGACGAGATCATTTCCATAAACGGCGAAGAGATCGAAGACATCTTTGATTACCAGTTTCTGTGTGAGAATGATTATATAGAAGTCGGTGTACGCAAGAGAAGCGGTGAGGAATGGATCCTTGAGATAGACAAGGATGAGGATGAGGACTTAGGTATCAAATTTGAAAACGCACTGATGGATGAATACCACAGCTGCTCAAATAAGTGTATCTTTTGCTTTATCGACCAGATGCCACCGGGGATGCGTCCTACACTGTATTTTAAGGATGACGATGCGAGATTATCGTTTTTACAGGGAAACTATGTCACTCTGACAAATATGAGTGAAAAGGATGTAGAGCGTATAATAAAGTATAATCTGTCACCGATCAATATATCATTTCATACAACAAATCCCGAGTTAAGATGTATGATGTTAAATAACAGATTTGCGGGAGAGGCTCTTAAAAAGGCTAAGCGATTCTACGATGCCGGGCTTACAATGAACGGTCAGATAGTTCTTTGCAAGGGTATAAATGATCATGATGAACTTGAAAGAACATTAAGTGATCTGTACGAATGGCTTCCTTATCTTCAAAGTGTTTCCGTAGTACCTGTAGGTGTGACAAAATACAGAGAAGGCCTCTTTCCTATGAAAACATGGGATAAAGAAGATGCCGAATACCTTATAGATCAGGTAGAGAGATGGCAGAAAAAAGCTTATGAAGAATATGGCATACATTTTGTTCATGCATCTGATGAATGGTATATAAATGCTGAAAGAGAACTTCCCGAAGCAGAAAGATATGACGGTTATCTTCAGATAGCAAACGGTGTCGGGATGATTAGATCAATGCTCGATGAGTTTAATGAAGAGTTAGAGCATACCAAAAATGCTGAGATCACTGAGGAAAAGCTGACTATAGTGAGCGGAGTGCTAATGCAGCCCTATATCAAGCTCATGGCTGACAGGTTAATGGAACAGCATCCTAAAAAGCAGGTGCAGGTCATACCCGTTGTAAATAAATTCTTTGGAGAGTCAATTACAGTCACGGGTCTTCTTACGGGGCAGGACATAGCAGGTACTCTTAAGACCATCGATGTCGGAAACAGAGTGCTTATATCGGAAAATATATTGAAGGCTGATGAAGAGATATTCCTTGATGATATGACTTTGTCTGACTTAAGGGATATTTTACAAGTTAAGATTAGTATTGTACAATCGAATGGATACGATTTTGTTGATTGTATATTGTATGAAAGTTAGGTTTTTATGAGCACCAGAAAAAGAAAACCCATTGTTGCCGTAGTAGGCAGACCTAATGTGGGTAAATCAACTCTCTTCAATGCGCTTGCGGGAGAGAGAATAGCGATAGTACAGGATACACCGGGAATAACAAGAGACAGGATATATGCTGATATATCCTGGCTTGATATGTCATTTACTCTTATAGATACAGGCGGCATAGAACCTGACAGTGATGACGTCATCTTAAGTCAGATGAGAGAACAGGCTCAGATAGCCATGGATACCGCTGATGTCATCATATTTATAGTCGATGTCAGACAGGGACTTGTTGATGATGATATGAAAGTGGCAGATATGCTCAGAAGATCTGCCAAGCCTGTTGTACTGGTAGTAAACAAAGTTGACAGCTTTGAAAAATTCATAAATGACACCTATGAGTTTTATAACCTCGGAATAGGTGATCCGATACCGATATCTGCAGCAAACCGTCTGGGACTCGGTGACATGCTCGATGAGGTTGCAAAGCATTTTGACAGATCAATGAGTGAGGAGGAAGATGACGACAGACCAAGAGTTGCAATCATCGGTAAGCCAAATGTAGGTAAATCATCACTTATAAACAAGATAATCGGTGAACAGAGACTTATTGTTTCAGATATTGCTGGAACAACAAGAGATGCTATAGATACGCCTGTAAAAGCTAACGGTAAAGAATATGTATTTATCGATACCGCCGGATTAAGACGAAAAAAGAACATAAAAGAAGACCTCGAAAAATACATGATAGTAAGAACGGTATCGGCTGTCGAAAGAGCGGATGTCGTTGTTCTTCTTATAGATGCCAGTGAAGGTGTAACCGAACAGGATGCAAAGATAGCGGGTATAGCGCATGAAAGAGGAAAAGGCTTTATCATAGCTGTCAATAAATGGGATCTTATTGAAAAGAACAATTCCACAGTCAATGAATTCACAAAGAAAGTACGTTCAACACTTAGTTTTATGCCTTATGCACTGATAATGTTCATTTCGGCGCAAACAGGACAAAGAGTATCAAAGCTCTTTGATACTATCGATGCCGTTATCGATAACTGCTCGCTTAGAGTTCAGACAGGTGTTTTGAACGAAATAGTCGCTCAGGCAACAGCCATGCAGCAGCCACCGACTGACAAGGGCAAGAGACTTAAGATCTTCTATGTGACTCAGGCCGGTGTCAAACCACCAACATTTGTAGTGTTTGTAAATGATAAGCAACTCATGCATTTTTCATATACAAGATATATAGAAAATCAGATTAGAGAAGCATTTGGATTTGCCGGAACTCCGTTAAAGTTTATTATACGAGAGAGAAAAGAGGACTGATAGAATATGTACAGAGTAATATGTCTGATCGTTGGATATGCATTCGGCCTTATTCAGAGTGCATATATATATGGTAAGCTTCACGGTGTTGATATAAGAACTGTGGGAAGCGGAAATGCAGGCAGCACCAATACACTGAGAGCATTCGGAACAAAAGCCGGTTTTACTGTGCTGTTTTGTGATGCTTTGAAAACTGTGGCAGCTATATGGGTTATAAGACTGACCCTTGGAAGAACATATCCGGAGCTTGTTTCAGTGTTCATGTTCTATACGGCGCTGGGTGTAATCCTTGGTCATAACTTTCCTTTTTATCTTGGATTCAAAGGTGGAAAAGGAATGGCAGCTACACTCGGACTGCTCATAGCATTATCACCGTGGTATTATCTGGTGTTTACATTCTCGCTCTTTGTAATACTGTTTTTGACATTGCATTATGTTTCGCTGGGATGCATGGTCGCTTACATATTCTTTGTCATAGAGACATTTATATACGGTAATATGGGCTTGCTCGGAAAAACTCTGAGCAAAGGACAGCTTACCGAAATATATATATTGGCTGTTGTGATGTGTCTTCTTGCGATCTTTCAGCACAGAAAGAATCTGGTCAGACTTTTTAAGGGTGAAGAGAGCAAGACTTATCTGAGCAAAAAAGGTAAAGAAAAGTACAAGGCTCAAAAAGAAGCATTACAGGCAGAATGATTTCTTTGAGAAGGGGAATGATATGGAAAAGATAGCAGTTATCGGGGCAGGCAGCTGGGGAATAGCACTTGCACAGCTTCTTGCGGGAAACGGACATCAGGTTACGGTATGGTCCATAATCGAAGATGAGATAAACATGCTTAAGGAAAAACATGAGCATGTTGATAAGCTCCCGGGAGTAAAACTTAATGATTCAATAGAATATACTTCTGATCTTAAAGAAGCTGTAACGGGAAAGAAACTTCTTGTCCTGGCAGTTCCAAGTCCTTTTACAAGAAGTACTTCGGCTTCCATGAAGGAGTATGTTACAGATGATCAGATAATAGTAAACGTGGCAAAGGGAATAGAAGAGTCTACTCTTATGACACTTTCTCAGGTCATCGAGGATGAGATCAAAAACGTTCCTGTGTGCGTATTATCAGGACCTTCACATGCTGAAGAGGTCGGAAGAGGTCTTCCTACGACTGTAGTTGTCGGAGCAAAGAAAAAGGAAGATGCTCAGTTTATACAGAATCTGTTCATGAATGAAGTTTTCAGAGTTTATATAAGTCCGGATATTCTGGGTATAGAACTCGGAGCTGCTCTTAAAAATGTGGTTGCTCTTGCCGCAGGTATAGCGGACGGTCTTGGATTCGGAGATAACACAAAGGCAGCTCTTATTACCAGAGGTATTACGGAGATTGCAAGACTCGGAATGGCTATGGGCGGAAAGTTTGAAACATTCTGCGGACTTACTGGAATAGGTGATCTTATAGTCACATGCGCCAGCATGCATTCAAGAAACAGAAGAGCTGGAATCCTGATCGGACAGGGCAAGACATACGAAGAAGCAATGGACGAAGTAAAGATGGTCGTGGAGGGAGTATATTCCGCAAAGGCTGCGATCAAGCTTGCTGAGAAATATAATGTCAAGCTTCCCATAATCGAGGAAGTCAATCATGTTCTTTTTGAAGGACAGCCTGCAAAGGAAGCGCTTGTAAATCTGATGCTCAGGGATAAAAAAGTGGAACATCCCGATCTTGAGTGGTAAAAGGTAAAAGGTGAAAAAATGGAAAATATAAGTACACAATTTCAGGGAACAGGTGAATATGTCGCAAGTGAACAGTTGCTTGCTGCTGTTAATGTTGCTATAACGCTTCAAAAGCCTCTGCTCATTAAAGGCGAGCCCGGAACAGGTAAGACCATGCTTGCCGAGGCTGTGGCAAAATCACTCGGAAAGAAACTTATCATCTGGAACATAAAATCAACTTCGAAAGCCCAGGAAGGATTGTATATGTATGATACCATCCAGAGACTTTATGACGGACAGTTCGGCGAGGAAGGTGTCGATGATATCGCAAGATATATCAAACTCGGAAAACTTGGCGAGGCATTCGAGAGTGATGAGCAGGTAATACTTCTAATTGATGAGATAGACAAGGCTGATCTGGAATTTCCCAACGATCTTTTATGGGAACTTGATCAGATGGAATTCTATATACACGAAACAAAGCGTACGGTAAAAGCGAAACAAAGACCTATAGTTATAATAACAAGCAATGCTGAAAAAGAACTTCCCGATGCTTTCCTAAGAAGATGTATCTTCCATTACATAGATTTCCCGGATGCTGATCTGATGGAAGAGATAGTAAGAGTACATCTTCCAAATGTTGAGGATAATCTTTTGAAACAGGCATTTGAAGTGTTCTATGATATCAGAGCCATGAAGGATGTGAGAAAGAAACCTTCAACATCCGAACTGATAGATTGGATAAATGTATTGCAGCTTGGTGGAATACCGGCTGATGAGATCAGAAAGAAACTCCCCTTTATCGGAGTTATAGTAAAAAAGGATGAGGATCTTTCGACGGTAAAACAGAAACTGGTTTAATATATGTTTACAAAGTTTTTCTATGACCTTAGAGCGGCAGGCTTAAAAGTCACCTTTGCGGAGTTTCTGACATTGCAGGAAGCTCTTGATAAAGGACTTGCAAACAGTTCTCTGACAGATTTCTATTATCTGTGCCGCATGGTACTGGTCAAAAGTGAAACTGAATATGACAAGTTTGACATGGTATTTGAGAACAACTTCAAAGGTGCTCACTACGAGCCTGAAGTTGGTGCAAATATGCTCAAATGGCTTGACAAATCCGATATGGAGGAATTCATAGCAGAGACTGAGAGACAATGGCTCAATCAGTCCGAAGATCTTCATATAGACAAAGATGATGTTGAGGAAAAATTCAAGGCCAGATTGAAGGATCAGGACAGCGAGCATAACGGAGGATCTCACTGGATAGGAACCATGGGTAAAACAAGCTTTGGTAACACCGGCGGGAATATCGGTGGTGTCAGAGTCGGCGGAAAGAGCGGGTATCAGTCTGCCTTTGCGGTCATCGGTGCTAAGAAGTATACCGATTTCAGAGATGACAGGATAATAGATAACAGACAGTTCATGCAGGCTCTTCGTAAGCTTCGTCAGTTTTCAACGAAACTGGATATACCCAAGACTGAGCTTGATATAGACGGAACAATAGACAAGACTTGCAACAACGGCGGTATGCTTCAGATCGTCATGGAAAAACCCAGAAAGAATTCAGTAAAGCTTTTGCTTTTGATGGATAGCGGCGGAACCATGATACCGTATTCAAGTCTGATGAACGAACTGTTCCAGTCCATAAATAAATCGAATCACTATAAGGATGTAAAAGTCTATTATTTCCACAATTGTATTTACAGTAAGCTTTATAATACTCCGGAGTGTGAGAACGGCGACTGGATAGATACTGAATGGATGTTCAGAAATCTAGACAGTGATTATAAAGTTATAATTGTGGGCGATGCAGCCATGGCTCCGGAGGAACTTTACAGTGATTCAGGCAACTACAGAGGTCCAAACGGCGGTTTAAGCGGATGGGACTGGTTGCTCTTAATGAAAAGACATTATAAAAAGATCGTATGGATGAACCCTAAAATGGCTATCGGACATGCACCCTGGAGAGAGGCTGAGACCGCAGTCAAGACACTGTTTCCTATGTACAGACTTACGGTTGATGGATTAAACCAGGCAATGACGATGCTCATGACAGGTAAATGATACGCATCTTTATTGAAAGACGAGGATTTAAAAAATGGGAATTTTTGAAGAATTACAGGCAAGAGGACTTCTTGCACAGCTTACGGATGAAGAAGGTATAAGAGAACTTATCAATAACGGTAAGGCTACTTTCTACATTGGATTCGATCCTACGGCTGACAGCCTTCATGTAGGACATTTCATGGCGCTTTGTCTTATGAAGAGACTTCAGATGGCGGGAAACAAGCCTATAGCCCTGCTTGGCGGAGGAACCGGTATGATAGGTGACCCTTCAGGCAAAACCGATATGAGAAAGATGCTCACAAAAGAAGATATCGATCATAACATAGAATGCTTCAAAAAGCAGATGAGCAGGTTTATTGATTTTTCTGACGGAAAGGCTTTACTTGTAAACAATGCAGACTGGCTTTTGGAACTCAATTACGTTGATGTTCTGCGTGAAGTAGGACCTTACTTTTCGGTTACAAACATGTTAAGAGCAGAATGCTTTAAACAGCGTATGGACAGGGACGGCGGATTAACCTTCCTTGAGTTTAACTACATGATCATGCAGAGTTACGATTTCTTGGAGCTTTACAGAAGATACGGATGCAACCTTCAGTTTGGTGGTGATGATCAGTGGAGCAACATGCTCGGCGGAAGAGAGCTCATAAGAAAGAAACTCGGAAAGAACGATGCTCAGGCTATGACTCAGACACTCCTTCTTAATTCGGAAGGTAAGAAGATGGGTAAGACTGTAAGCGGTGCAGTATGGCTCGATCCTAACAAGACATCACCTTTTGATTTCTACCAGTACTGGAGAAATGTTGCGGACGCAGATGTATTAAGGATGATAAGGATGCTTACATTCCTTCCTCTCGAACAGATCGATGAGATGGATAAGTGGGAAGGCGCAGAGCTTAACAAAGCAAAAGAGATCCTTGCATTTGAACTTACAAAGCTTGTTCACGGTGAAGAGGAAGCCGTTAAGGCTCAGGAGAGTGCAAGAGCTTTGTTCTCGGGAGACGGTACTCTTGAGATGCCCACAGCAGAAATAACTGAGGATATGTTAAGAGACGGTGTTATAGATATTCTGGGTATCCTTGCAAACTCAGGTCTTTGTGCTTCAAGAAGCGAAGCAAGACGTGCGGTTGAACAGGGCGGTGTTACCGTTGATGATGAAAAGATCACTGATATAAAGAAAACATATGCCCCCGAAGATCTCGCAGGCGACGGTATCGTTGTAAGAAGAGGTAAAAAGAGCTACAAGAGAATCAAAATGGTTAAGTAAAGTAAAACAAGGTAAAACCTTAACAAATTTTAAGACAACTTAAGGATTTGTTTATTCCTTTTTGCTTATGATGAGTTTATTATAGAGTCATGGAAGAAAGTTTTTCTCCGCCCAAATAATTCAATAGTTATTCATCTTGCAATTAGGAATAATAAATCGTCGGTTTAGTGTTCTGGTTCCCTACCAGGTATCGAAAGATACAAAGTTCATTAAGACCGACGATTTATTTTGCACAAATTTAACACTTGTCTATAAATACATTTTCCACTATAATGATAAAGGTTTGTGTCAAAACATATATTCCCGGTCAAATGGGATTACCGGGAGAAAAGAAAGGGAGTTTTTAGATGAAAAGAAAAGTAATTAGTGCTTTGGCTGTTCTTTTGTGTTTTTGCATGTTGGGGGCATGCGGTAAAGAAGAAGCCACAGTGGAGTATGTTCAGCCGGAGATAGAGACTATCCCCACGACTGATGAAAAAGAAGTTGAAGAAGTAGTAGAGGATACATCTGAACCCAAGGAAGACGAGCTTCCGGAAGGAATGTATTTCTCAGAGCTTACACATCTGCCGATATCTCTTGAACTTAAAGATCAGAGACCTATCGCAGCTATGGTAGATAATGAAATTAAGGCATTGCCTCATTTCGGTGTTAATGAAGCCGATATCGTGTATGAGCTTATGAACTCAACACAGAATGACCGTGTTACGCGTTTGATGGTCCTTATGAAAGACTGGGGAAGCATTGAACAGCTCGGATCTATCCGTTCAACAAGACCTACTAATATCCTGCTTGCTGCAGAGTATAATGCAGTTCTTTGTCATGACGGCGGTCCTTTCTATATCGATGCATATTTCGCAAAAGATATCTTCAAGGATCACTTTTCAGGAATATTCTCACGTGTAGACAACGGTAAGGCAAGAGAGTTTACAGAGTATATCATGCCGGGTGATCTTGACAAGGCATTCAATAACTCTAAGTTCTCTACAACTTATACAGATTACTATCCGGGCGAGCATTTTACATTTGCTCCCAAGTGCGATCCTATAACATTTGAAGGCGATACAGAAGCTAAGACCTGTACTTTCATAGACCTTCCGTTCAAGCATAACGGATCCGAGCTCGAGTATAACGAGTCAGACAAGAAATACTACTATGCAGAGTACAACAAGCCTCATGAAGATGGTAAGACAGGAGTTGTTTTAAGCTTTGACAACGTAATCATACAGAGATGTACGTTCACACAGCTTGATGATCACGGATATCTTATCTACAATGTAATCGATTCAGGAAAAGAAGGATACTACTGCACAAACGGTAAGTGCATACCGATCACATGGGCTAAGGGTGGAGAGGATAATTCCATCACAAGGTTCTATGACATGAACGGTGAAGAGATAAAGATCAATACAGGTAAAACATATATCACACTTGTTCCCAGTGATTCATGGGATGATCTTGTGATCAAGTAAGAAAGTTTTGAGGCTTCCAAACGGGAGCCTCTTTTTTCTTGAGTGAAACTTGCGATATATGATAAAATGATTAACAGCGATAAACATAGAAACATGCAGAAAGGGGTACATATGAATCCAATTTACGATAAGCTAGAAAAGTGTCTTGCAAGTGTAAGAGAAAAGACAGATTTTGTTCCGAGAGTTGCTATAGTTTTAGGCTCCGGACTTGGTGATTATGCCAATGATATAAAGGTTGAATGTGAGATCGATTATCACGATATAGAAGGTTTTCCTGTTTCGACTGTTCCCGGTCATGCCGGAAAATTCATTTTCGGTTACGTGGGAGAAGTTCCTGTCGTATGCATGAAGGGAAGAGTTCATTTCTATGAAGGTTATCCGATAAGCGATGTTGTGCTTCCCACAAGACTGATGAAGCTTATGGGAGCTGAGATCCTTTTCCTTACAAATGCATCAGGTGGACTTAATACCACATTCTGCGCCGGTGATTTCATGATGCTGACGGATCATATATCATGTTTTGCTCCGAATCCCTTGATAGGTGCAAATATCGATGAACTCGGAACACGCTTCCCTGATATGACACACGTTTATGACAAGGATCTCAGAGACATAATCGAGCAGACTGCAAAGGAAAACAATATAAAGCTCCAAAAAGGTGTTTACGCACAGCTTACAGGACCTTCTTTTGAAAGTCCTGCCGAGATAAAGATGCTCAGAACACTCGGTGTTGATGCTGTAGGTATGTCTACTGTTGTTGAAGCCATAGCGGCAAATCATATGGGTATGAAGATATGCGGAATATCATGCGTATGTAATCTGGCTGCAGGCATGACGGATAATCCGCTAACTCATGATGAGGTTCAGGCGGCTGCCAACGAAGCTGCACCGAAGTTTAAAAAACTGCTAACGGAATCAGTAAAGAAATTCTGATAACTTAAATATAGAAGGGGATATATTGAATGAAAATAAGATTTTATAATGCCAGGATTCTCACAATGAAAGATAATGCAGATATCTTTGAAGGAGAATTATGGGTTAAAGGAAATAAGATAGAATATATAGGAGAGTCAAAAAGCAGTGATGTGACATGGGATAAGGAGATAGACTGTGAAAAGAATCTTTTAATGCCCGGATTTAAAAATGTTCATACTCACAGCGGTATGACGGCTTTCAGATCACTTGCCGATGATCTTAATCTTAAGGACTGGCTTAACAATATGATCTTTCCAAGAGAAGCCGTTATGTCAGGAGAAGATATCTACTGGCTTACAAAACTTGCAATTCTTGAATACTTAACGACAGGTGTAACTCTTATCGGTGATATGTATCTTACACCTGAGACCATCCTTGATTCATGTGTTGACATGGGAATGAGATGTGAGCTCGTGTCGGGGCTTAACAAGTTCGGACCGACCTTGCAGGTCCTTGAAGACAGATATAACAATCTTAACGGAAAGAATCCCCTTGTCGGATTCAAGATGGGTGTTCATGCCGAGTATACATGTGACAGACAGCTTCTTTTAGATGTATCAAAGCTCATCCATAAGTATGAGGCTCCCTTATATGTACATATGTCTGAAACTACCACTGAAGTCGAGGAATGCAGGGAGCGTTACGGCATAAGTCCTGTTGCATTATTTGAAGAACTCGGACTGTGGGATTTCGGCGGAAGCATATATCACGGGGTATGGTGTGATGATGCGGATATGGAGATACTTAAGAAGAGAAATATTTCGGTAATATCTAATCCCGGAAGCAACACAAAACTTGCAAGCGGTATCGCACCCATAACAAAATACCTTGAAAAGGGTATACTCGTAGGTCTGGGAACTGACGGACCGAGTTCAAACAACTGCCTTGACATGTTCAGAGAGATGTTTCTTGTTACCGGTCTAGCCAAATTAAAGGAAATGGATCCTAAAGCGGTAGGCGCTGATGAAGTTCTCAAAATGGCATGTGTTAACGGAGCGTTAAGCCTTGATCACGAGGATTGTTCCGATCTTAGTGTTGGTAAACTTGCAGATATCATAATGATCGATCTTAAGCAGCCCAACATGCAGCCGATACTTAATATTCCTAAGAATATCGTATACAGCGGGTCAAAAAGCAATGTTAAGATGACAATGATCGACGGAAAGATACTTTATATGGACGGTAAGTTCATAGACACCGATGTTGATCTTATATATGAAAAATGTGCACAGATCACAGAAAAGCTTAAGGATATCTGAAGCAGATGACACAGATTATTGTTGTTACCGTTATCCTCCTCTTTATCATTTTCGGAGCAGGATATTACAGGGAACAAAATGAGAAGAAGGCATACAAGGAAAGTCTTCTTGCCAATTATGCAAAAGTTAATAACAGAAAGTTCACATCCGACGAACTTAAAAGCGTAAGAGGATATGAGCTGTATCACAGAGATGAGAATGATTTTCTGATAGATGATACGACCTGGCAGGATCTTGATATGAATCTTATCTACTGTCGTATGAATTACTGCAAGAGTTCCGCAGGTGATGAGTATCTCTACAACATGTTAAGGCATCCCGTAACATCTGAAACGGACTGGGTATCATTTGAGAATAAGATCGACGGTCTTAAAGATGATGAAAAGCTAAGACAGGAGTTGTCTTTATGTCTTCATGATATGGGCAGAAGCGGGAATTTGAGTATATACAGCTATCTGGATAAACTCGATGAAGCCAAAGGTATTTCGTTTGCTGCGAACATGGCGGGAGTGATCGCATACATACCTGCCGTCGCCATATGCTTTTTCTTACTGCCTCTTGGAATAGCACTTATTTTCATACTTGCCATATATAACATTGCGTCATATTTTAAACAGAAGAGAAAGATAGAAAAGTATATCATCTGCTTTGAGTACATATTCAAGGTATTAAAGAATTGCGACCGTTTATGTGCCGCTTTAAAAGCAGATGAAAAGGGTGTTTTTAAAGAAGAAATGACCGACCTTTCCGATATGTTGACAGTTTTTTCTTCTTTCAGGAGATTTTCATCACTTGTTGTGGGAGATCTCGGAACAGGTCCGCTTGCTGTTATATTTGATTATGTCAAAATGCTGACACATACGGATCTTTTAAAGTTTGATTCAATGCTTGAACAGATCAAACATCATAAAGATGAGATAGATCATATACTTAAGATAACGGGAAAGATCGATACATATTTAAGCATCGGTGAGTACAGGACATATTTGAAGGATTGCTGTATCCCGACATTTGATGAATCATACAACGGAATAGATATATCCGATGGTTATCATCCGTTGATCGAATCAGCAATTCCAAACAGTATCGAAACAAAAAAGAGTATACTCCTTACCGGCTCGAACGCATCAGGTAAATCGACATTTTTAAAGATGATTGCCGTAAATGCTTTACTGTCACAGACTATTCATACTGTCTGTGCAAAGGATTATAAAGCACCTTATTTTGCGATGTATTCCTCTTTGAGCCTTAAAGACAACATACTTTCAGGCGAGAGCTATTATATGGTTGAGATAAAATCTTTAAAGAGAATTATGGATGCTTCAAAAAAAGGACAAAGAGTTCTGGGATTTGTCGATGAGGTATTAAGAGGAACAAACACCGTAGAAAGGATAGCTGCATCAAGTGCGATCCTAAGAGACCTTGATCAGAAAGGCGTGCTCGTATTTGCTGCAACTCACGATCTGGAGCTGACTTCGATACTTGAGGATGAATACGAGAATTATCATTTTGAAGAAGATATAAACGGAAATGACATAGTATTTCCTTATAAGATCTCCAAAGGAAGAGCAACGAGCAGAAACGCGATAAAGCTATTGGGCTTTATGGGATATGACAGTAATATAATCAAAAAAGCCAACGATATGGTAAGCTTGATGGAAAATGACCTTAAACCGGATCGTTTTAATAAGATAAATCAGTAACGGGATGATCGTATGAATGTAACATTGTACAGTGACGGTTCTTCAAGAGGAAACCCCGGACCTGGAGGTTACGGGACAATACTTGAATATATAGATCCAAAAGGAGAACTTCATACAAGAGAATACAGTGAAGGCTTTAAAGAAACCACAAATAACCGCATGGAGCTTATGGGTGTGATAACAGGTCTTGAAGCTCTGATAAAACCCTGTGATGTTGAAGTTGTGACTGATTCAAAATATGTTGCGGATGCCTTCAATCAAAACTGGATAGAAGGATGGATCAAAAAAGATTGGCGAAGAGGAAAGACGGATGAGGTCAAGAATATCGATCTCTGGGAAAGACTCTTAAAAGCCATGAAACCGCACAATGTCAGATTCACATGGGTGAAAGGGCATGCAGGTCATCCTCAGAATGAAAGATGTGACGAACTGGCTACCACAGCAGCTGACAATATTGAAAAATGAAACGCAAAATGATATGATAATCATTGGATGAAATATTATTCCAAATTAAAAATCTTATCGAAAGGCTTAAAAATGAATAATCTTATTTTATTTATAAATTCTTTTTTATCATACCTTATTATGTTTCTTGTTTTTCTCATCCTTATAATAGCTGCAGTATTTGCAGGAATAAAGGTGAGAAAGAATAAGAATAAAAAAGATGAGATAGCTGAATCGGCAGCAAGTCTTGAAGCGGCGGCTGTAAAGAATGAGGCCTGAACCAGATAGAAATTATTAGCAAAAGACGTTCTTTAACCGGAACGTCTTTTTTAAACAGAGGAATATATGGCAAAAGGAATAAATCAAAAGCTAAAGCTTTTGTATATCGTAAAGATACTTGAAGAAAAAACGGATGAAGCTCATCCGATGAGCACTTCAAGACTTATTGAAGAACTTGCAAAGTATGAGATAGGAGCGGAACGAAAGAGCATATATGATGATATAGCCCAGCTTATCGATTTTGGTTATGACATTGTAACAAATAAATCCAAAAGAGACGGCGGTTATTACATGGCATCGAGACAGTTTGAACTCAGTGAGCTGAAACTTCTTGTAGACTCCGTTCAGGCATCACGATTTATAACAGCAAAAAAGAGCAGAGATCTGATCACAAAACTTGAGAGCTTTGTTTCTGATTATGAAAAGATACAGCTTAAGCGTGATGTATATGTAAATAACAGGATAAAAACTGACAACGAGAGTATTTATTATGTTATAAACGATATATATGAAGCGATGCTCCTAAACAAAAAGATCGCTTTCAAATACATGGACTGGAATATCGATAAAAAGATGGTAGCCAGAAAAAACGGTAAGGAATACGAAGTCTCTCCTTTCGCACTGACAATAAAGGATGAGAATTATTATCTAATAGCATATGACGATCAGGCTGGTATCATCAAGCACTACAGAGTAGATAAGATAAAGGATGAAAGAGTACTGGATACCGAAAGGACAGGCAATGAGAAATTTGAAAATTTCGATGTTGCTACATATGCCAACAGATCTTTCGGCATGTATGGAGGAGAAACTCAGACAGTAACACTAGGATTTGAACATCGTTTTGCCGGGATCATTATAGACCGTTTCGGAACCGATATAGATATAAGAAAAATAGATAATGAATGGGCAAATGCCAGAGTTGAAGTTGCTTTATCAGGTCAGTTTTACGGCTGGATAACTTCTCTGGGAGGTAATGTCGTTATAGAGTCACCTGTATCGGTAAGAGATGATTATATGACATTCCTTAACAGATTAAGATAGATCAAAGATAAATAAATACGGGAGGGATAATGTATGACGCTAAATTGTGATAACGAAACGATCCGTGATAATTCATTTACTTTTCAGCAGTTTATAAGCTTTCTTAAAGATAAGAAAGTTTATGTTCAGACGCACAATTATCCCGACCCGGATGCGATCGGTTCAGGTTTCGGACTTCAGAAACTTTTAGAGCACTTCGGTATCGATACAACACTCTGCTACTATGGAAAGATAGACAGGGTAAATACGAGAAAGATGATAGAGATGCTCGGCATAGAGATCGTATCCAAAGATGATATAGAGGATCAGATGAAGCCTCATGACTGCATCATATGTATTGATTCGCAGAAGCTTGGCGGGAACATAATCGATCTTGCAGGAGATGAGGTGGCGTGCATCGATCATCATCCTACAGTTGAGATAGTCGATTATTTCTATAAGGATGTCCGTATGGTCGGAAGCTGTGCGACTATTGTATCGGGATATTATGAACAATTGAACATCAGACCCTCTGTTAATGCAGCAACAGCTATGCTTTACGGATTGCAGATGGATACGAGCGGATTTACAAGAGGAGTTACTGATGCCGATATACATGCTTTTGCGTTCCTTCATCCTTTCATAGATCAAAAGATTCTTTCAAGCCTTGAACAGAACCTCATGGAGTTTAAGGATCTGCAGGCGTACGGAGCCGCCATTTCTAATATACAGATATATGACAATATAGGTTTTGCGTTTATTCCGTTTCCCTGTCAGGATGCACTGATAGCGATAACCTGTGATTTTATCCTGTCACTCGAAGAAGTATATGTGGCCATAGTATATTCAAAAAGAGACAGCGGCTATAAATTCTCAGTCAGATCAGAAGAGAATGCGAGCGATATAGACTGCGGTATAATGGTCAGTGAATCACTAAAAGATATAGGCACAGGCGGCGGTCATTCTTTCATGGCAGGTGGCTTTGTACCGATAGAAAACATAAAGAAACTCGGGAATAATCCCGATGAGGCGATAATACAAAGATTCATGCATGTAAAAGACTCTATGTCTGAACATTGAGAACATATCTGTTACACTTCCGATGATATTATTTACAGGATGAGAATTATTTCAAGTCTTCAAAAATCATATTAATCGGAGGTGTTCTTATGGGGTTTAAAAATGTGAAGATGAAGACGCTGATCATTGCGATCGTCGCCGTATCCAGTGCTATTGGAATCATTCTGCTTTGTTCTCTGGCTTTTTACAATTCTAACAAGATCTTGAGAGACAAGATCAACGACAACATGTCTACATACCTGGATGCACAGGTTAGTTCTGTCGAGGAATTCGTCCTTGTTTCGGAAGAGAAATTGAAACTTTTCTCCAAGAGTAAAATAGTTAAAGATGTAATAGAAGACGACAGGGCGGATTATGCAAAGGATCCAAACAGACAGTTACCGATGTTTAATGATGAGTCGTATAACACGACGGCATACTATACTGATAATTATCCGCATTATGCAGAAGCTCAGGCTTACACACTTGATTTCTATTCAGGTCTTGATAACTGGGAAGGTCTTTATATAGGAAACTTTGAGACAAGAATACTTACTTACAGCGTTCCTCCCGTAATCGGAAAGGTATTAAGGGATGATCCTGCGAGAGTACAGCAGTTAATGGATTCTATGACAGCCAATCCTGAAGGCGTATATAATGCGGGTATCATAGTTTCACCCGGTACAGGTCAGCTTTGTCTTTCTATGTACTGTCCTGTATATGAAGGGAATGAGATGATAGGTTATGTAGGAGCAGGTGTTTTCCATACCGACCTTGAAGATCTGCTTGGCAGTTATAAATTGAACGGTGTAGATAACTCTTATTTCTACATGATAAACACAGAGACCGGAATAACTTATACAGATACCGAAGCAACCGCGGAAGAACAGGAAGAGGTCATTGCAAAAGAGATAACACGTCCCGTACTTCTTGAAGTTGTAAATAAGGTTAATAATGAAAATCTTGAAAAGGGACAGTTTGAATTCAAAAATCCCGATACAGGAAAGACAGAGATCGTCAATTTCAAGATAATACCAGGAAGAAACTGGGCTGTTATCATATCAGCCGATAAAGATGAATTATATGCAGCATCAAGGAGCAACCTGACAACACTTTTGATAATAGGCATACTTTCATTCGTGCTTATCGTTGTACTTGCCGGAGCAGCTGTTACGATTTCAACAAAACCTCTGGCTGTTATAACAAATTCTATAAGAAACCTTGGCAATCTTGATCTTTCACAGGATGCGTCCATCAAACCTTTTGTAGGTACAAAGAGTGAAGTAGGTCTTATAGCCACTGCTGTAGATTCATTGTCGGATACATTCAGGGGTATCGTGGGCACTCTCGGAAACTGTACTGATTCATTAACGGGAAATACCAAGGATATGAATGATACATTCCGTGAGCTTCAGGACAATATCGAAAACACTGCGGCTACCACTCAGGAGCTATCTGCCAGCATAATCAATACAAATGAAGCTATCAACAACATGGTTTCTGAATTGAACCTGATGAAAGGCATGGTTGATGATATATCTCAAAAGGTCAAGGATGGTTCGCAAAAGAGCAACAGTATGATAAAGGCTGCTTCCGATATGACAAAACAGTCTGAAGAGAAGCTATCAGACAGTGAAAGAAAGATAGTTTCGACAAAACAGCGTATAGAAGAAGCCATAAATGCTCTGTCAACTCTTTCAAAGATCGACGAGATGGCAGAAACGATCCTGGATATAACGAGTCAGACTAACCTTTTGTCACTTAATGCATCAATCGAAGCTGCAAGAGCAGGCGAAGCCGGAAGAGGATTTGCAGTAGTTGCCGATGAGATAGGAAAGCTTGCCGATGATTCATCAAATACGGCAACACAGATACAGGAAATATGTGTAACCGCAAACAAGAGTATTGAAAGCGTTAAGGACTGCTTCAAGGATATCATCGATTTTATGGAAAAGGATGTTACCGTTCAGCTCAGAGATTTTACCGGCATGGCGAGATCGTACGGTGAGGATCTTAAGAACATACAGGATTCTATATCATCTATCGAACATACATCGATCGAATTCTCAAGATCCATGGATGTTATCAAGGAGCAGGTTGATCATGTAAGTGCTGCTTCATCTGATAACGAGCAGGGTGTAAACGATATCATTATGAAGAATGATCTTACTACGGATACCGCGGACAAGATCATGAAAGTTGCTGAAGACAACAGCAATAATGCTCGTGAGATCAATGACATCATCGATAGATTCAATCAGTGATTTTGGTTATTGAAATATTATCTTTAAATGCCTTCCTTCGGGGAGGCATTTTCTTAAAAATGGTGTAAAATAAAAAATACAGGAGGTATATACAATGAAACTATTATTCTATGCTACAAAGATCTATGATAAGAAGTCATTTGATACGATCTTACCCAATTTCCCCGAGATTGAGATTGATTATATTGAACATGAACTTGAACCAAGAACAGCCATCCTCGCCAAAGGCTATGATGCAGTCTGTGCTTTTGTAAGTGCCGACGTATCAGCCGATACTCTTAAAATTCTTTCAGAAGGCGGTGTGAAAGCCGTTCTTATGCGCTGTGCCGGTTTCAATAATGTGGATGTTGAGAAAGCAAAGGAACTCGGAATAATCGTCAAAAGAGTACCTGCATACTCTCCAGAATCAGTGGCTGAGCTTGCAATGGCTCTTGCAATGGCTGTAAACAGAAGACTGTATAAGGCATACAACAAGGTAAGAGAGAACGATTATACTCTTAAAGGATTAAGAGGTGTACTCTTTTACGGTAAGACTGCAGGTATAGTCGGAACCGGTAAGATCGGTGCTGCCATGTGTCGTATCTGTCGCGGCTTCGGAATGAAGGTCATAGCTTACGATGTATATGAGAATCCCTCATTAAAGGATTTTGTAGAATATGTATCACTCGATGAATTGTTAAAGACAAGTGATCTTATTTCACTTCACTGTCCGTTAATGGATTCAACATATCATATGATCAATATCGAGAGCATTAAGAAGATGAAAGACGGGGTCATACTAGTAAATACTTCAAGAGGAGCGCTCATAGATACAGACGAACTTATTGAAGGTATAAGGCTCAACAAGTTTTTGGGTATAGGTCTTGATGTATATGAAGAAGAGACAGGAAATGTATATGAAGACAGATCGGATGAGATAATGCAGCATTCTGTGACAGCAAGACTGTTATCTTTCCCGAATGTAATGATGACATCACATCAGGGATTCTATACTCTTGAAGCATTGGAAGCAATAGCTGATACTACATTGAATAACATGAAGGATGCATTGAACGGTATACAGACAGGAAACGATGTATAAGAGGGTTTCTATGTCTTTCTGACAAAAATCTGATGCGTTTTTTGTTGATTATGTCAATTCAATTTGATTGACACAATATATGGATTGACCTTATAATATGGTACAAGATATAGTGAGTTGCGCGAAGCCATTTACTAGATGATGTGGCTTAGCGTGACTTACGTTTGCGTTTAATGTATAAGGAGATGTAAGGATGAGCGTTGTGGTGGAGTCGGTTAAAGAACTGGATGACAATTATTACGGCGAGAGGTACATGCCGAAGAGACATGTCGTTGTCATCAAAAAGGACGGCAGCTTTGAGGAATTCAATGTCCAGAAGGTTGTCAATGCCGTAGGAAAGAGTGCTTACAGAGCACTTACCAAGTTCTCTGATGAGGAGAAGGGACAGATATGTCAGTATGTATGTGACAAAGTAGATGAACTTGAATCTGATGAGATCCCGATTCCCGTAATGCACAACATAGTAGAGAGTGCCCTGGAACAGGTTAAGCCCATAGTCGCAAAGTCTTATAGAGACTATCGTAACTATAAGCAGGACTTCGTGCGCATGCTCGATGATGTTTATAAGAAGAGCCAGTCTATTATGTATGTCGGTGATAAAGAGAATTCAAACACCGATTCGGCATTGGTTTCTACCAAAAGATCTCTTATATTCAATCAGCTTAACAAGGAGCTTTATCAGAAGTTTTTCCTTACTACCGAAGAGATACAGGCATGTCGTGACGGATACATCTATGTTCACGATATGAGTGCCAGAAGAGACACCATGAACTGCTGTCTTTTTGATGTCGAGAACGTCTTAAAAGGCGGCTTTGAGATGGGTAACATCTGGTATAACGAGCCCAAAACCGTTGATACGGCATTTGATGTTATCGGTGATATCGTTTTGAGCGCTGCGAGCCAGCAGTACGGCGGTTTCACAGTTCCCAGTGTTGACAACATACTCGAACCATATGCCGAGAAATCATATAAGAAGTATACAGACAAGTACATGAAGCTTGGTATAGATAAAGAAACCGCGGAAGCTGAGGCTTATGCTGATGTTGTAAGAGATATGGAGCAGGGCTTCCAGGGATGGGAATACAAGTTCAATACCGTTGCAAGCTCAAGAGGAGATTATCCTTTCATTACTGTAACCGCAGGAACCGGAACAGGAAGATTTGCTAAACTTGCTACGATCTGCATGCTTAATGTAAGACGCAGAGGACAGGGCAAGAAAGAATGCAAGAAGCCAGTGCTTTTCCCCAAGATCGTATTCTTGTATGACGAGAAACTACACGGACCCGGCGGAGAACTTGAAGATGTTTTCGAAGCAGGTGTTAAGTGCTCTGCAAAAACAATGTATCCCGACTGGCTTTCTCTTACAGGTAAGGGATACATAGCTTCAATGTATAAAAGATACGGAAAGATCATATCACCCATGGGATGTCGTGCTTTCCTTTCACCCTGGTATGAAAGAGGAGGAATGCATCCTGCAGATGATGATGACACACCTATTTTTGTCGGTAGATTCAATATAGGTGCCGTTTCACTTCACCTTCCCATGATACTTGCGAAAGCAAGACATGAGAGCAAGGATTTCTATGAGGTATTGGATTATTATCTTAATCTCATAAGACAGCTTCATATACGTACATATGCTTATCTTGGAGAGATGCGTGCTTCAACAAACCCTCTTGCTTACTGTGAGGGAGGATTCCTTGGAGGACATCTTAAACTTACTGACAAGATCAAGCCTATTTTGAATGCTGCTACTGCAAGCTTCGGAATAACAGCGTTTAATGAGCTTCAGATGCTCTATAACGGAAAGTCTCTTGTTGAAGATGGTCAGTTTGCTCTTGAAGTACTTGAGCATATCAATAAAAAAGTAAACGAGTTCAAAGAAGAAGACGGTCATCTTTATGCTATATACGGTACTCCGGCCGAGAATCTTTGCGGACTTCAGGTTCAGCAGTTCAGAAAGAAGTATGGAATAGTTGAAGGTGTATCTGACAGAGAATATGTTTCAAACAGCTTCCATTGTCATGTAACAGAAGATATCACACCTATTGAAAAGCAGGATACTGAATATCGTTTCTGGGAGCTTTGCAACGGTGGAAAGATTCAGTATGTAAAATATCCGATAGATTATAACCTTGAGGCGATCAAGACACTAATAAGAAGAGCCATGGAAATGGGCTTTTATGAAGGTGTAAATATGTCTTTAGCATATTGTGATGATTGCGGACATCAGGAACTTGAGATGGATGTATGCCCTAAGTGCGGTAGCAGAAATCTTACTAAGATCGACCGAATGAACGGATATCTTTCATATTCACGTGTTCATGGTGACACAAGACTTAATGAAGCCAAGATGGCTGAGATTGCAGAAAGGAAGTCTATGTAACCATGAGATATCACAATATAACTAAGGATGACATGCTCAACGGCGACGGCTTAAGAGTTGTTCTCTGGGTTGCCGGCTGTTCGCATTGCTGTAAAGGATGTCAGAATCCTATCACATGGGATCCTGACGGCGGATTGCCGTTCGATGATGCGGCAAAGCAGGAGATTTTTGATCTGCTCGATAAATCATATATTTCAGGAATCACTTTTTCGGGAGGAGATCCTCTTTATTGTTCAAACAGGCTCGATGTAAGAGCTCTTGTTGAAGAGATTAAAGAAAAGTATCCTGATAAGACCATATGGCTGTATACCGGCTACAAGTGGGAAGAGATATGGCATTATCCGATGATGAAGAATATAGATGTGCTTGTTGATGGAGAATATGTCGAAGAGTTAAGAGATACAAAGCTTTTATGGAAGGGAAGTTCCAACCAGAGAGTAATTGATGTAAAGGCAACTCTTGAAAAATCCGACAAGCTGATCCCTACGCTTCATTGCGGTGACTATGAATAAACATTACTCAAGGGGAGAGCGACATGAAGGGAATTGCTAAATTTTTTAAAGTGAGTTTTGATGAATTCATGATGGGGGTGAATGACGTCAGACCTGAACTGACAAAAGAAGATGTTCAGGCTATGTATGATGAATTAAAACTTCCGATAAGAGCAACAAAAGGAAGTGCAGGTTATGATTTCTTTGCACCGTTTTCTTTCACTTTAAAACCCGGTGAAACATTAAAGATACCTACAGGTATAAGAGTGAAGATGGACAGCGAATGGGTACTGTGCCTGTTCCCCAGAAGCGGACTTGGATTCAAATACAGACTCCAGCTTAACAATACCGTTGGTATCATTGACAGTGATTATTACTACTCTGATAATGAGGGACATATCTTTGCGAAGATAACAAATGATTCAAATGAGGACAAGACACTTACCGTTGAGAAAGGTGTCGGTTTCATGCAGGGAATCTTCATGGAGTTTGGTACAACCATTGATGATGACGTTGTCACAGAAAGAAACGGCGGTTTTGGAAGCACGGGTATCTAGTTTTTGATCAATCTATTACGGGGTAAGCTAAATGCTTATCCCGTTTTTTCTGTATTTTAACTTTACTATGTAACAGGCAAAGTGTTATTATATTAGGGATTTTAAGGGGATCATTTTGATCGAAAATCTGGAAGGGGATTATATGGAAGAATATATTATTGTGACCGATTCATCAGCCGATCTGCCCAAGAGTTATCTTAAAGAGCATAATGTAACATGTGTATCTTTAAAATATACCATCGACGGGATAACATATGATAACGACGACGATGAAGCTGCCGCAACATTTTACCAAAAAGTAAGAAACAAGAGCATGCCTACGACATCACAGGTAAATCCTGATGAAGCTATTGAGCATTTCAGAAAGATCGTAGGGATAAGCAAAAATATACTGTGTCTTGTTTTTTCATCCGGACTCAGCGGAACCTGCAACAGTTTTATGATGGCTGCAAGAGAACTCATGGAGGAAGACGAAAGCATAAATATAAGAGTAGTTGATACACTTTCTGCATCCATGGGGCAGGGACTTATGGTATACAAAGCCGTATGTCTGAAAGAACAGGGAAAGAGCCTCAATGAAGTTGCTGATTATATCGAAGCTCATATAAAGAATTTCACACAGGTATTTACGGTAGATGATCTTGATCATCTTTACAGAGGCGGAAGGTTATCCAAAACAGCAGCTGTAGTAGGAAGCATGATAAACTTAAAGCCTGTCCTTCACATCACCGAAGAAGGCCGTCTTGAAAATATGTTCAATGTTAGAGGCAGGAAAAAATCGCTTCATGCTCTTGTGGATTACATGGAAAAGACCATGGGTTCATACAGAGAAGAGAACGATATCGTTTTTATAAGTCATGCTGATAATAAACAGGATGCTGAGTTTGTTGCAGAAGAGATAAGAAAAAGATTTGGCATAGAAAAATTTATGATAAATGAGATTGGGCCCACGATAGGAAGCCATACAGGCCCTGATGTTATCGCCGTCTTCTTCATGGGCGAAAACAGATAATACAGGAGGAAATAATGACAAAGATTAGAACAAGATACGCTCCAAGTCCTACAGGAAAAATGCATGTGGGAAATTTACGTTCAGCACTTTACGAATTTCTCATTGCAAAGCATGAAGGTGGAGATTTCATGTTAAGGATCGAGGATACCGACCAGGAGAGATTTGTGGAAGGTGCTACCGAGATCATTTACAGAACGCTTGAAAAAACAGGACTTATTCATGATGAAGGTCCCGATAAGGACGGTGGATACGGTCCTTATGTGCAGAGTGAGAGAATGAAAACAGGCATATACCTGAAATATGCCAAGGAACTCATTGAAAAAGGCGAGGCATATTACTGCTTCTGCGATAAGGAAAGACTTGCTTCTTTAAAGACTGAAGTCGTTGAAGGCAAGGAGATAACGGTGTATGACAAGCACTGTCTTAAACTCTCAAAGGAGGAGATAGAAAAGAACCTGGCCGAGGGCAAGCCCTATGTGATCAGACAGAATATACCCAACGAAGGAACAACAACTTTTCATGATGAACTTTATGGAGATATCACGGTCGAGAATGCTGAACTCGATGATATGATCCTTATTAAGACAGACGGATATCCGACTTACAACTTTGCAAACGTGGTTGATGATCACACAATGAACATCACACATGTAGTAAGAGGAAATGAATATCTTTCTTCTTCACCCAAGTATCAGAGATTATATGATGCCTTCGGATGGGAGAGCCCTGTATACGTACACCTTCCTCTCATCACGGACGAAAATCATAAAAAACTCTCAAAGAGGAGCGGACATTCATCATTTGAAGACCTTATAGAGCAGGGATTTGTAACCGAGGCTGTAGTCAATTATATTGCACTTCTCGGATGGAGTCCTGAAGACAACAGAGAGATATTCTCACTTGATGAGCTTATAAAAGAGTTTGATTATCACAGGATAAGCAAATCCCCGGCAGTATTTGACATTGTAAAGCTTAAATGGATGAACGGTGAGTACATCAAGGCTATGGACTTTGATACATATTATGAGATGGCAAAGCCCTACATTGACGAAGCCGTAAAATCAGATGTAGACAAGAAGAAGCTTGCCGAGTGGGTAAAGACAAGAATAGAGGTATTCCCTGATATCTGTGCACTTATAGATTTTGTTGATGAACTTCCCGAGTATGATATCGAAATGTATACTCACAAAAAGATGAAGACGTCAGCAGAATCTTCGCTTGAAGTTTTGAAGGATCTTCTCCCGATACTTGAAGCTCACGAAGATTACAGCAATGATTCGCTGTATGCGCTCCTTACGAAATATGTAGAGGATAAAGGCTATAAAAACGGATATGTTTTATGGCCCGTCAGAACCGCGGTATCCGGCAAACAGATGACACCTGCAGGTGCCACTGAGCTCATGGAGCTTTTCGGCAAGGAAGAGACTCTTAAAAGAATTAGAGCAGGCATAGAGCTTCTAAGCAGATAAAAATAATACAGACAATATAAGGACCGGTATTTTGCCGGTCTTTTCATTTAAAAGTATAACTTCAAGAATGCATTATATGTTGAAATAAGTTTGATTTTTCTGTAAAATTAAATAGGATATGCATATATGCAGACAAATCCGCTTAAAGGAGGAGACTTAAATGGAAAAAAATGCACCCGAAGAGGAAATGAAAGTAGAACTCAACCTTGATGACGGTTCCACAGTTATGTGTGAAGTAATAACTATTTTAGAGGTTGCAGGAAAAGAATACATAGCACTTTTACCGGACGGTCAGCAGGACAATGAAGACCAGGATGTATGGTTCTACGAGTATTCAGAGAATCCCGACGATCCGAATGAGGAGCCGGAACTTACATATATCGAAGATGACGCGGAATACGAAGCCGTATGCGACGCATTTGATGAATATCTCGATGAGTGCGAATACGAGGACTAGATGGAACAAAATCTAAAGATCTCATATGGAAAGCCATATCCGCTCGGTGCTTCATATGTTGGCAACGGACAGGTGAATTTCTCTGTTGTTGTAAGTACCGATGAGCAATGCGGCGTTATTCTGTATGATAAGAAACACAAAACTGAAGAGAGATTGTCATTTTGCTGTTCAAACAAAGTAGGAAATATCCGATGCATGAAAGTATCCGGGATAGAACCCGGGCAATATGATTACAATTTCTATGTAGGTGATAAGGTATTCTATGACCCTTATGCAAGAGTAATACTCGGAAACGAAACCTGGGGCAAGATACCCGAAAAATTAAGAGCAGGCATATACTGTGATGATTATGACTGGGACGGAGATAAAAATCCGCTGACACCTTATAATGATTCGATAATATATCTTCTCCATGTTAGAGGATTTACGAAACACAGAAGCAGCGGAGTAGCTCATCCCGGAACTTTTGACGGTGTGATAGAAAAGATACCGTATATTAAAGAACTCGGTATCACAGCTATCGAACTGATGCCTGTATATAATTTCATAGAAATGGAGCCTGTAAAAAAAGAAGAAGGCGAATTTGGCATAGATCCTTTTGATGAGGTTGAACCCAAGCTTAATTACTGGGGCTATAAGGACAGTTTTTATTTTGCTCCCAAAAGCTCATACAGTGCAAAGGGTATATCTGCCGATATCGGTTTTAAGGATATGGTAAAGGCTCTCCACAGAAACGGTATTGAAGTAATTCTTCAGTTTTTCTTCCCCGATACCATTAAACAGGGATATATCATTGAAGTATTAAGATACTGGATGCAGGAATACCATATAGACGGTTTTCACCTGATGGGAAACAAGCTTCCTCTTGCTCTTTTGGGAACTGAGCCTATGTTCACCAATACAAAGATCATATGTGAAGGCTTTCCTCTTGATGAGATATATGAAAGAGGATTCTCTCCAACATACAAGAATCTGGCTCTTTGCAAAGATGGATTCATGTATGATATGAGAAGGTTACTTAAGTCAGATGAGGGCATGGTAAGTGCAGCTCTTGACTACATGAAGAACGTGCCCGAAAAACTCGGTGATGTTCACTATATGACTCACGGCAATACATTTACTCTTATGGATCTTGTCAGCTTTGACAGGAAGCATAATGAGCCAAACGGTGAGAACAACCGAGACGGGGCTCCGTATAACGGTTCATGGAACTGCGGTTACGAAGGACCTACGACTAGACAATCTGTAAGGAAACTGAGATTAAGGCAGATAAAGAATGCCATAATCTTAAACATGATATCAAAATCCACTCCGCTCATAGTAGCCGGAGATGAATTCGGAAACAGTCAGAACGGAAATAATAATCCGTACTGTCAGGACAGTACGGTCACATGGCTTAACTGGAATAATCTCACAAAGTACTCTCAGATATATGATTTCATGAAGAGTATGATAGCGTTAAGAAAAGATCATAAGATACTGCATACTCGTGATTCTTTCAAGATGAATGATTATCTTCAGTGTTCTTATCCGGATCTGAGCTTTCATTCCTCTCAGCTTTGGAAAGTCGATAATGATATACTAAGCAGACAGTTTGCCATGCTTTACTGCGGTGAATATGCCGGAGAGGATGATTTTATATACGTAGCTGTAAATCTGCATTGGACTGCTCATGAATTTGCCATACCAAAGCTTCCGAAGAAATATAAATGGGAGATCATTGCAGATACAAATGAGAAAACCGAAACAGAAGTTCTCAACGCAGATCATGCAGTTATCAACGTGAAGGAGAGAAGCATACTTATTATGCTTGGAAAAGCTTAACATGAAAGCATTGCAGCATCTCGCAACAATAAACAGACACAGGAAGCTTGTAAGAGAAGGATGTTTTGCAGTTGGTTTGTACAAACAGGGTCTCACACATGATCTGAGTAAATACTCACCATGTGAATTCTTGGTCGGTGCCAAGTATTTCCAGGGGAACAGAAGTCCGAACAATGCGGAACGAGAGGACAGAGGCTATTCATCTGCCTGGCTTCATCATAAAGGCAGGAATAAACATCATTACGAATACTGGATCGATTATTCAATACATTCGGCTCCCAAGGGAATGCACGGCATGATGCCTTCTCCGATGCCCATCAGATATATCGTGGAGATGCTGATGGACAGAATAGCCGCATGCAAGGTATATAACGGTGATTCATATACCACAAGCTCACCGCTTGAATATTACAACAAAGGGATGGAACCCGCTCCTTTGCATCCCAAGACGCAGGCTTTTTTGGAATTATTTTTAAACATGCTTGAAGTATGGGGAGAGGAAAGGACATTTGAATTTATAAGGGAGAATATATTATCAAGACAAAAACTGTTTGACAAGAAGGAAAATCTCCAGCTCTGTCTTGACTATTGCAAGAGAGGACAAAGGAGACTTAAAAAAGACAGAGGCTGATCTGTCAAGGAGGGACAACGATGTATATCGGAAGAGGAAGCAGCAGAAACACTGTTACCGCAATAGTGGTCATTTGTTCAATACTCTGTGTTGGATTTATGATGTTTTCAACAGCATTTCTTTCTTTTTACTTCAGTATATGCAATACGCGTTTTGTCGAAAAGAATTGTATCAATGAAGGTATTGCCAGACAGATAGGCATAACTGACAAAGAAATGCACAATGTTATTGAAAAGCTTATCGTAGGATTAAAGAAGGGATACGAGCCCTCAGCCACGGTGACGAAAGGTTCGCAAAGCGTTGAATTCTTCAGTGATTCCGAAAAAGAAAGCATCGTAAGAACATCCAGAAAGATCATCCTGTTCAAAAGGCTGTCTTTTGCTTTTATCGGAGTTTCAATCGCACTGTTTTTGATGGTATTGATGGAAAGCAGGGCTGTGGTGTTAAGGAATACGATAGCTGTAGCCTGGATAGTGATCCTTTTGGCATGCGGTTCCTTGTTTATCTATATGCAAATGAATCCGGCAAGGTTCAGAGACGGCTTTTTTACAACTGTGCTTTTAAACGGAAAGCCGCTTGAAGGTTGGATGGGTACGATGATCAATCACGGTATGATAAAAAGTGCTTTTTTGATGGAGCTCAGTTTTTTCCTGATCGTGCAGTTATTATTCCTTATAATAGTTAACGGTTTCAGCGGACACAAGAAAAAAAACAGAAGATAATATAAGTGAGGTTTACCATGGCAGAAAGATATGTTGCATATGTATCCACATATACGCAGGGAGACAATTACGGAATACACATATATGATGTTGATCTTGAAGAAGGAAAATTTACTTTAAAGGATAAGGTTAAGATCTCAAATTCTTCATATGTGACCATAACACACAACTCAAAATATCTGTATTCGATAACGGACTTTGGTGTTGAAGCGTATAAGATCGGCCCCGATGGACTCCTTACTGTTCTTGGAAGTTCAGGAATAAACGGAATGAGAGGATGCTACCTGTCTACCGATTATGAAGATAAATTCCTTTTTGTGGCAGGTTATCATGACGGAAAGATCACTGTGCTCAAGTTAAAGGAAGACGGAAGCATCGAAGGTATATGCGATGAGATCTTTCATAAAGGATGGGGAAATGTCGCAGAAAGAAATTTCCGTCCACATGTAAGCTGTGTAAAGATGACAAGAGATAATAAATACCTTTGTGCAGCGGATCTTGGTATGGACTATATAGATGTTTATACCGTCAATAAAACGACAGGTAAACTTAAACTTATCGATATCGTGCATTCTGAGCAGAATAGCGCACCGAGACATATAAAGTTTTCAAAAGACGGTCATCATATGTATGTTGTACACGAGCTTAACAATAAGATCGATGTATACGAATATATTGACAAGGGAAACGATCCTTCTTTTGACAAGATCCAGAGTATCGCAACCGTAAATGATTATTTTGCAAAAGGAAGTGCAGCCAGTGCTTTGAGCATATCGAAAGACGGCAAATACATGGTAAGTTCGAATTCCGGCGATAACAGTGTAGTCATCTATTCAATGGATGAGCATACGGGAGAGATGAGCAAGGTTCTATGCCTTCCCATAAGCGGAGATTATCCCAAGGATGCCTGTCTCTTCCCTGATAACAGACATCTTGTAAGTCTCAATCATGAATCCGATACAATGACATTCTTTACCGTTGATCTTGAAAAAGGTCTTCTGATGATGAATCAGAAAGAGATAAAGGTACAGAAACCCAATTGCATTATCTTCCATAAACTTGAAGATTAATGACAGTCGACAAACATGAAGGATGATAAAAGAAAAAAACTTATAGATAAATGCAAGCATTTTGCAAAGAAGAATGAATTCTGTCTTACTCTTGCGACTGTTTATATATTCTGTGTGATCGTAATATCAAATATATTCAGTCACTTTAAGAAGGCGATTCTTATTACGGTAGCCGCAGTAACTGCGGCTATCATACTGATATGCTGCATTTGGAGAATTAAAGAAGCATCAGTATCATCGCTTAAACCGAAAACAGATGATTCGAGTGTTTTAAATGATACCGTTTTATCAAACGATTCAAATGATCAGAAAGAATTGGTTCCTGATTCAAATAAAGATATATCCTCAGAGATTGTATCTGATGAGAGCGATACTTTATCGATCATTCATGTTAATAAGACAAATCCCATACCCGAAGGCTACGAACCGGATCTCGTTATTATAGAAAAAGATCTGAAATGTGACAGGACTGCTCTTGAACCTGTAAGGAAAATGCTTGATGATGCAAAAGAAGAAGGTGTAGACCTTGTGATATCATCGGCATACAGAGATAAGGAAAGGCAAGAGGATATTTTTGATAAGAAATTAAGACAAAATATGCTTTATGGATATTCTTACGCAGAGGCCTACAAAAAGACTGCAACAGAAAACAGTATTCCGGGAAGCAGCGAACATGAGCTAGGACTTGCTTTTGATATTGTTAGTGAAGATCACGAAAAGATGGATGAAGGATTTGCGGATACGGATGCAGGTAAATGGCTTGATAAAAACTGTTATAAATACGGCTTTATTATCCGCTATCCCAAAGGAAAAGAAGATATCACCGGTTTTATATATGAACCGTGGCATATAAGATATGTCGGAGATGAAGCGGCAAAAACGATTTTTAAAGAACAAATAACATTGGAAGAATATTTGGAAAGAAGATAGATTTATGGCAGAATACAAATTGCTCACGACAGACGGTGACGCTAAAAGAGCTGAATTCCAAACGGTCCACGGGACCATACAGACCCCTGTATTTATGAACGTCGGAACAGCTGCAGCTATAAAAGGTGCAGTCAGCACTAAGGATCTTGAACAGATAGGGTGTCAGGTACAGTTATCAAATACATATCACCTTCATGTAAGACCCGGCGACGAGATCGTCAAAAAACTCGGTGGCGTAAGAAAGTTTATGAACTGGGACAAACCTGTACTAACAGATTCTGGTGGATTTCAGGTTTTCTCACTTTCAAGCCTCAGAAAGATTAAGGAAGAAGGTGTAACGTTTAACTCTCATGTTGACGGCAGGAAGATATTCATGGGCCCTGAAGAGAGTATGCAGATACAGTCGAATCTTGCTTCCACGATCGCTATGGCATTTGATGAATGCGCTCCGGCTCTTGCCGACAAGAACTATGTCAGAAACAGTGTTGACCGTACAAGTCGCTGGCTGGAAAGATGCAGATCATACATGGATGAGCTTAATTCAAGAGAAGATACCATCAACAAGCAGCAATTACTGTTTGGGATTAATCAGGGAGCCATATATGATGATATACGTATAGAACATGCCAAGACCATATCCGATATGAACCTTGACGGCTATGCCATAGGAGGACTTGCTGTAGGCGAGACTCATGAGCAGATGTATGGGATAATAGAAGCGGTCGTTCCTCATCTGCCGAAAGACAAACCGACATATCTGATGGGTGTTGGTACTCCGGCAAACATACTCGAAGCGGTTGATCGCGGTATCGATTTCTTTGACTGTGTTTATCCTTCAAGAAACGGCAGACATGGTCATGTATATACCGATCACGGAAAACTCAATCTGTTCAATCAGCAATACGAACTTGATGACAGGCCGATAGATGAAACATGCAATTGTCCTTCTTGTCAAAGCTTTTCGAGAGCCTATATAAGACATCTTTTAAAAGCAAAAGAGATGCTTGGTATGAGGCTGTGTGTTCTTCATAATCTTTATTACTACAATAATCTTATGAGCAGGATCAGAGATGCTATAGATAATCATGAATATTCTTCATTTAAGAAAAAGATGCTTGACGGACTTGGATCAAATGATTAGATGAGCATTCTTCACGATGTTTAATATATCAGAATCAGAAAGCTTTATAAAATCGTAATAAATTAATTGAAATGATGCTTGTTAAAATCATTATTTTCATGTATCATGTCATTGTTGCGGTCCATAACCAGGGACCATATAAAGGAGGATCTATGAACGCATTACTTTTGTCTACAGATGCAGCCGCTGCTGAAGCCGGCTCTACCATGGGAAGCGGAATAATAATAATCGCTTACATTATAATATTCGGTGTATTCATCTATTTCATGATGGTAAAGCCTCAGAAGAAAGAACAGAAGAGAGTTGCAACCATGTACAGCGAAATGGAGATCGGTGATACCGTTGTAACAACGAGCGGTTTCTACGGTGTGCTTATAGATATCACAGATGATTCCGTCATAGTAGAATTCGGAAGCAATAAAAACTGCAGAATTCCTATGGAGAAGTCCGCTATCAAGCAGATAGAAAAAGCAAATCAGGCTGAATAATGATATCGTTATAAAAGACTGGATATAAAGACTACTGCAATACTGCGGTGGTCTTTTTATTATCATACAGTTGTGCTATAATAATCGATAGTTGCGTTTTGAAAAGAACGTTAAATACAACTGTGAACTTTATATAGTTCTCAGGTTATAGGTAGAGGTAAATCATATGAACATGGACATTGCAGTCATCAGAGGTGACGGTATAGGACCTGAAGTCGTCAACGAAGCGATGAAGGTACTCGATGCAGTATGTGCCAAATACGGACATACGATCAATTATGAGCATATACTTATGGGAGGATGTTCGATTGACGCTTACGGCGATCCGCTCACAGATGAAGCTGTTGCCGTAGCAAAATCAAAAGATGCAGTCCTTTTGGGATCTATCGGAGGCAATACACAGACTTCTCCGTGGTACAAACTTCCCCCGAACAAAAGACCAGAAGCAGGTCTTTTAAAGATACGTAAGGAACTCGGACTTTTTGCAAACCTGCGTCCCGCATATCTTTATCCCGAGCTTAAGGATGCATGTCCTCTTAAGGCAGAAGTCGCTGAGCGCGGATTCGACATGATGATGATGCGTGAGCTTACCGGAGGATTATATTTCGGTGAGAGATATACTAAAGAGATAGACGGAGTAATGACAGCCGTTGATACTCTTACATATAATGAAAATGAGATAAGAAGAATCGCTATAAAAGGTTTTGATATAGCTATGAAGCGCCGTAAGAAAGTTACGCTAATCGATAAGGCTAATGTTCTTGATTCTTCAAGACTCTGGAGAAAAGTAGTTGAAGAGGTTTCAAAGGATTATCCCGAGGTCGAATACGACGTTATGCTGGTCGATAACTGTGCGATGCAACTGGTAAAGGATCCGGCTCAGTTTGATGTAGTTCTTACAGAGAATATGTTCGGGGATATACTTTCTGACGAAGCCTCAATGATAACGGGATCTATCGGAATGCTTTCATCAGCTTCGCTAAATGAGACTAAGTTTGGCCTTTATGAGCCTTCAGGAGGTTCCGCACCCGACATAGCAGGGAGGAATATAGCAAATCCCATAGCTACTATCTTAAGTGCGGCCATGATGTTAAGATACACATTTGATCTTGACAGGGAAGCGGATGCCATTGAAAACGCTGTTAAGACTGTTCTTAAAGAAGGCTACAGAACAGGAGATATCGCAAAAGCAGGCGAAGCAACCGTTAAATGTGATGAGATGGGTACTCTGATAGCACAGAGAGTATAGATAAAGAAAAGGAGATCAGATATGACAAGTGACAATATGAAATGTGGTATGCAGCAGGCTCCTGCAAGATCACTGTTGAATGCATTAGGATATACGGCTGAAGAAGTTAAGAAGCCTATGGTAGGTATCGTATGTTCGTACAATGAGATAGTTCCCGGACATATGAACCTTGATAAGATAGCTGAAGCGGTAAAGCTTGGTGTTGCCGAAGCAGGAGGAACTCCCGTAATGTTCCCCGCTATCGCAGTATGCGACGGTATCGCTATGGGTCACATAGGAATGAAGTATTCCCTTGTAACAAGAGATCTGATAGCAGATTCGACAGAAGCTATGGCAATCGCCCATCAGTTTGATGCACTTGTCATGATACCTAACTGTGATAAGAACGTACCCGGTCTTTTAATGGCAGCTGCAAGAGTAAATGTTCCTACTGTTTTTGTATCAGGCGGACCGATGCTCGCAGGTCACGTAAAAGGTCGCAAGAGAAGCTTATCATCAATGTTTGAAGCTGTAGGTGAGTACGCTGCAGGAAAGATCACGGAAGCTGATGTTACCGAGTATGAAGAAAATGTATGTCCTACATGCGGTTCATGCTCAGGTATGTATACGGCAAATTCCATGAACTGTCTGACCGAGGTTTTAGGCATGGGACTTCCCGGTAACGGAACCATTCCCGCTGTATACTCAGAAAGATTAAGACTTGCAAAGAAAGCAGGCTATGCTGTAATGGATATGCTTGCAAAGAATATACGTCCCAGAGACATTATCACAAAAGATTCAATTTTAAATGCACTGACAGTAGATATGGCACTCGGATGTTCAACCAACTCTATGCTTCATCTTCCAGCCATTGCTCATGAGATCGGTTTTGATTTTGATATCTCATTTGCAAATCCTATCAGTGAGAAGACACCAAACCTTTGTCATCTTGCACCTGCAGGTCCTACATACATGGAAGATCTTAATGAAGCAGGCGGTGTATATGCTGTTATAAAGGAATTGTGTGATCTCGGACTTATAAATGAAGACTGTATGACAGTAACAGGAAAGACAATAGGAGAGGCTGTCAAGAATTCTGTAAACAGAGATCCCGATGTAATCAGAACTACGGATAATCCGTATTCAAAGACAGGCGGACTTGCCGTACTCAAAGGTAATCTTGCACCCGACGGCTCCGTTGTTAAGCGTTCGGCTGTTGTTCCTGAAATGTTAAAACATGAAGGTCCCGCACGTGTATTTGATTGTGAAGAAGATGCCATAGATGCGATACTTGGCGGAAAGATAAAAGACGGCGATGTTGTTGTGATCAGATATGAAGGTCCTAAAGGCGGTCCCGGCATGAGAGAGATGTTAAATCCCACATCGGCTATTGCAGGTATGGGACTTGGTTCAACTGTTGCGCTTATCACCGACGGTCGTTTTTCAGGTGCCAGCAGAGGCGCTTCAATAGGTCATGTATCTCCCGAAGCAGCTGTAGGCGGACCTATCGCTCTTGTTAATGAAGGCGATATGATAGAAATAGATATAAACAATTATTCAATAACTCTTAAAGTCAGCGATGAAGAGCTTAACAAGAGACGTGAAGCATGGACTCCGAGAGAGCCTAAGGTTACCACGGGTTATCTCGCACGTTATGCTTCTATGGTAACAAGCGGTAACAGAGGAGCGATATTGGAGATTCCGAAGAATTAATCAGAGAGGGATATTAGTATGCAGTTATCAGGATCAGAAATAGTTATAGAATGTTTGAAGGAGCAGGGAGTTGATACCGTATTCGGTTATCCTGGCGGTACCATCTTAAATATATATGATGCTTTATACAAGCATCCCGAGATCAAGCATATTCTTACAAGCCATGAGCAGGGGGCATCCCACGCAGCTGACGGTTATGCCAGAAGTACCGGCAAAGTAGGTGTATGTATGGCTACCAGCGGCCCCGGCGCTACAAATCTCGTAACAGGTATAGCAACAGCATTTATGGATTCGGTTCCGCTTGTTGCCATCACGGCAAACGTTAACCTTCCTCTTCTTGGTAAGGATACTTTCCAGGAAGTTGATATAGCCGGTGTGACCATGCCTATAACGAAGCACAGCTTCATCGTAAAGGATATAAAGATCCTTGCCAAGACAATAAGAAGAGCGTTCGATATTGCTCAGAGCGGACGTCCCGGTCCTGTCCTTGTTGATATCACAAAGGATGTAACAGCCGCAATGTGTGAATACAAGGCTGTAAAGCCCGTAAAGCCTGAAAAGAAGAAGAGATATTCTCAGGCTGACATAGAAAAAGCAGTCGATCTTATAAAGAAAGCAAAGAAGCCTTTCATCTATGTTGGAGGAGGAGCTATCCTTTCAGGAGCAACCGGAGAGGTTGCTAAATTTGCAGATCTTATTGATGCTCCCGTATGTGATACTCTGATGGGAAAAGGTGCATTCGACTCTTATTCCGACAGATATACAGGAATGATCGGCATGCACGGTACAAAAGCAAGTAACTTCGGTGTTACTGAGTGTGATCTCTTGATAGCCCTTGGTGCAAGATTCTCTGACAGAGTTACGGGAAATGCAAAGAAATTCGCAAAGAATGCAAAGATACTTCAGTTTGATATAGATGCTGCTGAGATCGATAAAAATATCAAAACAACAGCAAGTGTTGTAGGAGATCTTAAGGAGAGTCTTTCTGATGTGATCTCAAAGCTTGAGAAGGCTGATCATTCAGAATGGATGGCTCATATAGCTGATCTTAAGAAGAAATATCCTCTTGAGTATCATCAGGATGTTCTTACATGCCCTTATATCATTGAGCAGATAGATAAAGCAACTAAGGGTAAGGCCATAATATCAACCGATGTGGGACAGCATCAGATGTGGGCTGCACAGTTCTATCACTATACAAAGCCCAGAACATTCCTTTCTAGCGGCGGTCTGGGAACAATGGGTTACGGTCTTGGCGCATGTATAGGTGCTCAGGTCGGAAATCCCGATAAGATATGTGTGAATATCGCAGGTGACGGCTGCTTCAGAATGAACATGAACGAGCTTGCTACAGCCAGCAGATACAATATACCGATAATTCAGGTTGTTATAAACAACCATGTTCTCGGTATGGTAAGACAGTGGCAGACACTTTTTTATGATCACAGATATTCAAATACTGTGCTTGAGGACAAAGTTGATTTCTGCAAGGTAGCTGAAGGACTCGGATGTGAGGCCATTCTCGTTGAAAAGAAAGAAGATGTTCTTCCTGCGATCAAGAAAGCTATCAAGTTAAAGAAACCTGTAGTGCTCAACTGCATCATTGAAAAAGATGAGAGTGTATTCCCTATGGTTCCCGCCGGAGCACCCATCTCAGATGCATTTGACGAGAAGGATCTGAAAGCTAAAAAGTAATGAAGAAGATCAGACGTATAATCTGTTTAATTATGATAATGCTGGGCTTATGTTACATAGGCCCGGCTTATTATTATGCTCATAATTATACGTCAGGATCGGGTGAAAAGGTATTCATGTATGGAACCTATATAAACGGTGTCTACTGTACAGGTTTGACTGTTAATGAAGCACTGGATGCCATACCTAAGACATATACTCCCGAAGATGCCGTTCTTTCAATAAAAGATACGCGATATGACATAAATATGGACAGAATAGGATATACGGCAGATTATGAAACGCCTATTAAAAACATCATGCTAAAACAGAGTCCGTGGTCATGGTATAAACAGCTTGGAAAAGAGAACAGATCTGTAAATGTAGAACCGATAATAACAATTGATGATGATGGATACAGCGTATTTTTTGATTCACTTAACCTTAAAGAAGAAAAGCCGAAAGGCGATGAAGTATATATAGAACTAACGGAAAACGGGTATGAACTGATAGACGGAAAGAAGCCGATACTTAACACTGTAAAAGTAAAGAGCTATCTTCTTGAACAGTTAAAAGCAGGCGAAAAGTATATAGCCATAGACGATAGTTTTTATGAAGGCAAGGAGTATACCGCAAAAGAAAAAGAACTTATACGATACTTTGATGAACTGGAGCCGCATCAGAGAAGACTAGTGACCTATGTATTCGGTAAAGAGGCAAAGCGGATATCAAAACGTGAATGGGCAGAACTTATGAACACATCCGATGAACTGCTTACCCGTATAACGCCTGATATAGCCTATACAGACAGGATTAGCTATACGATAGACGAAGATAAGGCTGAACAGTATATAGCTGATTTTCTGGATGAATACAACACATACAATAACAGGTATTTCAGAGGCCACAACGGTGCGCTTGTTCATGTAACCAAAGGAAATTATGGCAATAAGCTTGATATAGCACGTGAAAAGAAATGGTTCAGGGAATTTGTAAACAGCGGTCTTGATTACGCCACAAGAACTCCTGTATATCTTATAGAAGCCAAATACAGAGAAAAAAATGATTTTGGTAACACATTCATAGAAGTCAGTCTTGATGAGCAGTATCTGTGGTATTACGTGGACGGTGAAGTTTTTGTTGAAACTCCGATAACTTCCGGAAGTTATGCGCACGGAGGAACTGATCCCAGAGTAGTTTATGTATATACAAAAATACCCAATAAGTGGCTGACAGGTCCCACGTGGCACAGCTTCGTTAAATACTGGGTCGCAATCCAGGGTGCGATCGGAATACACGATGCTTCATGGAGAAGCGTATACGGAGGTGACGAATACAAATACAGAGGTTCGCACGGCTGTATAAATACTCCCGAAGAAGCTATGAAAAAAATATATGACAATGTTGAGATCGGTACACCGGTCATTGTTTACTCTATTGAGAAAAACGGAGTGGAAGAATAGAATAGGAATGCATAAGAAAAAGATCCGCCTGATATGTTTGATATGTACCCAGAATCCTGGACACATATTTATGAACTAGGCTGAACACATGGATGCTATCCTGTATTGTACAGGTGGCATCCATTTTGTTTTTGCCTGAATTCTTTTGTTATTGTAGTAATCTA